>Ga0315287_10002206_pt1 | contig 18290 bp, 10 predicted proteins | sample YL17G11_0_MG_FD_205037 | JGI IMG/M metagenome (GOLD analysis project Ga0315287, IMG submission 205037) | Sediment microbial communities from Yellowstone Lake, YNP, Wyoming, USA - YL17G11_0 | ecosystem: Environmental > Aquatic > Freshwater > Lake > Sediment | place: USA: Wyoming | collected...
AGTCGCCCTCAAGCCGCGGCCGGAACTTCAATGCCGATAGAATCCGCATTACCTCGTCGCGCGGAACCTCGATACCCAGCAGCATTTTCAGCCGGGCGAGCCGCAATGTCACTTCCTTCGGCGCAGGCCTCCTCGGGTAAACGTCAACCACGCCTCTTGCCGCTTTTCCGCCTGCGACCTGCGTTATCAATTGGCAAGTGCGTTTCGACGCCCAGTCGATCATCTCGATATCGACGATGCGTTCAAATCGAAAAGAAGCATCGGAAGGGAGGCCAAGTCTGCGCGAAGTCGTTCGGATGCTCACCGGGTCGAAATAAGCATCCTCGAGCAGTATTGCGGTGGTCGCATCGCCGACCTCGCTATCCAGACCGCCCATCACGCCAGCCACGGCCACAGGCCCGTTAGGGTCGGTAATAACCAGCATATCATCATTAAGATCGCATTTCGTCCCGTCGATACTGACTATGCGCTCGCCGGGGGCAGCCCTTCTGACGATTATTTTGCCGTCGGCAATCTTTGCGTAATCGAAGGCGTGGGGCGGCTGGCCGGTCTCCATCATTACATAATTCGTCGCGTCAACGACGTTGTTGACGCTCCGCATCCCGATCGCTTCGAGACGTTTTACGATCCAGTCCGGCGAGGGGCCGACCGTCACGCCCTCGATAACCCTGGCGGTGTAGCGACCGCACAGGTCCGGCTCGGCAATCTCCACACTTGCAAGCTCGTTGACGTCCCTGCTCGACTCGTCCAGCTCGGCAACGGGCATTTTCAGCTCCCTGCCCGTTGCGGCAGCCAGTTCGCGGGCAATGCCGATATGGCCCAGACAATCCCCGCGGTTGCTCGTAACCTCAACATCGATTACAGTATCGTCATCGAGGTATTCAATACCCTCGCAGGGAAAACCCAAATCGCTCAGAGTCTGTGCGATCCGGTCCGGCTTTAGGTCTGTCTCAACGTATTCACTCAGCCAATTCAGCGAAATCTTCATAATGAGCTCACCGCCAAAGTAACCCGAATATCGACAATAAGTTACGGACTTCCGGCAGCACTGTCAAGAATTTTGAACGAGGTGTGCGGCTTATGCGTCAAAAGGTTTGCCTTGATTTGCGGGCGGCGGTGAGGTATATTTCGGCGGCAAGAGCAGGTCGTTCAGGGACTTTGGCCAGGCAATGACTCGTGTTTACGAAATAGGAGGTTCAGCAATGGATGCAAGTCGCCGTGATTTTCTAAAGGCCGCAACGCTGGGTCTGGCTGCGGGTCAGACGTTGGCATCGCACACAGCCGCCGCAAAGCTAAAACCCGACCGGAAGGGCAATCGGCAAAAGGGCAACGATCCGATTGCCGCCTACAAAGCCACTTGGCAGCACAGCAGCCAGAGTATTGAGAGTATTGAGACTTTCACGCAGGGCAACGACGTCAGCTTCGTGCGGGTTCGGACGAATGATAAGGCGGAGGGCTGGGGCCAGATATCAACCTTCGACGCGGATATCTCCGCGATGATTATGCACCGCAAGATCGCCGGGCACGCCCTCGGCAAGGACCCGGCCGACATCGACGCCATCGTCGATGAGTGCATCGAGGCGAATTACAAATACCCCTGGTCGTTCGTCTGCCGGGCACTGGCGGGCGTGGATACCGCCATTTGGGACTTGCTCGCCAAGCGCGAAGGCAAGAGCGTATGCGAGCTGTTAGGCGGAAAACACCGGCCCATAGTCGCATACGGGTCCAGTATGAGCCGCAGCATCAAACCGGAAGATGAGGCAGTCCGGCTTCTGCGGCTCAAGGAAACCTCGGGCTTCCGCGCATTCAAGATTCGCATTGGAAAGGTCTGCGGGCATGACCAGGACGAATGGCCCGGGCGAACCGAGGCGCTTGTCCCGACCGTGCGCAAGGCCATCGGCGACGATACCGCCCTGTTAGTGGACGGCAATAGCTGCTACACGGCCCCAAAAGCGATTGAAGTCGGCAAACTCCTGGCCGAGAGCAACGTCTGCCATTTCGAGGAGCCTTGCCCATACTGGGAATTGGAATGGACGGCTAAGGTGACTAAAGCCATAAGCGTCCCCGTCGCCGGGGGCGAGCAGGATAACGACCTTGCGCAGTGGCGGCGGATGATACGTATGCGGGCCGTCGATATTGTTCAGCCGGACATCCTCTATGTCGGCGGCCTGACGCGGGCGCTGAGGGTCGCTGCAATGGCGGCGGAAGCGAAAATGCCCTGCGTGCCCCATTCGGCCAACTTGGCAATGGTTACGCTCTTTACGATGCACTTGCTCGCCGCGATACCCAACGCCGGGCCTTATATGGAGTTCTCGATAGAAAAAACGCCCTGGACCGACGGCCTGTACTCCCCGGCCCTCGATGTCCGCGACGGCGTAGCGGCCATCCCGGAAGGCCCGGGCTGGGGCGTAACTATAAACCCGAAATGGCTCGAATCCGCAAAACGCGAGGTTAGCGAACGATGACGCCCACAGTTTCGACCTTGACGCAGTACTACTTCGCATCGTCAGAATCGTAGGACGTAGATTTGCGTTTCCAAAACGACCGACCTTGATTACAATGTGCTCGGTAGCTTTTATGACTCGTTCAAACACTTTTAGGAGAGTTCTTATGAGAAGATTTAGTTTGGTCGCACTGGTTCTTGTTTGCATTGCAGCGGGCTTGTTCGCCGCAGGCGCCGCCGGTCCGAGCGGGGCGCAAAGCGCCTTTAGCAGGACAACTATCGACATAGGCGTTGTGGTGAGCGACGTCGAGAAGTCAGCGAAATTTTACACTGAGGCGCTGGGCTTTACCGAATTGGGCGGCTTCGACGTCTCGAAGGAGATGGGCGGCGACTCGGGCCTTGTCGATTACCAGGCCTTTCACGTCCGGCAGTTCGTGCTCGCCGACGAGCCAGCCGCCACAAGAATCAAGCTGATGGATTTTCCCGGCGTCAAATCGAAGAAGGTCGATAATAAGTACATCAACTCGAGCCTGGGATTCAGCTACCTGACGATACTCGTCTCGGACACGACCGCAGCGGTCGAGCGGGTCAGAAAGGCGGGAGTAAAGCCGGTGAAGGAGCCGTATCGGCTGGGCGAATCCAACAACTACCTGACGCTCCTAAATGACCCCGACGGCAACATAATCGAGCTGGTCGGGCCCAAGAAGTAGGTCGCCGTGCAAAGACAGCCGCCTTGAGCATTTGAAATCGTATGCGGTCATTGGGTTTGACAGTCAGGTTAGGTATATCCTGACGATGCGAGAACGCCGGAGGCGTTTGATGGATGATTTTGACCGATTTGAGCAATTGGTGGCCGGGCGCTATTGCTGCATATCCATCGTCACGCACGAGGAGCGGTACACACTCGAAATCGTTCGCCGGGCGGCGCTCGGTCTGAAGCGTGATATGTGGATATGGTCGGCCTCCGAGGGCGTCCGGGAGGGTCTGCTGGAGGGCAGTCCTTCGGTCGCCGGCACGGATACGGCCGCGGCGGGCCTGGCCAACCTCGCCGGCGCCAAGCCCGGCTCTATCTGCGTAACGCTTGACCTTGCCGACCATCTCAAAAGCGGCAAGGCCCTGCGAATCCTGCGGGACATCATCGACGGCTTTGACAGAACGGGCATCACAATTGTGATGATTGACAGTGACGACAATCTGCCCGAGGTAATCAAGTCGTATAGCAGGCCCTTCGAACTATCCTTTCCGGACGGGAAGGAGCTGCTTGAGATTATTCGCGCGACCCTGCAGCGAATTCACCGAAAAAAGCCCATCGAGGTGGGCATCAGCCAAAAGGGACTCGATACGATAGTGCGCAACCTCCGGGGCCTGACACGCCGTCAGGCCGTGAGAATCATCAGCGATACCGTGGCCGGCAACTTCCGTTTCGACGACGATGACATAAACGTAGTAATCGCCGGCAAACGGCGTATGATTCAGCGCGGCGGCCTGCTCGAATATATCCAGACGCCGCTCGACCTGAGCGAGATCGGCGGTATGACACGCCTGAAAAAATGGCTCAACCAGCGAAAAGACGCCTTCGGCCCCGATGCGGTCCAGTTCGGCCTTCAACCCCCCAGAGGAGTGCTTATGCTCGGGGTGCAGGGGGCGGGCAAAAGCCTCTGCGCCAAGGCGATCGCGACGGCCTGGCATCAGCCGCTGCTGAGGATGGACCCCGGGGCGCTGTACGCCAGCTTCATCGGCGAATCCGAACGCAACCTTCGCGACGCGCTGCGACAGACCGAGATGATGTCGCCCGTGATCCTCTGGATCGACGAAATCGAAAAGGCGTTTGCCTCGGCGGCCAGTCGAAGCGCCGACGGAGGCCTGTCGCAGCGGATGTTTGGCACTCTGCTGACCTGGCTTCAGGAGCACCAAGCCCCCGTATTCGTGGTCGCCACCGCCAACGATATTGGCGCCTTGCCGCCGGAGCTCCTTCGCAAGGGTCGATTCGACGAGATATTCTTCGTTGACCTCCCGGACGTTGGAATACGGCGGGAAATATTCGCGATTCACCTGAGAAAACGCAACCGAGACCCTTCGCAATTTGACCTCGACTCGCTGGCCCATGCCTCGGAGGGCCGCAGCGGTTCGGAGATTGAGCAGGCCGTCATATCCGCCCTGCACGAGGCATACGCAGACAAAACCGAGCTCGATACGGAGCGCATTCTGACCGCACTGAACGATTCGCCGCCCTTGTCGGTAACAATGGCCGAGAGCGTCCGGTGCCTGCGGGTCTGGGCCAAGGGCAGATGCGTCCCCGCCGACTGATAGAGCCGCCAACAGGACGGATAAAAAAAGCGGCGCACGGCCAACTTTCGGCTTGGCTGCCGCGATCTTTACCATATAATATGTTGGTCGGCTCGGTGCCGATAGTACAAGGGTGCTTAGTATGAGAAAGCCAAATATACCCGCTCTGGCGGTCTTGAGCCTGGCTGCGGCTGCTTTGCTTGCCGGCTGCGTCGAACGCAGGCTTACAATCAATACCAGGCCGCAGGACGCCTTGGTCGTGCTCAACGACGAGGAGATAGGGCAATCGCCGGTTACGGTCCCGTTCAACTGGTACGGCGACTACAACGTCAGGATAAGCAAAGAGGGCTACGAGACGCTAAAGACGCACCGCCGGCTGAAAAGCCCCTGGTACGACAAGTTTCCCTGGGATTTCTTCGCACAGATAGTCAATCCCAGGAGGATCGTCGATTCCTACGAATGGACGTTTGAGCTGGCTCCGAAAGAGCAGCCGGACAGAGAGGAGCTGATCCGACGCGCCGGGCAACTAAAAGAGCAGCTACAGTAACCTTGTGCTTTTGTTCTTTCTTGGCAACTCGGGAAAAAACCATTCTAAAAAGGATATCTGCCCAAGATGTGGGAAAAGTATTCTGTGAATGACTGATAGAGAAATGAACGCAGAAACACTACTGAGGTTGTTAAAAGAAAACAGGGTTAAATTTGTCATAGTTGGTGCGACTGCGTTCCCTGTTCATGGGTATTCGCGCGCCACACTGGACTGAGAATCATAAGAGGTTCTCGCGGTACCACGCTACGGCCTTCTGCAGGCCCTGTTCAAAGGAGACCCGCGGTTTGAATCCTATGAGCTTGCGGGCGAGCTTAATATCGGCGAGGGAGTGCATTACATCGCCGGCCCGGCGGTCCGTATAGACGGGCTTCACATTCTTCCCCACGGATGTGTTAATCATAGCGACAATTTCGTTTAGAGTCACGGCCTGGCCGCAGGCGATGTTTATCGCCTCACCGGCGGTATGCTTGGCCCTTGCCGCAAGCAAATTGGCGTGGACAACGTTGTCAACATAAGTAAAATCCCGGCTCTGCTCGCCGTCGCCATAAATGGTCGGCGGCTTATCCTTCAATATGGCCATCACAAAAGCGGGTATAGCCGCCGCATATTGACTTGCCGGGTCCTGGTATGGGCCGAAGACGTTGAAGTAGCGCAGCGAGATAGTCTCCAGCCCGAAGACCTTATAGAATACCGAGCAGTAGTGCTCCCCGACGAGCTTGCCGACCGCGTATGGTGAAAGCGGCATCGGCAGCATCGTTTCGATCTTGGGCAGCCTCGGCGTATCTCCGTAAGCCGACGAGCTCGCAGCATACACAAAGCGTTTGATCCCCATATCCCGCGCGGCCAGCAGAAGCGTAAACGTCGCATCCACGCAGTGCCTGTGCGTTGCGGCAGGGTCGTCAACGCTACGAGGCACCGACGGCAAGGCCCCCTGGTGCAGCACAACGTCGATACCCTTCATGGCTGCACGAGCAACCGCCGGATCGCCCATATCCGCCTCGACAAACTCAACCCTGTCGATAATGCCGGCCAGATTGCTCTTCTTGCCCGTCAGCAGGTTGTCAAGCACCCTGACAAAGCAGCCCTGCGAGACCAGCTCTCGGCAGATGTTTGAGCCGATGAACCCGGCTCCTCCCGTAACCAAGTACTTCTCCATCAAATACACCTCATACAAACTGTGCGCAAAAGAAAGACCCCATTCTCCGGGGTCTCTCTAAAAATTGCAACTGGTTTTTTCCTATGCTGGCCGCAGCCCGGAGGCCCGTGACACGGCCTAAGCGGGTGTGCCGGCAAACTGCATCTTCTCCTGATACCGCCTGTACGACTTGGACTGTTCTTGGAAATAGCCGCCCTTGAGGGCCGGCGCGCCAAGCAGCACACAACCGATCACATTGGCGTCCACATCCTGCAGTTCTCTAATCGTCCGCTGAGCGGCGCCTCTATGCGTAGCCGCCGCATTGAGCACCACAACCGTCGCGTCAACACGCTTGGCGAGCACCTTCGCGTCGCTTATCAGCAACACGGGCGGACTATCAAGCACTATGTAGTCGTAGTTGTTGCGCTGCTGCTTTAGCATTTCCTCCATCCGCACGCTTCCGAGCAGCTCCGCTGGATTCGGGGGAAGAAGCCCGGCATCGATTATGTCAAGGCCCTCGATGCCGCTCGACCGTATGGCCTGCTGCGCGCTGCATTGACCGACAAGCACGCTGCTCAATCCAAAGCCCACGCTTAGGCCCTCATCATCCAGCCCGCCTGCGTCGCTCTTGGGAAACAGTTTTTCCGAGGTGGGCTGGCGGAAGTTGGCGTCTATCAGCAGGACCTTCTTGTTCTCAGCAACAAACGCCGTCGCCAGGTTGACCGCAACGCAGGTCTTGCCGTCGCCCGGCGAGCCGCTTGTCACGAGCAGAGTCTTCAACGACTCACCCGACCCCGACAACTTCAGGTTCGTCCGGCATTGCCTGTAGGATTCGCTGATAAGAGAGTAAGGCGCCCGGCTCACAACTCGGCAAAGATCAACCCCGCGAACATCACGGTCAACCGATACATCCGGCACAACCCCCAGAAGCGGGATATGCAGATATCTGCTAACGGCTCGCGGTGTTCGGACCTTGTCATCGGCGAGCTCAAGCAAGAATGCAAGCCCTATACTGAACATAAAACCCAAAATTGTGCCGCCCGGGAACCAGAGCCACCACTCACGAGACGTAACCATCCGCAACGGCTTCAGCGCGTCGCCAAGCCCACGCACTTTAGACGTTTCGGGGTCGTTGTGAATTATACGCACCTTCTCAATGGATTGTTTGATCTCATCGAGCATCGCCACTCGTTCATCTCTTACCTTCACCCGCTGGTCGTACTGGACCCTGGCGGTATCGAGCTCGCGTTGCTTGGCCGCGGCATCCTGCCGTAATTTCTCCAGCTCAGCAAACCTTTCCTTATAAACAATCAATCTGTCCTTCGCATTTGCCAAATTCGCCTGGCGAGTCTGTTCTCCAATCTCCGCCGCCCTCATTTCCCTCCGCACGGTGATTTCATCCTTCAACTCCTGAAGCTGGCGAACCTCTCTATGGTTCTCGCCGAATTTTGACAGTACGCTCGCAATTCGCGCATTGGTAAAGGCAAGCTGCTGTGCGAGTGCGGTCATAACCGGGTCAGTCTCTACTATGTGTGCGATCTGTACATTTATCGGCCCCTTCGCCAATTGATCGAAGACCTGTATGTCCGCCTCGAGCTGCTTGATGATAAGCTCGAGATCGCTCTTCTGAAGCTCGAGTTGGTCCAGCTTCAGGGTAACTGTATTCTTCAAGTAGGTGGTCGCGGGCCGCTCAAGGTCAGTAAACTGGTAGGCCTTACGAACGCTTTCGAGTTCCGTTTCGGCCGCGCGCAATTCACCCTCAACGGAGTTTTGTCTTTCCTGGAGTGTGATGAGCTTCGCATTAACCTCGCCCTCCTTTGTACTTTTTTGCAAGCTGATGAACATCCTGACCATTTCATTCAGTATGTCAGCGGCCTCTTGCGCATCGCCGTAAGTCATCGATACCTCGACATAATCCGCATCTCTATGAGCGAAAACGCCGAGATACTTCTCGAGATACCTGACGCGTCCGGGAAGATCACCGATGCTGCTAAACCACTTGGTCTTCGTAACCGCATCCCTCTTGAGCAGATCTTCGAATGTCCTCTGTTGTTTTATAAGATTGGCAATCGACAGACGATGACCGTACCGGATGTCCTTTAGCACCAGTGGAGTGGAAATAATCATAGGGTCTGTCTGCACAGGCGGCAGGACTTCGATAAGGGTTCTCGCCGTATATTTGGGCGCATACGCTCTTAACAGCCAGCAACCCACGCCGCCGACAATCAAACCGAATATGGTCAGCCCTATAATGAGCACCATATAGCGACGCAACACCCCGAATACTTCCCTCGGTGTCATCGCGGCAGTAGCCGGGGGTCTCGCCACAGCCGGCCTTGCTCGCATCGTTTGAACCATTGGTTTTTCGTCCGCCATTTTATTCTCCAATCAGAATTAACTAATTAAAGCGGCAATGTCTTGCCATCCCAATTATGCCAAATCTCCCGCGCCACACATCACGGATGACACGTCACCGGGAAACACGTTCAATAGCTTTGTTTATCCGCTCCTTATCCTTGTCCGTCAGTCTGCTCGCTCCTATCTCCAATGCTCGGTTGTATTCAGCAATCGCTGCGACCTTGTCTCCAAGGGCTTCCTTCACCATACCCAAATGCTCATATACCTCGGGCGGCGCATCAACCTTGTTCTGCTCATACTGCTGGACCGCCGCCGCCAGTCGCTCAGCGGCCTCAGGATGTTTACCGTTCTTATGCAACACATAACCATAAGTATCCAAAACTCCCGGATCATTCGGCATCAGACTATACACAGTTTCAGCATATTTGAGAGCATCAGGAAGCCTTTCATTACTCAAAGCAAGCATGTACGCCAGATTGTTCAGAACACTGGTATTATTCGGCATTTTCGCGAGCAAACTTTCATAATCTGCGATAGCCATTTCAAGATATTTGTTATCGGAACTTCCCTGGTAAGCCAGAGTCAGTATCTCGGCCTTCTTTGCCATGTAGTCGATTCGGCGCGGGCTGTCCGCCTCCGTCAACTGAATGCACTTATCAATATATGCTACGGCCTTGTTGTACTCACGATTGACCTTCGCCAGATTGAACATGGTGAAATTGGCGGGCAGTGAATCCGGATTTGACTTCAGTTTCTCGGTGCAGTACTTCGAGACCTCATCAGGTCCCAGCAGCAGAAACATTCGCAGCAGGACCTCGGATGCAAGTGTCTCATTTGTTTCCGCCTCGTCAACCGCCTTTTGACAGTACTCAGTCGCAGTTTTCTTATGGCCAAGCAGCAGCTTCGCCTGGGCCATTCGCAGGTAAGCTAAAGGAGCATAGTCTGTCTCGATATAGTCCTTTGACAGCTCAAACACTTCATCCAGCTTCTTCGGGTCCCATCCGCTTGTATTAGGCACACCGGCCTGCAGGATAAGCGCTCTTAAGTACCCATCGAATGCCGAGGCATACAAAGCGTCAAAACGCAAATTCTTCGCATCCTTGCCGCTGTATTCTTGACGTTTCATCTGGAATGACTTGCCGTACAACTGCGCTGCCCCGTTGTATTCTCCGTTCTCCAGGGCAAACGATGCTGCTCGATTAAGCCAGAAGATGTTGTTTCGAGACTCGCTAAGCACGTCGTTGTAGAACTCCTTGAGCGCATCTTTCCTGTCCAGACGCATATAAGTGTCTTCAAGCAGCAGCCTCGCATCCAGTGGGGCGCCGGGCATGTCTATCGCGTTTTTGAGCTCGGTCACGGCATCCTCATATCGGGCGCTGCGCAAATACGCCTTTGCAAGAACGACCCTGGTGATTGCCTCATCTGACAACAACTTGCTTTGCTTGAGGTCGTTGATGGCCTTCGGCATATCTCCCTCATAGAAGCGGATTTCTCCTCTTAGACGCCAACCCGCAGCGTTGTCGGAATTACCTTCAAGATAGCGATTTGTCAGCTCCAGCGCTTCTTCGAGCTGGCCCTTCCTCATCAGAAGCCAGGCGCGAAGCAACATGGTTCTCGGCTCATCAGGATACTTCTCCGTGAAGCTCTGCAATTTCAGGCTGGCTTCCTTGATAAGCCCCACTCGCAGAAAAGACTGAATTTGAATCAGATAGCTTTCGACGACAGGATCGGCAGCTATCAGATCTTCCGAATACTTCGCAGCAGCGTTCGGGTCAGCCATCTTTTCAGCAACAAGGAGCAGGCCCTTTAGCATGCCGACGTTATTCGGCTCCTTTTCATACAACTTCAACAGTATTCCCTTCGCTTCCTCATACTGCCCGCGCTGATAGTAGTGATTCCAAAGCAGGCCGTTCTCGTTCGAGCTGGTGAGAATCTCCTCAACTTCCTTGTCGCGACCCATCGCCCGCAAGTACTCCGTATAGAGGTAAAGCATGCCCCTGTCTTCCGGGTGCATCTTCTTAGCTTCAGCAAGAGCTGTCCCTGCAACGGCAAACAAGACCTCTCTTCGACGCGGATCGCTTTCTTCGCGGGCGACACGCGTTGCCAGTTCGCCGAGCCGCATGCTATTCTCGAAAGTAGGCAAGCCCTTTTGAATGGCCTGGAGAATAGCCAGGGCTTTTAGGGGCTCCTTCGGCGCTATGAAGTCAGCATAAAAACTGCGCAACTGCACATCGTATGGATTCAGGGCCATCGCCCTTTGCAGGGCGTTCCTTGCCTCACTCACCTCTTCCGGGGTAACATTATCACCCACCTTTTTGTTCCGAATGTATAGTAGTTGAGCAAAGCCTTTTGCAATCAGGCCGTCGAGCGGATTTATAGACGTGGCTCGTCTGACATCTTCGAGAGCCGCGTGGTCGTTTCCAAGAGCCGTATTGATATTGCTTCTCAGGGAGTACGCACGCGAGAATACAGGACGCTGCTTGATGCATTCATCAATTTGCGTCCGCGCTTCCTCGAAGTTTCGGCGCGCGAACGCCAGACGCGCTGCGAAGACCTTGCCTTCACAGCCATCCAGGTCCTCGCGCTGAGCTATCGTCTCCGTTTGCCGTCCAAGCTCCCAGTTCTGTGTCTCAAGGGCAATGTCAAAAAGATGACCCACTGCAAGAAAACGCGGATTATTTTCTTCGGCCTCGCTGAAGAACCAAGTCTGAGGAATCTTCTTGTGCGATGCCTCCATATCAAGCACTTTCTTCAGTATGTCGGCAGCCTTGTCAAACTCGCGGTGTCTCCGATAGAAGATGCCAAGCTCCAAGCCTCGCTGAACCGGGTCCTTAATACTCGATAGCACTTCCTCTTCGATCTGATTGCGCCTCTCTTCCGTGACCTTTGCGGGACTGGGCTCTGCAAGAACCTGCTTGTAAACCAGAGCGCCTGTGTCCTCCGGGAAATACCCGAGGAACCGGTTCACCACATCTCTGGCCTTGGCCATATTGTCCTGCTTGATGTAGTGTCGACAAATACCGACAATCGTGTCAGACCCGACCGAATTCGGCTCCACAGGCAAAAGCAAATTGACCAGCTGCATTTCAAGCTGCCTGTATTCGTTCAGCTCCTTCTCCATCGCCTCAACGCTGCCGGGCGACTCGTTCGGACCTGCGATTACTGTCCCGGCGAAAGCAACATCCAGCAGCTCTCTACTCTCTTGCCTGACAAGACCCACTTCAGTTTGCTTGATCCTTGCTTGAACAAGCGACAGACTAAGCTTGACCGAATTCGGATCATCCTGCGGCCTGTTTGCCATGGCCTTTGCCGCCTTGTCGACGTCTCCTGCGCCGATATAGGTCCCGATGCGAAGCAACTGGCTGCGATCATTCGGAGCCAACCTCTTCTCAAAGGCATCTATATGCTCTATCGCAGCCGGCCAGAGCCGGAACTTCATAATAACCTCGACGTAATCAAGGCGCGCTTCAGGCACGATATCAGCAATTTGTGAGTAGAGTGCGCTTGTAAGAAATTCGGCAACCGCGCCGACTTCTGGAGTCTGTTTGAATACCCGTGCGAGCAAATAACACAGATACGCAAACTGCTGATCCGGGGGCCACTGCGTCTGGTTCGCCGGCTTGAGCGACTTCATCTGCTCATAGGCGGCATACAGCTTCTTGACCGCCGATTTGCGGTCTCCCTTGGCAAGCTCCAGCAACCCTCGCCACTTGACAACCTGCGGCTCCTGACCGCTTTCAAATATCTGTTCAATCTCGTGTACCGCGCTGTCGGCGCTTGCCAGCCACTCCTGTGTTTGGGACTCGGTTCGAACCTCGCTTGGCTCCAGCACCTGCTCTACGTAGATGTGCGCAAGTAACGAATACAAGCTTAGACGATTCATCTTGTTCGCAAAGCTCCATGGCCCGGACCTATCCCGAGCGTCACGCAAAGTCAGTGCGTTCTTCGCCAATTCTATCGCTCGATACAAGTCGGGCGTCTGCCTGTGAATCGAAGACTTCCCATGATGCAGGTTCATCGCGTTCATGGCATAGGCTACATTTTCTTTGTCCATTTCGACCGCTTTTTCCGCCGCCTCGATCGCTTTGTCAAGATAGGCCCGCCCGACTTCCGATAATGTGTATGATGACAGGATCGAATAGAACTTGGAAATCATAACGTAAACTTCCGGACTCGTGGGGAACTTTTTCGCCAACGACAAGTACTCGCCCTCAAGCGCTATGATTTCTTCTTTTGCCTGCTCATCCCTCTGCGCAAAGACAAGTTCCAACATAAGCAGATTGATATGCGCCATCGGATTATCAGGCGCAACACGAACTGCCTCCTCCAGAAGTGCTTTCGCTTCCAGGGCTGCCTTGTCTCTTTCCTGGAAGCTGCCTCTGGACGACAATATCCTTCCTTTCTCCACGGCTGCGTTGGCCAAATAGCGGTATATCTCGATATTCTCCGGCTCGATCTTCTTGAACTCTTCCAAATCGGCCACGGCTTCAGCCAGTGATTCATCCTTGTTCGTAACGGCGCCAAGCATCGTCATCTCAAGCATGGCGCGGCCCTTGACCAGATGCAAATAGGCGCCCAGGCTGTGCGTGAGAGGTTTTTCTCCCTCCCGTATAAGAACGTCCCATTGTGATACATTCTCATTCAGCAGCCCGGCTTCCTCGGCGACTTTCAGGAATTCCACTGCATCCTTGTGGACTTGTTGCCACAGCCGCTGGCTGCCGGTCTCTGCGACAATATACAAGTACTTCAATCGTCCGAAGCGGGCCTTGGCATTCTGCGGATTTACTGTGATAATGCCTCCCCAGTATCTGACCACAGAATCCAACTCGCCCGATTCTATGGACAGATCGACAAGCTTCTGAAGGATCTCTTCTCTACGTTCATCTGTCCTCGCCTTGCCAAGCGCAGACAGATAACTCTGCTCTGCAGCCTTGTAGTCCTTCGCAGCAAACGCCGCATCACCCTTATCAATAAACTTCTGCGGGTCTCGACTTAGTGTAAGAATCACTACGACCGCAGCCCCCAGAAAGACAACAAGAACGAGGGAGCCAATGAACGCTATTTTTTTGTTCAACCTCCTCTTTGCCATAGATTTACCCCTTTTCTGTCAGGACTTCCCTGCCGCTGAGGCCGCATTTAATAAAGCCTTTGCGGGCACGCCTTGCAGCTCTCAGCAACTTCATTGCTTAATAGTCCAATTCAAAATGTGCCGCCGACTGTTACATGTTCAAGTCCACTCTGCGACTGTTCTTCGCCGGCTGTGTGCTCTTCAGTAGGCCAGTACTTAGTTTCCAGAATCGGCAGAATCACAGTCAATAGCTTTTCCCCGGCCTTTTTTGCTTCTTCTCTGTCAAGATAGCTCTTCGCACCGGAAGCCGCGTAGAAATTCCACTCAACCTTCGAGAAGTAAGAGTGCCTGCCGAACATATTCCTGTTCAAAGCAAATCGCGCGCTTTCTCGGCTGTCCGCGTAGATGCCGTTAACGCTGAGAAGGTAAAACGCCGAGAATTTCTCGCCGCCGCTCCAGAAATTCGAGCTTGTCTTCTGAAATACAAGAGCTCTGCCCGGCGCCTGCTGCTCGCCGCCAAAGCTTTCAATTGTGAACTTCATCTCGTCCGACGCCAGCAATTGATGGCCCGCCCCAACGTAACATTCTTCGGGAACGTGCGGAACCCTGTCCGCAAGCGCATAGTAAGTGATAAACAACATAACCTTCCGAGTCGGGCTGTCAAATGGAGCCTCCGTATCGTCCAGCGCCCATTGAATATAGTCTTCCGTACCGAGATTCTTCAGTATATCCTCGTTTTCGATCTCTTGCTTCGATGCGATTACATAAGGACCTAAATCCTCCTGTTCCAGAAGCGTCAACGGCTTCTTCAGGGGCCATGGTTCTTGTTCTATGTCGAACTTCGACATTACAGCTCCACTCAGAGCCAGGACCACAACACATATTACAAATGCAGGCTGAAGATAAGCTCTCAAATCGCACCTCGCATCACGTGCTATTCCTGCGGACGACAACATCATCAGCAACAGCCTGGGATTCATCTACGAACAATCCGGCCATAAACCACGCAAGGAAACCATACAGGCCGAAGGCCAGCGGCAACATCAAAAGGCCCAGGGCGTCGTGATAGATTCCCTGCGTGTACCTCGGATGTATCAATACATATATGAAACCCGTTACCGTCACCCGTACAACATTGCATAGCACCGCTATCGGGATTGTGCTGGCCAACAGCACAAGCCGCTGCCAGACCGGCCTTTCGTGTAAATACGCCATCGCCACACCCAGGGCCAGGAAAGCCATCAGCAGTCTCATGCCGCTGCACGCCTCGGCAACGTTGAGGTCCGGCTCCATACGCTGGCCCTTATAGACCACGCTGATTATCACACCCTCAACGTTCGTTTCAAGGCCGTTAATCACAGATAGCAAAGCAGCCGCGATATTCGCCGCGAGTACTCGCATAGGCATGGTCGCGCTGAAATACAGCCGCTGAGGCAGCGGCACCGCAAACCCCAGGAAACCGATAGGCAGCCAAGTATATTTGACCAAGGCCCATCCTCCAAGAAACAGGACAATCGCGCCAAGGGTCGCTATCGGCGCTATCTGCTGAAGATAGGTGTAGCCGGACGGGCTGGCTTTGTTGGCCGCATGCAGGGCAATGACGCAAACCAAGAACAGAAGACCCACATAGCTCGGTCTGGTTTTAAGGCTCAAAACCTTCTGTCTGTGCTGATGCAGGAAATATAGGCTAAAGAGCGGGATAAGAAAACCGTGCGACCAGCTACTGTCGGCTACCCACGTGTGGACAGCACGCTCAATTTCGCCCCTGAAAAGATAAAAGAGCAACCCTCCTATCACAGACATCTTGACGTAGCTATGCACGCCAAGTTCGCGCCAACGCCGCGTTCCAACGGACGTACCGGCTTCGGATGCTCCTGTATAAGTAGAGGCAATGTTGTCCACCATATCAGAATTAGGAACCAAAAACGAACAAGTGAAACCGTGGAATTCCACGGTTTCACTCCTTCTGCTTTGTACATCAGCAACCTTAGAATGGCCACGGGCTGTTGTAGAAGTCCCTGTCCGCAAAGTTACGGTCATAAATAAACCCAAACCCGTAAGTTGCTCTGAACGAATTCCGCAGAACGGCTCGCCATCTCGCCGTTGCATCCGTGCCCACATTAATAAGGTCGTTAGGCTTGATGAAGAAGTCGGGCTGTTCGCCGCTGGCAATCTTGTCGAGATCAACCATGACGATCTCTTCTTTCTTCCTGCCAATCCTTCTGACAACCTCGCAGCGCTTTGGCATGGCGAGCGGCCCTAACCCACCGGCAGCGGCTACAGCCATCTTCAAAGTCATCGGACGCCCTGTAATCGGAATATAACCCTGCCTATTGACGTTGCCCATAACGCAGAATTCGCCAATGACATCGACCGGCACATAAATGGAATCGCCCGGTTTTATAACGATATTGTATCTCTGGTCGCCGGACATCAACTTATCCGCCGGAATCTTCAGCAGCCGCGTTTGTGTCCCCGAGACCCATTCCATACCACCGATCGGCGGCTCTTCAACAACGCCCACAGCCTCTTCCCGAGGCTGAATCCTGATCATCGGCTTGGCCACCGTCGGTGCGCCTACCTGCATCGGCACCCACTTGCCGTCCTGGAATACCCACTCTATGCGTCCAGGCTCTTCACGAACTCCAACCGCCTGACCGCCCGGGCCGACAACAGGAGCCACCGGCTGCTCATTCATAGGAATGCCAACGCCTAAATCTACATCTCCTACGCCTTCAGTCTTGATTTGTTCGCCTGTTTCCACGCCGGTATCGGGCTCCGCAACCGACTTCAGCAGGTCATCCAGATTCATCTCCGCCTCGGTTTTTTCCTCGCCTGGTTCCGGCTCAGCAAACGATTTCAAGACATTTTCCCAATCTTTCGGCTCCTTTTCACTCCTGCTCTCGGCGCGGTCTTCAAGCGATTTTAGAATGCCGTCAACACCTGCGCCGGGCTTAGACGCAACAGGCTCGCCAACGCCGGTTGACGGACTTGGCGGGCTAACCGCACCTCCGACCGCAGGCTTCTCGACCGGCTTGGTAGCCGACCGGTCAGCCAATGTCTTCATTATCGAGTCCAGCGAACCGGCCTCACCACCTGCCGGGGCAACCGGCTCGGCCTGCCTCCTTACTGGGGCGCCCCCTACCGGCACGTCCGCCGTAGATACGGTACTCGGCGCTGGGCGTGTCGTCCTTGCCGGCGGCGCCAAATTGTCCGCACCGTTTGTGGCCGCATCAACTGCTTTCTCTTGCTTTGATCGATCCGCCAGAGTTTTCAGTATATCCGCAACACTGACCTGCTCATTCTCATTGTTCTCAGGCTGACGCCACATCTCCGCACCAACCGATGTCACCGTCCCGGTCTCTGCCTCCGTCTCGTCCGCTACAGCCTGTGTCGATCCGCTGCCGGCCTCGGAGCCGCCGCTGAGCAAACCGGCGAAGCTGCTGGAACTTGCAGATCCGTTCGACGGCCGGCGCGACCCAAACTCACTTGTGGTCGCCATCTCGGATGAGCTTATCACGACGTTACTCGCCGGACGCCGACGACCCTGCGCACGCGGGGTAATTATCTCCGACATCTCATCCCCGGTTCCTTCCGTCTTTCCAGGACTCGGCGTATTCAATTTCGGCTCCAGACGCTCCATTTTAAGACCGTCAAACAGGTCTGACGCCGGCGCCTGGCTTGGCCCATTATTACGCGAGACATAAATGTAGCTCACGTTAAACTGCCTTGGTCCGCCGGCCGTTGCAAGAGCATCGGTCAGCCTAAAATCATACCGAGGTATTGCATACCTGCCCGGAGCGGGAATGCCGTCGCCCAATATCGAAAACGTGCGCTGCTGCGACGCCATCAAAATCACCGTTACCGAGGGGTCTTTCAATATGCTCGGAGACAAGATTTGGCGTATCTCCTCTTCGAGCTGCGTTTCGGTAAGTCCGGCCGCCTCAACCACGCCGACATCAGGTATCGATACCTTCCCGGTCTCGGTGACAACGTAGTCATTAATCGCCGTGACGCCATCCTGTAGCAGCTCAAAGATTGATATCCTCACGATGTCACCGGACCTGAACACGTAGTCTGTCTCCATAACCACGGTGTCCGCCGGGCGAGGTTCCTGGCCTTGCTCCCAGGCCACCGGTGTCTCCTCCGCCACGCCCAGTGAATCAAGAATAACATTCACAGACGGGACAGGACGAAACCTCCCTACCGCCGTAGGATCGAAGAACTTGTTGCCGCAGCCGAATGAGAAAGCCAGAAAGAGTAGAGAGCAACCTGTCACTAACCAAAAGCTACTGTTGGCTTTTCTCTTGGCGCTTCTGTTTTTCCTTTGGGCTTGTATGTTTTTCATGGCACTCAACTTCCTAAAAAGGTCACAAAGTTCTCGTCACTTCCAAACCTCAAAAACAACCAAAACGCTTCTTTACTCCGAAATTTATCGGTTCAATACACCCCC
>Ga0315287_10002209_pt1 | contig 18274 bp, 13 predicted proteins | sample YL17G11_0_MG_FD_205037 | JGI IMG/M metagenome (GOLD analysis project Ga0315287, IMG submission 205037) | Sediment microbial communities from Yellowstone Lake, YNP, Wyoming, USA - YL17G11_0 | ecosystem: Environmental > Aquatic > Freshwater > Lake > Sediment | place: USA: Wyoming | collected...
CTCACGCACCTTGCCCTGGCGGCCGGCGCCGCGCTGCTGGCAGCAACATTTTTGTCCGATGCCGCCGCCGCGGCGCCTGCGAGCGACCCAGATGCCCGCGCCCGCCGCTTCGTCCAACAGCACGAGGCGGCCGTCCGCCCGCTGGAGATCGAGGCCAATCTGGCCTATTGGGCCGCCAACGTCACCGGCAAGGAGGAGGACTTCAAGAAGAAGGAAGAGGCCGAAACCAAGGTCGATCTCTACCTTGCCAATCCCGAGCGATTCGCCGAGCTCAAAGCGCTCAAGCAAGCCAAGCTCTCCGATCCGCTGCTGGAGCGGCAGATCGAGGTACTGTATCTCGAATACCTGGGCAAGCAACTCGACCACGACCTGCTCCGCGCGATGCTGGCGAAAGACAACGCCATTCAGCGCCTGTTCAACGTCTGCCGGCCGAAGGTCAACGGGAAAGAAATCACCGACAACGAAGTCCGCCGCGTGCTGCGCGAGTCCAAGGACTCGGCCGAACGACGCGCCGTGTGGGAAGCCGGCAAGAGGGTCGGCCAACAGGTGGCGGGCGAACTGCGGCAGTTGGTGGCGCTGCGCAACCAGGCCGCCCGCAAACTGGGCTTCTCCGACTATCACGCAATGCAGCTTTACCTCGGCGAGCAGGACCAGGGCCAGTTGCTCAAGCTGTTCGACGAGTTGGACGGCTTGACCCGCGCGCCGTTCCGCGCGGCCAAGGCGGAGATCGACGCCGCGCTGGCCAAGAGCTACGGCGTCAAAGTGGAAGAACTTCGCCCGTGGCACTACCACGATCCGTTCTTCCAGGAGGCCCCGGCCGTGTTGGGCGAGTTGCCGGACTCCGTCTACAAGTCGCTGGACCCCATTAAGGTGTGCGGCCAGTTTTACGCCGGTATCGGCCTGCCGATCGACGACGTGCTGCGGCGGAGCGACTTGTACGAGAAGCCGGGCAAGAATCCGCACGCCTTCTGCACCGACATCGACCGCGCCGGCGACGTGCGAATCCTCGAAAACGTCGTGCCCGGCCGCGAGTGGCTGGAAACCAGCCTGCACGAATTGGGCCACGCCGCCTACTCGAAGTACGTGGGGTGCGGAAAAGGGGACAGTCCCCATTTGTGCGAAGCACCCTCCGGGCCGTTCCGGCAAATGGGGACTGTCCCCTTTTCCGCATTGCCCTACCTGCTGCACACCGACGCTCATCCGCTATGCACCGAGGGCATGGCGATGATGTTCGATCGTTTCAGCAAGGATGTTGATTGGCTGATCGCGATGGGGGCCAATGTGCCCAATCCGGAGCAGTTTCGCGCGGCCGCGATGAAACTCCAACGCAGCCGCCTGCTGATCTTCTCCCGCTATTGCCAGGTGATGTTCCGCTTCGAGCTGGCCATGTATGCCAAACCCGACCAGGACCTCAACCGGCTGTGGTGGGACCTGGTGGAGAAATACCAGGAGGTCAAGCGGCCCGAGGGGCGCAACCAGCCCGACTACGCCAGCAAGTACCACTTCACCGGCGCGCCGGCCTACTATCACAACTACCAGTTGGGCGAGATGTTCGCCTCGCAGGTGCATCATGCCCTGGTCGCCAAGGTGCTGCCGGGCACCAAGCCGGCCGGGGCGATTTACGTAGGCAAGAAAGCGGCGGGCGAGTTCATACAGCAGCGCGTCTTTCAGCCCGGCCTCTCCTTGAACTGGAACGAACTGACCCGCCACGCCACCGGCGAGGAGTTGAGCCCGAAGGCGTTCGCGGAGGATTTGAAGGCGTCGCCGTGAGACCGGCTGACAGTTTGGAATGCCTGGAGAACAAGAGGGTTCAGAGGTCAGGGTTCAGCACCTGCGGGATCGCATGTCTCGAATTCTGAACCCTGAACCCCGAACCCTGAACCCCCCTGACCTCTGCCCTCTCCCATGAGCCAACCCAAGTACCTCACCGCGCCGCTTCCCATCGCGACGATGCCGCCGGGCGTTCCCTACATCATCGGCAACGAGGCGGCCGAGCGGTTCTGCTTCTACGGCATGAAGACGATCCTGGTGGTCTTCATGACCAAGTTCCTCTTGGACCGCCACGGCGTCTTGGCGGCGATGAGCGAAGAGGAGGCCAAGGGCTACTACCACCTGTTCGTCGCCGGCGTGTACTTCTTCCCGATCATCGGCGCCATCCTCGCCGACGCCGTCTGGGGCAAGTTCCGCACGATCTTCTACCTCTCCCTGGTGTATTGCCTGGGCAATTTCGCGCTCGCCGCCGATCAGACGCGCATCGGGTTGTTCGTGGGCTTGCTGCTAATCACCTTGGGGGCCGGGGGCATCAAGTCCTGCGTGTCGGCCAACGTCGGCGACCAGTTCGGGCAACAAAACAAGCACTTGCTGGAGAAGGTCTTCGGCTGGTTCTACTTCTCGATCAACTTCGGCTCGTTCTTCTCCACGCTGTTGACGCCCGTGCTGTTGGACCATTTCAGCCGAACCGACCTGTACGGCGCCCAGGCGAAGCACCTCGGCCCTTGCATTGCCTTTGGCGTGCCCGGCGTGTTGATGGCCGCGGCCACGTTGATCTTCTGGCTGGGACGCAAGAAGTTCGTGCATATTCCGCCCAGCGGCAGCGCCCTGGTCAAGGAGGCCTTCAGCGCCGACGGGCTGAAAGTCATAACCAAGCTGGGCGTGCTGTTCCTCTTCGTGGCCATGTTCTGGGCCCTCTACGAACAGACGGGCGCCGCCTGGGTCCTCCAGGCCGACAAGATGAATCGCCACCTGCTGGATTGGTTCCAGCCCGCCGAGCAATGGCTGGTCGCCTCCGGCCTGACCTTCCTCGACGGCCTCAGCGGGCTGGAAATCAAGGCCGCCCAGGTCCAAGCCATCAATCCGCTGCTGATCATGCTGATGATCCCCGTCTTCACCTACGGCATCTATCCGGCCATCAACCAGGTGTTCCGGCTGACGCCGTTGCGCAAGGTGTCGCTGGGCATGTTCCTGATGGTCTTGGCGTTCGCCATCACGGCCTATGCCGAAATGCTCATCGACCGCGGCCCCCAACCGCCCTCGATCTGGTGGCAACTGCTGGCCTTTATCATCCTGACCGTGGCCGAAGTCATGGTCTCGATCACCTGCCTGGAGTTCTCCTACACCCAAGCGCCGAAGAAAATGAAGTCGTTGATCATGGGCCTGTACCTGTTGTCCAACGCGGTGGGCAACCTCTTCACGGCCTGGGTCAACTTCTTCATTACCAACCCCGACGGCTCGAACAAGCTGCCCGGCGCCAGTTACTACTGGTTCTTTGCCGGCCTGATGCTGGCCACTTCGCTGCTGTTCTGCCTCTACGCGGCCTTCTACCGGGAGAAGACCTACATTCAAGATGCGGCATAGGGCATAAAACCGGAGTACGGAGTACGAAGCAGGTGCTCTTTACTCCGCACTCTCCCAAAGCGAGCGGGGAGTGATCTTGGCGTCACTTCGCCGGCACGAGCCGGAAATTCTCGTCGAATTGCATGAATTCGATATCCTTGCCCGCCGGCAGTTCACGGAGGCTTTTTTCGACTTTCTCCCGATCGGCAACGACGATGATCGAGAGGTTATTCGGATGGATGTACTTCTTGGCCGCCGCCAGAACGTCGTCGGCCGTGACGGCCGTGATTTTCGGGATTATCGTGTTGAAGTAATCGTCGGGCAGGTTGTATTCGACGAGCGTTTCCAGGTGCCGTGCGAGTTGCGAGGCGGTCTCGAAGTCGGACGGATAGCCTCGCGTGATGTAGGTTTTTGCAAAGTCCAACTCCTCGGCCTTGATGGGCAAGGCGCCCCGAATGCCGTCGAACTCCTTGAGGAACTCGACCAGCGCCGCGGCGGTTACCGCCGTTTGCACGCTCGAAGTCGCCGCAAACGGGCCGGCCCCATGAACGCGCCAGTCGAAGCCCGAGCGGGCGCCATAAGTATAGCCCTTTTGTTCGCGCAAATTCAGGTTCAATCGGCTCATGAACTGCCCGCCGAGAATCGTGTTCATCACGCTAATCGCGTAATAGTCGGGCGAGTTGCGCTCGGCGCCGATTTGGACGACGGAGATCACCGATTGGGCCGCGCCCGGTTTGTCGATCAGGATAATCCGCGTGGCTTTCGGCTCGGGCAGGCGGAAATCGCTTTCCGGCTTGCTCCCCGCCCCCTTCCAATCGGCAAAAACTTTCTCTAATTCTTTCACCAATTCATCCGGGGTGATATCGCCCACCGCAATCAGCGTGGCCCGGTCGGGGCGATAGTATTCTTTATAGAAGTCCGCCAGATTGGCTCGTTGAAGAGATTTGATCGTGGCCGGCGTGCCGAAGGGCGAACGACCGTAAGGATTCAATTCGCCGTAGAGCGACGGCCCGACGGCCAATTGGGCCAGCGCGGTCGGTTCGTTGCGGATCTGCACGAAATGCCCCAGCATGATGCTTTTCTCGCGATCCATTCCCTTTTCGGGGAAGAGCGGATTGCGGAGCACGTCGGCATACACTTCGAGCGCCTTGGGCAGATGCCGCTTGAGGCTGAACAGCCGTGCCTGGGTCGAATCCCACGAGGCCGAGAACGACATACTTGCGCCGATGCCGCCCAGCTCGTCGGCAATTTGCTCGGCAGTGCGGCCTTTCGTGCCTTCGTCCCAGACGGCGACCGTGAGGTCGGCCAACCCTTGCTGCTCGTGTATTTCCGCGGTCTTGCCCACGGGGAACACCAAATTCAGCGCCGCGATGGGAAGCGCATGATTTTCGACGACGAGCAACTCCATGCCGTTGGAAAGTTTCGCCCGATGAAACGGCGGCAAGGCGAACTTGGGTGTGGCGGCGGGCTGAGGAAGTGTTTTTCGAGCCGCGCTCTCGGTTGCCGCCGGCCCTTCTTCCAGCGGCTTTTCCGCGATATTCTTCGCCAGCTTTTCTCGCTCCTCCGCGTTAGGAACCCGCGGATCAGGCGTCATGGTCTGCTCCTTGCCCGGCAACACTTCCAACACCACGCGGCCCGCGCCAAGGTATTTCTTCGCTACCCGCTGCACGTCCTCGGGCGTGACTTTTTGATACCGCTCGAAATCCTTGCTGAAATAGCCCGGATCCCCTCTCGTCACATTATACCTGTTGAGTTGGTCGGCCAGGCCGCCGAAACCGCTGTTCGATTCCATCGAGCGAATGACGTGCGCCTCGATGCGATTCAGTGCGCGGTCAATCTCGTCGGCGGCAGGCGGCTGGGCTTGGATGCGGCCGACCTGTTCGAGAATCGCGGTTTCCAGCTCGGCGAGCGTGTGACCCGGCCGGGCCATGGCGTCGATCATGAACATGCCCGCGATTTCCTGCGAAGATTGCCCGGCCGACGCCGACTGGGCGATCTGCTTTTCACGAACGAGCGATTTTTCCAGCCGCGAAGTTTTTCCGGACGAAAGAACGTCGGCCAAAATGTCGAGCGCCGCTTCGTCGTCGGCAAAGTCCGCCACCGTGGGCCAAGCCATGAGCAATCGCGGCAAGCCCACGCGATCGGTCATTTGAATCCGCTTTTCCTCCTTCAGTTCGACGGGCAGGGGCTTCATCTTTTCGACCTTGGGACCGGCGGGGAGCGTTCCGAAGTACTCCTCGACGAACTTTTTCGCCGCGGCCGGATCGAAATCGCCGGCAATGCACAAACTCGCGTTCATCGGACTGTAATACCGGCGGAAGAACGAGGCGATATCTTCACGGCTGGCCCTGCCCAGGTCGGCCATCGAGCCAATGGTCGGCCAACTGTACGGATGGTCGGCCGGGAACATCGCGGCCAAGAGCGCCTCGTGAACCAGGCCGTAGGGTCGGTTCTCGTAGCTTTGACGGCGTTCGTTGCGGACCACGTCGCGCTGGTTGTCCAGTTTTTTCCGGCTCATGGCCGGCAGCAGGAAGCCCATCCGGTCCGATTCCATCCATAAGGCAAGTTCGAGGTAGTTCGAGGGGACGGTTTCCCAGTAGTTGGTGCGGTCCTGGGTGGTCGAGCCGTTTAGTTTTCCACCCGCTTGCTGGAACGGATCGAAGTAGTTGCTGTCGTGATGCTTCGAGCCTTGGAACATCATGTGCTCGAAGAGGTGCGCGAAGCCGGTCCGGCCGGGCCGCTCATTTTTCGCCCCCACGTGATACCACACGTTCACCGTAACAATCGGCGTGGAGTGATCTTCGTGCAAAACAACATGCAGCCCGTTGGGGAGCGCATATTTCTCGAAGCAAACATCCGGGATCTGCGAAGCGGCGCTGGCCGCGTTCGCCGCAAGCAACAACACAAACCACATCAGAGATCGGAAGACACGCATTGCGAATACTCCCTGTAATAGGCGATTCCCTCGCCCGCGATCTTTGGCAATCCGAGAAACGCGGCAAAAGTGGAATTGCGTGGGACAAAAGGGGAATCACTCTCCCCTCTCACCTCCTTGCGGCGCAAGCCGTTAGCCGCCAATTGCCGCGAGCGCCTCTTCCGCTATCGTGCGGACCGAAGCGTCGTCGTCCTTCAGCGCTTTCTTTAGCGCGGGGATGGCCGGTTTGGCCAGTGGGCCGAGTTGCTTCAAGGCTTCGGCGGCGCCGTGGCGGAACTTCGGATCGGAGTCGCCCAGTTCGCGGATCAACACCGGCAGCGCCTTCTCGGCCGTCTTGGCGTCTTTCGGTTGAATCTGCACGAGCGCCCAGGCGCTGATGGCGGCCAGCGTTTCATCCTTGCTCTCCACGGCTTTCATCAGCGCGGGGACGGCCTGCGGATCGGCGATGCGGCCCAGGGCGAAGGCGGCGCCGAAGCACGACGGCCCCCCGTCGCACTCCTCGAGCGCCTTGGTCAGCGCCGGCACGGCCTCCTTGGCGTTCGGGCCAATCTTGGCCAACGCGATCGCCGTCTCGTGCCGCACGTCGGGGTTCTCGTCGTTCAGCAGTTTCGCCAGTTCGGGCACGGCCGGCTTGGACGCCGCGCCGATCTGGCCCAGCATGTAGACCGCATACGGCCGGACCTTTTCACGCTTCAGGGCCACGATGAGCCTGGGCACGGCGGCCGGGCCCACGCCCGCCAACGCATCGAGGGCCTCGTAAATCGCCGAGTCGTCGGCGCCCTGGATCGCCTTCTCCATGGCCGGCTGGAGGATTTCCGGCGCCGGTTTCAGATCGCCCAGTGCGCGGGCGGCCATCTTCCGCACCAGGGGATCCTTCGACGTCAATCGTTCCGCCAGTGCGTTGGCGGCTTCCACCAGCAGCTTCTTGTCTTCCGGATGCATCCGCGCCAAGGTCCACAGGCTGACCCCGGCGAGCATCTGGTCCTTGGCGCCAACATTTTGTCGGATCTTGGCTTCCGCTTCGTCGGTCAACTTACCGATATAGCCCAGCGCAAAGGTGGCGGCCGTGCAGGCGTGCTCGTCGTCGAGCGCCTTGACGATCTGGGGCACAGCGGGCGTCGCGGCGTCGCCGATGTGGGCCAGCGCCAAAATCGCCTCGCGCCGCACCTCGGGCCGCTTGTCGCCAATGAGTTCCGTCAGGGCGGGCACGGCGTCTTTCGCGGCCGGGCCAATCTGCCGCAGCACGAGGCAGCACCAATAGGTCGCCTTCTCGTGCTTCATGGCCACCAGCAAGAACGGCACCGCCTTCTCGCCAGCATCGGCCAACGTGTCCAGGGCGAGTTGTCTCGCCACCGGATCGGAATCTTTGAGAAGCTTGAGGAACAAGGGCACGGCAACCCTCGGTCCCGGCTTGATGCGTCCCAAGGCCCCGAGGGCCTTCAGCCGCACCGTCTTGTCGCTGTCGGCCACCAGCAACACCAGGGCGGGCACGGCCGGCTTGGCCGGGGCGCCGATCTGGCCGAGGGTCAGCGCGGTGTACGCCCGCACCTTCGCCGAGGGGTCTTTCAGCAGCGCGGTTAGCGCTGGCACGGCCTCTGCCGCTTTCTCGCCCCGGTGTCCCAATTGGTCGATGGCGTCCAGTCGTTTCGGCTCATCCGGAGAATTCAACCCCGAGATAAGTTCCGCAACAGTGGGTTCGGCGGCGCTTGCCGCAACCGTAGCCAAGAACATTCCCGCCAGGGCAGCAACCAGTAAGATACTACGCATAGCCTTCTCCATTGAGGACCGCGGGGTCCAAGTTGAAATGATGGGTGTGATGTGTATGGCTCCCCCAAGACACGCTGGCGGCAGTTGCCGACTAGCCGGCCGGCAGTTGGCCTTCATAGGCCAGGCTTTCCAGGAACCGTTTCGAGTTGGCGTAATCGTACGGCGGCAGATCGCGGATCCGCGCTTTCATAATCGCAACCATGTCGTTGGTTGCCTGGCGAAGGGCCATCTGATCCTCGAACGTGCTGCCGTAACGGGCGCGCTTCTCGAACAGTTCGTCCAGCTTAGCCCGCTGGTCCTCGAACTGCTCGGTGCGCAAGAGTTGCGGCCAGGTGATCTTGCCGGTGACGTTGTCCAATTCGCTCGGGCTGAGGCGTTTTGGCTTGCCCGCCTGAGCGTAGCGGACGGCGTCTTCCATGGTGGGCCGCCGGCCGCGTTCCTCGGCGCGGTAGGCCCGGTTTACCTTGCGCATATCGAAATACGCGTTGGTCCATTCCTGGCGGTTCTTGATTTCGTTGCTCTGGGCCTGGGTCATGTTGATCGCCGCTTGAGACGTATTCAGGTTGTAGTCGCCCTTGGCGCTGATGACGTTCCCAAGCCCCCGGGAGTAACCCTCGGCCGCGGTGGAGGCGTTGTTGTAGATCACCTGGGCAAGCACCGGGCCGCTCGCCCCCCAGCAAGCAAGCAGCAGCAAGCACGCCGGCGCCCTCGTCAAGAAAATCGTCGCTCGCATATCGCCCTCCTGTGTGTTCAGAAAGCTTATCGGTTCAGAAACCTCGGTATTGTCGTCCTTGCTATCCAATCTAATTCGTTTCGACCCGGCGGTTGCGCATACAGGCCGCAAGCATGATCCAAGTCCAGCCGCTAAAAAGCATCTCCAGACCCACGAGAAGTCCGACGACCCACAGAACGCTTTGTGGGAAGTGACGGTAAATGACCCATCCGGCCAGCAGGGTAACCACTCCGTTCAACAGAGACCAACCCCAACTGGGGAACCGGATCATGATCGCAACGACGATGCGAAAGACGCCCAACACGATGAACAGCCCCGCCAACAGCAGCGTCAGCCCCGCCGTGGCCGCCAGCGGCGCTTCGGTGATCAAGAAGCCGGTCAGCACGTAGAACATGCCCGCCAGAAGGTGCAGCAGCAGCCCGCTCCACTTGCCGGCCGAGAAGGCGCCGATCATCGTGGCGATGCCCGCCACCATCAGCAGCACGCCCAGAAACACCACGGTAATAAGTGAAGTGGTCACCGTCAGCGCCGGGAAGATGATCGCCGCCGTGCCGCAGACGGCCAGCAGGATGCCCAACATCAGAAACCACCACCAACTCGCCCTCAGTTCGCTGAACTCGTTCACTGGATTAGCGCTCATCATAAGTCTCCCATAGTGTTGGCCGTTGAGGCCGAAATGGAACAAACCACAAGGGTCGACTCAACCATAGATCATAGACGCTGCACGGTCGTTTGGGAATCGGGCAGCCAAGCGAAATTTTCGCAAACCTAGGCATGTTTCGGGGTTGTGTCGGATGAAACTGCGGCCCGCCACAGACTGGACAACCTCGTTTTGCCCCTTGGCGACTCCGAAACCACGAGAGCGTGGCATGGCGATCCACCACAAAGAGTTGCTATGGCAGCACCCGCTTGGGTGGATTCTGCGGCTCGCTCGACCCGGGCTTCGGCTCCTCCTTCGCCGGACGACGCTTGAGCTTGATCTCCGGAAGGTCCGGTTGCTTTTCGCCGTTGACGAGGTGGTCCTTTGACTGAATCGTTAAGGTGTCCGCATCGACCGGTGTGACAATGTGCGTTATCGCGGCATCGCTGCCATCGGCCAGCGTGCCTGTGTGCTTGACGATCCACCGATCTCCGTCGCGTGCCCAAACGCTTTCGCCGAAACTGCCGTCGGAATCGAACATCCAGGAGCGAATCCGATGGGTGCGGGGATCCCAGCCGATGACTTCGGTGCCGAACCGCAGCAAACCGTTTTTCCCCCCGGCCGAAAACTTCCGAATCAAATATCTGTCGCCCATAGTCCATTCGCACGTATTATGCACCGAAACGCCGGACTTGCGCGCGTCTTCCTCCGTCCAATCACCCACCAGCCATTCAAGCTCTTTAAGCTGCTGGATTTGGCGAGGGGCAGGGTTGATTGTCTCGCGCGCCGTTTCAATCAACCAACGGCCATCGCGTTTCACCAGGAGCAACTGGAAAGCCGGTTCACCCGCCGTTGTCGCTGCCTGCGGTTTCACCATGGCAATGGCATCAACCAAGGCAAAGCCGTCGCCGATGAGTCGCTGCGACAGAACCAGCATCTGTAGCCTGCTGTCCTTACGCGCTGCGAACGACTCGCGAAACCCCTTTTCGACATTCTCGCGTCCCTCGACTCGCCCACCGTTCTGGCCTACGAAGTCGCCTTGGGGCGTCCAGCACGACGCCAGTCCTTTCGCATCGCGCCGGTTGAAGCTCTCCTCCATCTCCGTCAGCAGTTTGCGGATTTCCTGTGCCGACTTCTGCTCAGCAGTCTTTGCATCTTCGGCACGGCCAATCCCTGTTGTGATGAGAAAAACGGCAAGGGAAACGGCACACAAAAGGCGTTGCATAAAGAAGCACTCCTTGAAGTTATGGCTTTGGTGACTTGACAGCGTTAACGGACCGCTCACGTGCCTCCTGGCCCAACTTGTTCAGAAAAGCCCTGGCTTGCTCGTACTCGTTCGCATCGAGGCCACTCATTACTGAAAGACGCCACTCCAGCATGGCCTCCATTTCATCCACGGTCTTGACCATATCGCGATAGTCATTGGCGGTGGGGGCGCTTAAAGCCGGAGGAGATCGGCGATAGGGTGCTTCGATTAGCGCTCGCCGCGAGGCAAACATCTGCTCTTGTAGCGCAGTCGGCCACTTAATGATGTCCATTGCCACTTCGGGGAGAGGAGCAGCCACAGCGAATCCTCCGGTCACGGGCCCCGCGCCACAACCGGCGGACACTAGCGCCGGCGAGCCAGATTCGTAAGCCTGCCGCCCGGCCATTTGCTGCTGCTGGATCTGGAACCACGAATCGCGGTTCGACTGCCGTTGGCTGAGGATGGCTTCAGTCCGCTCGTTGGCTTGTGTGCTCAGCATGTTGCGGGCTCCGCTCTGTACCATGGCCCTCTGCTGCATGGCGGCGTTCTGGCCCGCCAAACGGTCCGACTCGACGGCACTGCGCAAGCTAGCCTGGCTCATGGCGGATGACTGGAGGGCCATTACGCCTGCGTCGTCACCGTAGCCGCCGTAGCCGCCATAGCCGCCGGAACGGCCAAGTCTTTGGGCCATGACCATCGTAGGGGACGTCACGAGCCAAACCGCCGCCAAAATACCAAGCACGTATATCTTTCGCATTGCTAAGGCCCTTAGGGACGTGATAGTATACGATGTACCGATGGTGGAGGCAAGAAACGGGCTCTTTCGTTGATAGGTGTGAACATCGGAATTGCACGAGGGACGACGACGTGGCTCGGATTTCAACGGCCGGGACCGTAAGTCTTGGCGAATTGCGACCCCCTCTCGCGTAGGGTTGCGGGCACTGCAATCTCCGAACTGGGTGAAGCATTGATCGAGGCTGCCGAGGCCCGCAGCCGACTGGAGAAAAAAGATGCTGGGATGAAGGAAGGATGGGAGACAAGGGATGAGGGATGAATAAGAGCGTCTAGGGTAGAGGAGACCTTGTCCATCCCTTATCCATCATCCTTCACTCCTCTTCCGTTGACGGCCACTCGCGCTCCAGCACCCACTGAACCGCGCGGCGATTCAGTTCCGCACTGTTCTTGAGGTTAAGTTTTTGCTTGATCTTCTCGCGGTGGGTTTCCACCGTTTTGGGGCTGAGATTGAGCTTCGCGGCGATCTGCTGCATCGTCAGACCCTGGCCGATCATCTCGTACACCTCCAATTCGCGGTTGGAGAGGCCTTGGATCGGGTTCTGCGGAGGCAGAGTGCCCGTCGCCACCCGGTGCAAGAGGCGGTTGGTCATGCGCGGGCTGAGGTACATCTCGCCGCGGAGAACCTGGCGGATCGCTTGCAGCAGCGTCTCCGGCGGTTCTTGCTTCGAGACATAGCCCATTGCCCCGGCGCGCAGCACCCGCTCGGCGAACAGCATTTCGTCGTGCATGGAAGAGACCAGGGTCTTGATTCGCTCGTCCCGAGTCTTGAGTTGTTCGATCAGGTCGATGCCGTGGCCGCTTTTCAGCGAAAGGTCGACCACAACGATATCGGGACCAGCCTTCTCGACCTCGCGCAGGGCTTCGAGCACGTCGGACGCCTCGCCGCACACCTCGAGGTCCGGCTCGCCGGTAATCACGTTGGCCAGGCCGCGGCGGACCAGCGGATGGTCGTCGACCAGGAAAACGCGGTGTTTCTTCATGCGGCTGCTCGGTCGGCTGTCGATGCTCATGGCGTTGGCTCCTGCAATGAAGTGGCGGCTGGCCGCGGCAAGCAGCGATCGCCGTCGCGCGAAGGTCCGGCCCCGGCGTTCGACCGGCGGCGGGGAACGAAGATTGTCATACGGCTGCCGCGGCCGGGCGAGGCATCCACCTCCAACCGCCCCCCCAGCAGTTCCAACCGCTCGCGGATGCTGAACAGCCCAAAGCCGCCGCCTGCGGAATGGTCGGCATTCAGGCGGGCGGGGTCGAAGCCGGCCCCGTCGTCGGAGACCTCCAGCCGCATCTTTCCGTGGGGCGCGGCCGCCATTTCCACCCGGGCGCGCCCGGTGCGGCCGTGCTTGACCACGTTGAACAGCAACTCGCGCACCGACTGGAACAGCACGATGTGCAGGTCCTCGCCGTCGGGCTCGGCCTGTGGATCGGCCTGCACGTCGACGACCAATCCGCAGGTCTGTTCTATGTACCGGCCGAGCCATTCCAGGGCGGCAGCCAGGCCCGCTTCGTAGAGGACCGGCGGGCTGAGCTCAACCGTCAGGGAGCGCGATTGGTCCATGGCTTGGGCCAGCAGTTCGTCGATCTTCCGGAGGATCTCCTGCGAATCGGCGCCGCGTACGCGAGGCTGCAACGCGCCAAGGTTCAGCCGGGCGGCGTAGATCAACTGCTGCAACTGGTCGTGGAGGATCTCCGCCAAGCGGCGGCGCTCGCGCTGCTCGGTGAGAGTCAACTCCGAAGCCAGTGCCTGCAACTGGGCGGCGCGGCGGGTGGCCGTGGCGGTGCGCTCGGCCACGCGCTGTTCGAGCGTCTCGTTCAGCGCCTTGAGCTCTTGCTCGTCCTGCTTGCGCTCCATGGCGTAGCGGATCGCACGGGCCAGCAGCCGGCCGTCGCCGCTGCCTTTAATCAGGAAGTCCTGAGCGCCGGTGCGAACCGCCTCCAGGGCCATGGCTTCGTCGTCCAGGCCGGTCATCACCACGATCGGCAGCCGCGGGGCCACCGCGTTGGCTCGCTTGACCGTATCGACGCCGCGGCTGTCGGGCAGGGAAAGATCCAGAAGGATCGCGTCGAAATCGCCGCTCGCCAGGCAGCGCTCGGCGTCGGCCATCTGCTCCACCTGCGTAACGTGGAACGACGCCGCCCCCGCCTCCGCAAGCGCGCGCTTCAGCAGCAGCGCATCGGCCGGGTTGTCTTCAACCAAGAGCAGGCGGATCGGTGATAAATTCATGATGGCGATTACTTTTCTTCCGGAAGTCGGACGACCGTCAGCCAGAAGTCCTCGATCGATTTTACCACTTCCAGGAAGCGATTAAAATCGACCGGCTTGGTGATATAGCAGTTGGCGTGCTGGTCGTATGACTGCAGCACGTCCTCCTCGTCCTTCGAGGTCGTGAGGATGACAACCGGGATGCGTCTCAGCGACGGATCGCTCTTGATCTCGCTGAGCACCTGGCGGCCGTCCTTGCGAGGCAGGTTCAGGTCCAAGAAAATCAGGTCGGGGCGGGGGGCCTCCTCGTAGCCGCCGCGGCGGTGCAGGAAGTCCATGGCCTCGACGCCGTCTTCGACCACCGACAAGCGGTTTTTTACCTTCGCCTCGTGCAATGCCTCGACCGTCAGGCGCACGTCCGGCTCGCTGTCTTCCACCAGCAGCAGTTCAATGGGTCTCATCAGTGGATTGGCCTGCATCATTGGTTCTCCGGGTTTTATCGAAGCGTGAAATGGAAAGTGGTCCCTTCTCCGGGCTGCGACTCCAGCCAGATTCGCCCGCCGTGCCGCTCGACGATCCGCTTGCAGATCGCCAGGCCGATGCCGGTGCCGGCGTACTTGTGCCGGGTGTGCAGCCGTTGGAAGATCACGAAGATCTGGTCCCAGTACTGGCGCTCGATGCCGATGCCGTTGTCGCGCACGGCGAATGTCCAACAGTCGCCCTCGCGGCGCGCGGAAACGTGTATCCGCGGCGGCTGCCCGCCGCGAAACTTGAGGCCGTTGCCGATCAAGTTCTGAAACAACTGAATCAATTGCATCTCGTCGCCCAGCACGGTAGGCAAGGCATCGCAGGTCACCGCGGCCCCGCTCTCTTCGATCACCTTCTGCAGATTGACCAAGACGCGATCCAGCACCGCCCGGACGTTGGTGCTCTGGAAGGGCTTGCCCTGGGAGCCCACCCGCGAGTAATTCAGCAGATCGGTGATCAACTGTTGCATCCGAATCACGCCGTCGATGATGTAATGGATGAACTGGTCGGCGTCGGCGTCGAGATGATCCTTGTACTTTCGCTCCAGCAACTGCACGTAACCGGTCACCACGCGGAGCGGCTCCTGCAAGTCGTGCGAGGCGACGTAGGCGAACTGCTCCAACTCCTCGTTGGAGCGGGCCAACTGATCGGCGGTCTGGTGGATGAGTTTTTCCGCCTGGGTCCGTTCGGCCACCTCCTTTTCCAGTTGCTTGTTGGCCGCTTCCAGTTCTTGGGTCCGCTCGGCGACCAACTCCTTCAAGTGCTCGCGGTGCAGGCGGAGTTGTTCTTCGACCTGATTCCGCTCGGTCACGTCGCGGGCGGCGGCGAACACGCCTTGCAGCTCCCCGGCCTCGTTGCGGTAAACCACGGCGTTGTAGAGCACGTCGATCGTCCGGCCCGAGACATGGTGGATCGTCAGCGGGTAATCGCGGACCAGCCCTTCCGACAATACTTTCTGATATCCTTCCCTTGCCTTCTCGGGCTCGGTGAAATAGTCGGAGAAATCGCTGCCGACGAGTTGCCTGCGGGACACGCCCGTGGTTGCTTCCGTGGCCTCGTTCACGTCGGTCACTTTACCATCCGGGCTGATCGTCACCAACGGATCGAGGCTGGCCTCGATCAGACTCCGCGCATAGAGGGAGGTCGCCCGCAGTTCCGCCGTGCGTTCGCGGACGCGCTGCTCCAAGACGGCGTTCGCCTGTTCTTGTTGTTGCCGGGCCTGGCCCAGGGCGACGCCCATCTGGTTGAAGGCGGTCGCCAACTCAGCCAACTCGCGGACGCCGCCGCTCGCAGTATGGTGCGCGAGATCTCCGCGGCCGATCGCCTGGGCATGTGACTGCAACTGCCGCAGTTGACGGATGATGCCGCCGCCGCTCCATGCCGCGAAGCCCGCCGACGCCAGCGCGACCAACAGATTCAACCCGGCCGCGATCCACAACCCCGTGTAGACGTCGGCCATCGACAACCTGACGGGCCGGCTGGCGCCGGTAGCCCAGCCCATGTCTTTCAGGGGCACGCGGGCGACCATGCGTAGTTGGTCGTCGACGGGCAAGACGCCCGTGCCCGTGTGGGCGGCCTTCTCTTGCAGCACGGCGGCCAGCACCGGGTCCACATCGAACCAATTCCGGCGCATGAAGGGTGTGTCGCTGCTGCAGTACACCACCGTGCCTTGCCGGTCGAAGACGGCCACCGTCCCGTCTTTGGCACGGTGCTTCGGCATATTCTGTTCCGGCAACCGTTTGACCTCGACGGTGGCGGACACGATATCCAGCAGCGCGCCCTTCTGGTCTTCGACTCGATGGGCGATGACGAAGGCGGACGCGCCCGTCGCACGGTCGGTGAGAACGTCGCTGATGGCCCAGGGCTTGCCGTTGCGCACCTCCTGAAAATACGGCCGGTCGGCCACGTTCAGGTGCGTGAGGTTGGATTGGTTTGAGGCGATCACGTCGCCCTTGGGGTCGATCCAATGCCACAACCGGATGGAAGGAAATGCCTTGGCGGAAGCCAGCAGAAAATCCTTGGCCTGCTCGGCCGTATGAGGACTCAGGCCGGCCAGGGCCGCGCCGACCGCCGCCTCCTGCCGGCGGATATCGCCGACAAAGTCATCGAAGGTGGCCTCCGTCAACCAGGCTTCCGCCAGATTCGCCTGCTCTTCTTCCTCCCAACGGCTGTAATACCAGGCGGTGTAGATGCCCGCTTGCACCACCAACAACGGCAGCAACACCACGCAAACCAGCACCAACAGCACGCCGCGCATGCTGCCTGGAAAAGCTCGGTGCTGCGGAAGTTGAATCACGAGGATCTCCCAGAGAACGTGCGACAACCCTTCAATTTTACCTTGCCGCCGGAGAAATGTCATGGGGTGTCTGCACGGCGGCGGCAACCGGAACCCGCTGGGACCTAGTCGGGGTAAGGAAATCCCCGACCCCGCCGCGAGAACTCACCCGATGCGCCAACCATCATTATCTCGATTGGAGTCCGTTTGCGAAGGAGTACAATAAAACCCGTCGATGTCGAAGAACAGATGCTCTCGCGATGCAAACAACTACAAATGCCTTGGTGCCAGGAGGAAATGCCGAATGATAGCTACTCACCAAACGGCGGCCGTGCCGCACAGTCGGAACTGTCTCGATGGCCTGCTACCGCAAGTCGCCCAAGCTTTGGAAGGGCTCCTGCGGCGTTCGCCGTACTTCGAGTTGCGCAGCGTCTCCTGCGAATGTCATGAAGGCGTTCTCACGTTGCAAGGCCGCGTGCCGAGCTACTATCTGAAACAACTCGCCCAATCGCTGCTCAGCGAAGTGCCCGGCGTCGTCCAGATCGACAACCGAGTGGAAGTGGTCGCGTCCACCTCGTTTCAGAACCCAGTCTGGCGGGAATCGGATTCTTGCGCTTTCGGCGAGGTGCGTTTCCGCTAAGTGGCGACTTTTCTTCCGTCCTGCTATACTGGGTATGTGTTCGACGATCTGACCGACATCTACGAGGCGATGATCGATTGGCCCAAGCGGCTGGCCAACGAGGAACCGTTCTATCGCCGCTGGTTCGAGCGCGCCGGCGTGCAAAGCGTGGTGGACGTGGCCTGCGGCACGGGCCGGCACGCGGCCATGTTTCACTCCTGGGGAAGAAAAGGGGACAGGCCCCATTTGCCGGAACGGCCCTCTGGGTGCTGCACACAAATGGGGCCTGTCCCCTTTTCTTCTCGCGTCGAGGGGGCCGACATCAGCCCGAACATGATCCACCGCGCCCGGACGACTTTCGGCGAGCCGGCCGGGCTGCGGTGGGTGGTGCGCCGGTTTGACGAGCCCATCGCTGCCGCCAAGCCTTTCGACGCCGCCATCTGCGTGGGCAATTCGCTCGCGTTGGCGCCCGATCCGGCCACGGTTCAACGGGCGATCGGGCAAATGCTCGCGGCAGTCCGCACGGGAGAACAAAAGCAGACAGGCGGCGGAATTGCCATCGTCCACGTGCTGAACCTGTGGAGCCTGCCCGACGGCCCGTGCAACTGGCAGAAGTGCCAACGCGCGACGCTGCCGCAGGGCGAGGTGCTGATCCTCAAGGGCGTGCATCGCTGCGGCACGCGGGGCTACGTCGATTTGATCGTGGCCGGCCTGGGCGAAGAAAAGGCTTCTCTTCGCCTGCTGCACAGCGAATCCATCCCGCTGTTGGGCCTGGAAGCGGCCGATCTGCAACGGATGGCCAGCGCCGCCGGCGCCGCCGAAGTCGCCTTCTTTGGCGGCTATCAGGATCAGCCCTACGATCGTCGGAAGAGCGCCGATCTGATCATGGTGGCGCGGAGGTTCTGATTGCTTGGCGAAGAAAAGGGGGACAGGCCCCATTTGTGCGCAGCACCCGGAGGGCCGTTCCGGCAAATGGGGCCTGTCCCCCTTTTCTTCCTTGTGTCTCTGCCGATTCGTGGTGATAATGGATAGCGGGGGACCGGAGTGCAACCATGCCAGAGACCTTTGATGCATATTACGGTTCATCCGACTAAAGCGTACCGGGTTTGATGGATACCGAGGATTTTCAGCTTGAAGAACTCGTGATCGCGGAAGCCGTAGGCTTGGCGTTTCATGGTCTTGATCTTGTTGTTGGTGCCTTCCAAC
>Ga0315287_10002210_pt1 | contig 18271 bp, 17 predicted proteins | sample YL17G11_0_MG_FD_205037 | JGI IMG/M metagenome (GOLD analysis project Ga0315287, IMG submission 205037) | Sediment microbial communities from Yellowstone Lake, YNP, Wyoming, USA - YL17G11_0 | ecosystem: Environmental > Aquatic > Freshwater > Lake > Sediment | place: USA: Wyoming | collected...
AGTACGCGCAGGCGGCGGCGAGCCCGATTGCGCTGGACCGCACCGCCCACGGACTTGCGGCTGGCGATGAAACCGAAGCGGGTCGGCTCACCCGGGCGCGTCAGCACCACCATCAGGCAGTGCCGGCCCCGGAAGGGCACGCCCGACTCCTTGACCGCCGCATGCTGCAGCGACGAAGTCAGCCGGTGCTCGGGCGTCAGCCGCTCGCGGCGTTCGACGGTCATCAAGCTCGGTCCGGTGCTACGGCTCGGGAGCGCAGGCGCGCCGTCATCGAGACCCGGCGCGACCACGGCCAGACATGCGAAGGAAGCGAGCCCACAGCCCATGATGGGCTGGTGACCCAGGAGGGAGGACCGCAAAGGATGACGAGCCGCGCTCTAGGACTTCGGCTTCGAGACGGTCAGGCGCTTGCGGCCCACCTTGCGCCGGGCTGCAAGTACCTTGCGGCCGCCCTTGGTCTTCATGCGCTGCCGGAAACCGTGGGTCTTCTTCCGGTGGCGATTGCGGGGGCGGTAGGTGCGCTGCATGGGTAGGGATACCTCGATTGCACAGTGGATTGCGACGACTGAGGAGCGTCGGAGGTTAAGGGAGAGCCCGCTTCGAGTCAAGGCGCGGGAGAGCGCGGGGGACAAGGGCGGGGTGCGGGGGGGCCGGCGGACCCCTCTTCGGGGGGGCATTCGGCTGGATTCTTTGGTTGTGGAGCGCAGAATGTTGGTGGCCTTCCGCAGCGCGCCAAGTCATTGCAGCACAGTGGCGGATCGGCCCCAGGAGGCCGCCGGAAGCCGGACCAACATTCTGCGCTCCACAACCGATTCTTCTGGCCTCAGATCCTCAATTTTGGCCCGATGACCGCCGATAACCCTCTGGAGAACCACAGGGTGCCCCGTCCCTGGCCCCGGGATGAAGCACTCCGGGATGCCGGCCGAGGCCAGGGAGAGCCATGACGCCGATTTCCAGCACACAGACTTCCCGGGACCTCTCGCCGGAAGCCCAGGCCGCCGCCGCCTGGTTCCGGCAACTGGCGCGCGCGTTGCGCGTGTTCCGCCTTTACAGCGGGAGCAACCTCACGGCGCTGACCGCGCAGGAGTCGGCCGCCTCGGCACTGGCCGGGCTGCTGGCCACCCACGGCGGCTGGCAGTTGCGTTTCTCAGCCACCGAGATCTTCCTCAACGATGAGTCCGTCGTCCACGTCGCCCCTCTGACCCAGAACGCCGAGCGCGTCAGCAGCGTCACGGACCACCTGCCATTCCTCTTCTACCGCGACGGCATCCGCCGGCTCACGATCGCGGGGGGCGCGTCGCGCGGTGAGGTGGACACCCTCATCCAGATCCTGCGGGATGCCAGTTGCGGGATTGGATCCCAGGACGACCTCGTCACCCTGTTGTGGCAGGCCAACCTCTCGCACATCCAGATCGAGGCCGTGCCGCTCGAGCAGACCATCTACCTTTCCTCGCAAGCCGGCAGCGGCCAGGGGGGCACCCAGGAGAAGCGAGGCCAGGTCTTCGCCTGGTCGCCCACCGGGACGGAGATCCACACCGACCTGGGCCAGGCCGCAGGTGTCCAGGGCCTGCACCGCGACACCTTCGATGACTGGGCCCTGCCCGAGGAGACCGTGGACGTGCCGGAGGCCTTCGCGCGGCTCGGAGCACAGGCCGAGGCGGCACGTCCCGGCTTCCTCGCAGCCTGGGACCGCGAGAACTCGACCGGGTGGATCGAGCAGGCGCCGGTCTTCCTGCGCGGCCTCTACACCCTCGACAGCTCGGAGGACATGCGGCGGGCGCTGGGGCGCTTGACCATCACCTGGCTCGCCTCGGCGCTTCAGCGCATGGTCTGGGATGAGGCACAGCGCGCGCTCGAGTTGCTCGACGAGTTCGACCGGGACCGTGAGTTGGTCGGCGACGAACTGGCCGCTGCGCTCGCGGGGCTCGACACCGAGGCCATCGCCGACCGTTTCGACGACGGCGAGGCGTCGGACCAGAGCCGCTTCGCCGCGTTCACCGTGGCGCTCGGCGCACCAGCCGTCGGCCTCTGCGTGGACATCCTGGCGCACGCTGACAAGGCGCGGGCGCGCGCTGCAGCCGTGACCGCCCTGTGCTACCTCTGCGCGGATGATCCGCAACTGCTCGCGCCCTGGCTCGCTGACTCACGCTGGCACCTGGTGCGCAACCTCGTCTTCGTGTTCGGCCACATCGGCGGTCCAGCCATCGTGCCGCTGCTGCGCGCCGTCGCCCACCATCCCGAGCCGCGCGTGCGCCGCCAGCTCGTGCAGGCACTGGCCTCGGTCCCGCTCGAGGACCGCGTTCCGCTGCTCCTCGAGCAACTCGATGCGCACGACCCGCAGTTGCTGGCCACCGCCCTCAACATGCTGACGAGAGAGAAGAATCCGCGGGTCGCGCGTGCCATCCTGGCCCTCATCGAATCACCCGACTTCGAGTCGCGCGACGAGGACAACCAGCGCACCCTGTTCAACGCGCTGGGTGACATCGCCGGCGACTCCGCGGTGCCGGCGCTCGAGGCACTCCTGCACCAGGGCGGTTGGTTCGCGCGCCGCACCTTCCAGCGCGTGGCGGCCGCCCGCACCCTGCGCCAGATCGGCACCCCGGAGGCAATGACCGCGCTCGAGGCCGGCGTGAGCGCCCGCAGCGAGGCGGTGCGCGCGGCCTGCCTCGAGGCCCTCGGCGCCCGGAGCAGGCCATGAGCGAAGACCCGCGGCCCGCGAGCCGCCCGCGCGACGAGCGCCTGCGCGAGCACGGCCTCGGCGTCATCATGCGATTCCTCTCGCTGGTGCGCATCGGCCGTTCCTACCAGGTCGAAAACCAGGTCTTCCACCAGCAACTCAGCGCCTTCATCGAATCGCTCGGCCCGGTCTTCGCCGAGGCGCCCGAGGCCGTGCTCGTCTCGCTCGACAGCGACCTCTACCTGAACGGCGTGAGGCTCCCGGTCAAGACCGCGAACCTGCGCTTCCACCAGGCGCTCATGGACGAATTCGCGCGTCGGCGCGTCGCGGGCGTGCGCATCCTGGACAGCATCACCGAACCCCAGCTCGAGGGCTTCTTCCGGCTCTTCCTGCAGCCCGACGCCTATCACGGCACCGCGCTGCTCGAGGCCTGCGTGGCCGAGGGCCTGCGCCACATCCTGCCCGTCGTGCACGCCTCGACCGAATCCGGCGACCTGTCCGACCCGTTCGTCCCGGATGGCTTTGCGACCAGGTCCGGCGAGGACCTGGTCGCAGGCTTCGGCGCAACCGGCTCGACCTGGCCGGGGGCCGGCGGCGGCGAGCGCGGCCCGGCTCCGGCATCCGACACCGCCAGCGTGCGGCCCGCCACGCACAAGAACTACTCGCTGGCCATCCTCGGGGCGCGCTCCCTGCTCACCACGACCGCCCTGCAGGATGGCATGGAGCTGCATCACGCCAAGCGCGTGGTGCAGCCGCTCATCGATGGGGCGTTCGCGGACGAGCCCGTGGTGGTCGGACTTTCGAGCCTGAGCCACCACGACGAATACACGTACGCTCACTCGGTCAACGTCTGCCTCGTGGCCGTGACCATGGGGCATTTCCTCGGACTCGATCGCAGGGCGCTTGCCGACCTCGGCGTCGCCGCCCTGCTCCACGACGTGGGCAAGGCCGCGGTCTACGACCAGATCCGGCACCCGCTGGAGGAGATGGACGAGGAGGAGCGGCGGCTGGCCGACAGCCACCCGCTGGAGGGCGCGAAGCTCATCGCGCGTTCGACCGCGCTCAACGCCTCCACCCTGCGCTGCATGCGCGTCGCACTCGAGCACCACGCCGCCCGCACCCCGCAGGACGGCGAGCCCTCGCGCACCCCGGCGGGGGCAGCCGGCTATCCGGCACTGCCTGCAGGCTGGCGCACGAGCCGGCTCTCCGAGATCGTCTCGGCCGCCGACTGCTTCGTGAGCCTGCAGATGCACCGCAGCGAGCGGGGCAGGAGCGTCACCCCCTACCAGGCGCTGGGCATGATGCTCGGGCCCCTCGCCGATCGCTTCGACCCGGTCATGCTGTGGGCACTGGTGTACTCGGTGGGCTTCTACCCCCCGGGCCAGTTGGTGGAGCTCAGCGACGGCCGGACCGCCGTGGTGCTCGCCCCCAACAAGCTGGACCTCTCGCGGCCCCACGTGCGCGTGATCATGGACGAGTGCGGAGTGCCGTTCTCGCCGGTCGAGGCGAAGGAGTTGCGGCCGCTGCCGGCGACGCTGAGCGTGACCCGCGCGCTCGCGGCGCACGAATACCCCGAGGTGCCGCGGGCGGCGTAGACGCCCTCCGCCGCGAAGACGGCCCGGACTCCTGAAGAGTCCGGGCCGCTGTGCGGCCGCCGGGCAGGCGTCTGCGCTCAGGCCGCCGCTCGAATGACCTCCACCTGTTCCGGGGACTCTGCGGCGTTCAGCGGCAGCCGCAGCCAGAAGGTGCTGCCCTCGCCGACGCGGCTGTTCACGCCCACATGACCGCCGTGCAGCTCGGTGAGACGCTTGACCAGATGGAGCCCGATGCCGAGTCCGCCCGCTCGGGCACCATGCTCGCCCTGGCCGAACAGCTCGAAGATATGCGCCGAGTCATCGGGCGCGATGCCCGCGCCCTGGTCGGCCACCTGGACCCGCAGGAAATCGCCGTCTCGCAGGGTCTCGATCACGACCTTCCCGCGCTCGGGGCTGAACTTCACGGCGTTCACCAGCAGGTTCACCACCGCCTGCCGCAGCTTGACCTCGTCCAGGGCCACGTGCGGCAGGAGGGGATCGAACTGCTCGGCCAGCTCGACGCCGTGCTTGCGGGCCAGCAGGCGCGTGGTCTCCACGGCCGCATGCGCCACCTCGTTCACCGACATCGAAACGCAGCGCAGCGTGAGCTTGCCGCTCTCGATCCGGGCCAGGTCGAGGATGTCCTCGATCAGGCCCAGCAGCCGGCCCGCCTCGGCGCGCAGGCGCCGCAGGAACTCGCCGCGCTGCTCGCGGGTCATGCGCCCGTCGTTGTCGTCGAGCAGTTCGGCGTAGCCGATGACCGACGTGAGCGGGGTCTTGAGTTCGTGACTGGCGGTCGAGAGGAACACGTCCTTCAGGCGGTTCACCTCGTTGAGCTTGAGGTTCACGGCCTCCAGCTCGCGGGTCCGGCTCCCGAGACGCTCCACGACCCCGGCGCGCTCGATGATCGAGCCGACGTGTTCGGCGAAGAGCCGGAGCACCTCGCGGTGATGGTCCTGGAAGGTCTCGGGGTGGTTGATCCGGTTGACGTTGAGCACGCCCACGCAGCGCTCGCCGACCAGGAGCGGCAGCGAGAGAGCCGAGGTGATGTTCCGGTTGATCTTGTGCTGGCTCTGGAAGGCGCCCATGCTTGCGCCCGCGTCCAACTGGACCGCCTCGCGGCGCTCGGCCACCCAGCCGGCGATACCCTCGCCCAGCTTCTTGCGGGCGTTGCGCGCGAACTCGGACTCGAGGCCGTAGGAGGCGCGGGTCTCGAGCAGCTTGGTTTCGGGATCCAGGATCATGATCGAGGCCTGCTGGGCCTGCAGCGTTGAGACCACGCGGCGCACGATGATCTCGAGGATATCCTCGAGCTGCAACTGCAGGTTCAGGGTCGTCGAGAGCTGGAACAGGGCCGACAACTCGGAGAGGCGCGTGCTCACGTTCGCCTTTTCGCGCTCCTCCTGCTCGAGGCGGCGGCGCATCGCGTCCAACTCGCGCTGCTTGAGCGCGGTATAGAGGCAGAAGATGACCACCAGGCCGCTCAGGCCCAGGACCGCCAGGTACTGCTCCTGCGCGGGCTCACCGCCCGAACCTTCGCGCAGGAGGCTGGCCTGGGGCAAATAGAGCAGCGGCACCGCCGCGGCAAGGGCAATGACCACGATGAAGGCCAACCCCAGCAGTGACCCGGCGCGGCGGTCGAGTTTGTCCCTCGTAAGCGGGGATTCCGACTTCATCGGGCGGTACTCCGTGCCGGGAGTCCTGGAATGCGCGGCTGGTGACCTTGCGGGGGTTATCGGCAAGTCCGCTGCAGGTATTAGGTTGGGATTCGGGCCCCCTGCGGCTATCCTCCCTGATCTGCCCGAGCCGGGGCCACCTGCCGGAGGAGACCCGATGAAGCGCGGCAACGTCCTGATGGAACGCTTCGAGAGCGCCGTCCTCGCGGGCAACCCCGCCGGGGACCCGCACACCCGTACGGTGCCGGTCTACCTGCCGCCGTCCTACGAGGCGGACCCCACGCGCCGCTATCCCGTGATCTATGTGCTCGCCGGCTTCACCGGGCGCGGGCGCATGCTGCTCAACGACAATCCCTGGTCGCCGGCGCTCGACGACCGCATGGACGGGCTCATCGCCGCGGGTTGCGGGGAGGTGATCCTCGTCATGCCGGATTGTTTCACGCGCTTCGGCGGCTCGCAGTACCTGGACTCGAGCGCCACGGGCCGCTACGAGACGCACGTGACCGGGGAGTTGGTCGCCTGGGCGGATGCGCGCTTCCGCACGCTCGCAGCGCGCGAGCACCGCGGCGTGGCGGGCAAGTCCTCGGGCGGCTACGGAGCGCTCACGCTGGGCATGAAGCACCCGGACGTCTTCGGCGCGGTGGCCTGCCACAGCGGCGACCTGTACTTCGACTACTGCTACCGGGGCGACATCCCCAAGTTCTGCACCCAGGTGCAGCAGGCCGGCGGGCTCACGGCCTGGCTCGAGCGCTTCGAGGCCCGGCGCCAGAAGGGCCACGACGACATGCTCGCGCTCAACATCCTCGGCATGGCCGCGGCCTACTCGCCGAACCCGGACTCGCCCCCCTTCGGCATCGACCTGCCCTGCGACCTGAAGACCGGCGAGTTCCGCGAGGAGGTCTGGAAGCGCTGGCTCGAGCACGACCCGCTCACCCTGCTCGAATCGCGCGCCGCGGCGCTGCGCTCGCTCCGGTTCCTCCACCTCGACTGCGGCACGAAGGACGAGTTCAACCTGCTGCACGGCAACAGGTTATTCAGCCGGCGGCTGCGGGAGTTGGAGATCCCGCACGATTACGAGGAATTCGACGACGGGCACATGAACACCTCGTATCGGTACGAGGTGAGCCTGCCCGGGCTGGCGCGGGCCCTGGGCGCCCGCTCCCAGGCTGGGTCCGGGGGGCTTGCTCGGCCAGGTTCTTGACCCCGGCGGGTACCCGTCTCTTCTTCCGGTCAGGCCCTTTCAGGCCTTGCATCTCTCTGGTGCCGTCGTATACTCACCGTATTGCTGTTGAACCACTGCGCGTGGGCGCAACTTCGTGCTCGCGCAGCGGTTAATGTTCATCCCCCAGATGCACCTCGCGCCGCGAGATGCGCAGTGTGGCTACAGTGGGTCTGCTGACCTCGTAGGTATCGACCCAGAAAGGCGGGCAGGAGCGCTTCTTCTCACAGCTACTCCAAGTCGCATCATCCGGGATTTCTCTTCCGACCAAGGCTCCTGACTCCGACACCTCGAGGAGGTGGCTGATGAAGCGTGCAGCGTTGCTGCTCTTCCTTGCCCTCAGTGTGATCGCGGTGCCTGCGTTCGCACAGACCGACGTCTTCCTGCTGGGGTTTGCCGGCTACGACTACGAATCCCCGAACCCCGTCCCCGGCCCCGATGGCAACTACCTGAACATCGGGGAAGGTTACAAGGCGCTCGGGTTCGTGACCTCGTTCGGCGCCTATCTCGCTCCGTACGTGAACACCGCCGCGAATCAATACACGTACTACTACTTCGACCTCACGGTGCAGAACTACGCCTACTATCCCGAATTCACGTACCTCGAGGTCGGGTTCGCCAATCCCGGGCGCGGGCGGTTCTACGAGGACAACAGCACCCCGGCGCTGTACGGTGGCAACCCGCCGAACGCCACCGCCCCGTCGACGTTCATTGACGGCACGTTGATTCTCGGCGGGCATATCGAGTCCCTCGTGCTGAACTACGACTTCACCGCCAACCAGGGTGGATTCACCGGGAACATCCATTTCGACGAGGGTTCGTTGCTGGCCCAGATTCCCGAGACGCAGCGCGATGGATGGACGCTCTCCGGCCTCGCGGGTCGTCCGAACCCGGCGATTCCGGATGGGTACGCTCACCAGATCTCCGGCGAATGCCGCATCCCAGGGCCTGTGCCGGCCGCTCATAAGACCTGGGGCGCCCTCAAGGCGCTCTACCGCTAACCCAGGACTTCGCTCGCGGCATCGCCCGAGCGACGTCGTGATGGAGGTATCCCTATGAAGAGCAAGATCTGGGTGGTGGCGGTCATGGGGCTGGTGGCCACAGCGCTGTCCGCGACTTTGGCCAACGCCCAGTGCAACCCGGCTCCGAACTACCCGGGGGTGATGATCAAGTTCGACGCCGACGCCTTCGCATATGAGACGGCCTATACCCCCGCGACGTTCACGTCCGCGGTGGGGAGCCAGCTCACCGTGGTGGGCATCGTGTCGGTGTTCTGCGACCCGTTCTCGGACCTCAACCCGCTCGACCCCAACACCGAGTACACGTTCGTCTGGGATGGCCTGGTCTCGCAGGGGACGGTCGCCCAGCCCATTGGCTCGAGCACAAGGTACACCACGAAGTACCTGGGCGGAGGCTTCCGCATCTACGCGGGCACCCCGCGCAACGCGCCGACGGCTGTCACGCTGCCGGCTCTGCCCGCTCCCGGAGTCGTCCCCGGTGCGTTCGTGGACGGCACCATGATCTTGAGCGGCGTGATGACGGACTCGCTGAACGTGATCTTTACTAGGAGCGGCACTGGGACCTTCACCAGTTCATTCCGAGCGAACTACCGGTGCACGGGTGGGACGCTCTACTACCGGGTCGGCGACGCCATCAACCTGATCTCGGGTCTGTGGAGCCCGGTGCCGGCGACCAACCCGAATCCTCCGAGCCCGGTTGGCACCACCCTGCTGCCGGCCGGCTGGAGCGCGCATCCGAACGGCAAGTGGGACACGCCCATCACCGTGCCGGCGGTGCCTTCGACCTGGGGAAAGATCAAGACCCTGTACCGTTAGTCCACACCTGAACGAAACCCGGCGCCCAGGTCCATCCCTTGCGCCGGGTTTCGTTTGCGCGGCACCGGCGCCAGGGACATCCTTACCCAGCTCCACAGACCCGACCAGCGCCGGGCCGGTCCGGGGGCTGCGTGCCCGCTCAGGGCGACCACCAACCGGGGTGGTTCTCGCGACCGCCCACGTCTCCCGAAAGAGGCGGTCAGTCACGGCGCGACCGCCCCAGACGAATGTGCGTCTCCTCTTCTTTCCATGCCCCTTCTCTTCTTGCATGTTTCTGACACCCTCGTATACTCATTTCCTTGTCATGGTTGTTGAACTACCGTGGGTGGACGCAACGTCGTCGTCGCGCTGCGGTTCTTGTTCACGCTCACATGCTCCTCGCGCCGCGCGGGGCGGATCGTGTCTGAAATGGGTCTGCCATTCTTGGCGGCATGGACCTGGAAAGGCGGGTGGAAGCGCATCGTCAACAGTTACTCCTCCAAGCAGCATCATCCGGGATTTCTCTTCCGATCAAGGCTCCTGACTTCGACCCCTCGCGGAGGTGGCTGATGAAGCGTGCAGCGTTGCTACTCTTCCTTGCCCTCAGTGTGATCGCGGTGCCTGCCTTCGCACAATCCGACGTCTTCCTGCTGGGGTTCACCGGCTTCGATTACGAATCCCCGAACCTCTACCCCGGCACCTACCTGGCGATTGGTGAAGGCTACAACACGCTCGGGTTCGTCACCGCTTTCGGCACCTACCTCGCTCCGTACGTGAACAGCACCACGAACGAGTACACCTACCATTACTACGACCTCACAGTGCGGGACTACTACTTCGACGGGAGCTACCTCGAGGTCGTGTTCGTCGACCCGGGGCGCGGCCGTTTCTTCGAGGACAGCAAGGCTACGGGCACCGCGGCGCTCTACGGCATCACCCCGCCGAACGCCACCGCCCCCTCGAGGTTCATTGACGGTACGGTGATCCTCGGCGGGCGCATCGATTACCTGGTGCTGAGCTACGACTTCGGCGCCAACCAGGGTGGATTCAGCGGGAACATCAGTTTCGACGAGGGCGCGTTGCTCGGTCAGATTCCTCTCGCGCAGCGCAATGGCTGGACGCTCGCCGGCCTCGCCGGCCGGCCAAACCCGTCGGTCCCGGTTGGCTACGATCACCAGATCTCCGGCGAATGCCGCATCCCGGGTTCCGTGCCGGCGACTCATCGGACCTGGGGCGCCCTCAAGGCGCTCTACCGCTAACCTCGAGTCCGCTCTCGGCATCGCCCGAGCGACTTCGTGATGGAGGTATCGCTATGAAGAGCAAAATCGGGGTGGCGGCGGTCGTCGGGCTCCTGGCCACGGCGCTGTCCGCGACGATGGCCACCGCCCAGTGCACCCCGGAACCAACCTACCCGGGGGTGATGATCAAGTTCGACGCCGACGCCTGGGCGTACGAGACGGCCTACACGGCCTCCACCAGCATTTCCGCGCCCGGGAGCCAACTCACCGTGGTGGGCCTCGTGTCGGTGTTCTGCAACCCGTTCTCCGACCTCAACCCGGCCGACCCCAACACCGAGTACACGTTCATCTGGGACGGCCTGACCTCGCTGGGGACCGTCACCACGCCCGCCGGCTTGAGTCTGCGGTACTCGACCAAGTACGTGGGCGGCGGCTTCCGCATCTACGCGGGTTCCCCGCGCAATGCGCCGACGGCTGTCACGCTGCCGGCTCTGCCCGCTCCCGGAGTCGTCCCCGATGCGTTCGTGGACGGCACCATGATCCTGAGCGGCGCGATGGACACCCTGATCGTGCTCTATACCCGGACCAGCACGGGGAGCTTCACGACGGCCTCGTTCCGGGCAGACTATTGGGCCACGGGCGGCACGCTCTACGACCGGGTCGGTGACGCCATCAACCCGCTGACCGGCGCGTGGTGCGTGGTGCCCCAGAGCACCCCGAAGGCGGGCACCTGCACGCTGCCGGCCGGCTGGAGCGCTCATCCGAATGGCAAGTGGGACACGCCCATTACGGTACCGGCGGTGCCCTCGACCTGGGGAAAGATCAAGACCCTGTACCGTTAGCCCACACCTGAAACAGACCCGGCGCCCCGGTCCATCCCGGGCGCCGGGTTTCGTTTGCGCGGCACCCACCCGCGGGGCCATCCTTCCCGGCTCCATGGACCCGACCATCGCCAGGCCCGACCCCGTCGCCAGCACCTCCGACTTCGAGCAGCGCCGCTCCTTCCGGCTCGGGGTCTGGAACGGCGCGCTCTACCAGGGCGGCGAGGGCTTCGTGGATGCGAACACCGTCATCCCGGTGTTCCTCTCGAGGCTCACGACCTCGAACGCGCTCATCGGCTTCAGCGCAGCACTTCCGGATCTCGGCTGGTTCCTGCCGCAGTTCGCCACGGTGCCCTTCCTCTCGCGCCGGCCCCGCTCGCTCGGACTCTACCGCTTCGCCGCCGTCGTGCGCGGCCTCGCCTTCACGCTGCTCGCCCTGCTCATCGTCCCGCTCGCGGCCCACCCGCAGGCACTGCTCGCTACTTTCCTGCTCTGCTACGGCGCCTACGCCTTCGGCTCGGGACTGGCCGCGGTCCCGTTCATGGAGGTGGTCGGCAAGACCGTGCCGCGCTCGCGGCTCGGGGCCTACTGGGCACTGCGGTTGTTCTGGGGCGGCCTGTTTGCGGGGGTGGCGGGCCTGTTCGTGCGCCAGTTGTTCCAGGGCGGGGCGGACGCACCGCGCTTCGCCCTGCTCTTCGCCATCGCTGCGGTCCTTGTCTCGCTCGGCTACGGGTGCTTCTCCGCCATCCGCGAGCCCGCCGCTGCGCCGTCCCCCGAGACCGCGAGTCCGCTCGGCATGCTGCGCGAGGGCCTCTCCATGCTCGCGCACGACGCGCACTTCCGCCGCCTGCTGATCGCCCGTGCCACGCTCTCGGTGTGGTTCGCCTCGGCGCCCTTCATCGTGTTGTTCGCGGTGCACCAACTGGGCGGCAGCGCGCGCACCGCCGGCACGTTCCTGCTCGTGCGAATGGCAGGATTCGTGCTCTCGAACCTGCTCTGGCACCGCCTCTCGGTCCGCCACGGCGACCGCGTGCTGTTGCGCATCGGCGCGGCGGCCTGCAGCGCGCTGCCGCTGGCGGCGGCCGCGATCGCCGTCGCCTCGCCCTGGGGGTTGGGCTGGCTCCCGGCCGGCGCGGCGGTGCTCGCCCTCGAGGCGGTGGTCGGCCTGGGCGGGGCAGCGCAGAGTGCGATCGGCGTGGGGTACTCGAGCCTGATGCTGCTGCTCGCCCCACCGGGCCGCCGCCAGGCCTTCGTCGGCCTGATCAACACGTTCCTGGGCCCCACCATGCTGCTGCCCATGCTGGGCGGGGCGCTGGTGGACTGGCTCAACGCCCCGGTGCTGTTCGCGCTGTGCGCGCTCGCCGGCCTGGTGGGCGTGCGCGCAGCCTGGAGACTGCGCGACTCGCGCGGGGTCCCCGCCGAGGCTCGAATTCCCGGCACCGCCAGGTCATCCGAGGATGGCGGATGGACCGACGTGGACCGCCCCGGAGGCGCCGGGTAGTGGTCTCCGCCCGACGTCGCCGCCAGCCCGAGTTGATGGACCAACCCGGCCTCGACCCGCGCGCGCACCGGCAGGCGCTCGACAGCCTCGGCCGCGCCCACTGGATCAGCCGCAGCGCCGCGGCGATCTGGCCCGCGATCCGCGAGGTCGTGCCGCGCTCCGGGCGTTCCCTGCGGATCCTCGACCTCGCCTGCGGCGGCGGTCACGTCGTCGTCGATCTGGCCCGCCGGTGCGCCCGCGACGGCGTGGCGGTCGAGGCCTGCGGGGTCGATCTCAGCCCCGTGGCGATCGACTACGCCCGCGCTCTGGCGACTCGCGCGGGCGTCGGGGACGTGACCTTCGCCGCCCTCGACGTCGCGCGCCAGCCACTGCCGGACACCTTCGACGTCGTGCTCTGCTCGCTGTTCCTGCATCATCTCGGTGACGAAGAGGCGGAGACGCTCCTGCGCCGCATGCAGGACGCGGCTCGCCACCTGGTCGTGGTCTCCGACCTGCGAAGGACACGCCTCGGGTACCTGTTCGCCCGGGCGGGATGCCGGCTGCTCTCCCGATCGCGTATCTTCCACGTCGATGGCACGCGCTCGGTCGAGGCCGCGTTCACCACGGACGAGGCCCGGCGCCTGGCCGAGCGCGCCGGCCTCACGGGCGCGCGCATCGTCACGCGCTGGCCCCAGCGTTTCCTGCTGACCTGGAGGCGAGATGGCGAACGCTGACGCGGCCGCGCGCCTGGGCGCCACGATCGACCTCCCGGGCGCGGCGGCAAGGACCTGGGACGTGCTGGTCATCGGCGCGGGTCCCGCCGGGTCGTTCGCCGCGCGGGAGGCCGCACGCGCGGGCCTGGCCACGCTGCTGGTCGAACGGTCATCGTTTCCCCGCGCCAAGGTCTGCGGCGGGTGCCTGAACCACACCGCGGTCGAGGCGCTGCAGCGCGCCGGCTTGGGCGAGCGTCTTGCCCGCCTCGGCGGGCCCGCGATCACCACGGTGCGCCTCATGCAGGAACGGAGGCAAGCGTCGATCTCCATGCCGCCGGGCGTGGCGGTGTCACGCCGCGCGCTCGACGCGACGCTGGTCGCGGCGGCGATCGAGGCGGGGGCGCAGTTCCTGCCCGAAACGACCGCGGTCATCGCGCGCGCGCCGGCGGAGGCCGCGCCTGCCGGCCATCGCCTCGTGGGACTCAGCGCTCGCGGCCAACCCGCGGTCCACGTCGGGGCTTGCGTCGTCGCCGCCGCCGACGGTCTGGCACAGACGAGTCTGCGGGCGTGCGGCGAATTCGAGAGCGTGGTGACCGCGAACTCCCGAATCGGGATCGGCAGCATGGCCCCGGCGGGGGCCCTGGACCTTCCGCCCGGAACGATCACGATGGCCATCGGCCGGGCGGGCTACGTCGGAGTTGTGAGGGTCGAAGAGGGCCAGGTCCATGTGGGCGCAGCGCTGGATCCGCACTTCATCCGGCAGTGTGGCTCCCCCGGGCGCAGCGTCGCGAGCGTGCTCGAGGATGCGGGTGTGCCGGTGAGTGGCGCGTTCGACTCGCTCGACTGGCTGGGCACGCTTCCCCTGACGAGACGCACACTCCGTCCGGTCGGCCGTCGCGTGCTGCTCGTGGGGGATGCGGCCGGCTATGTCGAGCCGTTCACCGGTGAGGGAATGGCCTGGGCGCTGGCGACGGCCGTCGCAGCCACACCGTTCATCCAGCGGGGGCTGCGCGCGTGGGATGAACCCCTGGAACGCGAATGGATCACGACGCGTGACTCGTTGATCGGCCACCAGCAACGCACTTGCAGGATGATCGCGCGCACACTGCGAACGCCGTGGGCCGTGCGAGGGGCGATCGGACTGCTGGCCCGCTGGCCGTCGCTGGCGCATCCTGTCCTCGCCGGCCTCGGTGCAGGCCCACACACGAAGACGGGAGGGGCACGATGAGTCTGTGGATCGAGGGCCTGGGGACGGGCACGCCGCCTCACGAGGCCACGCAGGAACAGGCCGCAGCTTTTGCAGAAGCGCTCGGACCGGACAGCCAAGAGCAGCGCCGCCAACTGCACGCGATCTACCGGCTCTCGCGCATCCGGACCCGGCGCAGCGTGCTGCAGGAGTCGCCCGGCGCCGGGGGAGTGGCGGGCCAGACCTTCTATCCACCCCGGCGCGACGCGGAGGACCAGGGTCCCTCCACGTCCGCACGCATGCGGAGGTACGAAGTCGAGGCGCCCGGGCTGGCCGTCTCGGCCGCGCGGGCCGCGCTGGCGGACGCGGGACGCCCGCCCGCCGAGATCACGCACCTCGTCACCGTCTCCTGCACCGGATTCGTCGCCCCCGGCTTCGACGTGCAGATGATGCGCCGACTGGGCCTGCCGGCGGCGACTTCGCGCACGCACCTCGGATTCATGGGCTGCCACGGCGCCTTTCACGCGCTGCGGGTGGCGAAGGCGTTCACGAACTCGTCCCCCAACGCCTGCGTGCTGATCTGCGCGGTCGAGTTGTGCTCGCTGCACTTCCAGTACGGCTGGTCGCCCGACCTGGTGGTCGCCAACGCGTTGTTCGGCGATGGGGCGGGCGCGCTGGTGGCCAGCGGCACGGCGAGGAGCGGACGCGAAGACTGGGAGTTGGCCGCCAGCGCGTCTGTGCTGCTGGACGACTCGGCGGACGAGATGACCTGGCGGATCGGCGACCACGGCTTCCAGATGACGCTGTCACCGCGCGTGCCCGGCCTGATCCAGGGATCGCTGAGACCCTGGCTGGACCCGTGGCTCGCCAGCCAGGCGCTGAGCGTCGAGGACGTGGCGAGCTGGGCCGTCCATCCCGGCGGGCCGCGGATCCTCGAAGCGTGCGCCCAGGTGACGGGGCGCACCCGCGCGGACTTCGCAGTGTCCCACGAGGTGCTGGCCGAGTTCGGCAACATGTCCTCGCCGACCATCCTGTTCATCCTCGAGCGCCTGCGGCGCCGCGCTGCGCCGCGACCCTGTCTGGCGATCGGCTTCGGCCCCGGCCTGAGCGCGGAAGCCGCGCTGTTCCGGTGACCCGGTCCGGGCGGGTAATCGGCACGGCACCCCCCCCCCACAGCCCCACAGCCCTTTCCCAGCGCTGCGCCGCGCGTCTATACTCCCGCCTTCGCCTCCGCCGCGCAGTCCCACTCCGATCCCGGACGATCCATGATGCAGGAGATCTCGCAGGACGCGCTCGCCGCCCACGGCAAGACCGAGCGCACGCGCATCTCGTGCCCCGGCTGTGGCCGCAACGACTACGTCGCGTGGCCCGCCGTCCAGCCGGCCTACCACTGGAAGTGCTTCAACTGCCACAAGGAATTCGACCTCACCCGCAAGGCCGGACATTGAGCATGCCCGCCACCACCACCGTGCGAGTGAGTGAGCTCTTCCTCTCGCTTCAGGGCGAGGGCCCCCTGGCCGGCGTGCCGGCGCACTTCCTGCGCCTGCAGGGCTGTTCCGTGGGCTGCAGCTGGTGCGACACGAAGTACTCCTGGGACGCCGCGGGCGGTCGCGAGTGCGAGCCCGGCCTGTTGCTCGAGGAATTGCGCGCCCTCGGCTCCGCGCCGCTGCTGGTCGTGACCGGCGGCGAGCCGCTCGAGACGCCGGCCCTGGTCCCGCTCCTCGAGCACGCGCTCGATCGCTGGGAACGCGTGGAGGTCGAGACCGCCGGCGTGCTGCCGCCACCGCTCTCGCACGAGCAGTTGCTGTGGAATGTCTCGCCCAAGCTGCCCCGGGCCACGCCGCGCTGGGAGCAGACCTGGCGGCACACCGCTGCATGGCTCGCCGAGCCCAACGCCACGTTCAAGATCGTCGTGGGCGAGGCGCCCGACGAGGCCGACGCGCTGCGCCTGCTCGAGGAGAACGCCATCCCGCCCGGACGCGTCATGCTCATGCCCGAGGGCTATACCGACGACGGTTTGCGCGAGCGGGCGGTGGCGCTCTCCGAGCTCTGCAAGCGCCACGGGTTCCGGCTCTCGCCGCGCCTTCACGTGTGGCTGTGGGGCGCGAGGCGGGGCGTGTGAGGGTTCCGGCATGAGCACGCGGGCGGTCGTGCTGCTCTCGGGCGGGCTCGATTCCTCCACCTGTCTCGCCTGGGCGCGCGACCGGGGCTTCGAGTGCTGGACGCTCGCCGTGGACTACGGCCAGCGCCATCGCGTGGAGTTGGCGGCCGCGCGGCGCGTGGCGCAGGCCCTCGGATCGGCCGGACACCGCGAGATCGAGCTGGACCTGCGCGCCATCGGCGGCTCGGCCCTGACCGCCGACCTCGAGATGCCGCGCGACCGCGACGAGCGCGCGCTGGGAGCGGACATCCCCGTCACCTACGTGCCCGCGCGCAACACCATCCTGCTGGGGCTCGCCCTCGCCCTGGCGGAAACGCTCGACGCGCACGACCTCGTGGCCGGCATGAACGCGCTCGACTACTCGGGCTACCCGGACTGCCGTCCCGAATTCGTGCGCGCCTTCGAGGCCCTCGCGAACGTCGCCACCCGCGCCGGTGCCGGGGGCGCGGTCTTCACCGTACACACGCCACTCATGAGCCTCGACAAGGCCGGCGTGATCCGGCTCGGGCGCTCGCTCGGGCTCGACTACTCGCTCACCCACACCTGCTACGATCCCGCCCCCGACCCGGCTTCGCCGGGTGCCCGCGTGGCCTGCGGACGCTGCGATGCCTGCCGATTGCGCCTGAAGGGCTTCCGCGAGGCCGGCGTGCCCGACCCCGTGCGCTACGTCACGGACATCCCGGACCTCGATCCCTCTTCCCGGACCTGACCATGCGTGTCGAGTTGACCAAGGAGTTCCACTTCGAAGCGGCGCACCGTCTGCCGATGGTGCCCCCAGGGCACAAGTGCCACCGCCTGCACGGCCACTCGTTCCGCATCGAGATCACGCTGACGGGCGAGGTCGACCCGGAGACCGGCTGGCTGGTGGATTACGCCGGCATCACGGCCGTGGTGGCGCCCGTCCTCCAGGGGGAGTTGGACCACCGCACGCTGAACGACGTGCCCGGACTCGAGAACGCCACCTCCGAGGTACTCTGCGGCTGGCTGTGGCGGCGGCTCGCGCCCGGTCTTCCCGGGCTCGCGGCCATCACCGTGCACGAGACCTGCACGGCGCGCTGCACCTACCGGGGAGAGTGAGCGGAGCCCGGGTTCGTGCCGCCGCCGCACCGGTGGTCCGGCTTTCGCCCGGCGGGTAGTGTCTCCCGCGCCATGCGCACGCGACACTTCTGGATCGCCGCCGCCGTCCTGCTCGCCGTGCTGGGTGCCGCGCGCGTGCTGGCGCCCGCCGCGATCTCATGGGGACTGCGGCACGCCGCCGGCCAGCGCGGGTTCACCGTCCGCTGGGAGCGCCTGGGCGTGCGCTTTCCGCTGCGCGCCGAGTTGCGCGGGATCGTCGTCTGCGAACGCGCCGGGGGTGACACGCTCGTCACCGCCGACTCCCTCGGGGTCGCGGTGGATCCCTGGTCGCTCCTCTTCTCTAGCCCCCGCGCCAGCGACGTCGCGGTCGCCCACGCGCGCCTGCGCCTCATGGCTCGCCCGGCGAGCCTGCCCGACACGCTTGTCCCCGAGGAGGATCTGCCCGCCGAGGTCAGCCCGCGCGCCGCGAAGTTGCGCCACGCGGCCGAGTCGCTTGCGGGCCTGCTGCTCGCGCCCGCGCGGCGGCTGCCACGCCTCGAGGTGCGCGACCTCGTGGTCGTAGCACCGGGCGGCGGAGACACTCCGCTGCGCGGCGGGCGACTCGCCTGGCTCGCGCTCGACCACGCCCCGGGCGG
>Ga0315287_10002211_pt1 | contig 18263 bp, 16 predicted proteins | sample YL17G11_0_MG_FD_205037 | JGI IMG/M metagenome (GOLD analysis project Ga0315287, IMG submission 205037) | Sediment microbial communities from Yellowstone Lake, YNP, Wyoming, USA - YL17G11_0 | ecosystem: Environmental > Aquatic > Freshwater > Lake > Sediment | place: USA: Wyoming | collected...
ACCCTTGGCACGCATGAAGAGCCGATCTCTTCCTGGTCTTGGGACGCAGGTTTTTCCGCAGATGGAAAATACATTGTCTATGACAACCGGCAGAAGGATGGATCTCCGGAACGCGATATTTTCATATTTTCCATTGATGGAAAACAGGCGTTCCCGCTAGTCAAGCATCCCTCCGACGATCAGCTTCTCGGCTGGGTGCATGGCTCCGACACTGTCCTCTTCACAAGCGACCGGACAGGAACGATGGACGCCTGGGCCCTTCATGTTGCCGACGGTAAGCCTCAAGGGGAGCCGGTCCTGGTCAGAAAAGATATCGGACAGATATCGCCCCTGGGATTTACCGACGGAGGATCTTATTACTATAGCCTCGGGGTCAACGTTGTGGATGTTTTTGAGGGCTCGCTGGATTTATTCAAAGGGACGGTCGTGGCACCGCCGAAGAAAATTCCTCAGCGCGTGGTCGGCACCAGCTACTCTGCGGAATGGTCTCCCGACGGTAAATACCTGGCCTATGTTTCGGAGCGCAAGGCGGGATCCGCATCTCAAGGCTCATATATCCTGTGCCTTCGTTCCGATCAGACTGGAGAAGAACGGGAAATTCCGCTGGCCACCGGTTCCTTCTGGAGGATGCATTGGTCGGCTGACGGCGGCGCGGTTTTTGCCACGATGGGCGACGCAACAAACCAAGGACTCTTCAAAATCGACGTCCGAACCGGCAAGCAGGCTCTTTTGGCCCGAAGCGGGTGGTCCGATTCGCTGATCAAAGATTTCGCGGTCTCGCCTGATGGGAAGTCGGTTTATTATGCGCATTTCCAATGGGTGAAAAAGCTGGCGAATATCATCAAGTATGGCTTGGAGACGGGACAAGAAAAAGAAGTCTATCAGCAAGCGGCCCCCCCGGATATCAGCAACCTGACGGTCTCCCCCAACGGGGAATATTTGTCCTTCAGCACCGCGGATAACCTTTCGAAACAAAGCTTCGTCATTCGGATCCTCCCGACGGGGGGAGGTGAAGCACGGGACATTCTCGGGGGAAAGCTCGAAATCTTCACCAAACATGCCTGGACTCCTGACGGCAAGACCATCCTGTTCGTCAAAAGAACGGCCAGCGGGACCAAGGACGAGAAACGGGAGCTATGGCAAGTGGACGCGGCGGGCGGAGAACCCAAGAAGATCAACGTGGGCATGGAGGTTCGTGATATGCAGCTTCACCCGGATGGGCGGCGGATAATTTTTACATCCGGAAAAATCTCCAGGGAGATCTGGGTGATGGAGAACTTCCTGCCGCCGGCGAAAGCCGCCAAGTAGCCGGAAAAAGAGTGAACTGAAAGCGAGGTCTTTCTTTTTCCCGTATGTTATAATAATTATGATGGGTGCCCTACCGGAGATCAAAAAACATCTCGTCTCTTTGGCTCAAGAGATCCAGGCCGTGTTTCCCGATCTTTATCTCGCCGGCGGGACAGCCATCATGATCAAATACGAGCACCGAATCAGCTATGACCTCGATCTCTTCGTCGAAAATTCGAGGCTTTCGACCCTCGAGTCCCGGATGCGTAAACGATACGAGTCCGAAATCGAACGGATCGTCCATTTTCCGGGGGGGGACAACATCGACTTTTTCCTTCGAGGAACCAAATTGAGCTTCGTCGGGTTTCCCTTTCCCAATGTCGAACCGACGGAAACGAGGGACGGCGTCCGGATGGCCTCGGACCGGGATCTCCTCCTTAACAAAGTCTACGTCGCGGGGCGGCGGGTCGAGGCCAAAGATCCGGTCGATATCGCCTGCCTGCTCCTCCATCACCCCGATTGGCCGTTGGACGCGGTTCGATCCGACTTCCGGGCGAAGTTCAAGAATGAAAAATTCGAGATCTATCTTGCGGCTGTCATGGCGTTCGATGATTATCCCGGTCTCGACGAAGCGACCCGGTCTTTTTTGGAGCGATGGAATGAATCGGATTAAGATCGTCCATACGCGTTCCGTCCCGATCCCGACCCGCTATCAAGACTATTTCTGGGACGATTACCACGACCGGGGAAACACATCCCTCGAGAAATTCATCTTCCGTATCCTCGTTTATGGCAGTGCCGCGCACATCGCCGAAATCGCTCAGGATCATCCCCGGGAAACCCTCGACATCATCGAACGCTATCAAGACGGGCTCCCCGTTGCCCGGGGCCTGCGGGCCTTCGTGATCCGACAAATCCGGAATCCGAGGATCCCCTTTCCATCCGGCCCTTGAACAAGTACAATACCGGCGCATGGAGCAGAGCCAGAGCCCGAAGAAGGACGTGTCCGTCGTTTTCCCGACGTACAACGAACGGGACAACATCGGACCGCTGATTCGGGAAGTCCTGAAACACACCCCGCCGAATACCGAGGTCATCGTCGTCGACGACGACTCCCCCGACGGCACCTGGAAAATCGTCGAGGAGATGCAGAGGGACCTGCCCAACCTCCGTCTTCTCCACCGGACGACGGAGCGCGGCCTGACTTCAGCCCTCCGGGCCGGGATCGTCGCGGCTATGGGCGACATCGTGGTCTGGTCCGATTGCGACTTTTCCATGCCGCCGGCCAAGGTCAAAGATTTATTGGACGAGCTCGCCAAGGGGCACGACGTCGCGGTCGGCAGCCGGTTCGTGGACGGCGGCGGCGTGCAGATCGTCCACGGGTCGGGCGACACCCTGATGGCATATCTCATGAGCCGGATTCTGAACGGTTTTATCCAGCGGGTTCTCGGCCGGGAATCCAAAGACTACACCAGCGGATTCATTGCCGTCCGAAAACGCGTCCTTGACCGAATCCCCCTGAGGGGCGATTACGGCGAGTACTTCATCGACCTGGTCTACCGGGCTCGAAAGCTCGGGTTCTTCGTCGTCGAAAGTCCTTATCTCTGCGTCGAGCGGCAGGCGGGGGTCGGAAAGACCGGGCAGCATTTTTCGGATTTCATTAAAAAAGGCTGGAAATACGTCTGGCTGACGATCAAACTCCGGTTCACACGGATCAAAAAAGGAAGAGGCGCCCCATGAAAGGCATGACCGAGATTGTCAAGGACGGAGAAATCTACGCCCTGGTCCTTCGCAAGGAATTCTCCCGGCCCGGTCCCCACTTTTTTACCCCTGGGGAATTTTCCCAACAGCTCGGCCTGCTGGTCCACCCCAAAGGCCGGGTCGTAAAGCGCCACCGACACAAATTGGTCAAACGGGAAATCTTCCGGACCCAGGAAGTCCTGGTCCTTCTCGAAGGAAGGATCCGAGTGGAGCTGTTCGACGATGACGGCGCAAAGTTGAAATCCGTCCTGCTGAAGGGCGGCGACAGCATCCTCCTGGCCCGCGGCGGTCACAAGGTCACCGTTCTCGAAAACGCCAAAATCATCGAAGTCAAACAAGGCCCCTACGCCGGCTTCGACGATAAAGAATTCTTTTAGGACGTCCGTTCTTTCCATGATTCCGGTCAACGAACCCCAACTGGCGAAAAACACCCTGAAGTACGTCGCCGACTGCGTCGAGACCGGCTGGATCTCTTCGGCCGGAAGTTATATCAAGCGCTTTGAGGAGGAGTTCGCCCGATACCTCGGCGTCCAATTCGCTGTCACAACGACAAGCGGGACGACGGCTCTCCATCTTGGACTGGCCGCACTAGGCATCGGTCCGGGCGACGAAGTCGTCCTCCCCGCCCAGACGATGATCGCCGTCCCCTACGCCGTCCTCTACACCGGGGCCAAGCCCGTCATCCTGGACGTCGACCGGGAAATCTTCGGCCTGGACATTGCCCGTCTTCTGGATTTTCTGAAAAATGACTGCCGGTATAACCGCCGGGGAAAAATCGTCCGGAACAAACGCACCGGCCGCCGTGTTCGGGCGATTTTGCCCGTCCATCTTTTCGGCCATCCCTGCCCGATGGACGAGATCCTGGCCGTCGCCGCCGATTACGGACTTCTCGTCGTCGAAGATGCGGCCGAAGCCCACGGCGCGCTTTATTATCCGGAGGGAAAAAAAGCCCGAGCAAAATTCGCCGGGGCGATGGGCGATATCGGCTGTTTCAGCTTCTACGCCAACAAAATCCTGACGACGGGCGAAGGCGGGATGGTCGTCACGAACGACGAAGCCGTCGCCGATCGGGCCCGGCGTCTCAAAGACCTGGCTCACGCTCCCGGAAAGCGTTTTCTCCACACCGAACTGGCCTATAACTACCGGATGACCAATGTCCAAGCGGCCATCGGCCTGGCCCAATTGGAAGAGATCGACCGATTCATCGCCCTCAAACAAAGAATGGCCGACGCCTACCGGAAGGGCTTGGCCGGAATCCGAGGTCTGACCCTGCCGATCGAGAAACCGTGGGCCCGGAACGTTTATTGGATGTACGCGGTGATCGTCGAGGACGATTTTAGGATGAGCCGGGACGAGTTAATGAAACGCCTCAAGGACAAGGGCATCGACACCCGGACATTTTTCATCCCCGTCCACCGCCAGCCCGTGTTCGCCGGCGATCCGGATTACGCCGGCCTATCCTGTCCGGTCTCGGACGAATTGGGCCGGAAGGGATTCTACCTGCCTTCTGGCCTGGCCCTCACGGCCGCCCAAATCAAGACTGTCTGCGCCGCGGTCAAAGCCATCCAAGCCGAAATTGTCGATTCGCCGCGGCGGTAAATCATTGAGGACGGGCGGACGGCCGAAGTCGCCATGATCGAAATAGACGCCGTAAAGCTTACCCATCCGATCCCGCCGGAAACCTTCCGCCAATTGCTCGCCTTCGTCGGGCCCGAGCGCCAGGAGGCGGTCCGCCGGTTCCGATTCGTCGAAGACGCCCAAAGATCTTTGGTCGCGGATCTCCTAGCCCGAACCGTCATCCGACGGAGGCTAGGCCGGTCCAACGAAGAAATCATTTTCATTCGAGAACGGAACCAAAAACCACGATTGAAAGAGGCGGGAGAATTCGAGTTCAACCTCTCCCATTCTGGCGAGTGGATCGTCTGCGCCTCGGGCTTCGGACCCGTGGGAGCGGACGTTGAGATCATCCGCGATTTCGAATGGGACGACGTGAAAGACACGCTCTCGACGGAAGAGCGGGGACTTCTTGATCCGGCTTCCCGGATGGACTGGCGAAGCGCTTTCGCAGCCCATTGGACAATCAAGGAAAGCTATCTCAAAGCGCTAGGCGAGGGATTGTCCATCCCTCCGTCCGAACTATCGGCGGCAATCGAAAACGGCGCCGTTCGCCTTTCTCGAAACGGTCGGCCTCTCCGCGGCGTCTTCATCCGAACCTACGCCCCGGATCCCGAGCACCGGGCGGCGGTTTGCTCTCTCCGCGAAACGCCGCCCGCAATTTGGGCGGTCCGGACCTTCGACGAGATTTGTCACGGCTGTGATAGAATCTAACCCATGGAGCGTGAGGAATACCGGCGGCATTACGAACTCGAGGAATCGCATTGGTGGTTCCGGTCCCGCCGGGCGCTGGTGTTCAGGATTCTCCGCCGTCGTCTCCCCTCTCTGGCGTCCGCGTCACGCCGACTGCTCGACGCCGGATGCGGGGCGGGCATCAATCTCGCACGGCTGGCCGATCACGGGAGAGCTTTCGGCTGCGATCTATCCCCCGACGCCCTGGCGTTCTGTCGGGATCGAAATATAACCCGACTCGTTCAAGCGGATGTCCGGCGGCTCCCCTACCGGGCGGAATCATTCGATCTGGTTACGTTCTTCGATGTCCTCTATCACAAGGATATCCCCGACGACACGGTCGTCCTGCGGGAAGCCCACCGTGTTCTCCGAGACAGAGGATATTGCCTCATCACCGACAGCGCCCTGGAACATCTCCGCGGTCCTCACGACGAAGCGCATCACGGCGCCCGCCGTTACGATAAAGATTCTTTGGGAGAGAAGCTCCGGAGCGCCGGTTTCGAAATCGTCCATCTCACCTATTTTTATCTCAGCACCTATCCGGCCGTCGCCCTCCGTCGTGGACTCGAACGGCGCCGGGCGGTCCGCCATCCCGGCGAATTGCCCCGATCCGACCTGGCCCCCGTTCCCCGGATTCTCAACGCGTTTCTCGGCGGGCTCGTCGGTCTCGAATCCCGGATCGCCGCCCGATTCCGTCTGCCGATCGGGAGCTCGATCGTCGCTCTGGCCGTCAAGAAAGCCGACATCGATTAATTTTAATGAGGGGATCAGGCGGACGCAAACGGCTTGTTACACGGCAACGCGCCGTTCTTTCTGAAAGAACTGTGGGCTGTCGTCGGCACCGCGCTTGATGCCTTTAATTTCAACGATAGGATGCTCTGGCTGACCAACATGATAACACGGTCCGCGTCACCGAGACGGAAGAGCAGGATCTCGACGGGACTCTCCACGGGGAATAAGCTTACGAATTTTAATCGATTTCCCTTATAATGGGCCGAAGCGGGCGGGCCGCTCCGGCTTTTCGTTTCGCCGCGGAAAGCCGAACGATTTCCAAGGGAGGGATCCTCATGAAATCCATGCGAGTTCGGGCGGCCGCCGCGGCCGCGTTTCTCGGCGTCTTTTTTTCGGCGGTCCCCCTATCCGCCCAATGGACTTTTCAGGCCGACACGGTATCGAAATACATCTGGCGCGGATTCGATTTGTACGCCGATAACAACCCCGCCTTTCAGCCATCGGTGACCTATACGTTCGGGGAGTCGGGATTCTCGCTGAATCTCTGGACGAGTTTCGCCTTAGGCGAGCGATCCATCTATAAATACGACGACGAGATCGACCTCACTCTGGCCTACGACTTTCAACTTTCCGAAAATTTCGACCTATCCGTGGGTTTCACCCATTACGGCTGGTACTTCGACCGGGAATTTTCGCTGAAGAACAGCACGTCCCAGGAATTCTTCGTCGCGGCCGGACTTCCCCAGGTTTTTCTAGAACCTTCGCTCACGATTTATTACGACGTCGCGATGGGGTCGGGCCTTTACGCCCTGCTGAAAGGCGGCCACACGATTTCGTTGTCCGAAACCATCGACTTGGCGTTCTCGGCCGGACTCGGCTACAACAGCCGCCAATTCACCGACGAAAGCGGCTTGTCCGACTTGACGATCGGCTTGAACCTTCCGATCAAGCTCGGCGAGTGGACGATCGCCCCGATGATCAATTATACGTTCGTCTTCCTGGCGTCGGTCAATCCGGACAACGAACTCTGGTTCTGTCTTACGATCGTCCGATAAACGGGAGAATCCGTTCGGTCAGAATTTCACTTCGACGATTTTCGCCTTGCTCTTCATGTCGGTCATGTATTTTTCGTAAGCTCCGGCCTGTTTCTGTTGTTTGAGATCGGCCTCGAGTTGGGCCTTGACCGTTTCCAGCGGCTCGGTTTCCTTCTTGCGGTCTTCGATTTTCAGGATGTGAAATCCATATTCCGTTTCGACGATCCCGCTGATCTGTCCGACCGGGATGGAGAAGGCGGCGTCATTGAACGGCTGAACCATTTTGCCCCGGGGAAAATTTTCATAGAGCCCGCCGGTTTCCTTGGAGCCCTGATCCTCGGTAAATTCTTTGGCCAGGGCGGCGAAATCCTCGCCTTTTTTGGCCCGGGCCAGGAGGTCTTCCATTTTCTTTTTGATCACGGGCTTTTCGGTTTCTGGTTTGCCTTGGGTCAGAAGGAGGATGTGGCGGACGGAGGCGGTTTTATCCTCGGCGTACGCCTTCTTGATATCCTCTTCACTGACCTTGATCGGAGCGAAAACGGTCTTCTCCAGGAATCCGCGGATGGTCTGGTCCTCGCCGACCGTCTTTTTAATGAAGTCGATGTCGCCTCCGCTTGTTTTTATGGCTTCGAGGAACTTGTCCTCTCCGCCGGCCGAAGCGTATTGTTCGGCCATGGCCTTGTTCACATCCTCGGGTGAAACCTGGAACTTCGCCTCCGCGGCCGCCGCCAGGAGAAGTCTCCTCTCGGCAATTTGGCCCGCGGTCTGGGCGACGGCGGTTTTCAGCCGGGCCGGGTCCATTTGGGACAACTGGGCGGAGGCGTTGCCCATCGTCCCATAGATAACGGCCACCACGTCGCCGACTGTGACATCGAAGCTCTTGGTCGTGAGGAGAACCGCATTCTTGTCAGGGTCGAAAATCGGCAGAACGGCGGTCAGGTCTTTGGCCAGCTTGTAGCCCGGGGCCGTCTGGTTCAGTTTCGTCCCTTCCGGTTTTTTGGAGGAACAAGCGGCCGCGCCGACGGCTAGAATCAGGGCAATAATGATGATCTTTTTCATGATTTCTCCTTCCGTTCGAGGTCACAGTTAACCATATTCGGCTGTTTTTGCCAAGTCTGGTATAATGGCCCGGCCATGATCACCCTGAAAGAGACTCTGAGAGCTGTTCTCCACGAGCGATTAAAGGATCGCTACCCGGTCGTCCCCCGGGATATCGATTTTCTCTACCCTCCCCAGGCGAAATTCGGCGACCTGGCCCTCTCCCTGCCGATGCCGTTAGCCAAAAAGCTGAAGGACAATCCCCGTCGGATCGCCCAGGCGATGATGACCGAAATCGGAGACCTTCCGGGCGTCCAGCGGATGGAGGTCGCCGGGGCCGGATTCATCAACCTGTTTCTCGACCCCACGGTCTTTTTCCGCCGCCTCCTGATGTCCGCTGGACAATCGACGCTCCACCCCGACGAGCGGAAAATCGTCGTCGAACACACGAATATCAATCCGAACAAGGCCGCCCACATCGGCCACCTGCGGAACGCATGTCTGGGAGACACGCTCGTCCGCTGCCTCCGACGCAAGGGCGAAACGGTCGAAGTCCAGAACTACCTCGACGATACCGGGGTCCAGGTTGTGGATGTCGTCTTCGGCTTTCTTGAACTCGAAAAAAAATCCGTCGCCGACCTCGAGAAGATCGAACGGTTCGATTACTACTGTTGGGATTTGTACGCCTCCACCGCGGCTTTTCTGGAAAACCACCCCGAGAGCCGGCCCCGCAAGGCCGAAATCCTCAAGGGGATCGAACACGGGCTGGAGCCGGAATCCGGGATGGCTTATTACGTCTCCCGCCGCATCGTCCGGGCCCACCTGGCGACGATGAAACGGATCGGGGCCGGCTACGACGTCCTCCCCTGCGAATCGAGCATTCTCGGCCTGAAATTCTGGGATCGGGCCTACGCCCTGTTGAAAGAACGAAAGGCCGTCTATCTGGTCCACGAGGGACCAAACGCGGGCTGCTGGGTCATGAAGCTCGAGGACGAGGAGGAGCGGGAAAAGATCATCGTCCGGTCGGACGGGACCGTAACCTACGTCGGCAAGGACATCGCCTATCAACTCTGGAAATTCGGGCTCCTGGAGCGCGATTTTTACTACGAACCGTTCGCCGAGGACGGTGGACGGACGTTATGGATTTCGACCTCGAAGCCCAACGACCGGAAGGTCGGTTTCGGCGGGGCAAGCCGAGTCTACAACGTTATCGACACCCGTCAATCCTACCTTCAAAAAGTCGTCGTTCAAGGCCTCCGTTCGCTCCATTACGAGGACCAAGCCTCTAAATCCGTCCATTTTTCCTATGAAATGGTCGCTCTTTCGCTCCGGAGCCTCAAATACCTCGGTCTCGAGGCGAGCGCGGAAGAAGCGGCGAAAGGCTTTGTCGAAGTGTCCGGGCGGAAAGGCTTGGGCGTCAAGGCCGACGACCTGCTTGACCTGCTCGAAGAGAAGGCTTTCGCCGAAGTGGACAGGCGCAATCCCGACCTTCCGCTCGAGGCCAAGCGGCGGATCGCGACCCAGATCGCCTGCGGCGCGTTGCGCTATTTCATGCTGAAATTCGCCCTCAACTCCATGATCGTCTTCGACGTGGACGACGCCTTGAGCTTCGAGGGAGAGACCGGGCCCTACCTGATGTATACGGTCGTCCGTCTCCGCAGCATTTACCGGAAGCTGGAGGAGCGGGAGGGAACGACGAAGTCCGAGATCGAGCGCCGGGCGGCCGAGGCCTCCATTTCCATCGACGTTCTCCCCACGGAAGAGCGGGCCGAACTTTGGGATCTGATCGTAACGTCCGCTAAATTCGAGGAGGAAATCCTCCATTCCCTGGAATCTCTCGAATTATCCCACCTCGCCAAGTACGCTTTTCTACTCTCCCAAAAAGTAAACGCCTACTATCATAAATCTCCGGTCTTGTCTGAAGAAAATCCGGTCGTCAAAAACGTCCGTATCCTGGGCCTTCATCTCGCTCTCGGCGTTCTGGAGAACGCTCTCAACCTGATGGGCATTTCCGTTCCGGAACGGATGTAGGAACGACGACGATTCCGGCCCCCACGCCCTATTGTCCGGGAATGGGCCGAAGAACAACGATCATATGGCTTTTTAAAAACGAATCATCGATTTCAATAATCGCATATCCTGCTTCTCGGGCAAACTCGCGGATTTTTTGTCGGGACAGGAAATGAGCGGAAGGTCCGATCTTGGAGGGATCGGGATCGATAATAACCAATCGTCCTTCTGGTTTCAGGTATTTTCTCGCGTTCCGCATCCAGGCGGCCTGTTCCGAAAACTCGAACAAACAATCGAAGACGACGACCATATCGAGGTCGCTTTTCGGAAAAAAAGGATCGTCGACAGCGCCTAGAACGGTCTTGATATTCGTGATTTTCTCAACTCCGCATTTTTTCTCGATCAATCGAAGGGCGGCTGAATCGATGTCGTTGGCGTAGACAGTCCCCGTGTTTCCGATCTGCCGGCACATCTTAAAGGTGAAATAACCGTAGCTCGCGCCGGCTTCGCCGACGATCATTCCCGGCCTCAAACCGATGGCTTCCATGATTTTTTCCGGCTGTAGATCCCTGTCCCGCATTTTATCGATGGTTTCCCGGTTTGCCCCGCCGTGGAAATCTTGACCAGAGGCGATCCCAAACATAAGACCGGCCATCAAGCCGAGGGTCAGTATAGTCAGGCGATAACTAGGAATTTTCATCGATCTTCTCTGTTGTCTTTTCCTTCGTCTTCAGATCCTCGATCACCGCCGCGTCGATCCAGTAGGATTGCTGGTTGCGGGAGAAAAAAAGATACTTTCCGTCCGGAGAGACGATCGGCAGTATTTCCATCCCCGGCGTATTGACTTCGGGCCCCAGGCGTTTCGCGACACCCCAGGTCCCGTCTTTTTGCCGGAAGCTTGCAAAAATATCAAAATTGCGTTCAAACAGAAGGTACTGTCCGTCAGGGGCGATGAACGGGAACCCCTCGCCCGCGGGCGAGTTCACCGGCGCCCCGACGTTTTCGGGCCTTTGATACCGACCGCCGGCGAGGCGCGCGATATAAATATCGCCTTGGCCGAGAGATCCAGGAACGTTCGTGCTGAAATAAACGCTTCCCTCCCGATCGACGCTGAACTGCCAATGATGCGGAAGGTCGTTGACGGCGGCGTCCAGAGGCCGAGGATTCGACCACCCGGCCGGGTCTTTGTCCCAAACCCAAATGTTTTCTTTCCCCGTATCTCGTCCGCCGGGGAACGTTCGGTTGGCCATATCGAAAAGTTGAGTCCCGGCGGGATGGAAAAAAGGAACATCGTCCAGTTCCGTTCCGGAGAATACGGCTTTTCGCGGATAGGTCCAGCGTCCGTCGATGAAACGGGAGGCCACGGTCCGTCCGCTGCTGTAACCGACTGTGCGGGCAGGAATCTGGAGCGACCAGAACGCTTCCTTCCCGTCCGGGGAAAAAACGACATTGCTGTGAAGACTGAACCGGCCGGTAACGATTCCGGGAGCAAAGACTTCGGCTTTTTTTCCAGGCTTTTTTTGACCCAGATATTCTCCCTTGAGTTCGGGAAAACGGGCCTGGCTTCGATCGAATCCCTTGACTCCGAGAAAGGCTGTCATTTCCTTGTCCTCGTTGTCTTCGGCCAGGTTGTAAGCCGATTGCCCCATGAGGGTTCTGGCTCCGGCGTCAGCCCCCTTCGACAGCAGCGATTCGACCGCGGCCGTGCGCCCCAAGTCGACGGCAAAATGAAGGGGTGACCAACCGTAAGCGTCCCTCCTGTTGATGTCCAGGCCTTGGCCCAGCAGGATATCCAGGATGGGAATGGATCCCCCCTCGGCGGCGGCATGGAGGAGCGTCCGGCCGCCCCCCGTCTCGAAGCTCATGTCCGCCCCTTTTTCCGCCATGCGGGCGAAGAGATCGGCCAGACCCGTGGAGACGGCGAAGCCGAGGAGCTGCCGGCCGTCCGGCGTGTTGACCGGAAAGGCGGCCTTTCTCTCCAAGAGGAGGCTGACGACATCCGCGCTGCCCCGCCAGGCGGCTAGAGAGAGGGCTGTATCGCCGGACCCGTCGGCGGCATCGATCTTCGCCCCGAGGTCCAGAAGCGTCCGCACGATGTCCATCCCGGCCATCTCCCGAGCGGCGGCGACAAGAGGCGTGCGTCCTTGCTGGTCCCGACCTTCGAGGTCGGCTTTGCGTTCGGCCAGCAATCGGACCACCTCGATCCGCCGGCCGAGGGCGGCGAAATGGAGTGGCGTGCTTTGGTTCGGAGCCTTGATATTGATGTCCGCGCCCTTCGCCAACAGGATCCTCACCCCGTCCGCATTGCCGCGGGACGCGAGGCTGTGAAGAGGGGCGGTTCCGTTGTTGTCGAGGGCATTGAGGTCGGCGCCTTTTTCGACCAGATAGGCCAGAACCTCATTGCTCATCCCGCGCGCCGCCCAGTGCAGCGGCATCCGGCCTGCCTCATCCTTAGCGTTGACTTGGGCGGGGTCCTTCTCGACGAGCGCTTTGACCGCGGCCAGGTTGCCCGTCTTCACCGCCTCGTGGATTTCGGCTGCGGGCATAGCCGCGGCCAGGCTTAGCCCGGCCAGACAGACGGTCATGATTCGTCTGATTATTTTCACGGCAATTTCCTTTCGATCCGAGAATTGGCATAATTTTTGGGCCTCAGCCCGTCGATAAATCCGGCCTCGGCCCAATACAGCCGGCTGCCCCCGCGCCTGGTGCTGATGAAGAAGAGGTATTTCCCGTCCGGCGATACCATGGGGCAATGGTCGAGAGCATTCGGCGCGTTGAGATGGGGGCCAAGGGTGATGGGCTCGGTCCACATTCCATCCGTTTTTCGGAAGCTGACGGCAAGATCGCGCGATGCGACCTCCTGTCCCGAGGCAAAGAGGAGAAAGCTTTCGTCCGGGGAGATGTAGGGGGTAGTTCCCTTAAGGTCAGGACCGCTCCGGAGTTTAAGGGGGACAGGCCGGTCGTGCTTGTCCTCCCTCAACCGGGAGACCATGAGCGCCCCCCCCGACGAGAAATATAGGTTTCCGTTCCTGGCCAGCGAGAACTGCCAGTGCGTGGGGAATGCGTTCACCTCGTCTCCGAGGGACCGGGGCGAGGTCCACTGATCCCCGGTCTTCTCGATGAACCAGAAGTTCTCGTCTCCGGAGCTCTCCCAGATCAAAAAGGTGACCCACGTTCCCGAAGGAGAGATGCTCAGGCCGTTGACCCGCTCGGGACAGGGAAAAGGAAGATGGCCGGGAAGAGACCAACGGCCGTCGGCCAAGGCATAGGCCTTGATGCCCTCCTCCATCGACCCGATTATCAAGGCCGAGCCGTCCGGCAGGAAAGCGGGCGAGTCATGGGCTTCAAAGGTGATGACCTCCGGGGCGAATAGGACGGCGGATGGACCCGGCGGCTTTTGTCCGAGATAAGGCCCCCGTAAGTCCGAAAGCCGGCTTTGCTCGCCGGGCCCGGCCCATGAAAGGAGCTGCCAGAACAGGACGGCGGCCGCCAAGAGCGTTTTTTTCATCTGAACCTTTCTCTCCCGATTATTCAAACCGCAAGGACTTCACCGGATCGGCGGAGGCGGCTTTCCAAGCCTGCCCGCCGACCGTAAAGAGAGCGATTCCCAAAGCGATGGCGGCCGAGGCGATGAAAACGCCGGGGCCGAGCGTCGTCTTGTAGGCGAAATTCCGGAGCCACATCCTCCCGGCGAAATACGCCAGGGGCCAGGCCAGGAGATTCGCGGCCAGAACCCACCGCGCGACTTCCGAAGACAACAGGACGATCAAACGCCCCGAGGAGGCGCCGAGAACCTTGCGAATCCCGATCTCCTTGGTCCGTTGTTCGGCGATGAACGCGGCCAAACCGAAAAGCCCCAAACAGGCGATAAAGATCCCCAATCCGGCAAAAACCTGGAAGAGCCGGGCGGTTCGCTCTTCGGTCCGGTACTGGAGGTCGAAATTCTGATCGACGAAATACCACTCGAAGGCATCGCCCGGAAACAGCTCCCGATACTTCGTTTCAATAAAGGCCAAGACGTCTTTCAACTTCGTCGTATCGACGGTCAGAGTGATCGCCCGCAGCAATTCCGGCTCGTACCCCACGAGCAGAGGTTCGATCGGCCTCTGCAGGCCCCACCAGTGGAAATCCTTGATCACGCCGACGATGGGCTTGCCCTGGTCGAAAATCTTCTTCCCCACCGCCTCTTCGGGAGATTTCCAGCCGAAGACCTTGACGCCGGTTTCGTTGATCATCTGGGCGTTGTTGACATCCGTGGCCAAGGCTTTGTCGAACATCCGGCCGGCGGCGAGCTCGACCCCGTAAACCTTGAAAAAGTCGGCGTCGCAGCGGAGGCTGCGGAACGCTTGGCCCTTCTCGCGCTGCTCGCCGGTCGGGAAGACGTACGTCCGGTTGATCATCGCCCCGGGAACGCCGGAGGAGGCGGAGGCGTTCCGGATGGCCGGATTGCGGAGAAATTCGCTCTTAATCGATTCAAAGGATGTCTGAATGAGGCCCCAGCTTTTAAGGCTAATGACCAGCTTCTGGTGCCGGTCAAAACCGAGAGGCTGGTTTTTCATGAAGCCGATCTGGGCCTGGATGATCAAGGTTGCCGCGATGAGGGCGATGGAGATGGAGAATTGCCCGACGACTAGCGCCTTTCTCATCCCCGCGCCGCGCGCTCCGAGCTTAAGCGATCCTTTCAAGACGGCGACGGGCCGGAACGACGACAGGACAAAGGCCGGGTAGCTTCCGGCGCCGAATCCGACCAGAACAAGAAAGACCGCGGCGCCGGCGAGGACGGTCGGATGGAAAAGATCCGTCATCATGAATCGGGTCTGGGCCAGCAGGTTCAGGGCCGGCAAGGCCAGACCGACGAGGGCGACGGCCGCCGTGAGGCTCAGGAACGTGATCAGGAATGATTCACCCAGGAATTGCCCCAGGAGTTGATTCCGGCGCGCCCCGACGACTTTGCGCAAACCGACCTCAGACGCGCGGCTGGCCGACCGGGCCGTGGCCAGATTCATGAAATTCAGGCAGGCGATGAGAAGGACAAGAAATCCCACGGCTCCAAACACATAGACAAAGGTCATAGCCGGCGAGGGCCCCAACTCGGCGCCGCCGAAGGCAACCCGATGGAACCGGCTGAAGGGAAGAAGAAAATTCTCGGAGGTGGCGCCCATTCTCTTCAATTCCTCGCGGCAATAGACTCCGGGAATGCCTTGGATCAGTTTTTCGACGGCGTTCGGATCCGCGCCCGGAGCCAATTTGACCAAAGTCATCGCGATCCGCATTCCAGGGCTCCAAGCTTGGAAGTGCTCCTCCATCTCTACTGTTTTCCAGGAACGGATAATATTGTATTGGAAATCAGAATTGGGCCGCGGATCCGCGACGACGCCCGTAATCTCGTGGTCCAGATCGTCGATCTTGATCATTCGACCCACGGGATCGGCCGACCCGAAATATTTTTGGGCCATCGTGCGGGACAGGACGGCGGTTTTCGGTTGTTCGAGAGCCCGGGAGGGATCACCCTGGAGGAACGGGATGTCCAGGACCTTGAAAATCTCGTTGTCGGCGGTGAGGAGACCTTCTTCACGAAAGGCCTGAGGCGCGAAGCTGACCTGAACGGGGCCCATATTGGAGAATCGGGCGGCCGATTCGACTTGCGGGAATTGGGCTTTGATCGTCGGCCCCATGAGAGGCATATTCCCGGAAGAGATGTTTTTTCCCGTCGGCGTGGAAGTCGACAGCCCGACAAGGAAAATCCGGTTGAGATCCTTGTGGAAGCGGTCGAAGCTCAATTCAAAACGCACGTAAAGCAAGATGAACAAGGCGGCGGCCAGACCCACGGACAGGCCGGCGATATTAATGAAGGAGAAGCCCTTTTGCCGTCGCATTTTTCGGAGGGCGATCTTGGCGTAATTCCAGACGAGCGCGGGGACGAACCGGGGCGGCTGAGCGGACGGACGCCCGAAGCGGCGGCTCGAACGCGCCTTGATATATTCAGCCCCGAGTTTGGCCGGCAGACACGCGGTCGCCAGAGCCTCGGCGAATGCGTCCGCCGGGGTTATTCCCCGCCGGACCAGTTCCTCGACTTCATCGCGGAGATTGGCTTCGAGTTCGGCGATATGCCCGTCCTCGAAGGCCGGGCTTTGGCGTAAAGATTTTTTCCATTCGTTGATGGATTTTTCCAGATTGAACATGGTCGTGCTCCCCTAACGTCTCAATCCACGGCCTCGACCGGCCCGAGCAGTTTTCTGAGCGCCTCTTGGACGCCGCGCCATTGTTCCTTCTCGAGCGTGAGTTCCTTCAGTCCTTGCTCGGTGATCGAATAATATTTGCGCAGCCGGTTTTCGTCCGAGGCCTTCCATTCCGACCGGATCAGGCCGTCTTTTTCCATCCGATGGAGGACCGGGTAGAGCATGGCGCTGGTCCATTCCAAGGTCCCCCCGGACACAAGACGGACGCGTTTAATGATTTGATAGCCGTAATTTTCCCCAGTCAGGAGAAGTGAGAGGATGATGGGCTTGGCCGAGGCGCCGGCAAGATTCTTAAAATTCATAATGTATCTCCAAACATATATATGTCAATTTTTTACATATGCCAGAAATATGCCAACAAGAAAACTCGAGGCCTACCGGGGAAGTGCAAGATCTTTAACATCCCGGGTGTTCGGAAACGTACGATCGATTGTTCGGAAACGGACATAAGCAGGGGAGTGTTGCCTACAGAATAAGTTCCTTGGAACGGATGATCGGAATCGTTCAGAAAAATCATTCGATCATCCTAAATTCGGGACGACCGGTCTATTATGATATAATTTATCAAAGGCAATATCTCCCTGAAGGAGCGGACGATCATGGCTTCACCTCAGTCATTTACGGCTTATGTTGAATGGGATCCGGAGACTCGGCTATATGTAGGCATCGTCCCAGGTATCGCGGGCGGACATTCCCAAGGAGCGACTCTCGACGAACTCCAAAAAAATATGAAAGAAGTCTTGGAACTCTGCAACTCGCGCGGCCTTTGATCCGCGAAATTCTCCGAGAAATCGAATTGTCACCCGCAGAGTTCTCGGAAGAACTGAAAAAAGCCTGAATTCTGCCGAAAATGAAACCAAACCCGAAAATCTGATATCATGAACCGGAATTCATCATCGGAATTTATGAAATGGAATCCATATAATATCATAAGTTTCCGGGTGCAACGCCGGGCCTTGGCCGGACGTTAGGAATCCGGAGGTAGTTTTGTGCCCGTCAATCCGATTGACAAAAAGGAGGATATGAATGATCGCCGTTGAACGCCTCACCAAAAAATACGGTGAGTTGACGGCCGTTAAGGATCTGAGCTTCACAGTCGAGCAAGGGAAAATCTGGGGGCTCCTCGGTCCGAACGCGGCCGGAAAAACAACCACCATGCGCATCCTGACCGGCTTCCTGCCGGCCACGGACGGAAAAGCTTCGGTCGGCGGGTTCGACGTCTTCGAGCAACCTAACGAGGTCAAGAAAATTCTCGGGTATCTTCCCGAAATCCTTCCGCTTTACCCGGATATGACCGTCACGGAATATCTCGGGTTCATCGCCGCGATCAAGCAGATCCCGGCCCCGAAGCGCAAGGAGGCCGTCGCCAAAGCGGTCAAAATCTCCGGCCTCGAATCGGTCAAGGGACGATTGATCAAAAACATCTCCCGCGGCTTTAAACAGCGGGTGGGCATCGCCCAAGCCCTGGTCCACGACCCCAAGGTCATCATCCTGGACGAGCCGACGATCGGTCTTGATCCGGCCCAGATCATCGAGATCCGAAGCTTGATCAAATCCCTCCGGGGCGAACATACGATCATCCTCTCGACCCACATCCTGGCCGAAGTCACTCAGACCTGCGACGGCGTCGTCATCGTCAACGAAGGCCGGTTGATGGCCTCGGGCTCGCTCGAGGAACTCACCGCTTCGGTCGGGCAGGCCGAGGGAGCGATCGTCCGCGTTCGCCGGGACACCATGGCCGCGGCCGAAGTCCTCCGATCCATCGCCGGGGTGGAAAACATCCGTCCGGAAGAGGACGGCCTCCGGGTCGAATGGA
>Ga0315287_10002214_pt1 | contig 18243 bp, 18 predicted proteins | sample YL17G11_0_MG_FD_205037 | JGI IMG/M metagenome (GOLD analysis project Ga0315287, IMG submission 205037) | Sediment microbial communities from Yellowstone Lake, YNP, Wyoming, USA - YL17G11_0 | ecosystem: Environmental > Aquatic > Freshwater > Lake > Sediment | place: USA: Wyoming | collected...
CCCGATGAAGATGTACGACAGGAGCCGGTATGCGGGCACTGTGATCCGCGAGCGCATGCTCGATGGAGATAAATGGGAGGACCTGGTCCCCCAGCAGATCCGCGGATACCTGAAGAAGCTGGACGGCGCGTCGAGGATCAAGGCGGCAACGAGCAAGGAAGAGTAGGTGGACCCCGATGGCTTCCCCCGAGGAGAGAGTCGGAGAGGCGCTTCGAAGGAAGAAGCTCACAGTTTCTGCGGCAGAGTCGTGCACCGGCGGCCGTATCGGGGACAAGATAACAAATGTTCCTGGGAGCAGCGATTACTTCCGAGGGAGCGCCGTCACTTACAGCAATGAGTCGAAGGTCGCGCTGCTCGGAGTCGATAAGGCCACGCTTGAGCGATTCGGCGCTGTGAGCGAGCAGGTCGCGAAGGAGATGGCGCTGGGCTGCATCGGACTGTTCGGAAGCGATGTCTCGGTGAGCACGACCGGGATCGCCGGACCGACAGGAGGCTCTCCTGAGAAGCCGGCGGGGCTCGTCTGGTTCGCCGTGACCGACGGCGACAGGATTGCGACGGAGAAAGCCGTGTTCCCTGGCGATAGAGAATCGATAAAGGAAGCGGCCGCACTGTTCGCGCTGGAAATGATCATCACATTCTTCGCGAGAAATTAGGACTGTGCAGTAAGTGATGTAACAACGTAATTCCGGTATTCTCATTTACGATTGAAGAATCGCTGCTGGTTTTTTAACCAGGGCATAACTTTTCTTTTCACTCTCTCACCATTTTCATCCCTTTTCCGATTGCCTATATAGATATCTTTACAGCACCGCCCATCGGGCATCAATAAAATCGGTCGCATTTATATCTTTCAATTGAACGAGAATACTAAGCCGGAATCCTTAAAATCCGATATCTAACGACATACTGACAAGTATGTTTATATCAGAGGTATCTGATTGGGATAAAAGTCGATATGAATTGGGGCGGAAGGGTTTTTTCATGCCTGGTTTTGCGGAGAGATTCAAAGTAAGGAAGCCGAGACCTATCTTGAAGGAAGAAGACAAGAAAATGATTCACGACGCTGCATTGGATGTCATGCACAAGGTAGGCGTTAGAGTTCATGCCAAGACCGCGCTCAATGCGTTAAAGAAAGCCGGGGCAGAGGTGGATGAGAGAGACTCGGTGGTCAGATTCCCGCCAGACCTTACGGAATCGCTGATAGCAAAGGTGCCTTCCACCATCGTGCTCGCAGGGCGGGAAAAGGAGTTCGATCTCCCTGTCGACGGAACTCACTGCTATTTCACTACAGACGGATGCGGCATCACGGTCTGGGATCAAAAGACACAGACACGGAGACTCTCGGTCCTCCAAGACATTAGGAACACGGCGATCATAGGCGACTACCTCCAATATTGCAGCATTTACGAGCCGATGGTCGTCGCATCCGATATTCCGCAGAAGGTTCATGTTATTGCAGGGATGAAAGAAGCTTTCGAAATCTCAAGGAAACACGTCGAATCGGAATCGACTTCCACCCCGGAAGAGGCGAAGTTGCAGATCCAGATGGCTTCCGAGATAGTGGGCGGGATTGACGCCCTCAGGAAGAGGCACATAATGTCCGCCATGGTTTGCACGATGTCCCCCCTCACGCTTGACGGGAATGCGACCGAAGCTGCGATGGCCTGGTCGGAAGCGCACGTGCCGGTCCATATAACCGGGATGGCTCAGATGGGCATCAGCGGCCCGGCGACAATCGCGGGGAGCCTTGTGGTGAACCATGCCGAGACGCTCGCCCTTGCGTGTGCGATGCAGGCGCATTCCCCCGGTTCGCCGGTGATATACGGCTCCGTCCTCTCGAACATGGACCCGAGGACAGGCGCTTTTCAAGGCGGATCGCCAGAGGCGATATTGCTTGGCGCGACTTCTCACGAGATGGCTAAATTCGTCAACATGCCTTCGGCTTGCGGAGGCATGGGATCGAGCTCTAGGGTACCCGGCGTCCATGCGACACTGGAGAACTCCCTGTTTTGCATGCTCGGCTCATCTGTCGCGGCGGAGATATGCAACGGCCTGGGCCTGGTGGACATGTCGATGATGCTTTCCTACGAGCAGCTGATGATAGATAACGAGATCGTCGGCATGACGATGAGCTGCTGCCGCGACATCCCAGTAACCAAGGAAACGGTCCACCTGGATTTGATCAAGGACGTCGGGATACTCGGCATAGGCCAGAGGAAGGGCGACTACCTCAGCCTAAAGGAGACGATGATCGAGGCGCGCCAGTTCTACCAATCGACCCTTTTCAACGCGGAACCTTTCGAGCAGTGGGATGCCAAGGGGAAGAAGGACGACATGACAGTTGCTAGGGAGAAGGCGGACTGGGTCCTGAAGAATCACAAACCAGTCCTACTGGACAAGGACATACTAAAGAGGCTCGACGCGATAATCAAGAATGTCGCGAAGGTCTGATCTCCAAGAATCGGCATAAGATACAGAAGCAGTCTGTTGGTCTGGCAGGTGCGTCTCTGCCTCCTCGCGGAAGCTTCCTTCGGTTCCATCCCAGACCAAACTTTCATTATTCAGAACCGAGATAAGCGCCCAGATTGGGATGTCAGAAAGGGATCATGTCAGGATGCCGACCGGAGTGGCAGACTTCGACAGCATCATAAAGGGAGGACTGCCAGCAGGTTCAGTCGTGCTGCTTCTAGGCGATGTCGGAGCCGGCCAGCTGGAATTCGCCCTCACATCGGCCGCCAAGATAGGGCTCGTCATGGAGGATCCTAAGGCGCTCGAGTTCTTCCTCGGGCACGCGGCGAAGAACGGGAAGCTCCCAGAATCCATGTCCTATATCACATTCTCGAAATCTAGAGAGGACATCTTGCAAGAAGTGGAGCTCTCCTTCAACGAGGATTACTACGAATCGCTCTCGAAGAACCTCAAGTTCAAGGATTTCTCGGAGGAGTACTTCATCAGGTCGGCCGTCCCGACCCATTGGGTCGGCGACACGAAGAAGAACGGCCTTTTCTCCGACAGCGGCAGCGACAAGAAAGGGCTTCTTGAGGAGCTCGTCGGATACTTCGACGAGAACGCCAAGAACTCAGTGGTGATAGTCGATTCGCTGACGGACCTGATCGTCAACGAAACAATCCCGTTCAACGACCTCATCGCCGTCATGAAAGGGCTCCAGCGGATGGCGAAGAAGTGGAAGGGGCTCATCTACCTGCTCCTGACCGACGACATACTGGAGAAGAAGAAGCAGCAGATGGTGATCGACAGCGTCGACGGGGTCCTGATGTTCGAATGGACGAAATACCATCACACGTCGAACCGCCAGAGGTACATGTACGTGGAGAAGTTCATGAGCGTGCTGCCGCATCTGGAACAGGAGCGCATTTCGCGGTTCGCGACCTTGATCACGACCCAGAGCGGTTTCGTGGTCATAAACACCGAGAGGGTGGGATGAGATGACTGGCGACAAGGTACCGACAGGGGTAGGAGGGCTGGATGAGCTTCTTGGAGGAGGCATACCGAAGGGGCACATAGCCGTAGTCATGGGCGCGTTCGGCACCGGCAAGACCACGTTCGGGCTGCAGTTCATAAACCAGGGGCTGGCCTCCGGGGAGCAGTGCATATTCATCTCGCTGGAGGAGGACACGAAGTCGATCCTCAAGAGCGCCGATGCGTTCGGGTGGAACCTCCAGAAGTACTTCGACGAGAACAAGCTCGGGCTCTATAAGCTTGAACCGGCCGATGCGAAGAACACGGTCACCCGCATCAAGAGCGAGCTCCCCTCGTTCATAAAGGAGTTCAAGGCGACGAGGGTCGTGTTAGACTCCGTTTCACTGCTCAACATGCTCTTCGACACCGATCAGGAGCGGAGGGCGACGCTCTTCAACCTCTGCCAGCTGCTGAGGTCGACAGGGTGCACATCGCTCCTCACGGCGGAGGTCAAGGACGACAACCCCCGTTCATCGAGGGACGGCCTCGTCGAGTACACCGTGGACGGCGTCATCCTTTTGCAGTACGACGAGCCGGAGAACGCGAGCGAGGGGAAGCTCAGCCTGCGCATCCTGAAGATGAGAAGGTGCGAGCACTCGCGCAGGATCAAGCCCTACTCCATCGGCAAGAACGGCATCACCGTGTACGCCGGGTCCGACAACCTCTGATATCAGCGCAGCTGCTCGGATATCAGGCCGCCCAGCCTTCTTATTCCCTCGGTTATCAAATCATCTTCTGCGTGCGTGAAGTTCAATCGCATTTCGTTGCTCCCGCCGCCGTTGGGGTAGAAGAGCCTTCCATGGACGTACGCGACCTTCATCGCGACCGCTTTCGGGAGCAGCTCGTGGGTGTCGATGCCCTGGGGGAGGGTGGCCCAGAGGAACATCCCTCCTTCCGGATGAGTCCACTTCGCCTCTTTCGGGAAATATTTCTCGAGCGCGGCGAGCATTACCTTCTGCTTCCTGCCGTAAAGCTCGCGGATCACCGGGAGTTGCTTCTTGAGATATCCGCCAGAGACGTACTGGTCGGCGATTCGTTGGCAAAGCATGTTCGCATGCACATCGGTCGTCTGCTTCATGATCGCAAGCTTACGGATTATCTCGGGGTGCGCGACGACCCAGCCGAGCCTCATCCCGGGGGAGAGGATCTTCGAGAAGCTGCTCGCGTAGATGACCCTATCCGAATCGTCAAAGGCTTTGATAGGCGGGACCGTCTCACCCTCGAACCTCAGGGCTCCGTACGGATCGTCCTCAAGGATCAGGAAGTCGTAGTCGTTCGCCAGGTCGATCAGCTTCTTCCGCCTCGACTCCGACATCGTCACCCCGGTCGGGTTCTGGAAATTCGGGATGGTGTACAGCAGTGAGGGATGGACGTTCTTCCTCTCGAGGTTCTCGAGCTGGTCTTCCAGGGCATCGACGATTATGCCGTTGTCATCCATCTTGATGTCGTCTATCTCGGCCCCGTAGCTCTTGAAATCGAGCAGCGATGCGAGGAACGACGGTGATTCCGTGATTACATGGCGCCCCTGCTGGAGCAGGACCTGGGCGCAGAGATCTATGATCTGAGTGGCTCCGCTCGTGACAATGATGTTCTCGGCGGAGCATTCCACTCCCTGCGGCCGCATATATCCCGCGAGTGTCTGTCTGAAGGGGGTGTAGCCCTCGGTGACCCCATACTGCAACGCATCGATCGGCGACTCGACAAGCACCCTATCGACAATCTCCCTGATCGCCTGAACAGGGAACGATTCGGGGTTAGGGATGCCGCCAGCGAACGAAATCAGGTCAGGGTCACCCATCATCTTCAGGATCTCCCTGATCTCGGATGCGACGACCCGCTTCGCTCTGTCAGAATAGAGATGCTCGAAATCGACCGTCATCCTGCGCACACGCCTTTCGACGAGTATTCTGTCCATCGTTTAAAGGAATTGCCATCCGAGCCGAGTCGGGTGCGGATTAGCAGGATTTTAAGCAAAATATGAGATTGTCAGCTTTTCGACGGGAAAGAGCATAGAATCACCTTGGCCAGTCGGGTTGATAATCCGATTATCCGTCTTATTGGCCAGAGAATAATCATTTAATACTGGAGTAATCCATTTCTGCTTGAAATTGCAGGGGATGGGCAATAAACCCTGTTTTCAAAACGGAGGCTAAAAATCATGGCAATGGGACAACCAGGAACGGCGCCGACCAGGAGCTGCGTTGCTTGCGGTCGGGCGATTGCGTGGGATGTTAATGTATGTCCATACTGCGGTCACGACTACAGGCCCCAGATGGCGGGAATGCAGCAGCCGATGTACGGGCAGCCGATGCCCCAGCACGAGGCAGTGAGCGGCGGAATGAAGATCCTGCTCTACCTCCTGTCGTTCTTCATCCCGATCGTCGGTTTCATCATCGGTGCGATATACTACACGAAGCCGGAGACCAAGGAAGTCGGCAAGATGTGCATCATCCTTGGGATACTGAGCATAGTGCTCGTCGTGGTCTGCTGGGTCGTACTGGCCGCACTGGTGTGGGGCAGCGGTTATTACTACTGGTATTGAAGCCACTGGATGACTTACATCCGGAGAAACCTCTTCGAGGGGGTCCGTCCCCCTCGACATCCATTGTTTTCCTTTTCCTTCTCATTGCACTCAGGATAAATCATTAATCCGACCTCAGGCATGACCAACCCGTATGGACCCATTCTGGTCTCTCCTCACGTTCTTGGGTTCGGCATTCTGTCATCAGATCCCTGATAGGTCATATGCGCTCGGGGATCTGCAGATGCCCCTCTGCGCGAGATGCATCGGTCTGCAATTCGGATTCCTCTTGTCATCGATTTTTCTCTGGACCGGGGCAAGGAGATTCGCATCAGGCATGCCGGAGAAGAGGGCTCTCCTCGTCCTCTCCACGTTGTTCCTGGCAGGCGCCTTCGAGGCCGTCCTCTCGTACTCCGGTTTGAGCGAGTCCGATAACCTCAGGAGGACGATCAGCGGACTGCTTATCGGGACAACGGTTCCGTTCGTGGTGGTTCCGCTACTCAACAAGATCTTGTTCGCAGGAAGAAACGACATGACTGTGTTCAAGAACCCACTCGATTGGGCCTGGCTGGGTGTCATCTTCATAATCGGCGGGGCAGCGATATTGCTCGCGACATACAACATCGCGCTCTTCTACGCGGTATCGGTCCTCGGCATCGTCGGCATGTTCGTCTTCTCGTTAACGATGGTCACTCTGCTCGTCACGTTGCTGATGGATGGGAGGAAGATGGCAAGGCGGAGTAGGATCATGACATCAATGGCGCTGACAGTCGCGTTCATACTGTTGCTCGCGACAGTCCACAGCGTCTTCTTCCCGCAGATCTGACCGTTCATTATCGCCTCCGAACCCCTCACCACAAGTAATAAATGCATCCATGATTTAGGGCGCATTCGGGCACTCTATGAAGCTTTGGCGGCAAGGGAAGGTTAAGGACGTCTACGACGTCGACGGTCACGTCCTGGAATTCGTTTTCACAGACAAGATTTCCGTTTTCGACAAGATCATCCCGTCGGTGGTCCCTCAGAAGGGGGAGACCCTCTGCCGGACTAGCGCGTTCTGGTTCCAGATGCTCAGGGGCATGGGCATCAAGTCTCACTTCACCGAGCTCATCCCGCCCAACCGGATGAGGGTCAAGAAGGTCGCCGTGATAACAGATTACAGCAAGATCACCCCGAAGACGACTAACTACCTCATACCGCTGGAGGTCATCTGCAGGCACTACGTCGCCGGCTCCCTCTTCGACAGGATCAACGAGGGGAGCGTTACGCCAAAGGAGCTGGGCTTCCCGGCGAAGAAGAAGGTGAAGTACGGCGACGAACTCCCGCATCCGATGATCGAAGTCACCACGAAGCTGGAGAAGATCGACAGGCCGCTGACCAAGGCCGAGGCGATGAAGATGTCCGCCATGTCAAAGTCAGAATACGACGACCTCGTCGAGATTGTCCTGAAGATCGACGCGGAGATTGCCGATGAGGCAGACCAGAGGGATCTGATACACGTCGACGGGAAGAAGGAGTTCGCCTTCGACGAGGACCGCGAGCTGATGATCGTCGACACATTCGGCACGGCCGACGAGGACCGCTGGTGGGACTGGATAGACGTGTCCAAGGGGAAGTTCACCGAGCTCAGCAAGGAGATGGTCCGGCAGCACTACAGGAAGACCGGCTACTACGACAAGCTGAAGAAGGCGCGTGCCGCAGGGAAGCCGGAACCAGCCATACCAGCACTTCCTGCCAAGAAGGTCAAGGAAGTCACGAAGCTCTACATCGACCTTTTCGAGCGCATCACCGGCGAGAGCTACTGATCAGTCGAGGTAGATCATCCGCTTCATGCGCCAGTCCCATATCCAGCTGTCGTCCGTCGACGCCTCACGCCTTTTGCCGATTATGTACTCGAGCTTCGCGTCGAAATCGTCCGCGTAGTGGATGGCGAGCGCCTCCGGGATCGACGGTTCCACGGGCGACCCCCATTCCTTCTTGCCGTGATGGCTGAGGATTATGTGGAGGATCTTGAACTTCTTGTCCTCCGGATAATCCGGTATCGCCTCGATCTTCTTCTGAACTATGTTCATCCCGACGACGACATGGCCGAGGAAGCTTCCCTCATCGGTCTGCCCTATGTTCGTCGTGATCTTGAACGAGTCGACCTTGCCGACATCGTGCAGGATCGCCCCGGTGAGGAGGAGGTCCCGGTCCATCTCCTTGTAGTTCTCCCAAGCGGTCTTGCAAAGCGAAACTACGTTCATCGTATGGAATAACAGCCCACCGATCTCGCTGGAATGCAGCGATATCGACGCCGGGCACTTGGAGAATTCGGCCGTGAACTTCTCGTCGAATACGGACCTGAGGAGGGCCGAGTAGTGCTTGTCTCCCACGGATTCGATCTCTTTCCTCAGCTTCTGGAGGAGCTGCTCGATGTCCTCCCTCGTGCCGATGAGCTCTTTGACATCGTACTCGCCTTCCGCCAGGCGTTTGACGGAGCCGCCCTCGTCCGGATTCACGGCGATCTCCAGGCTGCCTCGGTATTCGGACGCGGTCCCCACGACTCTGACCACGCAGTCCTTCTCGAGCGACTCGTAGGCCTTCTGGACCTCCACCGGATCCGTCCCGCCCCAGTACTTCACGGTTATCTGCCCGGTCTTGTCGGAGGCTTTGAACTCGAACATCTTCCCCTTCTTGTAGTCCGTCACAGGCTTCTTGTACTGCAACGAGAAAACCGAATTGACCTTGTCCCCCTGCCTGAGTTCGGCGATCTTCTTGCCAGAGTTGCCTGCCATCTGAATCAGCCCCCGATTGACGGAGCGGCCTCCCGCGCGTGCTCAATCGCCTTGCCGCGGCCAGTCCGCTCCTCGGACCATACGATGCCGCGGCGGGATTATCAACCGCTCTGCTACACGTAGTAAGATTTCAGGTACTTCTCATTTCCATCGGATCAGTCCCGTCGGATCAGATCCATGAGGTAATAATCCCCGTTTGAGACTATTCCTCCAGGAGCGAACCCTATCTCGCGGCTGAACGCCGGTCCTCCGTACACGAAGGTGTGGTACTCTCCGTTCTCCCCGCAATAGGTGATGGGACTCTCCTTCGCCCCGCTCCTCAGCGCCTCAATCCTCTCCAGCCACCGGCTGTCGAGGGTCCTCCCCAGGTCCTCTCTCCGGAGGAACCTCGAATTCAGCGCGACCACAATCGCTTTGAATCCTGCGCCGATGAATTCCTCCATGATCGATCTCTGATTCTGCATCCATAGGGGGAAAATCGATTCAAGGCCGACCCTCCTGCATATCCCCTCGCACCAATCCCTGTTCTGCCTGACGTCGATGTCTCCGAAGACGACGCCTTCGACGCGCTTCCCTCTGAGTTCCGAGAGAACCTCCAGGAATCGCGCCTCGTAATCATTGTCGTCGACCCCTATCTGGAGCAGGGGGATGCCAAGCGCGTCAGACTGGGACTGAATGAATTCCGACCTGACTCCGTGGAACGCGACCCTGCCCGTGTCCCTGCGGTATGTGTTTAGCATATGACCGATGCTTAAGCCATCTGCCTTAGCCTTCCAGTAGGCGAGGCAGCTGTCCTTGCCGCCGCTCCACGAAATCGCGTACATATGAATCGGATTTCCGGATTACCAACATCGCGAGTATCCGCACGACCTGCAGACCACGCATCCTTCGACGTAGTCGACCATCGCGCCGCATTCCGGGCACTCGGGGCAGACGTCCCCCTTGTCGACGTGGTTCTGCTTCTCGACCGCCTGCGGACCGGACGGCTTCTGAACGATCTCCCTGCTCTCGACGTACCTCTCGAGCGCCTTCGCGATGGCGTCCGAGCAGGAGAGGATCATCCCTCCGGGCTGCCAGAGAGGCGACGGGCATCTGATGCCCTTCAGCTGCTTGATCACGGTCTTGACGTCGATCCCGGACCTCAGCGAGAGCGAGATCAACCGTCCGATCGCCTCGGACTGAGAAGCCGTGCATCCTCCAGACTTGCCCATCTGGGTGAAGATCTCGCACAGACCGTGCTCGTCCTCGTTGATCGTGACATAGAGCTTGCCGCAGCCCGTCTCGAGCTTGTGGGTCGCCCCCCGCGTTACCGCCGGGCGCGGCCTGGGGGCTCGCAGCGAACCGGCCGCATCTTCCCCCTTCTCGGATGGTCTGGCGCTCTCTTCGAGGGCCGACGGCTCATCCCCCTTCCGGTTGACCTTCCCTATGTTGAGGACCTGCTCGTCCCTGCTCCCATCCCTGTACACCGTGACGCCCTTCAGTCCTAGGTCGAACGCCATGAGATAAACCTTTCTGACGTCCTCGGGCGTCGCGGAGTGCGAGAAGTTTACGGTCTTGCTCACCGCGTTGTCAGTGAACTCCTGGAACGCCGCCTGCATCCTGATGTGCGTCTCGGGGGTGATGTCGTGCGCGGTGATGAACGTCCTGCGGACATCCTCCGGGATCTCCTTGAGTTCAGCGATCGAGCCGTGCTGCGCGACCTTGATCACGAGTTCCTTGCTGTAGAATCCCCGCTCCTTCGCGGTCGCCTCGAAGATCTGGTTGACCTCCGAAAGCTCGTCCTTGTCCATCACGTTGCGGATGTAGGCGATCGCGAACAGCGGCTCGATCCCGCTCGAGCATCCGGCTATGATGCTGATGGTGCCGGTCGGCGCGATCGTCGTGACGGTCGCGTTGCGCATGAGGGGGAATTTCTTGCGGAGCGTGCTCCTGTGGAAGTTCGGGAAGTTCCCTCTGACCTTCGCCAGGCTCTGCGAGGCGTCCCTCGACGTCGCGTGTATGAACTTCATCAGGTTGCGCGCGATCTCGAGCGCTTCCGGGGAATCGTACGGCACTTCCAGCCGGATCAGCATGTCGGCGAACCCCATTATGCCGAGGCCGATCTTCCTGTTGGACTTGGTCATCTCCTCGATCTGAGGCAGCGGGTACTTGTTGACATCGATGACGTTGTCCAGGAACCTCGTCGCCCAGACCGTGATGTCCTTCAGCCTGTCCCAGTCGATCGTACAGCCCGTCTCCCCCTTCCTGAGCATGTGCGAGAGGTTGATCGATCCGAGGTTGCACGACTCGAAAGGCAGGAGCGGCTGCTCGCCGCAGGGGTTGGTGCTCTCGATCTGCCCGATCTCCGGGGTCGGGTTGTCCCTGTTGATGCTGTCGATGAATATGGTGCCCGGCTCCCCGTTCCGCCAGGCCATGTTGACGATGAGGTCGAAGACCTGGTTCGCATCCAGCTGCTCCTGCGCGAGGCCGGAGTGCGGGTTGACGAGGTCGTACTTCGTCTTCTCCTTGACCGCCTTCATGAACCTGTCCGTCAGGGCGACGGAGATGTTGAAGTTGGTCAGGCGCTTCTGGTCCTTCTTCGAGGTGATGAACTCCAGGATGTCCGGGTGGTCCACCCTCAGGATGCCCATGTTCGCGCCGCGCCTCGTGCCTCCCTGCTTTATCGTCTCGGTCGCGGCGTTGAAGACCTCCATGAACGAGATGGGCCCGCTCGAGACCCCTTTCGTCGACTGGACTGAGTCGTTGGCCGGGCGGAGCCGTGAGAATGAGAAGCCCGTGCCGCCCCCGCTCTTGTGGATCAGCGCGGTGTACTTTATCGCATCGAAGATCTCTTCGATCGAGTCTCCCACCGGTAGAACGAAGCATGCGGATAGTTGGCCGAGCTCTCTGCCGGCGTTCATCAGCGTCGGGCTGTTGGGGACGAAATCCATCGAGGCGATCATGTCGTAGAACTTCTTCTCGATGCCTTGGAGCTCTTCACCAGTGACGCCGTAGTTCCGCTCGGCACCCGCGATCGCCTCGGCGACGCGCTGCACCATCTGGCGGGGCGTCTCCAGGATCTTCCCCTTGTCGTCCTTCTTGAGATATCTCCTTTCCAGAACCTTGATTGCGTTCTCGCTCAACGCGGGCTCTCTTGAAGAGCCAGCAATGCAAGAATTCTCCTTGTCATTGTCAGAATTTCTATCGAGTGAGTCGTCGCTCGTCTGTCCGTGCGCCTGCATCTATCCCTCCCCCATTTTGTGATCCTGATTCGTGATTCCTTGAATCCCTGGCACCGAGATTGAGGGCCGTACGGTCATGTTCGGTTCCAACCAGGGGCCGACGCTTTTTGGTCGGGCAAGATTGCTCGTGCAATCCGATATTTTGCCGTACTGGCCGAGTGTCATCCCATTCCTTCGGGGAACCCGAAGCGGTAGCGACGGACACGTACTACTGAAGATAAATCTATTTCTGGAATACGTTCTGATACTAGTCACTTCCTTGATTTCGACTGTATGACCTCCACAGATTATCGGATTTGTTATCATATCTATTACCATCATTAACCTAATTGTAGTGATCGACGACTCAAAAAATATATCGATGGCAACACTCATAAACATTGATAGACATTGTTTTCGCATCGAGTGGAAATGATGGTAGCAATCGAGGAGCAATAGCAAAATGAGAATCAAATTGAAGCTTTTCGCATTCTTCAGACAGGCATTCGGCGCAAGCGATCTGCAGTACGAGATAAGAACAGGCGCGACGGCACAAGACCTGCTTGACGACATCATGTCTAAACATCCAACCCTCGAGAAATCAAGGAATCATGTGGTGATCACGATAAACAGGCACGCGGTCCATCTGGACGCGCCTCTCCACGAGGGTGACGAGGTCGCGATCCTCCCGCCAGTGAGCGGCGGCTAGTTGAGCACGACCCTTCTCATAGGCTGACCCGATTCGCAGGCCACCTCTCCGTCGACTTCAGAGATGCGGAATTTTGTTCCACCGCTTATGCCGAGCGGGTGGCAGAGCCTGTAGCTTTCGCACGAGATGACGATGCATTTCCGCGGTTCGAACGACACCGTCGTCCCTTCGACCGCGGATTTGATCGGAACCGACGCGGGGATGCCGACCGGCTCCGCCTCGACGACGCGGACCCCGCCCTCGTGCACTTTGCATTCATGGTGCTTGTGCCTGACGGAGCTCACCCGGTACCATCGTCCGGTATCGAGGTTGAAGCAGACGGTCTTCAGCTTGCAGTCGCGGCACTCGGACAGAGGGCCGGTGTAGACGAAAGTCGCACCCTTCTTCGCCTGCAATTCTCCGACGAGCGTGATGACAACCATGGGCCCACCCCTTTCATCCCCCGATGACACCAGTGAGCCTCGCCAGCCTCTCGCTAGCCTCGCTCGTCATCCCCTTGTCCCCTAGGATCGTGTACCTGTCCTGTCGGACTTTGTGCGCACAGGTGAGCGCCTGGATCAGGATCTCGTCCGAAATCCCGAGCTGGTCCGCGGTCGTGGGGGCGCCGATCGCTGCTAAGCATTCCCTGATCCTCTTCCAATCCCCGCCGTGCAGGTACATCGTCATTATCGAGCCGACGCCGCACTGCTCGCCGTGAAGCGCCTTCCGAGGAGCAAGGCTGTCGAGCATGTGCGAGAACATGTGCTCCGCACCGCTCGTCGGCCGCGAGTTGCCCGCGATCGCCATCGCGATGCCGGAGATGATTATCGGCTTGATGGCCGTCCAAATGCTCTCCTCCAGGTTGGGCTTTATCGCCGTGGCGTGCATCATTATCGACTCGGCGGCGTAATCGGAAATCGTCGCCGCGCTCGAGCTGAAATCCTCGTTCCTCAGGCGCTGTGCGAGCTTCCAGTCGAGTATCGCGGTCTTGTTGCTTATGACGTCCGCGCATCCGGACGCCAGCAACCTGAACGGCGCTTTGATGATGATCTTCGTGTCGACGATGATCGCGAGCGGGACCTTCGCCTCGACGGATATCGATGCGCCGTTGCCGTGGAGCGAGGCCCTCGGACTGGCGATCCCGTCGTGGGATGCGCTCGTGGGGATGCTTATGTAGGGGACCTTCAGCTCGGTGGCCGCAAGCTTCGCGATGTCTATCTTGCTGCCCCCTCCGACGCCCAGCAGGAACCTAGACTTGGCGTCCTTCGCCACCCCGACGACCTTCTGGACGTTCTCGGAGGTCGCCTCGCCCACCTGCACCATCTGGACCTCGTATCCGCCGTCGACGAGGATGTCCGCGATCGGCTGTCCCGCAAGGGACGAAGTCATGGGCCCAGTGACCATGAGAGTGGGGGACTTGAGCTCGAATTCAGAGCACACGTCAGGGACCTGGCCGATGACGTCGTGCCCCGCGAGGATCCTCCTGGGAAGGCTGATCGACTTGGATTTTGTGAAAATGTCGTCCAAAGGATCTGTCATCGGTTCACTGCCTCCGTAATCTGTCTTGCCCGAGCATCAAACTATCGTTGAGCCAGGTTCTGGGCCCGGCTACGGCTCATGCCTGAGCTTCTCTATGGACTCCACTAGCTCGTCCATCCTGAACGGCTTTGAGAGGAAGCCCCGCGCGCCGTTCTTCAGGGCCTCCTTTTCGATCATGATGTCAGCGCTGACGAACAGGATCTTCGCGTTCTTGTTCATCGCAAGGATCTCGACCATCGTCTCGACCCCGTTCTTGTTCGGCATCCGGTGGTCGAGGATGATGATGTCGGGGCGCTTCTCCATCGTCTGATACTTCCTGACCGCCTCGTCGCCGTCGTATGCGGTCGCGATGACCTCGTAACCCTTGAGCTTGAGAATGTCGCGGTAGAGGTCGACTATGAAGACCTCGTCGTCGACGACCATGATGCTCGTCATCTAGGATCGCACCTCTGGCAGCCTCACCGTCAGCTTGGCCCCCTTCGTATGGTCGCCACGTATGCGGTCGCCTATGATCAGGTGGCCCCCGAACCGCTTCGCCGCGGCCCTCACCATGAGGAGCCCGAGGCCCGCGTGCTTCCTGGTCACGTTGTCCGCCCTCTTCTCGCCCGCTAGCGCCCTTTTCATCTGATCGGGTATCCCCGAGCCTCTGTCCTCGACGGTCACGTCGACCATTCCGGACGGTGCCTTGGGCCTTGTGATAGTGACTTCGATGACCGGTTCCTCCGACTGGTCCTGCCTTACGGCGTTGGCGAGCAGGTTCAGGAAGACGTCTCCGAGGACGTCCGTCCCCTTGACGTTCACATGTCCGGCGTCGTTCCTGACGCTCACTTCGATGTGCATGTCCGGGTGCATCAACCTGAGGTCTTCGATCGACCCCTGGATGACCCCTTCGAGGGAAAGCGTGTCAAAGGCGTCGCTGTTGACCTGCTCCAGGCGGGCCATCTTCTTCACGTCGTCGATCAGCTGGGAGCTGTTCCTGATCTGGTCTATCGCCGACAGGAGGTAGTGCCTCGTCTCCTCGCTCGTCGAGGCGTCGTTGAGAGTGATCTCGAGGTAGCTGAGGACCGCCTGGTTGAAGTTGAGGATGTCATGGCTCATGAGGTCCAGATAGAACAGACAGTCGTTGTTCTCGTCCCGCCCGTGTTCCGATCGGGCGCCGGTAGTGCTTCCCATTTCTACACCTGTGCGATGTTTCTATTGTGCTGTCAATGGCCTGAAGTCATATTAATTCATGATTATGTGAATTTTTCTCTCGCGCAGAGCCCTGTCGGCCCCATATTCATCCGGTGAAATCGTCCAGGGTCGAGGATTCCGAAGCGGTCGTTCTGTCAGCGGATTCCGTCATTTTCGGGATGATCATGCTCGGAATCTCTTTGAGGAAATGCGTCTCGTCTTTCGTGAGAGCGCTGCCGCCGGACTCCGGCAACCCTCCCCAGAACCTCTTGAAGTCCTTACGCTCAGGCGCGAGGGATACTTTCTGTCGCTTGGCGAGGTAAGGGATGCCGTTGAGGAGGATGTGGACGTGGCCGCTGTCATAGATCGCCACGACGAATCCCTCCGGGCATCTGGTCGCCTCCCCCCTCAGCACCATGTCGCAAATGTCGCCGTCGAACGACGCGGTGGCGAGCGACAGCTTCAGCTCCTCGTGATGGGTGAACTTGACGAACCTCAATGCCCTGTTGAACTCCGAGAGCACCCTCTTGACCCTGAACCGCATCTCGCGCGCCTCGGCGGTGCCTTCTGAGAGGTACTCCTTGCTGCCGGAAGCGGCGATCTGTTCGATGACCTGCAGAACAAGGGTCGCTTTGTCCAGGGAATCGAATCTCAGCGCCCAGAAGATGTCGCTGCTTATGACGTCGTACAGTTTCCTGTCCTCCAGGAAGTCGATGACGCCGAACCTCTCCCGGTACTGGGCGTATATCGCGTCATAATCCGCAGCCCGCGCATCATCGACCGCATCGAAGAAGTACTTCTTCGCCGGATCATTGAGAACGGCCTTGGTGCCCTTGACCTTGGAAATCATGTATGCGATTACGACCGACCTTGGGTCCAGACCGAAGACCGTAATCATATCGGAAGCAATCCAGGAAGATGTTATATATAGTTTTCGAATTATATTGTGCGCTGGAAATGCGATGAGCGAGGCGGACCAGAAGAAAGACGAAGAGCCCGTCCCGGGCGCGGAAGAGTTCAAAAAAGGGCTTTCGTTCTGGGATTCCGGCAATGTCGAGGAAGCCATTTCCGAATTCTCAAAGGCCGAAGAGCTGGGGTTCAAGAAGGACGCCGTCGAGAACAACATAGGGGCCGGGCTCGAGAAGCTCGGCAGATACAAGGAAGCCTTGCAGCATTACTCCGAAGCGCTCAAGAACAATCCCCGGAACTTTTTTTCCATCAAGAATATGGCAGGCACTCTGCTGACATTGGGTAGGTCGAAGGAATCCATCCCATACTTCGCCAGAGCTCTTAGGATGAAGGGAGATGACGCTCAGGTGCGGTTCGATTATTTCCAGGCGCTCGTTGCTGATGGGAGGACTAAGAAGGCGATTAAAATAGTCGACCCCATCCTTGACGAGGCCACCTCAGAGACTTGGCTGGACGTTCTAAAAGTGCTCAGGGAGTTCCAGGCGAACGACGAAATCCTCGACATCAAGGACCGGATCCCTGAGAACCTGGCAGCCAATCCCTCAGTCCAGCTGATTATCGGCGAGGTCTATTACGAAAGCGGACTCGCCCAGGAGGCGACGGAGCAGCTGAAGAAAGGAATGGAAACTCAATCCGACCCGGCTAAGAAGAGCTGGCTCGGGCTGGCAGTACTTGCCGAAGGATTCGAGGAGGAGGGGATGGCGCTCCTTAGGGAGGCAATGAAGGAGGGCGAAGGCGACATCGAAGTACTGCGGAACATGTCCTTCGCGCTTCACGGGAGGGACAGGCTAGAGGAGGTCCTAGTCATTTACGAGAAAGCCGTGAGGATCTCACCCGAGGACTGCGTGATGTGGAACAACTGGGGAAACGCCCTCTACAACCTCGGGAGATACAAGGAATCGATCCCAAAATTCGTGAAGGCGCTGGAGATAGACCCGAATTACGAGATCGCCTGGAACAACATCGGAAACGCACTTGAGAAAATAGGTCTTTTCAAGGAATCCCTCCCCTTCCATCAGAGGGCCATCGAGATAAACGAAGATTTCGACTACGCCCACTACGCGGCCGCAGTGGCGATGATGAAGACAGGGTCGAGGGAGCAGGGAGAGAAGGAATTGAACCGCTCACTAAAGCTTCAACCGACCTTCCCCGAGGTATGGCTGTTGAAGGCAAGGACAATGCTCGGGAGCTTTCCCGAACAAGCGATCTTTTTCGCTTCCCACGCCGTCGAGCTCGATCCGGAGTCCTCCGAGGCGATGATGGTTCTTGCAATGTGCCAGCTTGTGAACAATCAGAATTTCGACGCTGAGATTACTCTGAGAAACGCACGCGCTCTTGCGCAGGCGGCTGGAGAGGAGGAGATGCTGCACGAAATCAACGAGATCATCAGGGACGGCATCGTCGCGGTCAATCGCATGCAGAAGGCCGACGGTCTGAGCGATGACGAGTTCTCAGACAGCGATGAGATGTCATTGCCTGAGGAGGATTCCGCCGCGTGGTACCTGTTGGGAGAAGAGAATCTCCGCAAGGGGAAGAAGGAGAAGGCTCTGGGCGCCTTCCGGACCGCCAACGATCTGGATCCGGACTCCGCAACCATAATCTCCGCTCTGCTGAGGATCGAAAGAGACAAGGAGCGATTGAAGAAGCATCTTGACAGTTCCAAAGATATCGTCCTCCGGGGGCTCTCAACGCCGGAGCTTGACAAATCCATCAGCGAGGCGGCCAAGAGAATCGGCTGATCCCGATCCATTGCGAACTGAATTCTCATTTCAAAGGATGTGTCCAGGTGAGCGAAGTCAGATTCAAGAACAGGCACCGGCTCAGCAAGAAGGAGATAAAATCCCTGGAGCAGGAGCTGATCGCATCGACGGGGTTCGCCCCGTTCTCGGAAGGATC
>Ga0315287_10002216_pt1 | contig 18240 bp, 14 predicted proteins | sample YL17G11_0_MG_FD_205037 | JGI IMG/M metagenome (GOLD analysis project Ga0315287, IMG submission 205037) | Sediment microbial communities from Yellowstone Lake, YNP, Wyoming, USA - YL17G11_0 | ecosystem: Environmental > Aquatic > Freshwater > Lake > Sediment | place: USA: Wyoming | collected...
CGTCAGGACCATGCCTTCCCGGTGCATTGACGGGGCGCCCCATGTTCCGTTGTCCTGGAGGCCGCCGTAGACGTAATAGGGATCCCGCATGTCTGCGCTCACGGCGTAGAACTGGGCGAAGCTGAGGTTGTCGAAAAAGATCCAGGTTTTTCCGTGATCGTGAGAGAGCGAGGCGCCGCCGTCCTGGCCGACGTACATCCGATTTTTATTGGTCGGATCGATCCAGAGGGTATGGAAATCGGGGTGCAACCCGCCGACCTGAGCCCAGGTCCGGCCGCCGTCGCTCGAGAAACTCATATTCGTGGCGAGCACGTAAACCCACTTGTCCTCGAGCGGATTGATGTAGATATGACTGTAGTAGAACGGTCGGCTGTTCATCCGATTGACGAAGATCCAGGACTCGCCGCCGTCCTCGGACCGGTAGACGCCGGATCCGAGTTTGGCCATGTCCTTGTAATCGGGATTTTCCTTTTGCGTGCCACCCTCGTTGATCGTGGGGCGGGGCTGGAAGCTGTGCTCGACATTGGCCATGAGAACCTTGGGATTGGACCGGGCGATCGCCAAGCCGATTCGACCGGTATCGCCGGCCGGGAGGCCCGTGGTCAGCTTTTTCCAAGTCAGACCGCCGTCGGTTGTCTTGAAAATGCCGCCGTTCGGCCCGCCGGAATCGAACCGCCAGGGTTGGCGAAGCCGCTGCCAGAATCCCACGAAAAGGATATCCGGGTTCGTCGGGTCCATGACCAGGTCGATCGCCCCGGTCTTCCCGTCGTTGGGGAGTCCGCCCGCGAGCTTGGTCCAGGTCGTTCCGCCGTCGATCGTCTTGAACAAACCCCTCTCGCCGGTATAGCCCCAGGTATGTCCCGCGGCCGCGGCGTAGACGGTGTTCAGATCGGTCGGGTGGGTGAGCACTCGGGCGATGCTGTGGGTCGTTTCCAAGCCCATCCGGGTGAACGTCTTGCCGCTGTCGACGGATTTATAGATGCCGTCGCCCCAGGCGATGCTGTTCCGGGAGCATTCCTCGCCGGTGCCGACCCAGATGATATTGGGGTCTTTTTGGAAAAAGGCGACGTCGCCGATCGAGGCGGAGCCGTATTTTTCGAAAATGGGCTCCCACGTCGTGCCGGCGTTTACCGACTTGAAGACGCCGCCGGACGCGCTGGCGACGAGCACCTGGGTGAAGTCGCTGTCTAAAGCTTCGAAATCGGAAATACGGCCGACCATGTTGGCCGGTCCGATGTTGCGCCATTTCAGATGATTGATGAAGGCCTGGTCGGGATTCCCCGGCGCGTTTTGCGCCGAGAACGATCCGGCCAAGACCATCGTCAGCAGAAGAAGAAACGATGTGCGGAAGACCGTTTTGAAAGATACCGTCATGAAATCCTCCTGGAGTGTGGGGTCGGGAATGCGCGGAAAGTCCCGGAATCGAGGCAGACGAACGGGAGGCGGGGAACCATCGGGAGCCAAGCTTTCATGGACAATCCGCCGGGGATTATATAGAAACTTGATCGTTGGGTTCAAGTCGGCGATAATAAGCCGTTTTTCAGCAGCGAAACAAAAAGATTTTTTTTATGGAAAAAGAGATGAACGTACCCCAAACGGCGGACATCGTCGTCGCCGGCGGAGGCGTGATCGGCGCTTCGACGGCCTACCATCTGGCGAAAGGCGGGGCGAAAAACGTCGTTCTGCTCGAGCGCCACAACCTGTTCGGGACGGAATCGACCGCCAAATGTGCCGGCGGCGTCCGCTATCATTTCGACACCGAGATCAACGCCCGGATGTCGCTTCTGAGCCTCCCGGCTTTCGACCGGTTCGAGGACGAAACGGGCTATTCGGCTGATTACCGGAAAATCGGATATCTGTTCATTCTGACCAAGGAGCGGGACGTCGAGGCGTTCCGTCGGCAGATGGGAATGCATTTGTCCCTCGGCATACGGACGGAGTGGCTGTCCGGAGACGAGATCCGGAGACGGCTCCCGATGATGAGCTTCGAGGACGCCCTCGGCGGCCTGTTCGCCCGGATGACGGCCTGGCCGACAACGGTTCGGTCGTCCAAGGATATGTTTCGGCCTCGAGATCCCGATCCTGCCGGTCAAGCGCCAGCTCTTCACGACCGCGCCGACGCCCGATCATCATCCGATCCTCGGCCCGGTCGAGGAATTGGAGGGATTCTACATGAACGCCGGTTTTTCCGGCCACGGGTTCATGCACAGCCCCGCCGCCGGATCGCTGCTGGCCGAGGAAATCCTCCACGGCCGGGCATCGACGCTGGACATTTCCTCGCTGAGGCTGGACCGTTTCCGGACCGGGAAGACGCTGAGCGAATACAACGTCTTTTAAATATCCGGATATCCTCCTCTCGTTTGAACGGGCTTATTCAACGACAAACCAAACGAACCCGCGGGCCGGAACTTTGACCAGCAGGGTGGCCTTGCCGTCTCGATCCAGCGGAAAGGTCCGGGCTTGCCCGTCCCCCTCGCGGATCCGGGCCGTATCGGAGAGCCCGGCGTAGTAGAGCGGCAGGGAAAGGACTTCGTTGATTCCCTGATCGGTCGGATTGAAGACGAGAAAAAATCCCTTCGCGGACAGGGCGGGATTGACGTGGAGGATTGCGTCCCAATGACGGCCGTCAGGCCGCCGAAGATGGATCAGGTCCGAGTTCAGGATATCTCGGTATTTTTTGTACCAATCAACCCATTTCACGACCAGCGCTTTCGTCGCCTCCGAATCGTAGAGTCGGGTCCCCCGGTAACAGGCCTGTACACCGAATCCGAAATTCTGGACGAGATGGGCTTCATAAGCGTCGAGATGCTTGGCCAGCGGTTCGAGGGTGGCGTCCGCCCCGCCCCCTTGATATTGGACCAGGGGGACGAAGGTCCAGCCCATCGAAGGCGTTTTTTCCCAGGTTCCGTCGAACAGGTTCTGCCGGCCCAGGATGATCTGCCGGTCGCGGGGGAGCGACCAGTTGACTTCACGATAGCCGACCGCCGTTTTGGTCGCGCCACTCAGAAAATACCAATCGGGGACGTTGAGATAGATGTCGCGCTCCCGGCACCAGCGGTAAAAATCGGTGATCAACCGCCATTGAGCCCATTGGGAATCGTTCAGGCCGCGATGGCCCGGGTGCGACGTCGACGCGCAGACATCCCCGGGATAGGACCCGTCGTGCTCGAGGATGTCGAATCCCGTCCACTCGAAGAATGTTCGGAGCTTTTGGAAATATGCGAGGCCCCACCGGCTTCCCAGGCAGGGGGAATTCCCGAAGGCCGCGAAACCGCCGGGCTTTCCGGTGGCCGGATTGACGACGTCTTCGGCGTCGCCGATACGGCGGGACGCGAGGAGCGAGTATCCTCCGAGCCGGATGCCTTTGGCGTGGGCGTAATCGGCCAGGGCCTTCATCCGGTCGAGATAGGCCGGATCGGAGTTCTCCATGTCCAATCCGCTTCCGAAGCTCAGAATGATCATCTCGAATCCGACGGCGGCGCATTGGTCGACCACCACGCGGACGACGGCCGGGTCGATCGATTTTAAATGAAAGAAGATCGGATTTTCCGTCACCCAAGGGACGATCGTCCGGTACATCCCCCGGAGGGCAAGCCCTTTCCGTTCGCGGTCGGCGGAGTCGTAGACCAGCTCATAGGTCCGGAAGGTGTCGAACGCGGACCCCGGCGCGATTTCTGCGTCCGGGCCGAGCGGGGGACGGCATTCGAGGACGCAGGGCGTTTTCAGCTCGTAGTTGACCTGGGTCGTGAACGCCGGATCGGCGATCCAAAAGGCCGTGTGATTCGCGGATTTCAACGACGAGCCGAGGTAAGCGTAATCGCTTTCGATATGGATGTTGGGACGATCCCAGGAATCGACGGAGTTCACCGTCGTCTCCGACTCGACGACGGCCAGAGTCTCGCTGACGAAGGTATCAAGCTGGATCGGTCGGGGCCCATCGTTCCGGACCGTGACCCATTTGGCTAAAAGGGGAAGACCGTCATAGATTTCATAATGGATTGAGATCACGATCCCGGGCCGATCCTCCCGGCCGAAGTCGATCGCCAGCGTCTTTCCTTTCGGAGGCCAGGGGCGATCCTCGCCCCACTGTTTGCGAACATAGGATAGGCGGGGTTCGATTTCGCCGGTTCGGTGTCGAAGATAATGGAACGCGGAGGGATCGACGGTCATCGCCTCGACCCAGGATTCGAGAAGATAGGCTTGATCGGGCTGGCCGAGCAGGCCCCCGACCGGGATGCGCCGGCCGTCGAGTTCGACGACGGCTTCGGGACGGACGGCCCGGAGGATTGCTTCGCCCGTCATGAGGTTTCGGTATTCCACGGTCGCGGCATCGGGGCTGATGCGGATCCGGCGTTCGATCAGGCCGTTCGTCAAAACGACATCCCGGCCCGCGGACCACGTCTCGACGCGGGCAGGATAAGAGGCGGAATTCAAGAGCCAGTCGGCTGCCGCGGCCGGAGCCTTTGTCCGGCAGGCCGGGAGCCCGAACGCGCCCGCCGCCAGCGCGATTCCCAAAATCGGTCCGATATTTTTCTTCATGGAATCCCTCCCGGCATCCGCGATTCCCGGATCGATGTTATCCCAGGGCCGGACGATGGTCAAACTCTTAGGCCTTGTCGCTCCGGCCGCTGATTCGGTCCGGGGATGTTCCTCCGTGTCCGAAAAATGATAGGATAAATCCGTGGAAATATTTGGAAAACGCATCGCCGTCGGCCCCATTCATTTTACGGCCGAACGGGCTGAAGTCCGGGCGGATGTTCGGGCGATCCCGGGCGGTTTTGTCCTCACCGGGACTGTGCGCGGCCGGCCGGGACGTCTCGAGATCTTCCGATCGCCGGCCCCGTCCCGTTTTCTGATGAACAATTGGCAGTCCTGGGGACCGACCCAGGCGATGTCGCCGGGCGAGCGGCTCGACGGCCTCGAGGAACGCATGGCGAATTACAGCCGGTTCGTGTTCTCGCCGGTTCCGGACGAGGCCGCGCGGACGCTTCTCAGCGACTACTTCATCGGCGGGCCGGAGTCGGTCGTCGGTTTTCTGAGTTCGCGGATTGCCCATCCCTATTTCTCCTTTGAAGACGGGGCGATGGTCGGTTATCTCGAATATTTTGAAGGGGAGTTTTCCGAAGCGATCCCTTTAGAACCGCTCGTCCTCCTGATTGAGGCTCCGCTCGAACGGCTCCTGGAAGCGTATGCCGACCGAGTCGCGGCCGAGAATGGGGTCCGCCCCTTCGGTCCGAATCCCATCGGCTGGTCGAGTTGGTATCAATATTTCACCGGAATCACCGGGGCCGACATCGAAAAAAATCTGCGTTTGGCGGAAGCTGGTTATTCCTTTGACGTCTTTCAAATCGACGACGGGTTCGAGGCCGACATCGGCGATTGGCTGCGGATGAAGCCGGATTTCGGCGATCTCTCCACCTTGGCCGCCCGCATCCGCGGGGCCGGAATGAAAGCCGGAATCTGGACGGCGCCCTTCAGCGCCTCCGGCTCTTCGGAATTGTTCGGCCGCCATCCCGATTGGTTTGTCCGGGACGGCGACCGGCCCGCGGTCTGCTATCGAAATTGGAATCGTGAGATATTCGCCCTGGACACGACGCATCCCGAAGCTCTGTCCTGGCTGCGGGATACGTTCCGAAGTCTCCAACGCCTGGGATTCGAGTATTTCAAGATCGACTTTCTATTTGCCGCGGCGATGCCCGGGCGACGGTTCCGGGCGGTGACGCCGATTCAGGCGTACCGCGAGGGTCTGGCCGCGATCCGGGAGGCGGTGGGCGCCGACTTCATTCTGGGATGCGGAGCGCCGCTTCTTCCCTCGATCGGCGGAGTGGACGGGATGCGGGTCGGAGAGGATACCGCCCCTTTCTGGGATTCAAAGAAGTCCGGCGTCCAGGGACCCAACGCCAGGATCGCGATCAAAAACCCCATTCTCCGCTGGTTTATGCATCGACGCTGGTGGCTGAACGACCCCGATTGCCTGCTCCTGCGCGATCGGGACATCGACCTCGCGCCGAACGAACGGGCCTTGTATGCCCGGGCTTCGGGCATCCTGGACGCGATGTTGATCGACAGCGACGATCTCGAGTTGATCTCTCCCGAAGGAAAAGCCTTGTGGAAGGAGGCGGTCTCTCTCCAGGGCGGCCGTGTTCGGTTGGACGGAGTCCTCGAGGATGACGGTTACGTGATTTCTTCGGCCGGCGGACCGACCGGTCCGATTCGGTTGGCGGCGAATCTCTCGGATTCGACTCGTCGGCTGGGGGGAATCGACGTTCCGCCCCGCTCCGGAGTTTTTCTGGACGAGTGAGACCGATCAGAAAACGAGGCCGATCCCAAGGAGAGCCCGCAGGCCTCCCAAATCAACCTGGTCGTCGAACGGATCGGCCCAGAGGGCGACATATTTAAGTTCGGCCGCCAGAAAGAGAAGACGATTCAACCGGGCGTGAAGTCCGGCTCCGACGAAGAACGAAATATCGGTGCTGTCGACTCTATTCGCCGAGAGTGTGGGCGTCTGGATATCGAGTTTGTAGGAAAAAATTCCCGCGCCGACTTTTAAATACGGCTGGATGCGGCCGATCCGTTCGCCGTATTGAACGAAAACGTGAAATCCGCGGACGTCGAGCGTGGAGGGATCCTGAAAAATTCCGATTTTCGCGTCCTTCGCGTACCCGGCCTCGTATTCGGCGCCGATCCGCAGGCTCGGCGATACCGCCAGGCTTAAATAGGGGGCGTAAACGAATCCGTTGCCGTAGACCGACTTCAAGGTCGCGTCCTTGATCGTTCGATAACCGCCCGATAATCCCGCTTCCCAAGTCTGGGCCGCGGCCGCGCCCGTCCCGGCGAAGAGGCAGGCCAGGAAGAGGGCGGTTTTTTTCACAAGCCGCCCTTTCAACCGGCGATTTCGGCGGGATCGCCTTCCCGGCCGGATTCGGTCACCGCGGTCAGGCGATAGACGTAAGCGCTTTCCTTCTTGAGTCCGCGAACGTAATAAACCAGGTTTTGCGTTCCCACTTGGGCCAGGAGTTGGAAGGAATCGTTGCCCGCGTCTTTCTCCTTCCGGTAGATTCGATAGCCGACCACGCCCTGCGTATTGTTGGGGTTCGGGAACCAGATCAGCCGGTCGACGTATTCCTTGAAGAAGACCAGATTGTTGACCAATCGGTCGAGGCGGAGTTGGGCCGGCGGATAGATCGGGGCATAACCGGCGAATGCTTTCAGGCAGACGTTCGATCGAAGATAAGTCGTCCCTTGCGCCCGGGTGAGGTCCGTCCAGGCTGTTCCGTCGGGGCTGATGAAGCTCTCGTTGACCGACGCTTGGAAAGGGGCGTTGAATCCGGCAATCGGATGTTCGATCGGAATCGGGAAGACGTCCCCCGGCGTTTCCAGTTTAGCGACGACGGAAAATCGTTGATTGACCAGTAGGGGGATGGGGGCGGGAAGCTCGATCGTCAAATAACCCGGAACGTCCAGGATGCCGGAAATCCGGGCGGCCAGGGTACCGCTCCGCGGCAGACCGGGCGTCGAATCCCGGTAGACGAAGATCTCGTAGACCGCGGCCGGATGATAGGAGTAGAACGAGACCGCCCTCAGCGGATCGGTCGCGACGGAGACGAATTGATTGGCGAACCAGGCCGATTCGGCGCTGAAGCCGATCCGGGCCGTGCACCCCACAAGGTCATGCTGATAATTGCGGGTCAGGCCGGCCGCGGGTTCGGCCGTGAAGACGGCGTTGAGCGAGAAACGACCGAGAAACGCGTCGTGATAGGAGACGTAAAAATATCCGGCCTCTCCGAAATTGGACCCGTAACTGTTTTTACAGATGAACGCGCCGTTCCCGGGGGGTTGGGGAATGAATTTGGCTTTTTCGAAAGAATCGTCCCAACCGATGATCGCGACCGATTGAAGAGTGAGGGTCGAGGCTTCGTTGTAATAGGCGGCATAGGCTTTGTTGAGCCGTTCAGGGGCGTAGTACATCTCGGCATAAACCGCCCCGAGATCGATCACGGCTTGTTTGATTCGATCGTTGTCCAGGGCCCCCGTCCGGGGCGGCAGGAAGACGACCTTCTGGACATGTTTCACCGCCGATTCCGGCATCCCGGAGGGAGCGGACAGCCAAAGGTCCTCCTCTTCGGGAATGGGATCCGCCCAGCGGGCCAAAGCCCCGATTTTAGCCTCTAAAAAACCGCCCCCGTAGGAGCTTTTGTCGAGATGATTCTCGGAAAAATCCAAGTTTTCGAGCGGCTTGAGGGTTGATTCGAGCGAACCGTAAACGCCGAACAGCGTGGTTCCCACGACGGGAATCTGATTGCGGACGGGCGTGACCCGATATAATTTGCGCAGATCGTAGGAGGAGGGGAGAATGGCGTCGACGGGGAGTCCGAGGTATAAGGCTCCCAGGCCCGCCGCCGGAGAATTCAAAAGCGACGGTATCGCCTGGACTCGGGGACTCGATCCGGCCAAACCACCCATCATCGAAAGGCCGATGACCGCCGTTACCGTACGGATGTTCATGGAATTCTCCGCTTTGCAGAAATAGACCCACATATTCTATCGCACTTCGGGTCTTTGGTCAAAAAAGATCAAGAACGGAGGCGTTTGAGGAGATCTACCCCGATGGCGATGGCCTTTGGCGACAAGACCAGGCCGATGACCGAACCGTCGACTCGGGCATAAAGGGCGTTCCCCTTCAAGTCGACGGCTTCGAAGTGTCCGTCGGGAAATTCGCGGACGTTCCTATAGGCGGGGTCCGCGGCCATAACTTGCCGCGTCTCGGACAGGCGGGCGAGCGCTTCCGCGGGGTTTGGGTAGCTGAAGACGAACACCCGGGCGTCTTCGAGGGAAACGACGGCGGCTTCTTGGAACTTCAACACGTCCCGCGTGAAAAACGGGTGGAGGTTGTAGAGTCCCAAGGGGCCCCGGAGGTATTTCAATCCCGGTTTGATCCAGTCCGCCGGGAGCTTCGAAAGAAAGGCTGGCCGCCCGGATGTCTCATGAATCCGGGCTCCCGTCGCTCGGGCGATCGCCGTGACGCCGTCCCGGCACTCGGGATTCGCTTCGAATCCGGTGACCGTGACCAGGAAGGGGCCTTTCCAAAAATGAAGGTAGTAGTCTTCGAATTCCGAATCCGCCCCGATATCCGCCAGCCGGCCTTTACCGCTCGCTTTGAAGGAGAAGATCCCGAAGGCGGCCGTCGGATCTGTCATTTCATAAATTTCGAGAGTGACGCCCTTTTGATTCTTGTCGACGAAGTCCTGGGCGAGAACCTGCCTGAAGCCGTATTCGTTGTAGATCTCCGCCCCGCCGTCGATATAGACATAGAGGTCGTCTCCGGAGAAGCGTTGGGCGTCCCCGCGGGCGGACCAGCCCGGGATTTCTGGGGCTCGGGGAACGAGGAGCGTCAAATCGCGGGCGGAGGCCGAGGGCGGAGTTGTTTGGGTCGGATGGCTCCCGATGGATAGTCCCACGGCGATCAGAAGAGCGGCCAGCGTGGAACCGGATTTCCGCACGCGGAACCCGTCAGATCTTGACTTCCTGAAGATTGACCTTGCTCAGGTCGATCTGGCCCAGTTTTCGCTCGAAACCTTTCCGGATGGCGATGATGTCCTCGCCTTTGAAGCCGAGTAGGGTTGCGCAGTAGGAATCGACCGCGACCCGGTCGACCCCGGCGACGATCCGGCCAGGTTTGATCAATTCGCCCGGCCCCATCGGCCCGTTGGTTTTGATAATCTCGGTCGCGTCGACGATATTCAAGGCCGGCCGAACCGCGAAGTTGAGGTCGACGATACAGTTCTCCATGTGCTCGATGTCGGCCGGATCGGACTTCCAGTTGGGCTTGTGGAACTGAGCCCGGTTCACCGTGGGGGAATTCAACCCCATCAGGTTTTTCATCGTCCCGGTGAACTTGTTGCCGGCATGGTCTTTCGTAATCGGCAGATTGATGAACAGGTCGTAATCGTAGAGGGCCTTCATGATTTGGGCTTCGGGCAGAGCCGCCGCGCCGGCGATGGGGACGGCCTTGAAGTTCGCCTCTTCCCGGGCGATGAGCTTGAGCCCGATTCCTTCGTCCTGGATGACCTGGGCGAGACCGGCTCCATCCCAGTTCGGCTGGCCGAGCCAGCTGAGGCAGGCGATTTCCGAAGCGCCGGCCAGCTTGCACATTTTGATGACCGCGCGGAGGATTTCGGGCTTGGTGAACGTGCCGGGGTGTTTGCTCTGGACGTTGGGGAGAAGAGCGACCTTCGCGCCTTTCCGGACGAACGCACCCATGCCCCCGAGCAGTTCGACCGCCTTGACGGTCATGGCCGCGGCCTCGGTGCCCTGGACGACGGCCAGGCCGGCCGGTCCGGCCGCGGGCGCGGCCCAGGCGGCGCCTGGCATGTTCTTCAGAATTGTGCCGCCGACTGCCATCGAAGCGCCGAGCGCCGCCCCGGTGCGGATGAATTCGCGCCGACCGATTTTCTTGGCCATGGGATCCTCCTCGAGATGTTCCGGAACTTGGTCCGACTCGAGGATAAGGTACTAAATCGTCGCGGTTTGCGCAACCGTTGGCCTTCGCCGCGGATGGCCGAAAACTGGTTCGGCTTATCTTTGTTGTCTTCGACTACATCCAAGGCCGGAAACGGTTCTCGGGAAGGGGGGGGTCGAACGCCCCCTTCCTGCTTTTTTTGGGCCGGTGTTCCTTTATTTAAGGCCGTGCTTCTTGAGCTCAGCCTGGACGAAGTTCACTGTCGCCAACACTTCGGTCATGTAATCCGCCTGGCAGAGTTGGAGAGAAAGGTCGAGCCCACCGCCGATCAGCGTCAAAAGCGTGGGGTCGTCTGGAACGGGTAGACCGTACGCCGCGAGAAACGCTCCGGCCAAGGCTTTGAATTGATCGATGATATTGGAGATCAGGACGGCCTCTTCGCCTTGTAGTAGATAGCCGTAGCCGATCGCGCCCATCCGAAACTCATTTTCGACTTCGATGATGAGGCTTTTCGCTTGGTCCAGGGACAGGGGGAATGGCGTCGATTGGGAGAACTGTTTCAAGTCCCAAGCATAGGCCCGGACCATTAGATTTTGCGCGTTGGGTTTCGGCCGAGAGGCGATTTCCATCAGTTTCTCTCCGATCGTCGGATCATAGCGCTTGAGGATAACATCGCCGGCCGCTTCGACGAGGTTATGACAGATTTCGAGGGCGACCTCGGGAGCGTCCCCGAGCAGAGCCGCGTAGCCCGGATCGCTCATTAGGTAAGAATGAAGGAGCTTCGCCTTGGTGATGATGTACCCCTCCGTGGGATCCAGGGTCAGGGATTTTGTGTGGGCCGTCATGTCCGCGCCCCAGGCGTTGTTGTGAGTTGCAAATCCATAGGCGGCGGCCTTTTCATAACCGAATTTTACGGCGTCCATGGCCTTCATAAATTCGAAGTGAGTTTGGCCGTAAATCCAAACCCGATAGGCCTGACCAGGGTCGGAGAAGAGATAGTTGAAGGCGTCGGGAGCCATCGCCCCGTACATCTCCTCGATGTTGAGGGGACCACCCGATTTCCGGAGAAGATGGGCGATGAAGGCATGCGTCCCCTTCTCCCATCCGAAACCCGTCGCGGCGGCGCCCGCCCAGAGCACGACCGCGGCCAGGAGTCCGATTCCTGTTTTCCTCATGTCCGTCCTCCTTGTTTTGATTTTTCCGTCAGCCGCAGGATAGATCCGGGGGGGAGAAAAGTTGTCACGAATTTGTGAAGAAAACGTCAAGAATCCGAAAAGACGCGGTGAGCGAAAAACTTCAAAGGATTCACAAAATCTTGACATCTTGTTCACATCTCCCTGACAACTTCTTCCCCCCGAAGACTTATGGTAGGGGTGAAATGAGCCCCCGTAGGAGGAGACGCCATGAGCCGAACGAAGATCGATGTTCTCTTCAATCCGGCCTCGTCAGGCGGTCGGACGGGTCGCCAAAGAACGCGGATCCTGGCCGTTTTAAGACGATATCTAGGCCGGAGTTACTCGTTTCACTTGACGGGGGGGCCTCTGGAGGCGACGTCTCTGGCCAGAGAGGCGATCCTGGCCGGCAGCGAGTTGATCGTCGCCGTCGGCGGCGACGGCACGATCCAGGAGGCCGTCAACGGATTTTTCGCCGGCGGGCGGCCTCTCAATCCCGATTGCCGTCTCGGGATCATTAACGCCGGAACCGGGCACGGCTTCGCCCAAAGTTTGGGCTTTCCTTCCGACCTCGAAGGTCAGGGCGCCCAGATCGCCGACGGCGTGATAAGACCAGTGGATGTCGGCCGGGTGTTCTTCTCCGGCGGAAACGGCTCCCCCGCCGAGCGCTATTTCGTGAACGAGTGCCAGGCGGGGATCGGCGGCGAGGTGGTGAAGATGGTCCATGCCGGGAATAAGAAGCTCGGCGGCACGCTCGCCTTCGGCCTGGCCACTTTGGCCGCGGCCTGGACCTATCCCAACCGGACGATGACCGTCTCGGTCGACGGCACTCCGCCGATCACGGAAAAGTTCATCGCCGTTGTCTGCGCCAACGGAAATTCCATGGCCGGCGGCATGCATCTGGCCCCCGAAGCGAAGGTCGACGACGGCCTTCTCGATATTCTGTTCATGCACGCGCAGACGCGATCCGAACGGCTGCGGAATTTTCCCAAGATCTATTCCGGGAACCACCTCGGTTCGCCGAAGTTTAGTTGTTTCCGGGGACGCCGCGTTTCCCTGACGTCGACGGAAAACGTCGCGATCGAGGCCGACGGAGAGCTTCTCGGATGTTTGCCTTGCCGGATCGAGGTTCTCCCGTCAGCGCTTCATGTTCTGGCCCGGCCTGCGGAGAAAGGATAACGGCCATGTCGACATTCGAAGCGAAGATTCTGAAAATCGAGTTTGAATCGCGCATCTTCATCTCTTTCGGCCTGGTCGTTCTCATCAGCGTCCTCGCCTTCACGGTTTTCGACCGGGTTCCGGCCGGTTCGGTTCTCCTGGGAGGGGCCGCGGGCATTTCTTCTTCGAAGTCCCTGTCCCTCGGCTATCTGGGGGCGGCCCTCTTCATGTCGGCCGCGTCCTTTCTCCGCATTTGGGCGGGAAGCCTCCTGACCTCGAAACGCATGATGTCCTTCAGGGTCAAGACCGACGCGCTATGTTTTTCCGGCCCCTATATTCTCGTCCGGAACCCGATCTACCTCGCGGACCTCGTCGCGTTTTTAGGATCCGCGCTGGTCCTTCCCCCCATCGGCCTCCTCCTTCCCGGCCTCCTATTCCTTCACTACACCCGACTCATCCGCTATGAAGAGGTCTCCCTGCTCAAGGAGTTCGGAACGCGTTTTCAAGAATACCGGGAGACGACGCCCCGCCTCCTCCCGACGCGTGACAGCTTGGGCCACCTCGGCCTCGCCTTCCGCGACGTCTCGATCAGCCGCGACGGATTCCGGCATAACGCGCTTTACCTGATGTTCATTCCCGGATTCGTCGTCTCGGCCCTCACCGGAAACCTTCTTTGGGCGGTCGTCATCGGGCTCCCCGCGGTGATCGATTGGGCCATCGTCCATACGAAGGTCGGGACGGCCAAGGATGCGGCCGGGCCAAAAACGAAAAAAAAGATCTTTCAGGACGTTCTCTACGCGAATTGCTGGGAGGACCCGAGCCTGGACCGCGAAGCGTTCGGAATCGGGCCGGATGATATCGTCTTCTCGATCACTTCGGGAGGATGTAACGTCCTCACGTTCCTTCTTGACGACCCGGGCAAGGTCATCGCCCTCGATCTCAACCCCTATCAGAACTATCTGTTGGAACTGAAGATCGCCGCGTTCCGGGACCTGTCCCACCCCGAGTTGCTCGAATTCTTCGGCGTCCGAAAATCGTCAACGCGGCTGCCGATCTACGGCCGTCTGCGGGCCTTCCTCTCCGCCGACGCGGCCCGCTATTGGGACAACCGGCCGCGGCGGATCGACCGGGGCCTCATCCACGCCGGCCGATACGAGAGATATATGCGCCTTCTGAGAAAGAGCCTCATCGCCCCGCTGGGAAAGGGGAGACTGGCCGTCCGGATGTTCGAAACGGAGGATCCTTCGGAACGCGAGAAGCTGTACCGCGGACGATGGGAGGACCTCGGCTGGAAGATCCTCACCAGGGTTATGCTCAGCCGGCGCTTGAATTCCGTTCTCTTCGACAAGGCGTTCTTCGCTTATCTCGACGACGATTTCTCCTTCGGCCGCCATTTCGCCGCCAAAGCGGAGCGGGCACTCGTCCGTCTGCCCATTAAAGAAAATTATTTTCTGGCCTACATCCTGCTTGGCCGTTATTACGGAGAACAGGGTCTTCCTCATTATCTTCGCCGGGAGAATTACGACTTGATTCGAGCGAGACTCGACCGTATCCAGATCGTCACCGACGGCTGTGAACATTACTTCGCCTCTCTCCCGGATTCCAGCATGTCCAAATTCAACTTCTCGAATATCTTCGAATGGATGTCGCCGGAGGCGTTCGAGAATCTCCTCCGGGAGACCGTCCGCGTGGCCCGCGACAAAGCCGTCCTGACCTATCGAAATCTTCTCGTCCGGCGCGAACATCCCGCTTCTCTCGATGCGAACATCCGCTCCCGCGCGGATGTGGCCGCATCGCTCCAGGAACGGGATCTCTCTTTTATTTACAACAACTTTGTGGTCGAAGAGATCCGCAAGGAGGGCGTATGAGTTATCAAGTCCTTCCCGTCACGGATGCGCGCCGCCTCAAGGACTTCCTCCGTCTGCCGTTCGCCCTTTACCGCGGCGATCCGAACTGGGTGGCCCCGATCATCTCCGAGGTCAAGCGGACGCTCGACGTGAAGCGAAATCCGTATTTTGCCCAAGCCTCCCTGGACCTGTACGTTTGTTATAAAGATCAGGCTCCCGCCGCCCGGCTGGCTGTCGTAATCGACAAGAATCATGAGCAGGTGTTCGCCCGCAGGGCCGCTTTCTTCGGTTTCTTCGAATCGACGAATGACCGGGAGGCCTCTAAAGTCCTCTTCGATGAAGCAGAACGCTACTGCCGGAGCCGAGGAGTGGAGGTTCTGAAAGGCCCGTTCAACCCAAACCATTACTCCGAGATCGGCCTACAGATCGACAGGTTTGGGTCGGCTCCCGCCTTTTTCGAGCCCAACAACCCGCCCTATTACCGCGTCCTGCTCGCCAAAGCGGGCTTCCGCGTTTCCGCGGTCCTTCAAACCATGCGGAACGACGATATCCGGAATGAACTCGCCGCCCGCGACGAAACAATCGACGCGCTCCCGGACCGGAACGGATACTCCATCCGGTCCTTTTCCCCGGCCGACAAGGAACGCGACTTGGAATGCCTCCGAGAAGTCAATAACGATGCCTTCGCCGGCAACTGGCATTTTCTCCCGCTGTCGAAGGAGGAATACGCGTTTTCGGCGAAATACTTGAGCCTCGTCACCCGGCCAGACTTGATTAAGATCGTCGAGCACCAGGGCCGGCCCGTGGCCGTTCTTCACTGCGTCCTGGATATCAACCCCCTCCTGAGGGGATTGAAGGGCCAGGCCGGGCCGATCAACTATCTGCGCTTCCGGCGAGGCCGGCGCCGCCTTAAAACGCTGATCATCTACACGGTCGCCATCAAGAAAGCGTATCAGCACACGCGCGTCTTTTCTCTCCTCCTCAAAGCGGCCCGGGGGTTGGCCAAGGACTTCGAGACCGTTTCGACAACCTGGATCTTGCCTGAAAACGTCCCGTCTGTGCGAGCCGCGGAATGCCTGGGGATGAGGCCGGATAAACATTTTGCTGTCTACGAGAAAGGGCTGAATTCATGATCAGGACCCTCGGACCTCAAGATTGGGGCCTTCGGACCGGCGACGGAGGCGCTCTGATGATCGAAAATTTTCGGGCCGTCGACCTGGCCCGGGGCTACGGGACCCCTCTCCATATTATCCATGAGACGCGGCTGGAGCAAACCGCTTTTCATTTCCGGCGGGCGTTCGCCGCCGCGTATCCCGGCCGAACCTCCGTCCATTTTGCCTTCAAGTGCAATTCCGTCCCCGCCGTCATCCGGACCGTCCGCCGGGCCGGCCTCGCGGCCGAGGTGATGAGTGAATTCGAACTCGATCTGGCCCTCAGCCTCGGCTATCAGGGCCGGGACATTGTCGTCAACGGGCCCGGTAAATCCTCCGCGTTCCTGAAGAAGTGTCTCGAATCCGGCGTGCGTCTCATCAGCGTCGATTCCCTGAGCGAACTGGAGCTTCTGCATCAGACGACCGAAGCGGCGGGTCAAGACACCCGCATCCTGCTCCGGATCAACCCTGATCACGTCCCGCACGGGATGAACAGCGGGACGGCCACTGGGAGCCGGAAAGGATGCGCGTTCGGCCTCGATCTCAAAGGGGGTGAGGTTGAACGCGCCTTAGCCGTCCTCAAGAACATGAAGAGGATCCGATTTTATGGTTACCATTTTCATATCGGGACGGGCATCCGCGAACCCAAAGAATATTCGCGCGCCCTGGAACGGCTGGCCCCGCTCATCGGTCGAACGCGCCGGGCGGGCTTCGAGATCAAGGTCATGGACGTCGGGGGAGGGTTTGCTTCCATGACGACACGTGAATTGACCACCGGGGAATTCCTGATCTACCAAGGCCTCGGGCGCATGCCCTTAGGCCTCCCGTCCGGCCCGGGCGCGACGTTTGAAGATTTCGGCCGGGAGATCGCCGCCGCCCTGGCGAAGCTTTTTCCCGAGGGCGAACTGCCCGAGCTGATGATCGAGCCGGGGCGATGCATCGCCAGCCCGAACCAGGTCCTCCTCCTGACGGTCCGCCATGTCAAAACGCGCCCTGGCGTCCGGACGTGGATCATCACTGACGGCGGCCTGGGAACGGTCACGCTGCCGACCTTTTATGAATACCACGAGGTATTTCTGACCAACGACGTCGCCCGGCCCCGGACACAAAAAGTCACGATCGTCGGCTCGGGCTGCTTCGCCTCCGATATCGTCTATCGAAACAAACCGATGCCCCCCGTCCAACCCGGCGAGGTCATCGCCATCATGGACAGCGGGGCGTATTTCACGGCCCAGGAATCCTCGTTCGGATTCCCGCGGCCGGCTGTGGTCGCGGTCAACGGAGCGGGAGACCGGTTGGTCCGAAGAAGGGAAACCTTCGAGGATATGGTCGGCCGGGATCGCTTCACCGATAAAGCTTAAAACAGGAGGAGCCCCATGAAATTCGCCGTCATCAAGACCGACCTCGAACCGACGCGCGACAGGATCGCCGAGGCCATCGTCCAAAAATTCCTCGAGCACGGCCATGAGATCAGCGCCCCGGACAACGGCCTCCAATTCGTTCTGAACCTGACCGGGACGGATCACCCGACCCGCTTCCGGCGGCACTCCCAGGGCATTTTCATCTTCACTTTGGTGACGGCCGAACGGTCGACTCCAGACTTGCGGACTCTGGCCTACACGACGTTGATCAGGACCCTCTCGAACATGGTCCTCTGCGCCGTCCCCGACGGCGAGATCTATTTCACGACGCCCGAAGCCGGGTTCTATCATCTGCCCTTCGACCCGGAAGAGGTCTATCGGCGGATCGCCCCCATCGCCGGGGCTCATTTCGCCATCGGCAATCGACTCACCACCGACCTGCCGTCGCGATTCTGGCAAACGTCTCCCGCCGTGGAACAGATCAAGGAATACGGACGAGCCCTGGACAAACTCGGCGTACTTCCGACGCCTTTTCCCCTGCGGAATCTACTCTCCGAAGAGAGCTTCCGCGAAATCTATCGGCTGTTCGAAATGCGCGGGCTGAGCTATGGAAACCTGAGCGCCCGCGAAAGCGTTCCGGAACTCGGCGGAACGACGTACTGGATGACGGCCCGCGGGATCGACAAGGGTCGGGTGACCAAGGTCGGGCGTGATGTCCTGCTTGTCCGGGGTTTCGACTATCAGGCGGGCCAGGCGCTGGTCAGTGTCCCCCCGGACCACGACGAGAAGGGCCGCGTCTCGGTGGACGCCGTCGAGCACGAACTCATCTACCGGCGATTTCCCGAGGTTGGGGCCATCGTTCATGTCCACGCCTGGCTGGACGGCGTGCCTTGCACCGGCCAGAACTATCCCTGCGGGACGATCGAGCTCGCTCGCGACGTCGCCGACTTGCTCGGCCGGACGGAGAACCCGGCCCGGACGGCTGTCGGCCTCAAGAACCACGGCGTGACGATCACCGGGCCGAGCCTCAGCGACATCTTCGACCGCATCCGCGGCCGGCTGCGGACCGAGGTGCGGATGATCGCTTAGGAA
>Ga0315287_10002217_pt1 | contig 18237 bp, 22 predicted proteins | sample YL17G11_0_MG_FD_205037 | JGI IMG/M metagenome (GOLD analysis project Ga0315287, IMG submission 205037) | Sediment microbial communities from Yellowstone Lake, YNP, Wyoming, USA - YL17G11_0 | ecosystem: Environmental > Aquatic > Freshwater > Lake > Sediment | place: USA: Wyoming | collected...
CAGCAGACCACTGTCGCGCACATAGACCTTGGCGGATTTGACCTGACGCTTCTTCAGGTTTTCGTTCCATGGCTGCAGGACACGCAGGACATAGGCGCCATTAAGAATATCCAGGTAATGACATACGGTGTTGGCCGTCACATCCATGGAGCGAGCCAGCTCGGCCGCATTCCAAATCTGGCCGTGGTAATGCGCGGTCATCAGCCAGAACCGGCGCAATGCCCCCTCCGGCACCCGAATGCCCAATTGCGGTATATCTCTTTCCAGAAACGTGTCCGAACTCTTTGGGACGGGCATGTTTTAATGCTTCAATACGGCAACAGCTTCAGATCCAACTCTTGCGCGAGGCTTTCAGTTGGGCTTTAGCGTACAGACACTATTTAAATGTTAAGGGTGATCCGCAAAACTTTGCTCTACGCTCTGTTTCCAACGGGCGGGTTGCAGAGCAGTTCGTCATGGTCTATACTTGGTCTGAGACAAAAGGATCCATCGGCAAAGCCAGATTCGGGCGAAAACCTTTATAGAATTGAGGGCACTATCCATGGCAACAGCGGCTATTGAAGAAAAAAGGCTGCGGGGGATTGTGAAGGCCGCTCTGGTTGACGCCTTCAAGGAAAACCGCGAACTGATGCAGGATATCGTTGAAGACGCGCTGGAGGATATTGCGGTCGCACGTGCCATTGAGCAGGGCTTGGGCACGAAATCCATACCGCGCAAAAAGGTTTTTTCGATCTTAGAGGGTGGACTGTGAAGGTCGGCTTCAGGCAGAGTTTCACGAAAGACTTGACAGGGGTAAAGGACAAAAGTCTTCTGCGGCGTGTCAAGGCAATCGTTGAGATGGTTGAAAAAGCTGAATCTCTACAACGCTCTTGACGTATTCCATCACCTATTTCTCGAATCAACGAATTAGCGATTATACGGTGTTGCCGCCCGCCGCAGGCCCCAACACTATCAACGTTCTAACCGATTAAAAGGATTTCAATTTTGTTGAGGGCCGCCGGAGACGACCTGCTAAAATCCGAATGGGTAATCGGAAACAAACGCCTGCTTGATTTGGACAACTGGGATATCCGGCTTCTCTATGGTCTCTAAGTTCGTAAAAGAATGAATGGCTGGGCCAGTCAACCGCAACAGCTCTTTCCAATAACTCATTCCAAGCCCGGAAGGTAATTTTCCGCCGGCTTCTGTAATGGATTCCAAATGGCCATCACAATGACCCGGGCTGCCACGATTTCCGCCATCTGCACGTGCGTACCCCATCGCAAGTTCGACAACCTAACCGAAACGACCGAGTTCGAACCGGAAGAGGTCCAGAAGGTGGTGCGGATGGCGGGGGTTCATTCGCGCTATATGGCGAGCGAGACAGTTTGCAGCAGCGACCTTTGCACGGCGGCGGCGGAAAAGGTGATCACGGCGCTGAACTGGACGAGGGACAGCATCGACGGGCTCATCATGGTCACCCAGACCCCCGACTACTTTCTGCCCTCGACCGCGTGCGTTGTCCACAAGCGGATGGGGCTGAAGGACTCCTGCGCGGCCTTCGATGTCGGCTTGGGTTGCTCGGGCTACCCCTACGGTCTGTGGATGGCCGCCATGATGCTGCAAAGCCGCGGGTTCAAGCGGGTGCTTCTGCTGCACGGCGAGACTCCCACGCGGTTTTCGAGCAAGTCCGACCGCTCCGTGGCTCTGCTGTTCGGGGACGCGGGGTCGGCCACCGCGCTCGAAGCGGCAGAGGGCCCTGGCGCCAAAGAGTGGTACTTCAGCCTACACACCGATGGAAGCGGATTTGAAGACCTCGTCATCGAGGGCGGGGGGTTTCGTGACCGCTTTCCGGAAGACCCGCGCAAGCTTTATGTCCGGATGAACGGCAGCAACATATTCAACTTCACCATCAAGCGTGTGCCGCCCCTGATCCAGGACACCCTGGCGGCGGCCGGCGAAACCATTGACGCTGTGGACTACTTCATCTTCCACCAGTCCAACCGCTTCATCATGCAGCACCTGGCCAAAAAAGCCGCCATCCCCAAGCAGAAGATACCGCTCACTATTGAAGAATTCGGTAGTGCCGGGGGGCCTTCGGTGCCGCTGACCATCACCCGGGGACTCCTGGAGCGGCCGGCGGACCGCGCCCTGCGGCTGCTGCTCATCAGCTATGGGGTGGGGCTGTCCTGGGCGGCGGCGCTGATTGACCTGGCTCCGGCTGCCGTACTGGACCACATTCAGCTGCCCGAATAGGGAAAGAGGTCATCATGGCGATAGAACCATTTATCGATTTCCAAGGCAGGCAGGTTTTAGTGACGGGTGCTTCGTCCGGCATCGGGCAGGCCATCGCGGTGGAGCTTGGCCGCCGGAATGCGAAACTCATTCTGCTCGGCCGCAACCGGGAAGCGCTTGCCCAGGCCTCCGCCTTGATCGGCCAAGACCATTGCCATATTTTGTCCTTAGACTTGGCAGACCCCGATGCGATTCTGGCGGCCGTACGCAGCGTCGTCGGCCAGCGAGGCCGCATTTACGGCATGTGCCATGCTGCCGGCCTCGTCGAGACACGACCGATGAGCGCCATCAAGCTCGAGGGCCTGCGCGCCGTGATGGAAGTCAACCTGACGGCCGGAATCGAACTTGCGCGGGTCGTCTGCCGGCGGGACATCATGACCGACGAGGGGGGTGCTGTTTTGTTCATAGCGTCCATCTACGCCCGGGTGGGCATGGCCGGTCAGATCAGCTACAGTGCCAGCAAGGGGGCAGTCACGGCGGCGGCCAGGGCCATGGCCGTGGAACTGGCGCGTCGTAAAATCCGGGTCAACAGCCTTTCCCCCGGTCTCGTGCACACCCAGATGACGGATGCCGCCTTCGGGAAACTGACGCCGTCCCAGGTGAAGGAGCTCGAGGACGCACACCCGCTGGGGCCTGGGCGGCCCGAGGACGTTGCCCGGGCCGCGGTTTTTTTGCTGGCGCCCCAGAATGCCTGGATCACCGGCATCGATCTTGTGGTCGACGGCGGCTACACCGCTAAATAGAAATTGGAGGAGGTATTGGTGAATCAATGACAACTGAGCAGGCGCTTGCATGGATAGCTGATATTTTTGAAGAACCGGTTGAGGCCATAAAACCTGAAACCCCAAGGTCGGCCATCAATGCATGGGATTCGCTTGGAACCCTGACCCTGATGGCCCGCATGGATGAGGATTTTGGAATTTTGCTGAATGCAGACGATCTTTTGCAATTTAAGACGGCCGGGGATTTGCTGGACATGATGAAACGACACGGGCAATTGGTTTGACCATCGAAGACACTGTCTTTAGCCACCGAGGTGCACTATTGCGTTTCCTGTTTGTCGATGAAATTCTGGAATTGGTCCCAGGGCAGCGTATCAAAGCCGTCAAGACGCTTTCACGCGAAGAGGACTTTTTCGCTGATCACTTTCCAGGCTTTCCCGTTGTTCCGGGAGTACTGCTTACCGAAATGATGGCCCAGGCCACCGGCAAATGCCTTGACGCTGAAAAGAGGCCTCGAGGCAAGGCTATGCTGGCGCAAATCAACAAGGCCAGCTTTCGACGTTGGATGGAGCCGGATCAGAAAGCCGTGATAGGAGCCGACATCAAGGCGAACCGCGACCAATATGCCACGGCTTCCTGTTATGTGGAAATCGAAGGGGAGAAAATATGCTCGGCGGAATTAATGTTCTCCTTTGTCCCCATGACGAGATTTTCACCCAGCTTTCGTGATGATGTTCTGGAGGACTTCCTGCTGAAAGGGAACATGGGAGATCGGTGATTACCATGGCAAATCCATTTTCCATAGAGGGGAAGCGTTTTTTTATCACAGGCGGCACTCGCGGAATCGGTCGAGCCATCTCGTTGCGCTTCGCGCGCGCCGGGGCATCTGTATTCGCCAACTACGTGCGGGATGAGAAATCTGCTTTGCAACTAAAAGGTGAGGCGGAGGCAGAGGGTCTTTCTCTGGAGCTTTGCCGAGCCGATATCACCAGTCCTAAAGGCCTGCAGAGAGTCAAAGAGGTTATCGACCGAGAAGGGACGGCCTTCGATGGGATGATCCACTGCGCAGCCACCGGTGTCCACAAACCGATCGAGGAACTCACCCCCCGACATTTCGAATGGACGTTTTCACTCAACGTAGCCTCGTTTTTGGAAATTTTCAAACTGCTTCGCACAAGACTTACCGGTGGAAGTACAGTAGTTGCCATTTCCTCCATGGGGGCGGTTTTCGCGGTTCCGAACTATGCCCTGATCGGCTCATCCAAGGCTTCCCTGGAATCGATCGCTCGCAGCATGGCGGCCGAATATGCCAATCAGGGAATCCGGATCAACGTTATAAGACCCGGCTCCGTTCTGACAGATGTCTGGAAAGTCATCCCCGATGGCGAGGCTCGGCTAAATGAGACCCGCAGTCGGACACCCCTGGGTCGGCTGGTGACATCTGATGAAGTCGCTTGCGCGGCTCAGTTTCTATGCTCGCAGGCATCCTCCGGTATGATTGGGCACACATTGGTCATAGACGGCGGAAAATCTATAATTGAATAGAAGTGGTTTCAAAACCCTGTATCACGCCTGCGAGCAAGGCGCAGGCTGATTCGGAAAGCGGAGCAACCTCAATGGGTTGTGAGCATTTACGAGAGGCCTGCAACGCCGCACCCGGGCGTCAGATGGGGTTATGAAACCACTTCTATCCTGAAATCCCACACCACTAAGTAGGTCATTGGAAAAATGTTGATTCAGAAACCCAGAATTCCCATCCGCGATGTCCTCACGGTAGGATTGCTGCCGAATTTTCTTAAGGTATTATTCTATCGCATCAAAGGCTACAAAATCGGGAAAAATGTTTCTATCGGTTTCGGCTCTGTCATTTGTGGCAACCGTGTAGTCATCGGCGACAACACGACCATCGGATTTCTGACCATTATCAGGGGAGATGAGATCGCAATTGGCCGGCATGTCAGCATCGGGACAACGGTCTTTTTAGACACGCCTCGCATCATGATCGGCGATGATACCAAAATCAACGAACAGGTCTATGTCGGCGGTTTGCAGCAACCGGACTCCCGGTTTGTGGTCGGGCGAAACTGCCAGATTATGCAGATGACCTTCATCAACCCGGCCGTATCGATCACGATTGGGGACGATACGGGTATCGGCGGGCACTGCCTCATATTCGGGCACACCTCATGGCTGAGTTGCTTTGAAGGGTATCCCGTCGACTTTCAGCCCATCACGATTGGGAATAGCGTATCCATTGCCTGGGGCGCCTTCATCTTGCCAGGCACCGTGATCGGTGATGGGGCTGTTGTCGGCGCCAGGGCGGTGGCCAGCCGTACCATTCCGCCGAGGTGCCTTGCGATCGGCTATCCGGCCCGGGTTGTCAGCAAATACCCCGAATTTCCCGTGGAGATGCCCGAAGACGAAAAGGTTCGGTGGCTGAAAAAAATCTTGGATGAGATGATAAGAGTATTTCAATCTTCCGGCTTGGATTGCAAAAAGAATGATGACCATTATTCTGTTTCCTACATACAGAAAAGATGGTGGCGGAAGTCCAGAAAGAGCTGGGTCTTCTCTGCCTGGTTCGATATCCCAACCGACGAGAAGACTTTTCAACACAACCAGAAGATCGATGTGTTGCTGAGCCTCAAGTCAATTCCCCGAAATCTGCGGGACACACTCAACATTCAGCGTACCTTGTGGATCGACATCGAAAAAAAAGAGAGGGCCGACTTCGGCAATGATATCGGAGAGGAGGTCGTCTTGTTTCTCAGGCGGTACGGGGTTCGTTTTTTCCGTGTATAAAAGTATTCTGACCGAAGAAGAAACCATGATGATCACTCGCCGCGAAATTTTGAAACACCTCATCCTGTCTGCTGCAGCGATCGGAATATGGCGTGAAGCACACACACAGCAGGTTGTTATGCATAAAGTCACAACCGAAGCGGATGTTGAGGTTTTCAGGGTTCTCAACGGGCATCCGAGCGAGAACTTGAAGAAGTTACTGGAACTGGCCGGAGGGATTCAAGAACTGGTGGGCGCTGATGACATTGTGGTAATTAAGCCCAATGTGCAGTGGTGGAACCAGGGGGCGCCTAACCTTGCCATGATGACTGCATTGACTGAAAGCATCATGGAACGCAGAGGTGGGTTCACTGGAGAAGTGGTGCTCGCGGAGAACTGCCACCGCGGTCTGAGGCCCTGGGAATCAGACTACAGCGGCTGGAGACGGTCTTTCGGAAGAAACGCGGATCTTCCCGGAGTTCAATCTTATAACGAGCTTGTCGACTACCTTAAGAAGAGATATGGAACACGGTTCTCAGCCTGCCACTGGATCAATGTCGACGCTGGGGCGAAGCGGGTGTCTGGGCCCTCCGAAGGTCCCGGTTATGTCTTCTGTGACGGTACCCGCGGTGTGGCCCGGATCGCGTTTAACAACGGCACCGAGGGGGAGAACTTTCGCGAGACTATCATGACCTACCCGATCTTTCAGACCGATCGGGGAACAAAGGTGGATTTCAAGAACGGTGTCTGGGAGGGTGGGGGTTACTCCGGCAGGCCTCTGAAATTTTTCAACGTGGCCGCACTGAACCACCACAGCGCGTATTGCGGGATGACCAGCATCATAAAAAACTATCTGGGCGTCAGCGATCTCAGCGGCGGTCCGGACCCCTTCAGCGGCGGCAAACTGGATGGGGTGCACTACAATTTTCACTCGTTTCCGTTCAACAAGTGGGCGCCGGGACCGTCGCCGGGCATGCTGGGGGCGGAAATCGGCGAGTTCTTGAGCACCATCCGTCGCGCGGACCTCAATATCGTCAGCGCCGAGTGAGTGGGACTTGCCTCGCGCACGGACCTGCCGGCGGTCCGGACGCGGGCGGTGCTGGCCTGCACTGACCCTGTGGCTCTTGATTACCACTCGGCGAAGTATGTTCTGTATCCGAACTCGGGGATCCGCTATCACAACCCGGACGATCCTGCATGCCCCACGCATCAGTATCTTCAAGCCTGTGCCCGCCACGGAGGCGGTATCATCGATGAGCGCAAGGTCGGCGTGAGATCCTACGACATTGGTGCCGGGCGGTTTCAAGGAGCGGATGAAATGATTGTTACGGGCGAGAAAGAGTGGGGTCGGGATCCCAAGGCCCTTGGGAAGTACTTTCTCATGCGATATGGCAGCTTTTTGCTTTGACCTTTTTTATTGTGCATGGAAGATCTCTGCAACGTGCGCCGGATTCCCTGAACTCCCGGCCGCTTCACCTCAGCGACTTTTTGTCGATCTTGCCGCTGGAGGTCTTGGGGAACGTAGCTCGGAACTCGATGTGTTTTGGAACCAAGTAAGGCTCCAGATGTTTTTTGCAGTGATGAAGGACATCTTTCTTGGACAGCGCCGTGCCGGCGGATAGAACCAGGAACGCCTTGACCGCAAGGCCCTGAATGTAGTCCGGTACGCCGATGACTGCGACCTCCGCCACGCCCTTCAGTTCGCAGATGACGCTTTCGATCTCCTTGGGGCTCACCCTCTCGCCCTTGGTCTTGATCATGTCGTCCCGGCGGGCGACAAAATAGAGAAACCCTTCCTCGTCCCTCCTGAACAGGTCCCCGGAGTAGAGCAGCACATCCCCGCGGTATTTGCCGGGGCGGAACCGTCTGGCGGTTTCCTCCGGTGCCCCCCAGTACCCTTGCATGACATTCGCACCTCGGATTACCAATTCTCCCACCTGATTGGGTCCCATCTCGCGACCTTCCTCATTCACAACGAAAACCTCGCAGTTCGGCATGGGGATCCCTACGGAACCCGGGCGCACGGCAAGCTTTTCGGGCGGCAGGTAGGCCACCCGTTTGCATTCGGTGAGCCCGTACATGGAATAGATGCGGACAGTAGGGAACAGCTCGATAAGCCTGCGGATGTGCGGCACCGGCAGGGCGGCGGCGGTATTGCTGATGTAGCGCAGTGAGCTGAAATCGAATCTGGAGAGATCTTGCATCTGCAGCAACAGTGCCACCATGGTGGGCACTATGGGGAATGCGGTCACTTTTTCCCGGACCAGCCGTTCCAGGACCCGGTAGGGGAAAGCAAATGACGGTTCGAGGACCAGCGTTCCGCCGAACATGAAGGCCATGAGGAGCTGGTAGAGACCGTAATCGAAGGATAGCGGCAGGGTGTTCAGGATGATGTCCGCGGGGGTGTTCTCGAGGTAGGTGGTGATGCTGCGGGCTGCGGCCACCATGTTGCAGTGGGCCGACATGACCCCCTTGGGGTCCCCGGTTGAGCCCGAGGTGTAGATGATGGTGGCGAGGTCCACGTCGATACCGGAAGCACCTAAGCTTGCAGGCACCTGACTATCATCAACAAGCAACTGCGCCCAATGGTGCGCAACGGCGCCGGCAGCGGGCGGGCATGTATCCGCCTTAAGCGGGCCCACCCACACCACGTGCCGGACTTCCGGTGCTGCCGCAAGAGCATCCCGCACAACCGGTGCTTTGGCCGTCTGCGCGACGATCGCACGTGTGCCCGAGTTGTTCAGGATGTAGGCCAGCTTCTTGGCCTTCATAGCTGGGTTGAGCATCACGAATATGCCGCCAGCCATGATCGTTGCGAACAGCGACACCACGGATTCCACCGAATTTTCACAGAAGATCACCACCCGGTCCTGTCGCCGCAGCCCCATGGCCCGAAACGCCCCCGCCAGACGGCTGCTTTGCTCAAGCATGTTGGCGTAGGTGTAGCGCTGCTCTCCACAGACCAGCGCGGTCTTATCCGGGAAACGTTCAGCAGAGTTTTTCAGGAAATCTTGAACAAGCATAGTGAGCCCGTTTAGTCCGTTGAGTCTATTGGGTTTGTTGAGTTAAAGGGTCGCGGCGCACGGCGTACGGTTCACGGCGTAGGGTTAATAAACCAAGGCCAAATATTCAAAACGACGTCCGACAGGATTTACAGGATTTACAGGTTAAGATCTTTCCCCGAGCCGCAAACGCTGGTGATTCCCCGGCCTCTTCAGGAGAGCGGAAAAATAATACGAAAAATCCCGATAATCCTGTGGACCCTGTCTGATTATTTCTCTGCGCCTGTTTTTATCTTAAGAGTTATAGATTGCCAGTGCAGTTCAGGCATTACTTCTCACAATTTTATTCGGAACCGTCAGCTCCACCGAATGTGCGGCGAAATTCTCAAGGTACTGATGGTGGATCAGTTGCGTCGACAGGATGCCCAGAAAGGCCATGTCCTGGGTTTCCCCTGCGGAGGCCGCCTCGGCGCTGCGGATCTTCTTCGCCAGCCCGGCCACTTTTGCCGGGTTGAAACAGCCGGCCCGTTTGATAGCCTCCTCCGACAGCAGCTCGTCAACGTAGTCTGATGAGGTTGTTTGTGGGAACACCTCCCGGATCGGCGCCCGGTAGGGCTGCTTGGGCCGGTTGGAGATCGACGCCGGGAGCAGGTTTTCAAAAGTGCGGCGAAGGAAGTGCTTTTCGGTCAATCCGCTGATCTTCCAGTGCGGGGGGAGTCCCATAGCGAATTCGATGACCCGGTAATCCAGGAAGGGCATCCGAATCTCCAGCGAGTTCGCCATGGCGACCCGGTCGCCCTGGGACGAGAGGAGGTAGTTGGACATGAAGACATCCATCTCGAGGATCTGGGCCTGGGTGAGCGGATCGAGGTTGCTATATTCAGGCTGCAGCCTATCGATTACAGCTTGAACAGGGGAGACCTTCGCAAGCGTCGATTGAACTTCGCTGGAGAAGAACGTGCTGTTCCGGCCCGAGTTGCGCCAGCGGACGCGGTGCGAGAAGACAGGGTCGGCAAGATCCTGCGGGGAGGCGGCGAAAAATTTCTGCAGGTAAGCTTGTCCTGGGGATGTGTTCTTGAAAATGTACGGGTAGAGTTTTTCGAGCAGCAGCGGCCGCAGGCGTGAGCCGGGGTGGAGGGCGCAGGTGCGCCGGATCTTGGCTTCCTTGAAAATATTGTAGCCGCCAAAAACTTCGTCGGCGCCCTCGCCGGTGAGCACCACTTTGAACTGGTGGTCGCGGACCGCTCGCGACAGCATGAAAAGCGGCACCGGCGCTGTGCGCAGCAGCGGCTTTTCGCAGTGCCACACGACAGCCGGAAAGTGTTCGCGGATGTCGACGTTTCGCGTCAGGGTCAGGTGGTGATCCGTTCCGAGGTGGCGGACCGCTTCCTCCTGGAAGCGGGTTTCATCGAAGCGCTCATCCTCGAAGCCGATCGAAAATGTCTTGAGGCGGTTGTTGAAATGCCGTGATATGAGAGCCGTGATGATGGAGCTGTCAAGCCCGCCGCTGAGGTAGGCGCCGACGGGCACATCGGCCCTCAGCCGTACGCGGATGGCATCCGTCAGCAGGGACTGCAGCTCCTCGCGGGCGGCGTCGGGGGAGGCGGCCATACGGCTTTCCATGAGCCGGGCCGGCAGCGACCAGAAGCGCTCAACCTGCTTCCCGTTTTTGGACAGCAGCATATAGTGCCCCGGCGGAAGCTCCTGGACCCCACGGAAGATGGTCCGGGGCGTCACCGTTGTCCAAAGGGTGAAAACTTGGCCGAGCGACTCGAAATCCAGCGCCCGCGGCACGCCGGGGTGCTGGAAAATGGCTTTGACCTCGGATGCGAAAACGAAGACGTTCGCATCGGTATAGTAGTGCAGCGGTCGGATGCCCAAGCGGTCACGTGCTAGAAAGAGCTCCTTTCGCGCTGCATCCCAGATGGCAAACGCGAACTGGCCATTGATCCTGTTTAGGCAGTCCGGTCCGAACTCTTCATACAAGTGCAGGACTACCTCGGTGTCGGTCTGGGTTGAGAATCGGTGTCCCTTTTGAACGAGCTCCGCCTTGAGCTCTATGTAGTTGAAAGCCTCCCCGTTGAAGACAATCCAGAGGGTTCCGTTCTCGTTTCCGATCGGCTGGGTCCCGCCGTCGATCCCGATGATGCTAAGCCGCGCGTTTGCCAGGCCGACCCGGGGCGAAACGTAGACGCCGGATTCATCCGGGCCCCTGTGCCGCAGTGCGGAGACCATGCGTACCAGGGTGTCCTCCTGGATCGTTGTTGAATCACTCAAAGATAGTATCCCTGCAATTCCACACATGGCCTGTTACCTGGGGATAGGGTCGATAGTCATAGGGCGGCCGTTGCCGTCGGCTGCCTTGACGTGAATTGTATCAGTTCGCCGCTGCGCATCGGGCGTCTGATAAAGAGATGAGCCTACGCTCGACGAATGAGGCGATATTGTGGATGGAATCAAAATTCTCCGGTATGATCTCTTGGTCTACCACCTTGATCCCGTAAGTTTCCTCCACGAAGGTGATCAACTCCAGCACACCGGTCGAGTCGATGATTCCGTTGTCGAGAAACGATGTCTCGGGTGTCAGGCTCCCATCGTCCTCGAAGATGAAATTTTTAATGATGAACTCACGTACAGTTCTTTCCAGATCATGATCCACTTCTATTTCTCCTTTCAGAAAAGCCTCAAAGCTCAGCTCCGGTTCTAACAGGAAACCCCCGGCACACCCTCCACCAGAATGGGCGGCATGTGCAGATAACGCGTCGTCGAACGTTTGGTGTCTATGTCGGCAAAAACGCGCTTGACTTGATCCACAGTAAGACCGATGGCCGGTGCAACGGTTTCTGCCGGGATCCCATTGTTGCAGGCGTATAGGCAAAGATCCATCTTATCATAAGGCAGCGAAAAGAAAAATTCGTCCTGCCCTTGGTCCATTGAAAACGTTCCGGTGGTCGGCTTGCGCTCCCGGATGGCGGCCGGGACACCGAGATGCTCTGCCAGTTGATAGACCTGACTCTTGTAGAGATGGGCGATCGGCTTGATGTCGGCGCTCCCATCGCCCTGCTTCACAAAGAAGCCGAGCTCGTATTCGAGGCGGTTGGGCGTGCCAGCCACCGCGTAATGCAGGCGGTCCGCATGGTGGTACTCGATCATCTTGCGGGTGCGCTGCTTAAAATTCGTGGCTGCCAGGATCTCAAGATAGGGTTTCATGGGGAGGCGGACCTTGTGGGTTTGCCCTCCGGGTTCCTGTGCCACCAGGAAAAAATACGTGTAGCCTGAAGTGGACAAAGTGTCGCTGGTGACGACCTTGGACTTCCAACCGGGGCCGTACTGAGGGATCACCATGCGCACGGCCTCGGCATAGCGCCGATAGTGTCCCAGGGCTTCCAGTGCTGGAGTGATGTTTTCGCTGGTGTAATCGACCCCGAAATGCCGGGCCGCCAATTCACCTAGCCTTCCGGACTCCTCGTCCACCCCTGCTTCCGGCATCAGCACGGCAAACACCTTTTCAGGGCCGATGGCTTTCACGCAGAGCCCGAGTGTGACCGTACTGTCGATCCCGCCCGAGAGCCCGACAACCGACCCTCTGCGCTTTAGGTTTTTTGCGAGACTCTGACGAATCGATTTTGAGATGGAGTCCACCGATTGCGCGGCGTCGAGTTGCAAAGAGGTTGAGGAAAACCCATTTTTTTTCACTTTGGCAACGACCTTTTCCCCTGCATGGGTTCTGTCTACCTGGCAAACCATTTGCGTCATGCAACCATCATGCCTAGAAAACCTTCATAGCTGACTGCATCAAAAATTGCGCTGCCCGGTAGTCGTCCTTATAACTAATTGAAAAAATGTTGTTATTTATAAAGTCGGTCCCACAGGGTTTGAGTGTTATCTGAGACTCGCTGTCTATTGCCCGCAGCCGGAACATAAATGACATAATAACAGATACCCTCATTACATAAAACGGCAAATTTTTGAAATCGATAATCTCCAGAAAGAAATACCCGAAAGAATTTAGTTTCTGCTGTATGACGGCCTTCTGAAAGTCGGCGGGCACCGGATCAACCCGGATGAGGTTGAGGAGGTGCTCATGGAAAGCGGGTTGCTGGTAGAGGTGGCGGTCGTCGGCATCCCGGACAAACTCATGGGAACCAAACTGTGCGCTTTGGGGGTGGCCAAGCTTGAGGGCTGCTCTGAAAAGGAGATCATGGCCTTCGCAGCGCAGCGGCTGCCCCGGCAAAAGGTGCCCGGCCGCATCCAGCTGCTCCCGAAGCTGCCCAAGAGTTGGAGCGCCAAGATCGACCGCCGGGAATGTGAGCGCCTGGCGATGGAATTTCGGGATTCCGGTTGACGCGTTTATACGTTAAGAGCTGCTCTCGAGCGAATCAGTAGAGCAGAGACCTTTCAAGAGGGGCCATGTCGGAAATAGCGAGGTGGGCCCTCTTTTTTTATTAAAAGCGATCCGCAAAGCTCTGCTCTATTCTCTGTATTCACTGGGCGGGTTGCATGGCAGTTGGAACGCTGGAAGGGCCTTGCAGGGCGACAGGCTGCTCACAGAGTTTCGTCAATTTGACCAGGGTTGCTCTCGATCCATTCCAATAAAGCATTTCTGATCTTCAAAAGGTCACCCAGCTCACTTCGGCAGATCTCATAGAGTTCCTCGAAGGTGACCTCGTGATAGAAGTGAACCATTCGGTTGCGGTAGCCTGCCAAGGTCGTCAGCAGGCGGGCCTGACTATGTGATAGCACCCCTGCTTTCTCCAACTCGGAGGCAATTTGCTTGTATTCAGTGACGCCTATGCCGAAACCTTTGGCAAGGATATGTCTTCCCAGATCAAAAATGGATTCGAGCGCCCTGCGAAGGCAGGATTCGGCGGCCCAGACATTCTTCAGGGTCGATGTGAATTCCTCGTAGCTCTCCAAGGGCAAAGCTCTAATTTCGGCAACCATCTTGTCGAGCCATGCAAGCCTGTCTCCGATTACGCGCTTGTTCAGTTTGCCGGGTGACACAGGCTACCTCCGAATTCCGTAACACCTTGAAATCGCATAATTCCAACAGGGATCAGCGTACGTTAGCAAAAATCAAGCTCAGTCTTTCCTTCTCGAACGGAGCGAGATCCCCGGCTCGCCTCAGAACGTATAACTCATACTCATCGGCCGCGTAGGGATCTCTGCAAAAGATTCTTTCTCCTCTCACAATATTCGCCGACAGGAACGGATCGGCCTCCGAAAGGATCACAAGGTCAACCCGCCCGACTCCGAGCAGATCTTCGACCTCCGCGGCCATTTCCACCTTCTCTCTGACCGACATGGCTCTGAGTTTTGGTGATGTTTTAACACCCATGTCCACATCGGAAGAATTTCCTTTGTCAATTTGTCCGAGGCCGCAGAGAAACTCCCTGACTTCACAAGCCCTGCTGCCAAAAGCATAGACGAGATCAATGCGGTGATGATCGCATATTTCGTGCAGTTGTTGTTCGAGTAAAGCCATCGTGTTGCTCTCAAGGGCGCGGTTCGCGGATATTTCTGGTCCGGTTTTGAGTGGGAAGAGTATAGCTGTTTTCAACGGCCTTGACAATGGGACACAAGGTCGACAGGGATGGAAAGCGACGATGCCAAGGTAGTGGGGAGTCCATGTACTCTTCCAGATAGGCGTTTTCAAGGATGAGTCGAACCGAAACCATGCAAGAGGGACCAGGTCGGAAACATCGCCCCGGTCCCTCTTTTTTTATTGCGGTGAAGGCTATCTATATCTCAAGGTTGTTTTGCCGGTTTGCCGGGTCCCTAAAAGGGCCGTGACCGGCGATTCCTTCAGGCAACGCAAAATTTGGCGGGTGATTCTCGGTCGTGGGATGCGGCTTTCATTTCAGGGGGTTTTCGATGCGAACGCCGCGGATGACCTGTCCATGGTTCAGATCTTCGGTCCACAGCGTTTTACAGTGGGCGCTTTCGGCGGCCACGACAATCAGCGCATCCCAAAACGACAGCCGATTGATGATCGCACAGTCGATGGCTTCTTTGATGAGCATTGGCGAGACGACCACCGTTTCAAACCGCTCCAGAGACCTGAGGATGTCCTTTACCAGCAGTGGATCCGCCCCCAGGTTGGCAGTGGCGGCTACATAAAATTCCTGCATCACCTGGGTTGAAATGACTCCACTGTTCTCACCGATGAGACTCTTGATGAGCTCCCGGCACTTTTTCCGTTTACCGGCATTCGACTGATCCAGACTGTACACAAGGATGTTGGTGTCGAGAAACACCTTAGACATCGTAGAGATCCTCACGTTTCCAGCGTTTGCCCCTCGAGCGGGCATTCGCCCGATCCATCAGCGCAAAGCACTCATCGAGCCACTGGGTTGAATCGGTCTTTACCGTCTGCTCTAAGAGGTTCCGAATCAGCGCATTCACGGAGGTGTGATGCTTTTCCGCGTATTCCCGGCCGAATTTTAAAAGCTTCTCGTCGATCGATATAGTGATATTGGGCATGATGCACCTCTACCTATTTACCACATCGTATGTGAACACTGATTATGTGTCAAGAAAAAAGAAAGAGGAAAGATCCGCTTGGGTTTTCGATGCGGGTGTTGCCTTATGTTGTCCATAGCCAGTGTCCATGATATGCTGTCATGGTGTAGGCAGTGACCCGCCGCGGCGGTTCCGATGAAAACTGAAACCGTAACAATTTCCAAATGCAAGGGATAGAATGAAATTCCTGCCAACCGAACTCGAAGGGGTGTTTGTGATCGAGCCGCGGGTGTTCCAGGACCCGCGCGGCTTTTTCATGGAGACGTTTCACCGGGAGCGCTATGAGGCGCTGGGCCTCCACGCGGACTTCTGCCAGGACAACCTCTCCTTTTCGTCTAAAAACACTCTGCGCGGACTGCACTACCAGTTCCCGCACGCGCAGGCCAAGCTGGTGCAGGTGTTGCAGGGGGAAATCTTCGATGTGGCGGTGGACATCCGCCGGGGGTCGCCAACCTTCGGCCGTGCAGTGGGTGTGACCCTCTCGGAAAGCAACCGGCGCCAGTTGTTCATCCCCAAGGGCTTCGCCCACGGCTTTTGCGTGCTCAGCGATACGGCTTTGTTCGCCTATAAGTGCAGCGATTTTTATGCGCCGGACTGCGACCGGGGCGTGCAGTGGTCCGATCCGGCCCTGGGTATCGCGTGGCCAATCGAAGATCCGTTGCTTTCGGCCAAGGACCGAGTACTGCCGCTTCTTAAGGATATCCCGGAGGAGAAGCTGCCGGTATATTGAAGACGGTGCAGGGCGCACGGTGCACGGCACAGGGTAAAGATTTCTTTTACCATAACACCGATTCTGAAAAATTTTCATGAGATGTTCCGGCTAATCGTCCGATCGGAAGGATGGCGAGAACCATGGCGCACTCCCGGTGGTTTCCCTGAACTCTGAACCCCGAACCCTGAAACCCGAGTAGTAACCCGTAAACCCAGGAACGACTCTCATGCCTGAAATGCGATCTCACGTGTGCTTCGCCGGGCTGCTGCTGCTCGGTGCGGCGGTCTATTTTTTCCCGATCGGCGCGCTGGCGAAGCTCGTCTTCGAAAACGAAACCTACTCCCATATGCCCCTGATCCCGCTGGTGAGCCTCTTTCTGCTGGTGATTCAAAGAAAGAGCATCTTCGCTGAGGCGGCCCGCAAGCCCGCGGCGGGGTTTGGGGTCTGCGCGGCGGGGCTCGTTCTTTATGGCCTCGCAACCCTGCTGCGCGGGCACTTGTCCAGCCAGGCTTTCCGGAACCAGGATGTGCCGAACGACTACCTGACGCTTTGCATGGCCGGGGCGGTGGCCTGGGTCATCGGCAGTTTCATCGCCGTCTACGGCCTGCACGCTTTCAAGAAGGCGCGTTTTGCACTTCTGTTCCTGGTTTTCAGCATCCCCATCCCGATGTTTCTCCTGAATGGGGTCGTCACCTCGCTGCAGCTTGCATCCGCCGAGGCCGCCGACATCGTTTTCCGGCTGACCGGGGCACCCTACCACCGCAGCGACTTGGTTTTCGAATTTCCCAATGTGGCGGTAAGAGTGGCCGAGGAATGCAGCGGGATCCGCTCGAGCCTGTCGCTGTTCATCCTGAGCATCATCACGGGTCACCTGTTCCTGCGCACATTTTCCCGGCGGGTCATCCTGGCGCTCGCCATATTCCCCATCACAGTGGTCAAGAACGCTTTCCGGATCGTGACGATCACGCTTTTGGCCAATTACGTCGACATGCGCTTTCTCACCAACCATTGGATCCACAGCAGCGGGGGGATTCCGTTTTTTGCGGTGGCGATGGGCATGTTCATTCCCTTGGTTTGGGCGCTTCGAAGAACAGAAAAACCCGGCACAGAGCCCGATGGGAAGGGCATGATAGTGCCTAAAGTGCCTATAGTGCGCTAAAGTGACTAAAGTTGAACAGAGGTGGTGCGCGGGAAAACTCCATCGCCTGTCGGCGAGGGAAGATTTTCAATTTTTGGCACGTTAGGCACTGGCTTCACCTTATCTGGAGTATTATCGCCCATGATCGGGATGAACCAAGACGCCGAACGGATCACCGACCTCATCATCCGGCAGAAAGCGCCTTTCTGGATCGCCGGAACGGTGAGCCGCCTCCAGGGGATCACCGGCCTGTGGCAGGTGCTCGGCCGCAGCGAAGTGAGCTTCGAGGACATGATTCTGCTCGACCGCTACTACATTTACAACCGCAGCATGGATCTGGACTTAAGCATCCTGTTCGAGACCCTCTTCGTGGTGCTGAAGAAGAAAGAGGCGCATTCGCCCGATCCACCTCTTGCGCGAGGCGTTCGCCGCTATGAATGCGGGGAATAGGCCCATGCGACAGGAATGACCCAGTGACCCTGGTTACGGCCGACAAGGCTCTATTCGCCGGCCGTGATATTTCCGTCCTGCGGAACAATTGAATAAAGCGAGTGCCTAAATGCAATGACAATTGACCGAAACGCGACTAAGTGTTATCATGCCGTGTAAAGTGTTATCATAGGAGGCATTATGGTCAGAACCCAAATCCAATTGACCCAAGAGCAAGTCAAGGCCGTTAAAGCAATTGCTGCATTGGGGAATATGTCATCTGCCGAGGTCATCCGACAGGCCATCGACCGACTGGTGAAATCGCGCAGCGTGGTGGATGAAGAGCTGAAACGTTCACGGGCGTTGAGGATCGCCGGAATGTTCAGGTCGGGGACGCATGACGTGTCAAAGAACCACGACGCTTATCTGGCTGAGGCGTATGAACGATGAACATCTTTATCGATACGTCCGCTTTCTACGCTGTTCTGGACCAGGATGATGACAAGCACCGAAAAGCCGCACATTCTTGGGCCGATATCATCGAACAGAACAGGGGGCTTGTGACGAGCAATTACGTTCTCCTTGAGACAACGGCGTTGCTTCAAAGCAGGATCGGCATGGAGGCGGTCCGGGGATTTCAGAATGACGTGGTGCCGG
>Ga0315287_10002219_pt1 | contig 18231 bp, 20 predicted proteins | sample YL17G11_0_MG_FD_205037 | JGI IMG/M metagenome (GOLD analysis project Ga0315287, IMG submission 205037) | Sediment microbial communities from Yellowstone Lake, YNP, Wyoming, USA - YL17G11_0 | ecosystem: Environmental > Aquatic > Freshwater > Lake > Sediment | place: USA: Wyoming | collected...
TCGCCGGTTTTACTTTAATGGAAGTGATGGTGGCAATCGCCATCTTCACTCTTTTTTCCCTTGGCGTTTTTGAGGGTTCGCGTTTTTTGTATAAAATTGTCTATCTTTCCCGCCTGCGCATTTTGGAAACAGCCATTTTGAGCGAGAAGCTGGAAGTCGCCCGCAATCTGCCATATGAAAGTGTGGGCATCGCCAATGGCGTGCCAGCCGGTATTCTGCCGGCGACACAATCGCTCACCCGCAACGGCGTGTCTTTTAATTTGACGGCCACGGTGCGCAACATTGATGATTCGTTTGACGGCACTTTGGGCGGCGACCCAAATGACACATCTCCGGCGGATTATAAACTGGTGGAGATGTCAATCATGTGCGCTGACTGCATCCAGAAAGTGCCTGTGGTATTAAGCACGCGCGTTGCCCCGAAACAATTGGAAGGCGCCAGCCAGAACGGCGCTCTTTTTATTCAGGTTTTTGATGCCACCGGCCAGGCCCTGCTGGGAGCCAATGTCCACGTGGTCAATTCTTCCACCAATCCGTTCACGGTGGTTGACGATACAACCGACATCAACGGCATGTTAAGAATTATTGACACGCCAACCGGCACGCAGAGCTACGCGATCACTGTTAGCAAGGCGGATTATTCCAGCGACTACACGACTACCTCCAATCCGGGCAATCCGTATCCGATTAAAATGCCAGTGACTGTTTCCAGCCAGACGGTTACGGATATAAGTTTTGCCATTGACCAACTGGGGACGATTCTTTTTCATACGATTAATCCTTCCTGCGCCGCTGTCGGGAGTGTCGGCTGGCGGATGCGCGGAGAAAAAATTATCGGCACTGACCCATATGTTTACAAATTTGACCGCAATTTTACCAGCGACGGCTCTGGCAATTACAATTTGGGCTCCGCCGAATGGGACAAATATCACTTGACGACCAACGGCGCGACCTATTCGCTTTATGGCACGATTCCGATTTCGCCGATGGATTTCACGCCGGGCATGAATCAAGACGTTACCTTGGTCGTGTGGCCCTATTCGTCTTTTTCTTTGTGGACTAAAGTGGTTGACGCCAGCACTAAACTGCCGCTTTCTGGCGCGACCGTACGACTTTATAAAAGTGGCTATGATGAGTCGCTGACCACTGGTTTGGGCTATTTGCGCCAGACCGATTGGTCAAGCGGTTCCGGGCAGGTGACTTTCACCAATGAAAAAAAGTATTTCAGCGATGACGGCAATCTGAACGTCACTTCCCCGGCCGGGGACATGAAATTGAAAAAACCCGGCACGCGTTATGTCGCCAGCGGCTGGCTGGAGTCGTCCACTTTTGATTTTGGCGCTGACCCGAATTACAACAATCTGGTTTGGAAATCGTATCTGCCAACCCAGGTCGGGGCTAACGCCGTTAGATTTCAAATCGCGGCCAGCAACAGCAGCACGCCGACGAGCTGGGATTTTGTCGGGCCCGATGGCGCGGCCGGGACTTATTTTACTCCGACCTCAACGGTGATTAACGCGGCTCAGGACGGCTTGCGATATTTTCGTTATCGCGCTTTTCTTTCCACGGCTAATACCAGTTACAGCCCGACCCTTTATGAATTGGCGGTTACCTACACCAACAATTGCGTGCCGCCCGGCCAGGTTTTTTTCCCGAGTTTGTCCTCGGCTGAATATAATATAGAAGTATCCCGCAGTGGGTATGTTTCCAGCAGCAGCACGTTAACCATTGACGTGGCCGCCGCCGAATTCACGGCAGAAATGTCAACCGAGTGATTTTATGTTTTGTTTTGTTAAAAAAATTTTAAAAGGAAAATCGCGCGGCGCGACCGTGCTTGAATTGGTCGTGGCCATTGGAATTTTTTCCATGGTCGTTGTTTCGCTTTCCGCGATTTTGCTTTCTTCTTTCCGAATACGCGATGTTATTTGGGAACAGCTGTCCACGCAAAACGAGGGCCGGCGGATTGTTCAGGATTTTATAAATGAGTTGCGCAGCGCCAATTATTCCAGCATCGGCGCCTATCCGTTGGAATCGGCTTCAACCACCCAGATTGTTTTTTACAGCAACATTGACACTGATTCCTGGCGCGAGCGGGTCAGGTATTTTCTTATTGGCACGACTTTGAGCAAGGGTATTACTAAGCCGAGCGGCACGCCTCTGCGTTACGCCACCACCACTGATGAGGTTATCACGGATATCGTTCACGATATCGCCAACGGCACTTCCACGCCGGTTTTTTATTATTATGGCCAGGACTATGCCGGCACGACTACGCCGATGACTTATCCGGTTGATGTTTCCGATGTCCGGGTCGTTGGAATAAAACTGACTCTGGAAGAAAATCCGCGCCTTTCACCGGCGCCTTTCACGATCGAGACAAAAGCGTCAATACGCAATTTGAAAAGCAATTAAAACATGAAAAGAATTTTGCTAAAACTATTTTTGAAACCATGGCGCGGCAGTGTTTTGCTTTATGCCGTGGTTTTTGGCGTGCTTGGGTTTTCCATAGTTGTTATTGCCGTATCCGGCTACGCCATTTTTGAAAATCGCGCTTCAATTTATAAACACAACCGCGAGCAGGCCTTTCAAATCGCCGAGGCCGGCATTAATTATTATCGCTGGCATCTGGCGCATGATAAATTTGATTTTCAGGACGGCACGGCTACTTCCGGGCCGTATATTCATGAATACACCGATAAAGACCGCAATGTCATCGGTCATTTTTCTTTAAATATCACCCCGCCGTCGACGACAAACACGATCGTTGTTGTAGAATCAACCGGCTGGTTGGATTCGCAACCGAACAGCGCGCGCAAAATCCGCGTGCGGCTTGGTTTTCCTTCTTTGACTGATTATTCTTTTCTCACGGCAAATGATGTTTGGATCGGCAATACGGAATTCACCCATGGCAAATTTCACGCCAACGGCGGAATCCGCTATGACGGCATTGCTGACGCGGCCGTAACCAGCGCCCAGGAGACCTATATCTGCAAAGAGCATCAGGGTTGCGGCTGGACATTAAAGCCGGGTATCTGGGGTTCTGGCGGGCCGACCGAATATTGGGATTTTCCTGTGCCAGCTAAGGATTTTACGATTATCACGGTAAAGTTGGAAGAAATAGAGGCGCTGGCTGACGAGAACGGGCTGTTGCTTTCCGCTTCCGGCAGTCAGGGTTGGCGATTGAAATTCAATGCTGACGGCACGATCAGCGTCAATGAAGTTTTGACGACAAAATGCTATAAAGGCGCGGATATCGGCGAAATCGGATACAGCTTTTATTGCATTGACCCAAAAACTTATGGCCCGACAACGACTTATCCGGCGCCGGCCAATGGATATATTTTCGTCAATGATAATATCTGGGTTGAAGGCGTGGTGAACGGCCGGGTAACTATTGGCACGTCGGTTGACCATGACATTATTCTTAATAATGATATTACTTATCTGGCTAAAGACGGCAATCATGTGCTTGGTTTGATTTCTGAAAGAGATATTCTGGTGCCGCATGATTCGCCGGACGATTTGGAAATTGACGCCGCCCTGCTAGCCCAACACGGCGCTTGCAAGCGCTATTATTATCCGAGCGACAAAAAGGATTCCATTTATATTTATGGTTCGGTTATTACTTACGGCGTTTGGACATGGAGTTGGACTTCGGGCGGCAGCGTCGTGGTTTCCGGCTATGTGCATACTAATTCCACTTATGACGCCAATCTGACTTACAGCCCGCCGGGCGGTTTTCCGGTCGGTTCATCTTATAATTTGGTTGATTGGGAAGAGGTGGAAGAGGTGCGATGAAATGATTGCCGGTTGCTTAAAAAGGGTTTTTTTAGTAAAATATACTCATTAAAACATGAAAACATTAAAACATTAAAACAACCAAAGAAACCGTCTTGTTTTAATGCTCTCGTGTTCTTGTGTTTTAATGCTTTAATGTCTTTATGATCAGAAAACTCGTTATCCCGGTGGCCGGTTTGGGCACGCGCTTTTTGCCCGCGACCAAGGCCCAGCCAAAGGAAATGTTGCCCGTGGTGGACAAGCCGATTATTCAATACGTGGTTGAAGACGCGGTGCGCGCCGGCATCACCGATATTATTATGGTTACCGGCCCGAGCAAGCGGGCGGTGGAAGACCATTTCAGCCCGAATTATGAGCTGATAAATCTTTTGAAAAAACAGGGCAAGGAAGACATCGCCGAAGAAGTGAAAAAAATCGCCGACTTGGCCAATTTCATTTTTATCCGCCAGAAAGGGCCCTATGGCAATGGCACGCCGGTTTTGTGCGCCAAGAATTTTATAGGCGATGAACCGTTTGCCGTGATGTGGGGCGATGAATTTTTTTACGCGCCGAAAAAACCGACACTGAAACAAGTGATTGACGTCTTTGAAAAATACGGCGATCCGGTTTTGGCCGCCCATGAAATCAGCGACGAGGACACCAAAAAATACGCCGTGATTGACGGTAAAGAAGTGGAAAACGGCGTTTTCCAGTTGGAAGACATTGTTGAAAAACCCGGGCCTGAAAAAGCGCCGTCGCGCTACGCCATTTTTGGCGGCGGCGGCTATGTTCTGACGCCGGATATTTTTGCCGCGCTGGAAAAAACCAAAATCGGCCGTAGCGGAGAACTTTGGTTAAGCGACGCCTTTTTCAAATTAATGAAAAAACGCCCGATTTACGCCAAGCTGGTTGATGGCATTTATTACGATACCGGTTCAAAATTCGGCTATATAAAGGCCAACGTGGATTTCGCTTTGCGCGATAAACAGCTCGGCCCGGAACTTAGGAAATATTTGAAGAAGGTGATATAATAAGCATGACACATGACACAGATAGCAAAACTCAAAGGACAAAATTTAAGTTGAGGTGTTCTTTTTGTGTCATCCCCGTGAAGCTTGTCCTCACGAAAGTGGGGAACGGGGATCCAGGAAACATTAACGAAATGGATTCCCGCCTTCGCGGGAATGACACAATATAATTTTTTTTGAGTCGTGTTATTTGCATCGTGAGTCGTGAAAAACGTTTATGTCCAAAAAATATTTTTTTCTTTCGGCGGTAATTTTAGCGATTTTTTTGGCCGGCGCTTTCTGCCTGGCTGGTTTTGGCTGTAAGGGTTTGTCCACGGCTGAACAGCAGGCGACCAAGCCGGTCGTTTTGGAATATTGGGTCGTTCACGATGATGTTGACGCCATGCGCGCGCTGATTGATAAATACCGCGCCGAGCGGCCTTATTTAACGGTTAATCTGCGGCAGTTGCGCGCCGATGAACTTTATTCGCGGCTGATTGAAGCCCTGGCCGAGGACAAAGGACCGGATATTATTTCTGTCCACGCCCGCGATTTGGGAAATTTTCGCAGTAAACTGGCGCCGATGCCGAAAACCGTCGCTGACGCGACTGTTCAGGTCGTAAAAAAAGTGACCGGCAATGAAACAGTCATCACACCGCAGACAATTACCCTGCCGACGGTCAACCAAATTGACCGCGAATTTGTTCAGACAGTTAAAAAAGACGCTGTTTTTGACGACCAGATTTACGGTCTGCCTTTATCCCTGGATTTGCTGGCTGTTTATTTTAATAAGGACTTGCTGGACCGCTCGGACGTGGCCGAACCGCCGGCGACCTGGACGGATTTTCAAGCCGCGGCGAAAAAGATTTCCCGCTTGGATAAAGAAACAGGAAAAGTGATTCAGTCAGGCGCGGCCATTGGCACTGGCGCGAACGTGGAAGGTTTTGAAGATATTATTTATTCGCTTTTTAAACAAAGTGGAATTGATTTTGTCACCCGCGACGGCCGGGCCACTTTTAATTTAAGAGCTGAAGGCGCGAGCGGCGAACCGGCATCAGCCGGCGCTTTGGATTTTTACACCGATTTCGCCAATCCGACCCGTGACACTTTTGGCTGGAACGCGGAAATGGGTGATTCTCTGGATAATTTTGTTGCAGGCAAAACCGCTTTCTTTTTTGGCTACAGTTTTCAAAACGACACGTTGAAGAGCCGCGCCCCGCAGTTGAATTATGGCATTCTTCCCATGTTTCAGCTCAATCCGGAAAAACCGGCCAACGCGGCCAATTATTGGCTACAAACCGTTGTTGGAAAATCCAAAAATCAGAATGAGGCCTGGGGTTTGATAAATTATCTGACCAGCGCCAAGATTTCCGGCGAATATCTGGCCGCGACCAAACGGCCGACGGCCCGCCGCGCTTTAATCGCCCAGCAAAAGGAAGATCCGGAGCTTAATCCATTTGTCAGCCAGGCCCTGATTGCAGACAATTGGTACCGAGGCAATAATTACACTGCCGCTGTTAAGGCGATGAACGACATGGTTGGCGAGTGGCTGAACACTCCGATTGGTCTTGATGAGAGTCGCCTGCGTAACACGCGGCAAGATATTTTGAATCGGGCGGCGTCAAAGATAAATCAGACGTTATGAAAAAATTGTCAAAATATATTATTGTCGCCTGTTTTTGCGCCAGCATTTTTTTGCCCACCGCGTCGGCTTTGGCGCAAACGGCCGCCGCAACGCCTAAAGGGGCGTTTATCCCCTCTTGCGTGTTGGAGGATACAATTAATCCAGCGTGCGACGATGTTAATATTTTTCTCTGGCTCGGCCTGAATGTCGCCAATTATCTGTTTGGTTTTATCGGCGCCTTGGCCCTGTTGTTTTTTGTTTATGGCGGCGTGATTTTAATCACTTCGCAAGGCAATCAGGAAAAAGTTAAACAAGGCACTGGCGCGATTACGGCCGCGGCCGTTGGTTTGGTTGTTGCCTTCAGCGGCTATATGTTGGTAACTTTTCTCGGCCAGACCGTTGATCTGAAAAGCGACTATCAAATTAAGGCCGAAGAAACACAGCAAAAATAAGAAATGCCTATGATTCGTCTTAAAATAATTTCGTTTATTTCGCTTGTCGTCTTACTCACGCCGGCTGCGGTTTTGGCCGCCACGGATGTAAATGATACCGGGGTTCTAGAAGGCGCTGGCGCGGGTTATTGTGCCGATGGTAATTGTTGTTGCGTTGATTTTTCCAAGGAGGAACCGACATATACCCCGGTGAATTCGTGGGTGGAGGGCAATCAGTGCGATCAACAATCAAAACAAAATCCAGGCATTATTTTTTTCGTTGATTCTTGCGACCGTTTGGAACTTTATCGTTTTGATCCACAAGGCCAAAGCAAAGAGCTGGAAGATTTTCTTTCCGGCAGCGACCCGTCTAAAATTCAGGGCGCCGCGCCCGGTCTGCCTGACTTGAAAAAAACGCAGGAATTGGCCGCTAAAAATTTGAACCCGCTTGGCATCAACGCCCCGTCGGATTTAATCTCGCGCGGCATTAACTTATTGATGGCTTTTATCGGTTCCATCGCCCTGGTTTTGTACATTGTTTCCGGCTTTATCTGGATGTCGGCCGGCGGCAATTCGGAAAAGGTCTCGCGAGCAAAATCAATCATGGTTTGGACAACTTTGGGTATCATAGCCATGGCCGCCAGTTATATGATTATGCGGGCGATTTTGGAAAGGATTGGATAAAAAAATATGAAGCAGAAAATTTTTTTGGGACTTTTTTGCGGCTTGCTTTTTTTGGGTTTGTTTTTTGTCGTTGGCCAGACATTGGCCCAAACCGGCGTAGTCGGCACGGTGGAGTTGGACAACCCATTGGCTATTGACCCTAAAAATGTGCCCGCGAGTCAGGTTCCAGCCATGCTTATCGGCCAGGTGATTAAGACGGCTTTGGGCGTGATTGGCGGTTTGGCCCTGGCTTTTATGGTTTGGGGCGGTTTTCAATGGCTCACTTCGGCCGGCAATCAGGAAAAGGTTTCCAAGGGGACGCAGACCATGCTTTGGGCAGTGATTGGTTTGATTCTGACCCTGTCCAGTTATTTGTTAGCCGACACTTTTATCACTTTTTTGGCTGGTCGGAAATGGTAGTGGTCAGGTTGAAAAAAAAGCCCTTTGTGGTATAATGATTTCAGTATATGATTTCAAACGAAATTTCAACACGAGAGGGGGTGACATTATGAACGCAATCAGCAAATATTCCGTGTTTTTTGCCAGCGCGGTCTTGGCTTTCGGTTCCCTGATGGTTTTTGCCGTTCCGGCTGTGCAGGCCGCTGACAACACCGCCCTGCTCACTCCGCGAGGTTTGGGTCTTGAATATGGCGAGCAAACCGGTCTTGGCTCTTCTGACGTACGTGATACAGTAGCTCGTATTATCCGCGTAGCCATGGGTTTGCTTGGCATCGTCGCGGTGGTTATCATCCTTATCGGTGGTTTTAAATGGATGACAGCCGGCGGCAACGATGAAGCGGTCGGCGAGGCGAAGAAATGGATTTTCGCCGGCGTTATCGGCTTGGCCATTATCTTGTCAGCTTACGCTTTGGCCAGCTTTGTCATCAACAATTTGTTAGCGGCGACAACCAATACCACGTTATAAAAACCAACTTTTCTGCGAGGGGGTTCGCGCGCCTGCCTATCGTTTAGACGGCGGGCAAACGCGCAACCCTCTCGCAGGAAGTTTTGGGTTCGTTTTTCTCTTCGGAAAGCGGACCCAAGATGCTTTTATGGGTCCACTTTGTAAAAAATTTTTTTGCGCCATAGCCGCGGCCGTAATTTTGACATGGCCGTTGGCTGTTTTGGCGCAGGAGCCATCTTCGGATTACGGATTGGGAGAAACAGCCGGCAAGACGCGGCTTTCCCAGATGGGTATTAGCGCTAACACCCCCGAGGGCTTGGCTGAACAAATCGTCCAGACAGTTTTGTTTTTCGTCGGGACGATTTTTTTCGCTTTGATGCTTTACGCCGGCATTACTTGGATGATAGCCCGTGGCGAGACCGAAAAGGTTTCCACGGCTAAAGCAATTCTGGAAACGGCGATTATCGGCTTGGCCATCACTTCAGCATCGTACGCCGCCGCTAATTTTATTTTCGCGAAATTAACCGCGCCGCCGGAAGCGCCGGCCGCCGAAGAGCGGGGATTATTGCCGCAGTAATTTATGTTTTTTTCCATTACCCGCAAAAAAATTACGATTCTGGCGATTTTATTTTTTGTTTTTTTCGGTTTGGCCGGTTTTTGTTTTGCCCAGAGCGACAACTTCGGCATTGGCACGGCGGCCAAGGTTTCCGGTTTGGCCGCGAATAAAATTTCAACCTCCGGCGATTTGCCGACCGCCATCGGCTTGGTGATTTCCGTCGCCCTTGGTTTAGCCGGTGTTTTCTTTTTCCTTCTCTTGCTTTATGGCGGTTTTACCTGGATGACGGCCGCCGGTTCATCGGAAAAAGTTGATGCCGGTAAAAGTCGGATAATTTCCGCCGCCATCGGTTTGATTATTGTTTTGTCCGCTTATACTCTAACCAGTTTTATTTTTTCCCGGTTTTTGGGCGGCGTGGACACGAGCGACGCGCCCGGGACAAGCGGCGAAGCGGCCTGTTTTTGTTTGACTACCGCCAATTGTCAGGCGGCCGGCGGGACGGACGGAGCGTCTTGCGGCGAGGGATTAGTTTGTTGCCAGACCTGCGGCAACAAGGGTGGCGCTTGTTTTAATCCGAACTATGAAGATTGCGAAGGAGACAAGGCGCGTACGGAAAAAACCGGTTGCGTGGAGGACAGCCGCGGCCAGCCCAGGTCCTGCTGTCTTAGCGGCCGGGTGATTGATTTAACCAACACGAATCCAAATCAATAATAATTTTATGAAAAAAATATTTGCCGGTTTGGTTTTACTTCTGGTTCTGTTGTTTGCCGCGCCGGCTTATGCCGATGTTTTCGGTCAGGGCGGGCTTTTGGAGCCGGCCGTGGGCGGGGTTGGCCTGGAAAGTGAAATCAGTACGTCCATGGGCAATATTATTAAAACGGTTTTAGCCGTGACGGGCACGATTTTTTTGCTTCTGACCGTGGCCGCCGGCTTGCTTTGGATGACGGCCGCCGGTCAGGAGGAAAAAATTGATAAAGCGAAGAAGATTTTGACCGGCGCTGTCATTGGTCTGATAATCATCCTTGCCGCTTACACCATTACTTTTTTTGTCACCAGCCGGTTTGGGGACGGGGGGGGTAATTCCGGTTCTGGACCGGGGTGTTGTCATACGCACGACTCTGTTTATGGCAATCGTTATCGGACGATGTCTGAAGCTTCATGTAATCAGCAACAAGATGTGGATTCCAAAGATTGGTCGCCTGGGGCTTGCGAATAATAAGTTTATGAAAAAACTTTTTCCATTTTTTACGGCCGCGCTTTTTGCCCCTTTGGCCGCCTCGGCCCAGGGTTTGCAAGACGCCCGTTTTAATTTGCAAAAGTTTGATTCCGGTTTAAGTTATAGCTTGTCTGGCCAGGTTAATATCTGGTTAAGCGGAGCGCTTTATATTTTGGGCGCCGCCTTTCTCGCTTTGGCTATTTACGGCGGCATTGTCTGGTTGAAATCAGCCGGCCGCGAGAATGAAATTGAGCGGGCTAAAAAAATTATCTGGACCACGGTTATCGGCTTGATTGTTTTGCTCGCTTCCTACGCTATCGCCGTTTTTGCTTTAAGAGCGACTGGCGCCGGCTAAAATAATTTTTTGTTTTATGAAAAAGTTTTTCGTTTTTCTTTCCATCGCCGTGGTTTGTCTGGCCGCGGCCGCGGCTGTTCAGGCCGCGCCCAATATCGGCGGGCTGGCCGCTGATGTGGCCGGTAAAGCCGGTTATGACACGGGCGTGACTGAATTCACTCTTTCGCAGACCGTCGGCGGAATTATCCGCACGGTTTTGTCGGTCATTGGCGTTATTTTTCTCGCTTTGACTGTTTTCGCCGGCTTTCTCTGGATGACGGCCGCCGGCAATGATGACAAGATTGATAAGGCGAAAAAAATTCTGACTTCATCGGCTATTGGTTTGGCCATTGTCGTCTCTTCCTATGGTCTGACCGTGTTGGCGATGCATTTTATCGTCGGCGCTTCAGCGCCCTCAACCGATGTCGGCACTTACAACCAAAGTGAATTGGAGTGGGGCTGCTGCGTGACCGGTCCGGACAAACAAAAAGCGGAATGTTATCAACTGGCGGATAAAGGGCAGTGCGATGCCAAGGGCGGGGATTGGTATAACGGTGTTTCCTGCACGCCTAATAAGATAGAAAACGTTTATCAATGTTCAAAGACGCATAGTTTATAATTTTTTATATGTCAAAAATTAAAAAAATTCTTCTTGTTAGTTTCGCCCTGTTGGTTTTTGGCAGCGGGGCTTTGGCCGCCGCTCCGGTTTTTGGTCAGTCCACGCTAGGAGACATGGAAAAACACTTGCAAACCGCGGCCGAGACAGGGGCCGGATTCGGCAAACCGATTGACCCGCGTTTACAGGTCAGTATTATTATCCGCAATGTTTTGGCCGTAATCGGGGTTCTTTTTATAGCCCTGATGGTTTATGCCGGATTTCTTTGGATGACAGCCGGCGGCAATGAAGATAATATTGATAAGGCCAAGGGGCTGATTAAAGCGGCTATTATCGGTTTGTTTATCATTGTCAGCGCCTATGCCATTACCTGGGCTGTCGCAAGTTTGGTTTTGGGCGGCGAGTTTGGCAGCGCGGTAAAGACCGGTGAGACCCAAGACCTTGAGGGACTTTTAAAGTAACCACGGACATAAAAAATTCACCAGCTTTTGGCTGGTGGATTTTTGTTTTTGTTGCCCGCTCCTTTTTGAGAATGGGATTTTCTGGGGCAGGAGTTCATTTCATTACCTCCGCGACAATAGTTTCTGCCGCGTTAGTCGGCATGTTCGGTTCCCCGAATTTTAATTGGCCGCTGAAGATTTGTCTGACTGCTGTCAGCGCCTCGCTAGGTTCGTTAATCATCCGGCCAAAATTATTTTTTTCCACAAAAGCGGCGTTGGCTTCTTCCTGGCCAGGTATGGGCGAATAAAGCAAAAGCGGTTTTTTTAAATAGAGCGCCTCGGTGACGGTTAGACCGCCCGGTTTGGTGATAATAACATCGCTTGCGCGCATCAGTTCATCAATTTTTTCCGTGAAGCGGATAAGGCGAAAATTTATTTGTTTATTGTTTTTGAAGCTGGCGAGTTTGTCACGCGAAATGGGGGCGTTTTTTCCAGTCACCACGACCAGATTGGCTTTTTCTAATCCGTCGCCAATGGCAGTAGCAATGGCCGTTGGGTCGCTTAGGCCATGTCCGCCGCACATTACCAAAACAGTTGGCCAATTTTTGTTAAGCCCAAAGTTTTTTTTCGCTGTTTCAATATTTTTGTTTTCCTGAAAAGCCGGATGAATGGGAATGCCGCTGGCTACAGCCATCCGTCCCTCGCGGCGAAGTTCATCGGCCAGTTCTTCGGTCGGGGCAAAGAAACTACGGACGAGCGGCGAGAGGATAACCCGGTTTAAACCGTAGTCAGTTATGACAAAATCAACCGGCGCGTTGCCGGCGCGTTCTTTCAGAAAAATTGTGGCGAGAAAATGCGTGCAAACGATGCGGTCCGGCTTAAATTGTTCGATAAAATGACCAAACCGCCGCAGGTTGAATTGAAAAAGTTCGCAAAATAAGGCCAGGCCATCCGCGCCCTTGTGGCCATCTGCCAGTCGATAAAGCAAGTTGTAAATTTGCGGCAGATAACGGGCGAGAAAATTATAGGATGAGGGCACGGTTTTTTTAACCAGCCAATCCGAGTAATCCATTAAATCAATATGTTCGGCGATGATGTCGTTTCGTTTTTTGGTGGCCAAAAGCAAGGCCTCTGCGGCCCGTTTGTGTCCGGCTCCGATTGAACAGGAAACAAAGAGTATTTTTTTCGGCGAAGACATAAGTTGGGTGACCACCGGGAGTTGAACCCGGATTGTGAGAACCACAATCTCACGTAATAACCGTTATACCATGGTCACCATGTGTGAAATTTCTCCCGACGTTGCCGACGTAATAAGTATTCGGTATTCCGATCCAAAAGGGACCCAGCTTGGACTTTACGTCGAAAGAAGTCGGGACCCCAAACTTGCGTCGGGGTAATTTCTAAATAAGTATATCAAAGGCAGTTATTTTTTCAAGGCGCCCCTTATCTTTGTGACCCCGCTAGGAATCGAACCTAGATCTAGAGCTTAGAAGGCTCCTATTCTATCCGTTGAACTACGGGGCCGAAACCACTCCGACGCCCCCTTTGGGGACGGGGCCAAAAAACGGGAGTATTTAGCATTTTATCACATTTTGCTTAAAAAATCAAGTTTTGGTATAATACATTAACACATTAAAGCATTAAAACATGAAAACAGTTAATTGGGACACTTGTTTTAATGTTATTGTGTTTTAATGTTTTAATGGCCGACGCTTTAATGTTTTAATGAAACAAATTATGTCTAAAAAATTCCTTGTTTTCATTGTCGCCATTTTTGCTATTTTGGCTGCGGCTGTTTTCGCGGCCGCGCCGGCTCTGGCGATTTTTGGATTGGAGCAAACAGCTTCACAGGCCGGCTATAACGCCAATTCGCCCGACCTGACCGGCTCAATTCGAAACGTGGTTACGACCATTCTTGGTTTTGTCGCCCTTGGTTTTTTTGGTTTAGTGCTTTATGGCGGTTTTGTTTGGATCACTGCCCGCGGCAAAGAGGAAAGGGTGGAAACAGCGAAAAACATTTTGGAGGCGGCGGCGATTGGCTTGGGTATTATTGCCGCGTCTTACGCCCTGACCACGCTGGTTTTTTCGCGGTTACAGGCGGGTGGCGGTGGAAGGGTTTGTTATTGTTCAGATATAAATTCCTGCTTCCCTATTTCAGATGAGCAGACATGCACGGCAAAAAATTTGGGATGCAGTTTGATTGGGTCTTGTCCGAAAAACGCGGCTCAAACGCCCTAGCTATTGACAAAAGGGGATATTTCCTTTATCCTGTAGATACTTTTAAAAGTGCCGCCAAAACGGCGCCGAACTAGATAAGCGCATGCCTTGTCTCAGCTCGGTAATTATACGCATGTATGTTGGACACAAAAAAGAAGCAGCAACTGATTAAGAAATACGCCACCCATAGCGGCGACACCGGTTCAAGCGAGGTGCAAATCGCCATTCTTTCGGCCGAGATTGACGAACTCATCGGCCATCTGAAACAGCACCCCAAAGACCATTCTTCGCGTCGCGGTTTATTGCGCAAGGTAAGCGCCCGCCGCCGTCTGATGAAGTTTTTGAAAAAGGAAGACCCGGAGAGCTATGAGGCCTTGGCAAAAAAATTGAAAATCAAGGCGGCCCGCGCCATCACCGGCCAGCAGATTAAAGCCGCGGCTGAAGTTTTAGAGGAAGAATTAATTGAAGAAGATGAAACCCCCAAAGATTAAAAGTCATCCGCTGAAGCATCCGGAACAGCGCGTTGGAGTTTTTATTGACGTGCAGAACATGTATTACAGCGCCAAGAATCTTTTTGGCGCCAAGGTCAATTTCGGAAATATCGTTAAAGAGACGACGGCCGGCCGCAAACTCGTCCGCGCCATCGCTTATGTCGTCAGCACTGAAACAAAAGAAGAACAGCCGTTTTTTGACGCCCTTTATAATCTTGGCATTGAAACCAAAGAAAGACCCTTGCAGATTTTCTTCGGCGGAGAGAAAAAAGCCGACTGGGACGTTGGCATCACTGTTGACGCTATTCGCCTTTCGCCCAGTTTGGACGCGATTGTGCTGGTCAGCGGCGACGGCGATTATCTGCCCTTGGTGGAATATCTGCAAAATCAGGGCAAGCAGGTGGAAGTGGCCGCTTTTGGCGGAACCGCTTCGGGCCGGCTCAAAGAAGTGGTCGATGATTTTATTGATTTGAGCGCCGAAAAGGGAAAATTTCTGATTCAGGACCATCGTTTTTTCAAAAATAATTCAAAAAAATAATTTACCCCGTTAAATAATCCCGACGCGGGGTCGGGATTGCCCCGACTTTACGTCGGGGCATTTAACAGGGTTAACATAATTAATTTAACGAAGTTGGCTTGGGGACAGATAGACTCTTAGTTATAGGAGTCTGTAGCTCTCAAACCAGCTTCCCAAGAAAGGTAAAAATCTATGCAGACCAAGAATTGGTCCATGGAGTGGGGTGGCCGCGCCCTGTCCGTGGAAACGGGCAAGCTGGCTTTAATCGCCAATGCTTCCTGCGTCGTGCGCTATGGCGACACGACTATTTTAGCGACCGCGACGATGAGCAAGAAGACCCGCGAGGGCATTGACTTCTTTCCGTTGATGGTCAATTTTGAGGAGAAGCTTTACGCCGCCGGCAAAATTAAAGGCAGCCGGTTCATTAAGCGCGAAGGCCGGCCGACCGAAGAGGCGATTCTTTCCGGCCGTTTGGTTGACCGCGCCATTCGCCCGCTTTTTGACGAGAACACGCGCAACGACGTGCAGGTGATTCTGACCGCTTTGTCTTTTGACGGCGAAAATGATTCGCAGATTCCGGCCATGGTCGCCGCTTCCATCGCCTTGGCGATTTCGCCGATTCCCTGGAAAGGCCCGATCGCCGGCGCCCGCGTCGGACGAATTAATGGCGATTGGAAATTGAATCCGACCCTCGTTGAGCGCGACACGAGCGACACGGATATTGTCGTCGCCGGCACGCCGGATAAAGTGATTATGGTTGAAGCCGGTTGCAACGAGACATCGGACGACGATGTCGTCGCCGCCATGCAGTTTGGCGCGCGTCAGCTTGAACCGGTGCTTGAATTCATCAAAAAAATTCAGGCCGAAGTAGGTCAGGAAAAATACAAAATGGAAGAAAATTTGAGCGAGAGCGAAATTAAATTGCGCCAAACGGAAAAAGAAACTCGCGCTTTCATCGCCGGACATGTTGAGGACTGGATGTTTGACAAGCCGAAGAAAAATCGGGTTGAGCGGGTGGAAATGGTTGACCGCTTCGCTACTGCGATTGAGGAAATGTTGAAAGCCAAAGAAATTGATGAAAAGATTTTGTCCATTATTTTGGCCCGGATGAAAATTTACGTTGAAGAAGCGATTACGGAAAGAGTTTTGGCCAAAGGCGAACGTTTGGACGGGCGCAAATTAGACCAAATTCGCGATTTGAGTTCCGAAGTCGGGCTTTTGCCCCGCGTTCACGGCTCGGGTTTGTTCCAACGCGGTGACACGCAGGTTTTGTCAGTCGTCACTTTGGGCGCGCCGGGCGACGCGCAGACGTTGGACACGATGGAAGAAGACGGCATCAAGCGCTTCATGCATCATTATAACGACACGCCGGCGACCTATGGCGAGGCCGGGCCCTTGCGCGGGCCGGGCAACCGGGCCATCGGCCACGGCGCTTTGGCTGAACGCGCCATGCTTGGTGTTTTGCCGTCGGAAGCGGATTTCCCTTATGTTATCCGCGTTGTTTCCGAAGTGCTCGGCTCCAACGGTTCCAGTTCAATGGCTTCAACTTGCGGTTCAACCCTGGCTTTGATGGACGCTGGAGTGCCGATTAAAAAAGCGGTTGCCGGCATTGCCATGGGTTTGGCCAGTGATAAAAAAGGCAATTGGAAACTTCTGACTGATTTGCAGGACGTGGAAGACGGTCCGGGCGGAATGGATTTCAAAATCGCCGGCACCCGCGACGGAATCACGGCCATGCAGATGGATACGAAAACCGATGGTTTGAGCTGGGAAATAGTCAAAGAAACATTTAAATGTTCCCGCGAAGCGCGATTGAAAATTTTGGATGTGATGGCCGCGGTTATCGCCGAACCGAGAAAAGAAATGTCGCCTTTTGCCCCGCGCATAGTCACGATTGTGATTAATCCAGATAAGATTCGCGAGGTTATCGGTCCAGGCGGAAAAATGATTAACAAAATTACGGCCGAGACAGGCGTAACCATAGATATTGAAGACGACGGCCGCGTTTTTGTCACTTCAAATGATTCAGTTGGCATGGAAAAAGCGGTCGCCTGGATACAACAGCTGACCCACGAAGTTACCGCTGGCGAAACCTATGATGGCGAGGTTGTCCGCATTGAGGACTTCGGTGCTTTCGTTAATATTTTGCCGGGCCAAGATGGCTTGGTTCATGTTTCAGAAATCGCCTGGGGCAGGGTCAATCACCCGAGCGATGTTCTGCACATCGGTGACAAAATGAAAGTCATCGTGCGCGAAATAGACAGTTTGGGTCGCATCAATTTGAGCATCAGACAGCTTTTGCCCAAGCCCGAGGGCTATGTCGAGGAACCGCCGTTTGAACGCGGTCCGCGGCGCGCCTTTGGTGGCGGCGGCGGCGGTCGCGATCGCCGAGGTGGTGGCGGACATGGCGGGGGACCTCGCCGTGGCGGATTCGGAAGATAAAAAGTTGTAATAAAAAACGCTTCGGCAAACGCCGGGGCGTTTTTGTTTTTTCCCTTGCTTTTTTTCGCTCGCGGTGTATAATAAGGCCGAACTGAATTTTGTTTTATCATTATGGATTTAATCGCCAAGAAAATTTTTTTCGTTAAAGGGCAGGGCGTGCATAAAGACAAGCTCGCCTCTTTTGAGGCGGCTCTGCGCGACGCCGGCATTGAAAGCCAAAACTTGGTTTACATTTCCAGCATCCTGCCGCCGAATTGTAAAATTATTTCCCGCAACAAAGGCGTGGCCTGTTTGAAGCCGGGCCAGATAACTTTTTGCGTCATGGCGCGCAATGAAACATGCGAGCCGAATCGTTTGATTTCCGCCGCCATTGGCCTGGCCGCGCCGGCTGACAACCAGACCTATGGCTACCTTTCCGAACATCACGCCTTTGGCGAAACCGACGAGAAGGCCGGCGACTACGCTGAGGATTTAGCCGCCACCATGCTCGCCACCACGCTCGGTCTGGAGTTTGATCCGGACAAGGCCTGGGACGAACGCAAACAAGAATATAAAGCGAGCGCGAAAATTTTTAAAACAAGCAACATCGCCCAATCGGCCGAGGGAAATAAAAATGGTTTGTGGACCACGGTCGTTGCCGCCGCGGTGATGGTGATGGATGACGAACCGGCTGGCCAGGTTTTGGCGCCTGGCGCGGCCACGATTCCGCTATCCGCGGAAAATGGATTGACCCCGCCGGCTGTTCCAGCGCCGGCGGCCTAAATGCCGCGCGATTTATTTTAAAAAAGTCAGGGCGTCGGCAGCGGCGCCTTGAATTATTTGCGGGTTTACCTCGCCGTAGCCGCAAGGCAAAGGCGGGCGTGGCGAAACAGTAGACGCAACGGGCTTAGAACCCGTCGGGAGCAATCCCTTGGGGGTGCAAATCCCTCCGCCCGCACCAAATCAGTTTTTTCTCTTTTTTCAGCCATTTTTAGCCATTTTTATTGGTCAATTTTT
>Ga0315287_10002220_pt1 | contig 18230 bp, 18 predicted proteins | sample YL17G11_0_MG_FD_205037 | JGI IMG/M metagenome (GOLD analysis project Ga0315287, IMG submission 205037) | Sediment microbial communities from Yellowstone Lake, YNP, Wyoming, USA - YL17G11_0 | ecosystem: Environmental > Aquatic > Freshwater > Lake > Sediment | place: USA: Wyoming | collected...
CGCGTAGACGCCCTCGGTCGGCCGGTCGTGCGGCTCGTCGAGGTACGCGAAGAGCTGACCCAGATCGTCGAGGCTCGACCGGGCCGGGTCGGCGAGCAGCCCGTCGAGCACGCGCGTGAACAGGTGTGAGGGCAGCATCGCCAGGTCCTCGGCGAACATCGCCCACACCGACTGGAGCACGAAGTCGCGCAGCACGTCGAGATCGGCGGCGCGGCGCTCGCGCAGCCGCCGGTAGACGTCGGTGACGAGCGCGACCGCCTCGCGCGTCACCTCCGTCTGGTCGTGCACGAACACGGGCTGGCGGCCCGCGAGGAACAGCAGCGCGTCGAGGTGGTCGGGTAGCTCCACCAGGTCGAACGCGACGCGCGGCTCCGTGTAGACCGCGCCGGGCTCCCACACCTCGAAGCGGTGGAACGCGCAGAGGACGACGTACCGCGGAGCCGGGCTCGCCGGTGTGCCCGACCGCTGCCAGTAGCCGAGCATCTGGCCGCGGTGCTCGGCCAGACGGCGGGCCTCGCTCGGCCGCTTCATCTCGACGATGCAGACGCCGGGCCAGAAGAGGTCCATGAAGCCGCCGCCTGCACGCTCCTCAAACCGGGCCCCCTCCGCGCGGCGGTCCGTGCCGTAGCAGGCGAGCAGGTCGTTCAGGAAGGTCTGGGCCTCGCTGCGCTCGGTTCCGGCGTAGCCGCCCCAGGCGGCGGCGAACTCGCGGAGCCGCCGGCGGATCTCCTCGCCCGACAGCGTCACGGCGTCCTCAGAGGTTCAGCTGCTCCTTCGGGACCGCGAAGAGGGTGCCCTGGCGCAAGCGACGGGCGACGTCCGAGAGCTCCGCCGTGCTCCGCTCGAGCGCCTCGATCAGGTGCGTATCGGCGCCGGCGGCCCGAAGTGCCCCCGCCGCGCGCTCGGTGCGCTCGCGTGCCTCCTCGATGTAGAGCATCGCGACATCGATCTCGGCGAAATGCTTCTCGTCCAGCTCCTGCAACCTCCTCTCTCGCTCCACCTTAGAGGACGACGCGGACGAGGCTCGCATGACCCGACCGTAGCCCGCAACCTGTGGCGGGACTGTGCCGTCTTCGTGCCAGTCTTGGAGGCATGATGTGTACTAGGCATCCGTCGTGGGGCCGTTCCAGGCCAAGCCAGGATGGCTCGGCGGCCGCAGCCCAGGCCGGTGGGCCTGGACAAGGCCGACGAGACAGCATGGCGCCGCGCCTGGGGCGGCACCGCGACCACGGCTAATGCGCATCAAGCCTCTAAGCCGACGGCAACGCGCCGGCGGCGCCGAGCAGGCGCTGCGGATCCGCGGCCGCCGCGGCGCTGAACGCGATCACCGGCGCGGCGCGCCGGAGCGCCTCGCCCTCCCCCTCGTCCGCGGAGAGCTGCTCGTCGAGCAGGATCAGGTCCGGGGCGTCCACCGCCAGCAGCGCCAGGCCCTCGCCGAGCTCGGCCGCCTCGCGCACCCAGTAGCCCTCGGCCTGGAGCGCGCCGCGGAGCGAGGCGCGCGCGGCGGCGTCCGGCGAGACCACGAGCACCGAGGCGCCGCTCCGGGGCCGGCCCGACGGGCCGAAGCGCTCGAGGAAGGCGTCGAGGTCCGCCCGCCGGAAGCGGCGGTGCCCGCCGGGGGTGTAGAAGGCCGGCACCCGACCCTGGTCGGCCCAGCGCCGGAGCGTGCTCTTGGCGACGCCGAGGTGGCCGGCGGCGGCCCCGAGCGTCAGCCAGTCCGGCGCGCTCACGGGCCGGGCACGGTCACGGTCACCGTCGTCCTGGCCGCGGGGGCGAGCGGCAGCGGCTGAAGTGTCCGCACGAGGGTCCGGGCGCCGCCCGGGGAGGGGCCCTCGCCGAGCGACTGTCCGAGCGCGACGCCGACCGCGAAGGCGGCGAGCACGAACGCCGCCACGAGCAGCGCCCGCAGCCGGCGGCGGGGACGGGGACGGGGACGGGGAGCGCGGGCAGCGGCGCTCACGGGGCGTAGTCCACGGCGCCGCGCTGGTAGAGGTGGAAGGCGGCGTCCTCCGCCGTGGCGAGGGTACGCGGCCAGTTCTTGACCGGCGCGCGCTCGGCCACCACGTCGCGCACCCAGCGCTCGGCGCCGCCATAGGCCTCGGTCAGCTCGGCGAGCGTGAACGTGCCGCCGAGCCGGCGCCGCAGCTCGTCGGTGATCGCCTCGACCTGCACGAGGAGACGCGCGTGCGCGTCACGGTCGCCGCGGCTCGCCTCGAGCCGGCGGTAGCCGTGCTCCCACTCGTGGCGCGCATTCTCGACCGAGGTCGGCATGGTCGAGGATGCTAGTGGTTTGGCCGGTAACGTTGCCCGGTTCCTGGCCTGCGAGCACCAAGCCAGAGTTCGTCATCGCCCGCGGGCAAGGCCGGTTGGCCTTGTCAAGGGCGAGGGCGGGCTCTGGCGCAGCGTGATCGCGGGTCAGGGGCCCGGCGAACGTTGCCGGTCAGACCACTGGATGGTTGATGCCATGCCCCGCGCAGGTGTGGCATCAACCATCTAATCGCAGCAGCAGCCGTCGGCGGGCCAGCGCGGCTCGACCTCGGCCAGGATCCGCTCGCCGAGGTCGTAGCCCGGGCGCGCGAGGGCGTAGGCGGCGTGCGCGTGCAGGCACTTGAGCCGTTCCGGGTTGCGCGAGCCGCCGATCCCGAGCTCGAGCGAGGCGCCGCCGTCGCTCCCGGCCTCGTCCCCGGCCAGCTCGCGCCGGAGGGTGCGCTGCTCGGCGCTCGCCCGCTCGAGGCTCTCCCGCAGCACTGGATCGCGCGCGACGGCCTCGCTCCAGCGCTCGACGCCGCCTGCGGCCTCGAGCCGGGCGACCGCGGCCACGAGGTGCGGGCAGGTCAGGTAGTAGGTGGTGGGGAAGGGCTCGCCGGCGCGGTCGTACGGCGCCTGCTCGGTAACCGCCGGACGGCCGTACGGGCAGCGGCGAGCCACGCGGAGAAAGGCCCGCGGGGGGCGCCCGAGCTGCCGCTCGACCAGAGCGCGGTCATCGTCCATGCCCGCCGATCGTAGCCCGCTGGGCCTTTCGCCAGGCGGGGATCCCCTTGACGATGTAGAGATGCTCGCCCGGACGAACCAGCCCGAGCCGGCGCGCCTCTCGCGCGAGCGCTGCGGTGCTGGTCGAGGCGGCGAGCTGCGCCTCGAACGCCGCCTTCTGCGCCGCCAGCTGCTGCACCTCGGCAGAACGCTGCGAGAGCTCGTGGCGCGTGGCGACGTAGGTGCGCAGCGGCCGGTAGTAGAGAAAGGCGACGAGCACCAGCACGCCGACGGAGAGCCAGCGGAGGAGGATGCTCGTGCGGGCGGGCCTGCGGCCCCGTTTGCGCTTCGCCATGGAGCGTGTTCTTCGCGGGCCGACGCCGGCGTCCTGCCCGGGCTTGGCCTCCCTCAGACGACCTCGACCTTGATCACGTTCGTGCTGCCGGGCATGTTCACCGCGGTCCCGGCGGCGATCACGACCGTGTCGCCCTGCTCGACGAGCCCGGCGGCGAGCGCTGCCTCGATCGACGCGCGCCAGAGCTCCTCGACGTCTGCCGCCTCGGCGATCCGCACGGGCGTCACGCCCCACTCGAGCGCCAGCTTCTGCAGCGTGTCCTGGAGGTGCGACAGGCCGGCGATCGGCCGGCGCGGGCGCAGGCGCGCCACCGCCGAGGCGGTGCGGCCGCTGTAGGTCGGGACGAGGATCGCCTTCGCCGAGAGCGCCTCGGCGAGGTCGCAGGCGACGTTCGACATCGCATTCCCGATCGACGGGTTCTCGTTCGCCTCCGGGGTCTCGTGACGGTAGCCCAGGTGCGGCTCGATCTCGCGGGCGATCCGGTCCATGAATGCGACCGACTCGACCGGGTAGGCGCCCATCGCCGTCTCGCCGGAGAGCATCACCGCCGAGGTTCCGTCGAGGATCGCGTTCGCGACGTCGCTCGCCTCGGCCCGGGTCGGCTCGGCGTGGACGATCATCGACTCGAGCATCTGGGTGGCCGTGATCACCGGCTTCCCGCGCTCGAGCGCCCTCGCGATGATCCGCTTCTGCAGGAGCGGCACGGACGTCGGCCCGATCTCGACGCCGAGGTCGCCGCGGGCGACCATCACCGCGCTCGCCTCGGCGATGATCTCGTCGAGCGCCTGCACCGCGTCGGCCTTCTCGATCTTCGCGATCACCTGGGCGTTCGACCCCGCCTCCTCGATCCGGTAGCGCAGGTCGCGCACGTCGGAGGCCGAGCGCACGAAGGAGAGCGCGACGTAGTCGACGCCCAGCTCGAGCGCGACATCGAGGTCGGCGAGATCCTTGCGGGTCAGCGCGGGGATCGGCAGCGGCACACCGGGAAGGTTGACGCCCTTCTGCGACCCGACCGAACCGCCGACGACGACCGTGCAGACCGCGCGGCCCTGCTCGACCCGGTCGACGCGCAGGCGCACGAGCCCGTCGTCGATGAGCACGTCGTGACCGGGCTGGAGCACGTCGCCGATCACCGCCGGGCTGACCGGCAGCTCGCCCGCGCGGGCCTTCTCCTCGGGCGAGACGACGATCTCGTCGCCGTTCGCGAGCACGACCGGCGCGTCGAGGGCGCCGATCCGGAGCTTCGGCCCCTGCAGGTCGGCGATCAGCGCGAGCGGGCGGCCGGCCGCCTCCTGCGCCTCGCGCACGAGGCGGGCTCGCTCGGCGTGGTCGGCGGTGGTCCCGTGCGAGAAGTTCAGCCGCGCGCTGTCCATTCCGGCCTCGACGAGGGCCGCCACACGTTCCGGTGTGGAGGTGGCGGGCCCGATCGTGGCGACGATCTTCGTGCGGCGCGGGACGACGGTCACGGCCGCAACGCTACCGGCGGAAGCGCGGGAAAGCCGCCCACCCGGGGTACACGGCGTCCACGCCGAGCTCCTCCTCGATCCGCAGCAGCTGGTTGTACTTGGCGACCCTGTCGGTGCGCGACGGGGCGCCGGTCTTGATCTGGCCCGCGTTCGTCGCCACCGCGAGGTCGGCGATCGTCGTGTCCTCCGTCTCGCCCGAGCGGTGCGAGATCACGACCGCGTAGCCGTTCGCGCGCGCGAGCTCGATCGTGTCGAGCGTCTCGGTCAGGGTGCCGATCTGGTTCACCTTGACGAGGATCGCATTGCCGACGCCCTCGTCGATCCCCCGGCGCAGCCGCTCGACGTTGGTGACGAAGAGGTCGTCGCCGACGAGCTGCAGCCTGTCTCCGGCGCGGTCGGTGAGCGCCTTCCAGGCTGCCCACTCGTCCTCGGCGAGCCCGTCCTCGACGGAGACGAGCGGGAAGCGGTCGGCGAGCGAGGCGTAGAGGTCGATCATCGCCTCGGTGTCGAGCGCCTGTCCCTCGACGTGGTAGGCGCCGTCCCGGAAGAACTCGCTCGCCGCCGGGTCGAGCGCGATCGCGACCTTGCCCTCGTGTCCCGCGCGGCCGGCCGCCTCGAGCACGGCCTCGATCGCGACCTCGGCGGATCCGAGGTCGGGCGCGAAGCCGCCCTCGTCGCCGACGGCCGTGGCGAGCCCGCGCTCGTGCAGCAGCGCCTTGAGCGCGTGGAAGGTCTCGGCGCCGATCTCGAGCGCCTCGGCGAACGACGAGGCTCCCGCGGGGACGAGCATGAACTCCTGGAAGTCGATCGAGTTCTGCGCGTGGGCGCCGCCGTTGATCACGTTCAGCATCGGTACGGGCAGGGTGCGGCCCTCCTCCCCGCCGAGGTAGCGGTGGAGCGAGAAGCCCTCGTGGGCGGCCGCCGCCTTCGCGGTCGCGAGCGAGACGCCGAGGATCGCGTTCGCGCCGAGCCGGCCCTTGTTCGGCGTGCCGTCGAGCGTGACGAGCGCCGCATCGAGGGCGCGCTGGTCGAGCCCGTCCATCCCCCGCGCGCAGGCCGCGAGCTCGCCGTCGACGTTGGCGACGGCGCGGGTCACGCCCTTGCCGCCGAAGGCCGGGCCCCCGTCCCGCAGCTCGACCGCCTCGAACTGACCGGTCGAGGCCCCGGACGGCACCGCGGCGCGGCCCGACGCGCCGGAGGCGAGCTCCACGTCGACCTCCACGGTCGGGTTTCCACGCGAGTCGAGGATCTGCCGGGCATGGACGTGGACGATCGAGCTGCTCACCGAAGCGCCTCCTTGGCCTGGTCGTAGTAGCGATCCTGCGCGTCGAGCTCGAGCGCGGTCCAGGTCTCCCCCTGCCCGGCCGCGAGCTCCTCGGCGCGCTCGACCCGGGCGACGAACTTCGCCGTCGTCTGCCGCAGGGCGAGCTCGGGGTCGACGTTGAGGCGCCGCGCGAGGTTGACCGCGGTGAAGAGGAGGTCGCCGAGCTCGTCGGCGACGTGAGGGTCTGCCTCGCTCTCCGGCGCAGGCTCGCCGCTCCGCGCGAGCTCCCGCTCGAGCTCGGCGAGCTCCTGGCGCACGTGCGCGAGCGGGCCGGCGAGGTCCGGGTAGTCGAAGCCGACGGCGGCGGCGCGCCGCTGCACCTTGCGGGCGAGCAGCGTCGCGGGCAGCGACTCGGGGATGTCGTGGAACACGCCCTCGCGGCCCTCGTGCGTGGTCTTGATCCGCTCCCAGTTCTCGCGCACGCGCGCGGCCGTGCGCGCCTCCGCGTCGCCGAACACGTGCGGGTGCCGGCGCACCAGCTTCTCGTGGACGTGACAGGCCACCTGCTCGAGGTCGCCGACCCCGCGCTCCTCGAGCAGCAGCGCGAGGAAGTAGACCTGGAAGAGGAGGTCGCCGAGCTCGTCGAGCAGCTTGCCGTCGTCGCCGGCGAGCGCCGCGTCGGCGACCTCGTAGGCCTCCTCGACGGTGTGCGGGACGATCGTGCGGGCGGTCTGCTCGCGATCCCAGGGACACTCGGAACGCAGCCGCTCTGTGAGCTGCTGCAGGTCGACGAGCGCCTGAGGGAGGGTCACGTAGTCGTGGTCGCCGTCGTCGCCGGCCCGTAGCCGACCTGGTAGCGCGTCTTCTTGTCGTACTTCTTCTTCACGTTGGAGACCCAGGCCGTCATCGCGGCGTTGCGCTGCGTCTGGAGCAGCTGCTGGCTGATCGAGGCCTTCACGTCCTTGAGCGGCGTCGTCCGGGCCGGCCGGATGCCGGAGAGCGGCTGGATGACGTGCCAGCCGTACTGCGTCTTGATCGGGGTCGAGATCGACCTCGTCGGCAGCGTGAAGGCGGCCAGGTCGAACGGCGGCACCGTCTGCCCCTTCGAGACGGTGAGCTTGCCGCCCGTGTTCTTCGAGCCCGGGTCCTGCGAGTAGCGCTTTGCAAGCACGGCGAAGGTGGCGCCCTTGTTCGCCCTGAGCGCGGCGTACAGCTTCAGGGCGAGTGCCCTGTTCTTGACGAGGATGTGGCGCACGTCGCGCGACTGGGGCTGGCTGTACTGGCTCTTGTTCTTGGCGTAGTAGTCGGAGATCTGCTTGTCGGTGACCTTGGTCTTCGCAGCCACCTTGTTGAAGATCGCCTCGGAGACGAGCTGCGCACGCAGGTCGTCGCGCACCTGCGAATCGGTGAGGCCCTGCTGCGCGAGCTGGGCCTGGTACTTCTTCGGGTCGCTCTTGAAGTACTGCTTTTTGATCTGGTCGAGGCGGGCCTCGACCTGCTGGTCGGTGACCTTGATCCCCAGCTTCTTGGCTTCCTGCGCGAACTCGGAGCGCTGCACGAGGAACGTGATCGCCTGGGTCTGCAGCGCCGTGTACTCGGGCGTGCCGGCCTTCGGGAAGGCGCGCTTCTGGTTCTTGTAGGTCACCTTGGCCTGCGTGAGCAGCTGGTCGAGCGAGCTCTTCGAGATCGGCTGCCCGTTGACCACGCCCACCGCGTCGCTCGGGACGTTGCCCGAGCTCCCGCCGCAGCCGGCCGCGACGAGCGCGAGCGCAGCGGTGAGGATCAGGAGTGGGCGAAGATGTCTCATGGGGGGAATCCCGGGGCCGTGGTGATTAGGCGGCCCGGCGGAGGGCCAATATAGCATCGGCGAGCTCCAGCGCCTGCTTGAACCCGTCGGTGCGGAGCGAGACCTCGCGGCTCGCCGTCGAATAGACCGCCGTGTCGAGCAGCCCGCGCAGCTCGCGCAGCTCGCCCGAGCCGAGCACGAGTTGCCCGACCGTGGCCTTGCCGCCCCGAAAGACGAGGTAGTCGGCGCCGATCTGGGCCAGCTTGTGCTTCGCCTCCTGGATCGCGAACAGGTTCTCCACCGGCTCCGGGAGCGGGCCGAACCGATCCTCGGTGGCTGCGCGCAGCTCGCGCAGCTCGTCCTCCGACTCGGCGAGCGCGAGCCGCCGGTGGAGGTCGATCTTGAGCGCCTCGGCGCCGATGTAGGAGGCCGGCACGTATGCGTCCACACGCGCATCCACGCGCACGGGACGGACCGCGATGCGCCGCTGGCCCGACAGCTCGGCGACCGCCTCGTTGAGGAGCTCGACGTAGAGCTCGAAGCCGACCGCGGCGACGTGGCCCGACTGCTCGGCGCCGAGGAGGTCTCCCGCGCCGCGGATCTCGAGGTCGCGCATCGCGATCGCGAAGCCGGCGCCGAGCTCCGTGTGGTCGGCGAGCGTCGCCAGGCGGGCCCGCGCCTCGGGCGTCAGCTCGGCCGCCTCGGGGTAGAAGAGGTAGGCGTGAGCGGCCCGGTCGGAGCGGCCGACACGCCCGCGGATCTGGTAGAGCTGGGCGAGCCCGAGTGCGTCCGCGCGCTCGACGACGAGGGTGTTCGCCTGCGGGATGTCGAGCCCCGACTCGATGATCGTGGTCGAGACGAGCACGTCGGCGTCGCCGCGCAGGAACGCGTGCATCCGCTCCTCGAGCTCGCGCTCGCGCATCTTTCCGTGGGCGACGATGAAGCGCAGGCCCGGTGCGAGCTGCTCGAGCTTCTCGGCCGCGGCCTCGATCGTCTCGACGCGGTTGTGGAGGTAGAAGCTCTGGCCGCCCCGCTCGTGCTCGCGCTCGAGCGCGAGCTTCACCACCTCCTCGTCGTACTCCGAGACGACCGTCCGGATCGGCCGGCGCCCCTCGGGAGGCGTCTCGATGATCGAGATGTCGCGCAGGCCCGAGAGGGACATGTGCAGGGTGCGCGGGATCGGCGTCGCGGAGAGCGCGAGCACGTCCACCTCGAGACGCAGCGCGCGCAGGAGCTCCTTCTGCGCGACGCCGAAGCGCTGCTCCTCGTCGAGGATCACGAGGCCGAGGTCCTTCGCGATCACGTCGCGCGAGAGCAGGCGGTGGGTGCCGACGAGGATCTCGACCCTGCCGGCCTGGTAGTCGGCGAGCACCTGCTTGACCTCTTTCGGCGGGCGGAACCGGGACACCATCTCGACGCGGACCGGGAAGTCGCGGAAACGGTCGCGGAAGGTGTGCCAGTGCTGCTCGGCGAGGATCGTGGTCGGCACGAGCATCAGCACCTGCTTGCCGTTCACCGCGACGGCGAAGGCGGCCCGCAGCGCGACCTCTGTCTTGCCGAAGCCGACGTCGCCGCAGACGAGCCGGTCCATCGGGTGCGGCGCCTCGAGGTCCTCCTTCACCGCCTCGATCGCTCGCTGCTGATCGTCGGTCTCGCGGTAGGGGAAGGCGGCCTCGAGCTGCTCGAGCCACTCGTTGGCGAGGTCGAAGGCGACCCCGGGCGCCTGCTGGCGCTGCGCGTAGAGCGCGATCAGCTCGGCGGCGAGCTCGTGCACGGAGGTCTGCGCGCGACTGCGCAGCAGCTGCCAGGCCTTGCCGCCGAGCTTCGAGAGCGCCGGCGCCTTCGCGTCGGCGCCGATGTAGCGCGAGACCTTGCCGAGCTGCTCGTGGGGGACGTAGAGGCGGTCCTCGCCCCTGAAGGCGATGAAGAGATAGTCGCGCGTTACCCCCGCCACTTCCTTGGTCTCGAACCCCAGCAGCCGCCCGACCCCGTGGTCCTCGTGGACGACGTAGTCGCCGGTGCGCAGGTCGGCGAACGACTGCAGCGCGCGCCCGAGGCGCGCGTCGACGCGCCGCGCGCGGCGGCGGAACACCTGCGCGTCGGGCAGGAGCACGAGGCCGAGCTCGCGCCAGACGAAACCGCGCCGCGCCGGGGCGACCGCGAACAGGAGCTCGGCCTCGGCGGGGAGATCGCCTTCGAGCAGGCCCGCCTCGACCTTGCGCAGCAGCCGCTCGGTGCGCGCGGCCTCGCCGCGGTGCGGGAAGGCGACGACGACGCGCAGCCCGGCGCGGACGAAGGCGGCGAGCTCGTTCTCGGCCTCGGCGAGCCCGCGCGCGGCGAGCGCGGGCCGCTGCGCCTCGAACGCGTACGGCTGCCCGGACGGGAGCGGATCGAGCTCGGCGGCGCCCTTGAGCGAGATGGGCCGGTAGCCCTCCTCCTCCCAGATCGCCCGCACCTCATCGGCCTGCCACACGAGATCGGGCCCGCCCGGCAGCAGCGATACGAGGTCCCGGGGCACGGGTCGCGGCTCGCCCTCCTCCCCGTGCCAGTCGTCGAGGAGATCGAGCCGCCGTTCGGCCGCCGGATAGACGACCGCCTCTGAAACCGGGTGCAGCGCGCGCTGCGTGAACGGCGAGAACGCGCGGATCGCCTCGATCTCGTCGCCGAAGAGCTCGACGCGGAGCGGCTCGCGCCCCGTCGTCGGGAAGACGTCGAGGATGCCGCCGCGCACCGCGAACTGGCCGCGTTCGTCGGCCCGGTCGGTCCGCTCGTATCCCGCGAGCGCGAGCTGCTCGGCGAGCCCGTCGATGCCCGGCTCGGCGCCGAGCGCGAGCCGCAGCGGCGCCGGCCTTGCCCCGGTCGGCGGCGCCGGCTCGGCGAGCGCGGCCGCGGAGGCGCAGACGAGCCCGCCGGCGGCCAGCACGTCGAGGGCGCGGGCGCGCTCGCCGACGAGGTGCGGCGGCGGCTCGAGCCCGGACTCCCAGCGCACGCCGCGGCCCGGGAGCAACGCGACGCGCTCCTCGCCGAGGAACCAGCCGGCCGCCTCGGCGGCGTCGCGCGCGTCGGCGTCGTCGGGCAGGAGGCAGACGAGCGGCCGGGCGAGCTCCTCCCAGAGCGCGGCGAGCACGAGCGGCAGCGCGGGCTCGGAGACGCGCGCGCGGGCCGGAAGCGCACGCGCGAAGGCCTGGAGCCGCTCGTGCGCAGCGAGCTCGCGGACGAAGGCGTGGAGGATCGGCCGGTCCATGACGACGGGACGAGACACGCGTCTCGCCCGCGTTCGAGTGTAGACGGCGGCCCCTAGTGGAAGCGGGCCTGTGTGGCCTCGAGCCCCTCGGCGAGGAGCGACTCGACCGCGTCGGCCGCGCGCGCGATCAGCGCCTCGGCGACCTCGTCGGGCCGAAACGGCGAGAGCACGTAGTCGGCGACCGGCCGCCGGTCGCCGCGGGGCGGACGGCCGACGCCGATCCGCAGCCGCAGGAACTCCTGGGTGCCGAGCGCCTGCGCGATCGAGCGCAGGCCGTTGTGGCCCGCGAGGCCCCCGCCGAGACGCGCCTGCACGCGGCCGGCCTCGAGGTCGACGTCGTCGTGGACGACGAGCACCGATCCTGGCGGGAGCTTGAAGAAGCGGGCGGCGGGCGCGACCGAGCGGCCCGACTCGTTCATGAACGTCTCGGGCCTGAGCAGCGCGATCCGCCGCTCGGCGACGCGCGTCTCGGCGAGGCGGCCCGAGAACTTGCCACGGAAGGAGGCGCCGTGCCGCCGCGCGAGCTCGTCCACGACCATCCAGCCCGCGTTGTGCCGGTCACGCTCGTACTCGCGGCCCGGGTTCCCGAGCCCCGCGACGAGCAGGTCGAGTGTCGGGGCCTGCTCGCCCCGACGCAGCAGGCGCACTTAGCCCTCTGAGGACTCGGGCTCGGCCTCGGCCGCCGGCGCGGCCTCGCCCTCTGCCAGCGCCTCGCCCTCCTCGCCCTCCTCGACCACGACCTCCTCGACCTCGAGCGCGCGCGGGGCGCTGACGGTCACGAGCACGGTGTCGGGGTCGTCGAGGTAGGTCACGCCCTCGATCGGGGCGACGTCGGCGAGGCGGAGCGAATCGCCCATCTGGAGCGAGCTGATGTCGAGCTCGAGGCGCTCGGGCACCTCCATCGGCAGCGCCTCGACGCTGACCTCGCGGATCTGCTGGGAGAGGATGCCGCCCTCCTTGGCGCCGGGCGACTCGCCGAGGAGCTGAACCGAGACCGAGGCCGTGATCGGCTGGTCGAGGCGCACCTCCTGGAGGTCGATGTGGAGCAGGCGGCCGCTGACCGCATGCTGCTGGAAATCCTTGAGCACGGAAGGGTGCGTCTGGGCCTGGTCGCCGACCACGACGTCGAGAATCGTGTGCATGCCGCCGGGCCCGTGCAGGGCGCGGCGCAGCTCGCGCTCCTCGACCGAGATCGCCTGTGGCTCCGAGCGCCCGTAGAGAATGCCCGGGATCAGGCCCTCGGCCCGGAGCCTGCGGGCAGGCCCGTCGCCGCGCGTCTCGCGCGCGAGCACCTCCAGCTTGACTCTCTCACCGGCCACGGCGGCGGATTGTAGCGGTCACGGGCCTGCGGCGACCGCGTACCCTTTGGTCGTGCCCGAGATCGGCCTCTTCCCGCTCGGCCTCGTTCTGCTCCCGACCGAGCAGCTGCCGCTCCACATCTTCGAGCCGCGCTACCTCGAGCTGATCGGCGAGTGCATCGCGCAGGAGCTCGAGTTCGGGATCCTCCTCGCCGACGAAGAGGGCGGGTCGCGCGAGGTCGGCACGCGCGTCACGGTGATCGAGGTGCTCGAGCGGCTGCCGGACGGGGCGATGAACATCGCCGTCGAGGGCGGCGCGCGCTTCCGCCTCGTCGAGCTCACCGGCGGGCGCTCGTTCCAGACGGGCGAGGTCGAGCCCTACGAGGACGAGGACGAGGACGAGGACGACGAGCGAGACGACGAGGCCGCCGAGCGAGCGCTCGCGCTCTACCGCCGCCTCGCCGCGCTCGTGCCCGCGCCGCCCGACGAGCCGGACCCGGGCGCCGCGCTCCTCTCCTTCGAGATCGGCGCCCGGGTGGACTTCGGCGCCGAGCCGAAGCAGCAGCTCCTCGAGCTGCGCTCCGAAGCCGAGCGGCTGAGCCTCACCTGCGAGCTGCTGGAGCGGGCCGCGAAGACGCTCGAGACCGAGCGCGAGGTACGCGCCCGGGCCTCCCAGAACGGCAAGGTCGTCCCCGGCGACGACTGAGCGCCGGCCGGCCGGGCGGCGCGCGGCAAGGCGCCCCGCGGCATCGGGGCCGCGGGGCGCCTGCGGAGGGAGGTTCCTACGGCTTGGGGGCCGGAGGCGTGGTCGCGCCCGTGCCCTGCCCCGCGGGGTGCGGCTGGCTCTTCAGGCTCTCCTTGAGGGCCTTGGTCGCGTCGCGCGCGGCCTTCACGGCCTGCTGCAGGTCGGCACGGAGCGCCTGGTTGGCGGTGTGCATCGCCTGGACGAGCGGCTTGATCTGCCCTTCACCCAGCTTGGCCTCGTGGGCGGCCTTGACGTCGGCCTTGAGCTGCTCCCAGTCCGCCTTGATGGTGGCGTTCTCGCTCTTGCGGTCCGCCTGGAGCTTCTGCCAGTCGGCCTTCAGCGTCGCCAGGGCCGCCTTCTTGTCGGTGGCGCCCGAGACGGCCGCGACATCGCTCTGGATCTTCGCGGCGTCGGCCACGATCGTGTCGTGCAGGGTCTGCACGTCGGCGGCGGTCTTGGCGATGTCGGCCTGGACGTTCGCGGGGACGGTGCTGTCGGCGAGCGACGCGGCCGGCATGAGCGCGGCGGCGAGCGCGACCACCGCGACGGAGAGGAGCTTCTTCGAGGAGAGGTTCATGATCGTCCTTTCGGGAGGGGGCTTTCGTGCTCTCGAACCCATCATCGGAGCCCACGTCAGCCGCCCGTCACGCGAAGGTCAACCGAACGTAAGACCGGTCGGACTTCGCCCGTTCGAGGGATGCCTCGACGCTCTTTGGACGGGCCGGCGGCGCTGGAAGAGCTGGTTCTCCGCCTGCCGCTAGGCGCGGCCCGAGCTGCGTCATAGGTTTGCCGTGGCGCGGGGAAGCCGTCCCCTGGGGCAAGGTTCGCCACGCGCCAACCATTCCTGCGTTACGCGGAAACGCTGACCGAGGATCGGGCCTAGCCCTGATGGTGTCTTCGTCCCGCGGAGCGCATACTCGACGGGGAAGAACCACGGGCCTGCCGCCCCAGGTCAGCTTCGCACCCCAACTGGCTGGCTAGGAGAACGAGCTGAACGTGCAGGTCATCGTGAACGTCGACGCCTCCACGCAACGGAGTGCTCGGGCTGGCCGTTCTCTTGGACTCCTCGCCGCGCGCGCGGCAGCCGGGATCCTGCTCGCGGCCTTGCTTGCACTCACGTTCGCTAGCCCTAGTCGGGCTGACACGTCGCCGATCCCCTACACACCTAATCTGCCGTGGACTGACCCCGCCCATCACAGCTCGCTCGAGGTTCTGGCTGGCCAGATCGCGAGCCGCACCGCTAACCGACAGGTCACCATCCGATGCGAAGGGGATAGCGACTGGCGGACGCTTGCTCTCTCGATCGGTGCCGATCCCAACTGGCTACTCGGCTATGTGGGCGCTCGCTGGTACTCGAGCGGTGCCCTGTATGACATCTCCAGTTACGCCGAGATCGCCCCAAGCGTGTGTCTCGCGTTGCAGAACTTCGCTATGGCCGCGAACAAGCCGACGAAGTGCTCGGTTCCAACATCAGTCCAGACAACGGTGTACAAGCCGCAGCGGTATCGGGTTCAAGTGACCGTTCGCGTCAAGGGGAAGCTGGTGCACAAGTGGGTCTGGAAGACTCGCCAGGTCCCGACGACCGTGACGACGCAGGTGCCCGGGCCACTGCGGCCGTGCTATGTCGGGGGCCAGTTCTTGGCGACACCCACGGCAACGTTCTGGAGCGACTATCAGAGTTACGCCGAGGCAATCCTGACACTCGCGCACGAGTCGATCCACCTTGGCGGCATGGTCGGCGGACAATTGAGCAACGGTCTCCTTGTCGGCGATCAGCAGAGCGAGGCGAAGGCCAACTGCTACGGGATGCAGTGGATGCCGTACGTCGCCGAGCAGCTTGGCGACACGCCCGATGATGCCGAAGCGATCGCCCAGTGGATGTACGAGCGCTACTACCCCGGCTACCAGACATCGCCGTACCCTCAGTATTGGTCGGCGGACTGCAGGCCCGGCGGCGCAATGGACATCCGCTCTGCGGGTTCGACCGTCTGGCCCTAGTAAGCCGCAATAGTCCTGCCGGAACAACTCTAGGTAACGACGAACGAGGTTCGCATCGTCCCGGCCTTCCCGCACGAGACGAGGCTCGCGGGGAGGGGGATACCCTCGCGACGGTACGCCCGTTCTCCGCGTCTGACCGCCGGTACGGGTTGATTACAACTTCGCCACACAAATCGCTTGCGTGACGGCGGACTCGAACGAGCCAAACGACATGCGCTCCACTGAGACGACGGTGTCGGACCAGCCGGAGCGGAAGCTCTACCCCGCCGGAGACGAGGACTGGTACCTGCTCGCGCCCGCGTCCCAATTCGCGCCACCGCCGAGCCTTCTTCGGATCACCCGAGTCAAGACTCTGACCGACACTGCCTTTAGCGCTCCGATTCACATCGACGTCTACCAGGACGGGAATCTTGTGGCGCGCGTGGATGGAGAGGTCTTCTACTGGGGAGGGAGTGGCCATACCTTCGAAGTCCACGTCAGCAACACCGCGCCAGCCCTGTACAGGATGTCCATCTCCTAGCCCCAGGCATACGGTCTTTCCTTAGGTGAGCGGTGCCTCTTTCCGGAAGCACCGCTCACCTCCCGATCGAGCGGCCGCCGAGGTCAGCTCGGGGGTGCTCGGTTAGCGGAGCGTTTGCAGAACCGGCCCAAACCCGCCACTCATGCGGGGTCGGCTAGAAGAGCTGGTTCTCGCCGGCGAAGATCGCCGAGACCGAATCGTCCGAGAACACGTTGTGGATCGTCTCGGCCAGGATCTCCGAGGTGGTCAGCACCTCGACGTTGTCCGGCTTGGAGAGCTCGTCGACCGGCACCGTGTCGGTCACGATCACGCGGTCGAAGACGCTGTTGCCGATCCGCTCGAGCGCCGGGCCGTTGAAGAGGGCGTGCGTGGCGCACGCGATCACCCGCGTCGCGCCGGCCTCCTTGAGGGCCTCCGCGCCCGCGCACAGGGTGCCCGCGGTGTCGATGATGTCGTCGGTCATCACCGCGACCTTGCCCTCGACCTCGCCGATCACGCTTGTCACCTTGGCGACGTTGTGCTCGGGCCGCTCCTTGTTCAGCACCACGAGGCCGCCGCCGATCATCTCCGCGAACTTGCCCGCGAGCTTCGTGCGGCCGGTGTCGGGGGCGACCGCGACGAGGTCGTCGCCGAGGCCGAGGTCGCGCACGTGCTGCGCGAACATCGGCACCGCGGTCATGTGGTCGACCGGCACGTTGAAGAAGCCCTGCACCTGGCCCGCGTGCAGGTCCATCGTCAGCACCCGGTCGACACCCGCGGTCTGGAGCACGTCGGCGACGAGCTTCGCGGTGATCGGCTCGCGCGGCCGCGACTTCTTGTCCTGGCGCGCGTAGAAGAACAGGGGGATCACCGCGGTGATTCGTTTCGCCGACGCGAGCTTCGCCGCGTTGACCATGATCAGGAGCTCCCAGAGGTTCTGGTCGATGGGCTTCGCGGCGGTCTGGACGATGAACATGTCCGCGCCGCGCACCGACTCCTCGAAGCGGCAGTAGGTCTCGCCGTCGGCGAAGGTCTTGAGGTCGACCCCGGCGAGCTCGACGCCCAGCAGCCCGGCGATCCTCTGCGCGAGCACGGGGTGCGACCGGCCCGAGACGACCATCAGCCGCTTCTGCGGCGCGCGCTCGATGAAGTGGGACGGCTCCAGCGCCGGACCGACCTCCTTCACCTCGAGTCCGGGCAGGCGGGTCAGCTCAGTCGTTCCGCTTCTTGTCGACATGCCCCTCTTTGTTGACCTGTCGGGATCGCGCGATCGCGAGCGCGCCGGGGGGGACATCATCCGTGATGACGGACCCCGCCGCAATCCAAGCATCATCGCCAATCTCGACCGGAGCAATGAACGCATTGTCGACACCGGTCCTGACGTTGCGCCCGATCTTCGTCTTGCCCTTCGGGCGGCCGGGCACGTGGTCGAAGTTGGCGGTGATGTTGCCGGCCCCCACATTCGTGTCCTCGCCGACCTCCGCGTCGCCGACGTAGGAGAGATGCGGCACCTTCGTGCGCTTGCCGATCTTCGCGTTCTTGAGCTCGACGAAGGTGCCCGCCTTCGACCCCTCCTCGAGCACGGTGCCGGGGCGCAGGTAGCAGAACGGCCCCACGAGGACGCCGGGGCCGATCTCGGCGTCCACCGCGACCACGTGCGGGCCGACCTCGGCGCCCGCGGCGACCTTCGTCGCGCCGCGCAGCACGGTGAACGGGTGCACGACCGCGTCCGATTCGAGCTCGACGGTCGGCTCGATCCACGTGGTGGCCGGGTCGGCGATCCCGACGCCGGCGAGCAGATGGGCCTCGTTGATGCGGTCGCGCAGGAGTGCGGCGGCTGCGGCCAGCTCGACGCGGGTGTTGACCCCCTCGGTCTCGGCCGGGTCGGGCGCCTCGTGCACGGCGACGTGCTCCCCGTCCTCGACGAGATGGCGGACGGCGTCGGTGAGGTAGAGCTCGCCCTGGGCGTTCTTGGGGGTGAGCCGCTCGAGCGCCGGCCAGAGCTGCTCCGAGCGGAAGACGTAGATCGAGGAGTTCACCTCGCCGATCGCGAGCTCGGCCGGTGTCGCGTCGGCGGCCTCCACGATCGACCGCAGGTGCCCATCGCCGCCGCGGACGATCCGTCCGTAGCTGCGGACGTCGGGCGGGGAGAAGGAGAGCACCGTGGCCGCCGCGCCCGACGCGCGATGGGCGTCGAGCAGCTCTTCGAGCAGCGCGGTCGTGAGGAGCGGTGTGTCGCCCGAGAGGACGAGCACGTCGCGGGCCCGGCCCTCGAGCGAGCCCCTCGCCGAGGCGATCGCGTCGCCGGTGCCGAGCGGGCGCTCCTGCACGGCGACCTCGAGCCCGTCGAACGCGCCCGCGCTGTCGGGCGAGGCGACGACGACGAGCGGAGCGGGGCCGAGCGGGCGTGCGGCCTCGATCACCCAGTCGACCATGCGGCGCCCGAGCAGCGGGTGCAGGTGCTTCGGCGTCGCCGAGCGCATCCGGGTGCCGAGGCCGCCGGCCATCACGACGGCTGCGAGGTCAGTGGTCAAGAGGGGCACAAAGTTGGCTGGGCCGCCAGGATTCGAACCTGGGATCGCGGGACCAAAACCCGCTGCCTTAC
>Ga0315287_10002221_pt1 | contig 18222 bp, 17 predicted proteins | sample YL17G11_0_MG_FD_205037 | JGI IMG/M metagenome (GOLD analysis project Ga0315287, IMG submission 205037) | Sediment microbial communities from Yellowstone Lake, YNP, Wyoming, USA - YL17G11_0 | ecosystem: Environmental > Aquatic > Freshwater > Lake > Sediment | place: USA: Wyoming | collected...
ATCCGTCGACCAGATAGTCCGCCGTGATGTCATTCTCTCCAGCTACACGAATGGTCAATCGGTCACCGGAGCCAACCCTGTAACCCGTGAGATATTCGTAGGAAGCAGCGGTTCCCTGCGTGCCATAGGGAGCCACGATTCCGTGCTCATCATGCGATTTGAGTTCTGATACGCTCGAAACGGCTCCAGGGCCTTCTGCAACGGTTCCGTCCGCCATAAGGCCGGTACCACCTGGAGGCGAAGTTGGGCCACTTTGCTCCCAGGTCTGGGAGCAACCACTGAGGGCGAGAGACGATATGATCAGGAGGCAAAAGCGCTTACGCACAGGTTTCAATCCAACTCCCAGAATTGCGGAACTGCCGTCAGGCCGCCGTTGTAAGGCAATAAGCGATTATGGTTAGCAAGGGCTTAATAGCTGCCGTCAATTGGCGCCATTCCAAGTGTTGTTAAGACATTGGTTACCATGAATGTTCCAAAGATGTTTTGAAAATAACGGCATCAGAATCTCTCACAGACCCATGGAAAACCAGGCACCCTCGATTAACCTGCTCGACGTGCTGCGTGGAACAGGCCGCCACAAGCTGCTTATCCTTGTGTTCGTGATCCTTAGCTTCGGCGCAGGCATGGCACTCGTTGCGACGTCCGCAACGATTTATACAACGGAAGCACAGGTATTGATCGAAAATCTAGCCTCGCCCTTCGATAGGGTGCAGGCCGGAGATTCGCAGTTGCAGGCCCTAACGATCGACGATCGCGAAATCCTCAGTCAGATCTCGGTGATGCGCTCGCGCGATCTGGCAGTACGTGTGGTTGCCGCCCTCAACCTGCAGGATCGCGATGAATTTGATTCCCTGAGGGGCAAGACAGTAAGCGCTGTAAAGGATATCCTAATCAGATGGGGGTTCAGCGACGATCCACGACTCATGACGCCGCAGGAGCGCGCCTTGCAACGCTATTTCAAGCAATTGAATGTCTACCAGGTGCCACTCTCGAACGTCGTTGCCGTCAAATACTCTGCCAATGATCCCGCAACCGCCGCAGAAGTCGCCAATGCGCTGGCAAATATCTATGTGACTTCCACTGCCGAGGCAAAAGCAGAGCCCACGGCGCGGGCGCGTGAATGGCTGGGCAGGCAGATCACCGATCTCCGAAAAAAAGTCTCAGCCTCGGATTCACAGATTGAATCCTACCGTGCCCAATACGGTCTCTTAAAGGGCGAGACGTCCACCCTGGGTTCCCAGGAGCTATCTGAACTCAACACGCAGATAACCCTTGCAGAAACAGCCCGCACCGAAGTAGAGGCGCGTGCCCGGGAGATCAACAAGATTCTCAGCAGCAAGGGCACTGTTGATGCATCTACCGATGTTCTCAATTCCACCAACGTGCAGCGCTTGCGAGAGCAGCAGGCGACCTCCGCCCGCAAGGTAGCCGAATTGTCAGCGACCTACATGCCGAACCACCCCAAGATGATGGCTGCCCAGAACGACCTTACGAACATCAACCGGCAAATTCGCAGTGAGGCATTGAAGGTCGTTGAAGGGCTTAACCAGCAGGCCAAGATAGCAAAAGCCCGTGAAGACTCGCTCAGGGCGAGGCTCGAGGAAATGAAGGGTAGCACGTCCACCGCCAATCTCGACGACGTGAAATTGCAGGCCATGATCAGGGACTCAACGGCCGACAAAGCTTTGTTGGAATCACTGCTGCTACGCTATGTTGATGCTAATGCGCGGCAGGACATTTCGACCCAGCCTGGCTTTGCAAGGATCATCCAGGTGGCGGATGCGCCTACTTCGCCATCGTTTCCGAAAACTGGTCCCATAGTCTTGCTTTTGACACTGGCAGGCCTTGCACTATCCCTGGGGCTGTCGTTTGTTCTGGAAATCATGAATATGGCCAGCACCCTGCACCAGCCGGTGCTGGCGTCGGCCTTGCCGACACCACGAGCCGCACCTGCGCCGCTGGTGCAACCTGCACCACAAGCCATCATCAAGCCACCGGCCGCAATTGAACCCGTAGACGTGAGCGAACCTACAAAGACACCTGTCCTTACCGTCCTCCCTGTCGGGGATACCGCCAGCGCCAACCAGGATCTCATGCGGATGTCTGTTCTTCAGGACAGTTATGGTCTCAACAACGCAGTAGACAAAATCGCAAACTGGGCCATCGAATTGCACAATACGTCTGCGATGCGACTGCTGGCGGTCGCCTCCCTCGGTGGCGGGGAAGCCTCATCATCCATGGTTGTTGTCGCGCTGGCGCGCGCCTTTGCGGCAAAAAGGGTGCGCGCTGTCGTAGTTGACATTGCCGCGCAGGGTTCCTCTGTGGAACTGCTCTTTGGCCTACCGCAGGGACCCGGGCTTGCGGATCTACTGGCGGGCAAGGCAGATTTTACCAAGGTCATTGTCCGCGATCCCACGTCCTCTGCCCACCTACTGCGCTTTGGGTTTGAGCATAGTGAAACTTCTGCCGCACTACTCGTGAAAAAAACCGAAGCTGTGCTGGGCGCACTCAGGAAGATCTATGATCTTGTCATTATTCACCTGGGTGAACACGCAACTGGTGCCATGTCATGGCCGGTAGACTATGAGGCGGCATTGCTGTTGGCTCCTGCAAAACTCCTGTCGAATGCTACTGCTGTAGCCCAGATCCTTTCTTCAGGAGGAGAGGTCGTTGCACAAGTAGCAAGGCTCGAGCCATGGAGTGCCAATGCCGTCAAGCTGCAGGCATCTGCCTAAATTGATTCTGGCAAAACCGCGGAACCCCGCCCCCTCAACAGGAACTTTGCCTTAAGTGCCAAGGCCAACGCAAAAGGATTTTGCTTGATCAGGCGTTTGACGGTGAGCGTGTTGGCCATTGCAATGCCTTTGCCATTGTCCACGCCAGGCTTCGTAAGTTACGCATTCGCAGCAATGCCACCAATTCCATCGCTTCATGTGTAATGGGGGAGTAGACATCATCGTGCAGGTGCTGCGGCATGTCTTGCGGCGGCGCCACGTCAATCGACCCTATAATGTTCATGATTGCCGGGACGTGCTCTGCGAACCAGCAGGCGGCATCTTGCATGAAGGCCTTTGCGAATAACTCATACCCGTAGTTAACATTTGGCTAACCATGCCAATCTAGAATACTGATACCAAAGGTTTTCCGAAGCTGCGGAGGCAGGATGAAGGCAGCACTGCCAGATGATTCCCATCCCACCACAATGCGGTAGCACACACCCTCGACGCCGTCCGACGGCCAGTTGCAAGGTGCTGCACCACCACCAGCACTGCTGCCGGATTGCCGTGGCATTTGATTGAAAGTGCGTCCAAATATTGGGAATATCATGTAAATCGTCATGTACGAAAATCATGGGGCACTGTGAGGTGCCCATCATGGGTATGCCGGGCCCTTAGGCAGCAGCTACGACAGTGGTGGGGAAGATGGACTGGTTCACGCTGCTGTCAATCACGTTTTAGGAAATATGTTGTCATTAACGTTCTGCTGGTATTCTTTTAGTTACTTTCAACAGTTCCAAAGGCCCATGACCAAATCTGCCATTCTCAAGACCAGTCTCGACATGCTATATTACTCCGGCGCATCGCAAGTGCTACGGCCGGCATTTGCAGGTCTTGGTGCAATATTCATGCTGCACCACGTGCGACCTGGCGGGAAATTGCAGACCGACTTTGCCCCCAATGCAGCGCTTGAGATAACGCCGCAATTTCTCGACACCGTCATAGGCTTCGTGAAACAGCGCGGTTTCGACCTGGTCGACATGGCAGAAGCCGTCAGGCGATTGCGTACAAATACCCCCGGCACGTGCCCCTTTGCTGTCTTCACCCTGGATGACGCCTATCGAGACAACCTCATTCATGCGCGACCAGTTTTTCGGAAACACAACTGTCCATTTATCGTTTTTGCAAGTCCCTCCATCCAGGACGGAACCTGTGAACTGTGGTGGCGCGGTCTTGAATCCGTCATCGCCGGAAATACACACGTCTATGCCGAAATTAGTGAGCGAAAGCTGAGTTTGAAAACGCTTAACGACGTACAGAAGCAGGCTGCCTGGGAGCAGCTATATTGGCCAGTCCGCCTGCTTCCACCGAAACAACAGCGACGCTGGATCAATGACTTCTGTGATGTCAACCGGGTGGATCTTGGCGCCATCTGCAGGGCAGAGGCCATGACATGGGATGAGTTACGTGAAGTCGCACGGGATCCTCTCTGCACGATCGGCGCCCACACAGTAAATCATTTCGCCGTTGCACGGCTTACCGCAGCGGACGCGACATTGGAACTAAAGCAATCAGCGCAACGCCTTGCGGAGGAGTTGGGGGAGTTGCCGAAATACCTAGCATACCCCTATGGTGATGAATTGTCAGCCGGGCAGCGTGATTTCCAGTTAGCCTCGGCAATTGGCTATGAGGCTGCGGTGACAACCCGCAAGGGACTGATTTATCCATGCCATGCCGGTCATCTCACCGCCTTGCCGCGGCTGTCGTTATCTGGCGAGTTCCAGAAACTCCGCTACATTGACGTCCTTCTCTCCGGCTCGGCGCTGGCCCTGTGGAATGGCTTTCGGCAATTGAATGTTGCATGACGTCACGGGTCGGGGCGTGACATCCATCGGACAATGACCATGACGAGGGGAAGCCAACCGACACCGAGTATGATGAAGGCTGGAAGTTCAATCAGCACCCCGTAGCCAATGATGAATTTTCCACCGATGGCCATGGCAACCAGGGTATACACAATCAGGGCAATAATTGTTGACGTGATTCCGATCATTTTGCGCTGCCTGATGTTCATGTCCTTCACGTAACGCATTGCTTGGAGGAAATGAAGCGTCCTCCCTGTCACATGCGGCGAAGGCTCGCTTGTAGTGGAGGGCTTGCCCCGGTATTTTCAGACCATGGAACAGGTCCCGACCCGCGCCCAGGCAGCCGCCCACCAGGTTCGTCTTTGGCTCTATTTTATGGCGTTTTTGGTATTTTGCATGGTCATAGTCGGGGGCTCAACACGGCTCACCGATAGCGGCTTGTCGATCACCGAGTGGCAGCCGCTTCTGGGCGCTATACCACCACTCAGCGAGGCGGGCTGGCTTGCGGCGTTCGATAAATACAAGCTCATCCCCCAATTCAAAATACTAAACACGGGAATGACACTGGCTGAATTCAAGTATATCTACTGGTGGGAGTGGGCGCACCGGCTCCTCGGGCGATTCGTAGGCATGGCTTTTGCCATTCCCTTCATCTATTTCGCAGCGACGCGAAAGTTGGAGTTGCGGCTGCTGCCGCGCCTGCTGGTCATCTTCATCCTGGGCGGTGCGCAGGGAGCTCTAGGCTGGTACATGGTGTCCTCAGGCCTCATAGACCGCGTGGACGTGAGCCAATACCGCCTTGCCTCCCATCTCACGCTCGCAGCCGTCATTTATGCTGCGATCATCTGGGTTGCCATGGGGGTCGTCAGGCGCCGCCATTTCGCCAGGTCATTTGACGACTGGTTTGCAGTTCTGATGGTGTTGCTTGTCCTCGTTCAGGTGGCCGCCGGAGGGTTAGTGGCAGGTCTCGACGCTGGTCAGGGCTATCAGACCTGGCCCAAGATGGACGGGCAGTGGGTCCCCGATGGACTGCTGGCTATGGTGCCTGCCTTGAAGAATTTTTTTGAGAACGCTCTTACGGTCCAGTTCGAGCACCGCATTCTGGCCTATGTGATTCTGGCTTCGGCTGTGTTTCACACCTTGCGGAACTTTTCGTTGGGCAGCTTTGCTTTTCTCTATGTAGTTTTAACGCAAGCCTGCCTGGGTGTTCTGACCCTTCTCCTGCAGGTTCCACTGTCGCTGGCGCTCGTTCATCAGGCGGGGGCGATGGTGGTGCTCGCCACCGCCCTTTGGAACTTGCATGCGCGGCTGCTTATCCGATGGCCTGATCCAGATCCGCTATGATGTCTTCCACATCCTCGATACCGATGGATAACCGCACCACGTCCGGCGTGGCACCCGCCTTTTTCAATTGATCGGGTGTCAGTTGGCTATGCGTGGTGGAAGCAGGGTGGATGATGAGCGACCGTGTATCACCCACATTGGCAAGGTGAGACAGAAGCTTCACCGATGATACGACCTTGACGCCCGCCTCATAACCACCCTTGAGCCCAAAGGTGAACACGGCACCAGCTCCGCGCGGCGCATATTTCTTGTGAAGCGCGTGGTGGGCATCATTGGGCAGGCCCGCATAATTGACCCACGCCACCTTGGGATTTTGCGTCAGCCACTCCGCCACTTTCAGTGCGTTGTCACAGTGGCGCTGCATGCGAAGACCCAGGGTTTCCATGCCTGTCAGTATGTAGAATGCGTTTTGGGGCGAAATGGCGGGGCCAAGATCACGCAAACCCAGTACCCGGCAGGCGATGGCGAAGGCGATGCCACCAAAGGTCTCGTGAAATTTCATGCCATGGTAGGAGTCATTGGGCTCCGAGAGCAGGGGGTACTTTCCACTCTTCGACCAGTCGAAATTGCCAGCATCAACAATGGCACCCCCCATGGAATTGCCGTGGCCGCCCATGAATTTGGTAAGCGAATGAACCACTACGTTAGCACCATGTTCGATGGGCTTGCACAGGTATGGCGTCGCCAGCGTGTTATCGACGATCAGAGGTACGCCTGCGGCCTTGGCAATTCTTGAAACGGCGGCAATGTCGGTGATGCGCCCGCCCGGATTGGCAATTGATTCAATGAAGATGGCCTTGGTCTTAGGCGACAATGCCTTTTCAATGGAGCTGATATCTTCCGCGTCAGCCCAGACCACATGCCAGCCAAAGGATTTGAAGGAATGGCTGAACTGGTTGATGGAGCCACCGTAGAGTTGGCGCACCGCCACAAATTCATCGCCCGGCTGCATGAGCGTGTGAAACACCAGCATTTGGGCGGCATGTCCGGAAGCCGTTGCAAGTGCGGCAGTTCCCCCCTCGAGAGCCGCCACCTTGGCCTCGAGTACGGCTTGGGTGGGGTTCATGATGCGGGTATAGATATTACCGAAGGCCCTGAGTGCAAACAGGTCCGACGCATGCTTCACGTCTTCAAACACGAAAGCTGTCGTTTGGTAGATCGGGGTTACCCTGGCGCCCGTCGCAGGGTCGGGCGAAGCGCCCGCATGAATGGCCAAAGTATCAAAGCCCGGTTGTCTGTCTGTCATCGTCTTCTCCTTTTTGCGATTAGCCTAACCCGCAGTTGGCTTTGCGCCAAGCCCCAAGCTCTGCATCCTGCCGTTCTCGTGCATGTGCTGCCGGCGTGATGAAATAATGCCGGAGTTGCCGCCGACCCAAGCCCATTCGCCCGAGAGCTTGCCATATTCTATTTTCGGGCAACGGTTCATGACCACTCTCAACCCGGCAGCCTCGGCCATTCTTGCGGCCTCGTCATTGCGGACGGAGAGCTGCATCCAGATCACTGACGGCAGCGGATCGAGTGTGAGGGCCTCCGCCACAACAGCAGCGGCGGCCTCGGAATTGCGGAAAATATCGACCAAGTCGACGGGCTTTGGAATATTGCTCAGCGATGCATAGACCGTTTGGCCAAGTAGCGATTGCCCGGCGATCAACGGATTGACCGGGATCACCTCGTAACCCTTGCCCTGCAAATATTTCATTACAAGGTTGGAAGGGCGAACCTCGTTGGCCGATGCGCCAACCATGGCGATGATCTTCACACTCTTCAGAATGCCGCGGATGTAGTTTTCAGGATAGCTGTCATGGTTCATGGCAGCTTGATGTGTCCGTGCGTGTCGAAGGGGAAAAACGGATTGTAGGCAGTTTCCCACAGGTTTCCCTCGGGATCGGCAAAGTAACCGGAATAGCCACCCCAGAATGCTTTTTGAGCTGGTTTCTGGATCGTTGCACCAGCCTCCTCAGCTTTGGCCATGATGGCGTCGACCTCGATTTCGCTGGTGCCATTCCAAGCAATGGCGACGCCGCGATAGTCCGAAACCGGACCTGCCGTAAGCCCAGCATCTTCTGCGAGGTCATTATAGCCGAACAACGCCAGCACAACGCCGTTGGCATCAAAAAACGTCACCTGCGGATTACTGGCGCTTGACGCGACGAGCCCCAATCGCTCATAGAAAGCCCGCATCAGGGCCATGTCGGACACTCCTAGTGTTACGAAGTTGATGCGCGGCTTCAAACGCCGCGCTCCCACTTCGGAGGCCGCTTCTGCAAGAAGGCGCCGATCCCTTCCTTGGCTTCATCGACAAGTAGGTTGTCGGTCATGACTTGCGCCATGTGGGCGTAAGCATCAGCGATCGGCATATCCAGTTGCACATCGAAGTTCTGCTTGCCTATCTTCATCGCAGCACACGACTTTGATGCAATCTTGTGCGCCAGCGCTTCGCTCGCCGCCTTCAACTCATTGTGGTTGGTCACGCGGTTGATTAAGCCCATGCGAAGTGCATCCTCAGCGGCAAAGATATCGCCAGTTAGCAGAAATTCCATGGCATGCTTACGGTTCACCGCGCGCGACACTGCGACCATTGGCGTTGAACAGAACAAGCCGATATTGACGCCCGGTGTACAAAAGGTCGAGCGGTCTGTGGCAATTGCGAGATCACAACTCGCCACCAGCTGGCAGCCCGCAGCACTGGCCAGCCCGTCTATCTCGGCGATGACGGGGCAGTGGCTTTGCGTGATCGCCAGCATGAGGCGCGCGCATTTGTCAAAAAGCATCTTGAAGTAGGTGGCACCGCCGTCGGTGTCGGTGCGGTGTGCGGTAATTTCCTTAAGGTTATGGCCGGAGCTGAAGGCCGGACCGTTCGCTCCGATGATGATGGCATGGGCACCAGGTGTGGCAATCGCGAGAAGCAGCTCGTCGATCATAGCCTCCGAAAGGCTGTTGCGCGTGACGGGATCATTCAGGGTCAGCCGCAGAACGCCGTCCTTCATTTCGGTCAAAACAACGCGGTTCATTCCTCTTCAGTTTCCAGTTGTTTCAGTTTTTCGGCGTAGGTGGAATCGTCAATCAATTGCTGTACGATCTTTCGGTTGTTTTCAGTGGGGATCAGGGCGTTGAGGGAGGCAACAATACGGTCCTTCATGTCCTGGGCCATCTCGGGGTCCTTTTGGACCTCCTCGATTTGTGATCTTATATCGTCGGTCTGATCATCGATGATGTTGGAATAGGCGGCACCGACCGTTGTCACCGCCTGGTTCCAGTCATCTGCATTGGCAAAACCGGCCGCCTTCACATCGGCTTCAAAGGCCTTGCCCTGCGGGTCCTTATCGACGAAGTCCTGCAGGGTGTCGAAGTTTTCAAGTTGGGCGTCCTTATACTTGTCTTTTAGCAACACATAGGCATCCAGAGCCCGCTTTGCCATGTCGAGGTTAAGATCAACCATTTTCACGTCGGGCACATCACCAATGCTGGCTTCGCCAGCCGGCGGTGTTTCGCTGTCGGTGGGCAGGTTCGGGTCTGGTTCGGTGGGGTCCAGCTCAGGAGGCGGCGGCTTAATGTCCTCCTTAAAAACCTCGGTAACGGTTGAGGTTTCGCCAGCGGGGAATGCCGATCTCATGCCAAACGGCACCAAAACCAGAAGAAAAGCAGCAATCAAGCTCACATACCGCGTCATCATACTCCCCAACGGAAGCCGAACTGTATTGTCCCCGGCGACCACCACCTATTATTAGCAGCATTCCAAATGAATTTGGAGCAAAACAATTCAAGTCAGGTACTATGATACCACATAAATTTTTAGGCAGGATTTGCTTGACTTAGACGATCGCGACACTTAATTACCGCGCAATTGAAACGGGCATAAGCGGTTGTGCCTTTCCATTTTAATTCGACAACCCAGAGTAAATGACATGACAACCTATTCGGCGAAGGCCAAGGACATCGTGAAGAATTGGGTGCTCATCGATGCAGAAGGTTTGGTCGTTGGCCGTTTGGCCACCATCATCGCCAACCGCCTGCGTGGCAAGCACAAGCCAACTTTCACCCCTCACATGGACTGCGGTGATAACATCATCGTCATTAATTGCGAAAAAATAGCCTTCACGGGCGCTAAGCGCCAGGACAAGAGCTATTACTGGCATACGGGCTTTCCCGGCGGCATAAAGGAACGCAAGGCGCACCAGATTCTTGATGGCAAATTCCCTGAGCGGGTACTGGAGGCGGCGGTGAAGCGCATGCTGCCCGGCGCATCGCTTAAGCGTCAGCAGATGACTAATTTGCGCATTTACAGTGGTTCAACCCATCCCCATGAGGCCCAGAACCCTATGAAGCTCGATATCAAAGCAATGAACTCCAAAAACTTCGTGAGGGGCTAATCGTCATGGTACAACAAACGACACTTTCAAACCTTGGAGCGGCCATGGGCATGGCAGCCGCAGCGAGTCCAGCTGCCGCTGCGACCACTCCTGTCAAGCCGAAGGTCGATGCCAAGGGTCGTGCCTATGCCACCGGACGCCGCAAGAATGCTGTTGCCCGCGTGTGGATCAAGCGTGGCACTGGCAAGGTAACTGTCAATGGCAAGGTCATTGAAACCTACTTCGCCCGCCCCGTGCTCCGTATGCTGGTGCAGCAGCCCCTCAACCTTGTGAACCGCGCCACTCAGATGGACGTGGAATGCACTGTGGTCGGTGGTGGCCTGTCTGGCCAGGCCGGTGCTGTTCGCCATGGCATTTCCCGTGCACTCACCTATTTCGAGCCCGAATTGCGTCCAGCCCTCAAGATGGGCGGCTTCCTCACCCGCGACAGTCGTGCTGTGGAGCGCAAGAAGTACGGCAGGGCCAAGGCCCGCCGCAGCTTCCAGTTCTCGAAGCGCTAGGCCAAGGGTTATCCCACGCAAGCGGCCGGAGTAAACTCCGGCCTCTTTTGTTGTATTGGCAAGAGACCCTCATCTACCCCCTCAAAAAAAGAAGGCCCGGGCAGGGGAGCCGGGCCTTCGAAGCAAGCCCGCCATTGCGGGGGAGGGAAAACAGGCTCGCCTTCTGTGACTGAAGGTAGGAAACGGGGACCCAATTACGAGTCCCACTTTACTCACATTTTTGTGAATGCGGCTCTCTATTCAGAGTGCATCCGGACATAGGAGCCCGGTGCATCCTCGATGACCTCCAGTTTGCCATCACCCGGAACTGGCGCGGAGATCTTGTCGCCTGACCGCGCCGTGATCCAGTCAGCCCAATCCAGCCACCAGGAACCAGCATGCTCGGTGGCAGTTTTCAACCAGTCCTCGAGGATGCCGACTGGCTTTTCGTTGGTCCAGTACTGGTATTTCCGCTGTTCTGGCGGATTGACCACACCGGCGATATGGCCGGACCCTGCCACAACAAGCTTAGTTTCACCTCCCATGAACTGGCCAAGCCGAAACACCGAAGGAAGTGGAGCAATATGGTCCTCGCGGGCCGCTAGGTTGTAGATTGGAACCTTCACCTTCTTGAGATCGATGCGTACATTGTCAAGCAGCATCTTGCCGAGCGCCAGCTTGTTGGCGAGGTAGCATTCGCGCAGATAGAAGGAGTGCACGCCGGCCGGCATCTGGGTCGAGTCCGAATTCCAGTACAGGAGGTCGAAGGGCATGGGCTCCTTGCCCAGCATGTAGTTGTTTATCACATAGGACCAGATCAAGTCGTTGGAGCGCAGCAGGTTGAAGGCATCGGCCATCCGCGAGCCCGCAAGATAGCCCTTCTCCTCCATGCGGTCCTCGATCCACTTCACCTGCTCGTCATCGACATAGACCCGTAAATCTCCGGCCTTTTCGAAATCCACTTGGGTGGTGAAGAAGGTGGCGGCATTGATACGGTTGTCGTTCTTGGCAGCCATGTAGCCGAGAGCAGCAGCAACCATTGTGCCGCCGATGCAATAGCCGATGGTATTGACCTTCTCGGAGCCCGTTGCATCCTGAACTGCCTGAACCGCTGCCAGGAAACCTTCCCGCATGTAATCGGAAAAACTCTTGCGGCCCTGGCGTTCATCAGCATTAACCCAGGATACTATGAATACTGTCAGCCCCTGTTCGGCGGCCCAGCGCACGAAGGATTTCTTAGGGTTAAGGTCAAGAATATAGAACTTGTTGATCCACGGCGGTACGATCAGCAATGGAATCTCGTAAGTCCGCTTGACGATGGGCGAATACTGGATGAGCTCGAAGGTGTCGTTGCGAAACACCACCTTGCCGGGCGTCATGGCGATGTTCTTGCCGATTTCAAAGGCCCTCATGTCTGTCTGTTTGATACGCAAGCGGCCATCCGGCGAACCCATGTCTTCCTCAAGGTGCTTGATGCCTTCGAGCAAGTTGTTGCCATTGCTGGCAAGGGTTGCCCGCAGGATCTCAGGATTGAGGCCTGGAAAGTTGGAAGGCGACAGCGCATTGGCAATTTGTTCGACGTAGAACTTGGCCTTCTGCCGCGTATGGTCGTCCAGTCCATCGGCTTTCTTCACCACGTCCTGCGCCCAGTTGGTAGAGATAAGGTAGAATTGCTTGAGAAAATCGAAAACCGTATTTTCCTGCCAATCCTTGTCCTTAAAGCGCTTGTCATTGCGGGCAGGGCTGGCGAGCGGTTCGCTCTCCTTGCCAACCACCTTGCCCCAGGCGTTCTGCCAGAGATGGGTGTAGCTATTCCACAGCTGGGATTGCGCCTCCATCAGCTTCTGCGGATCAGCCATGTAGGATTGCGCCACAGCCCCCAGCGTTTTGGTGACCTGGTCGATAGGTGTGACCTGGGTGTCGGCCTGTTTTTTGGTGAGTTCTGGGCGTTCAGCCACCATGCGGGCAATATGGGCAGCCTGCTCAAAAACCTTGGCCAAATTCTGCGCGAGCTGCACGGGATCCATCAGCTTGAAGTCGCCAGTCTTGGGTAGGCCGGAATCGCTCATAACCTTAATATCTCTTAGATTCCCTGCAGTTTAGTGACGCAAAGCCCCAACGCCAACCGCTATTTGGCGTTTCTTGCAAATTCACCCATCCGCAGTCATAAGACACCCTAACGCATTTGGAAGAATTGGCCGGAGTTATGACTAACATCTTGAGCATCGGATTGGCGGGCCTTGGCAACGTCGGCGTCGGCGTGCTGGACATTATCGCAAAACATGGGCCTTTGCTGGCTGATCGTGCCGGAATGCCCATCCGCGTTACCGCCGTCTCCGCCCGCAGCCGGTCCAAGGACAGGGGCCACGATCTTTCCGGCTTGGCTTGGTTCGACGACCCCCTGGAACTTGCAAAATCGCCGGACATCGACGTGTTTGTGGAACTTATGGGGGGTGATGGCGACCCCGCAAAGTCAGCTGTCGAAGCGGCCATCGTGGCAGGAAAACATGTCATCACAGCCAACAAGGCGCTGCTGGCTCACCACGGGGCGGCCCTCGCGCGTGCTGCCGAGACAAAAGGCGTCGCCCTCAATTTCGAGGCTTCTGTGGCCGGTGGCATTCCGATCATCAAAACCCTACGGGAAGGACTGGTCGGCAATCGGGTCACCAAGCTCTTCGGCATCATGAACGGCACTTGCAACTACATTCTCACCAAAATGGCCAATGAGGGCCGTACTTTCGGCGCGGTCCTCAAGGAAGCCCAGGACCTCGGCTACGCAGAGGCAGATCCCACCTTTGATATAGGGGGCTTTGATACGGCCCATAAACTTGCGGTCGTAACGTCCCTGGCCTTTGGCACCGAAGTCAATCTCAAGGCCATCGACATTGAGGGCATTGAAGCCATCACATTGGACGACATCCGCAATGCCAGCGACATGGGTTACAAGATCAAGCTGCTGGGGGTTGCCGTATCCCATGCGGGGGGCGTGGAACAGCGCGTGCACCCGACCCTTGTGCCCAAGGGTTCACCCGTTTCCGATACGGATGGCGTATTCAACGCCATGGTGGTCAAGGGCGACTTCGTCGGCGACCTGATGTTGGAAGGCAGGGGAGCAGGGTCCCACCCAACAGCATCCGCCGTACTGTCGGATGTCGTCGACATTGCGCGTGGCAATCGCAGGCCTGCCTTCGGCATTCCTGCAGCCTCGCTCAAACCCTATTCTCACGCTCCCAAGAAGGCGCACGAGGGCGGATACTATGTTGCCCTAGAGCTGGTGGATCGCCCGGGTGCCGTGGCCTCCATCGCCCGCGTCCTGGCTGACGAAAAAATTTCCATTGAAAGCATCGTGCAGCGCGGCAAGCAGGAAAAGGACACGCCGCGCGCAACGGCTACTTTCATTCTCATTACCCACGACACTCTGGATACAGCCATTCGTGCCGCAATCGCCAAAATCGAGAAGGACGGTCACGTCGCCTCCAAGCCCCGGCTGATCCGCATAGAACGCTTGTGACCGCGCGCAATTTTCTTGATGTTGTCCGTTCAGTGTCTGGCCGCCGCTGGGTCGCAAGACTGGAAGACGAGCGCCTCGCTGCTGCCATTTCACAGCGTCACGAACTTCCTGAAATCCTTGGCCGTGTCATGGCAGCAAGAGGTGTGGACCTGGATGAAGCAGAAGCTTTCCTCAATCCAACCCTCCGCAGCCTAATGCCCCAGCCATCGGTGCTCAGAGACATGGAGAAGGGGGCAAGGCGCATCGCTGATGCCATCATTGAGCGCACCAAGATTGGAATCATCACGGACTATGACGTGGATGGCGTTTCCTCCGGAGCAATTTTCAAATTGTTTCTGAACTGCGTCGGTTCCGATGCCACCATCCATATTCCCGATCGACTTACCGAAGGCTATGGTCCAAGCGAACATGCGGTCAAAACCTTGAAGCAGCAACACTGCGAACTGCTTCTCACCTTGGATTGCGGTGTTCTTGCCCATGATCCTTTGGTCCATGCTGCTAAACTCGGGCTTACCACCATCATCGTCGACCACCACGAGGCAGGAGAAATCCTGCCCGAGGCCTATGCCGTGATCAACCCCAATCGTCAGGACGATTCGTCAGGCTTTGGCTATCTCTGTGCGGCAGGCGTGGTGATGATCCTGGTCGCCACCATAAACAAGATGCTACGAGGTAGTAGCTATTACACGGCAGACCGGCCGGAACCAAATATGTTGCAGTGGCTGGAGCTTGTTGCTCTGGCAACCGTGTGCGACGTGGTTCCTCTCAAGGGTTTAAACCGCGCCTATGTCACCCAGGGTCTCAAGATCATGGTACGCCGCGAAAATTTAGGATTGGCCCAACTCAGCGACATGGCGAGGCTGAAGCGCAGTCCAGACGTCTACGCACTTGGATTTATTCTCGGGCCGCGACTGAATGCAGCGGGACGCATCGGCCATGCAGATATGGCTCTTGAACTGCTCACGACAAAGGACAAGGGCAGGGCCAACCAACTTGCCCAGGAACTGGAATTGCTGAACCGTCAGCGCCAAGCCATCGAACTAAGTGTGTTTGAAGGTGCAACGTTGCAAGCCGAAGCCGCCTTGGGTTTGCAACACCCGAGTTCGGTGATTGTCGTGGCCAACGAGGACTGGCATCCCGGCGTCGTTGGACTTGCCGCCTCACGCCTGAAGGATCGCTATCAGCTTCCCAGTTTTGTGCTTGCCAACAATCCGAAGACCGGACTTTCCAGTGGTTCGGGCCGTTCGATCGCGGGCGTCGACATTGGAGCGGCCGTCCGCGCAGCCTATGAGGCGGGCATCATCGTGAAAGGCGGTGGCCACGCCATGGCGGCTGGCCTCACCGTTGAAATCGCCAAGCTTGCGGCGTTTCGCGATTTCCTGGGTGAAACATTAGCAAGTTCAGTCTCGGGTGTGGCGGAAAACCTGTTGCCTATCGACGGGGCTTTGAGTGCCACTGGCGCAACACTCGACCTCATCGAACTCCTCGAACAGGCTGGCCCCTATGGGTCTGCCCATCCATCGCCCATGTTCGCTTTTCCAGCCCACAGGGTCGTGTATGCCGATCCCGTGGGGTCTGACCACATCCGCTGCACTCTTGCAGCACCCGACGGAACGCGGATCAAGGCGATTGCATTTCGCGCTATGGGAACTGAACTTGGCGAACTGCTGCTCTCGGAACGCAAATTGCCCTTGCATATCGCTGGCCGATTAAACATCGACGAATGGGGCGCAAAGCGCGTTCCCAGCATCCAAATTGAGGATGTCGCAGGTGTTTTGTAAGGCTTGCCAGACCAAACGAACCTCTTTATAGAACCGCCTCAGTGCGCCCTTCGTCTATCGGTTAGGACGACAGCCTTTCACGTTGTAAAGACGGGTTCGACTCCCGTAGGGCGCACCACTGCTTCAAAAACTCATAAAAATTAATGAAATCAGGGCAAAATCGTGTAGTCCGAAAATGGCCGCGCACCCACCCTTACGGCTCATGGATGAGATCATGCCGAATTGCTTCGGCAACTTCTGGTAATTGTGCGCGCAGTATTGGCTGACGCGATCTGAATGGAGAACTAGCCCCTTGGCCGGACGTTTTGCTGAAGTGGCCCTGAACAAGGCGCGCATAACCAGGTCCTTCGTCATCCGCTGGCTCAACCTATAGCCTTCCAGTTCGCCATTGAACAAATCCTTCAGTCCAGCCAGGTACAACCAGCCCTCGTCGGTGGGAATGTAGGTGATGTCAGTCACCCAGACCCGGTTGGGCGCTGATACAGTGAAGTTACGATCCAGCAGGTTTGGAGCCATCGCCAGATTGTGCCGGGAATCAGTCGTTGCCTTGAATTTCCGCCTCTGTTTGCAGCGCAATCCCAGTTTCCTACGGATACGCTTGATGCGATCCGGGCCAACTTGGATGCCGTGATCAGCCAGATCACTCTATAGCTGTTGCGGGCCACAGGTCTCGCGCGTGCACTCGTGAGCCGCCCTGATTTCGACTTCAAGGCGGGCATTCCCTTGGGCCCGTGGCGACAACGGTCGATCGCGCCAGGCGTAGTATCCACTCCCGGACACGTCAAAAACTCGGCTCATCACGGCAATCGGGTAATGCTGTCGCAAGTCTTCCATTCGAGCATACTTCACCGCGACTCCTTGGCGAAATAGGCGTTCGCAAGGGCTCACCCATTTTTAACAGATCGCACTCCATCCGGACTTCCACCAACTCCCGCCTGACCCCAGTCAGTTCCATTTCCAGCTCGCTCTTCGGCCTCTGGTTCTTGCCAACCTCAGTCAGCTTCCCGTAACACCCGGCATAAATCCCGTTCTACAACGTCGCCACCGGCATCGAGAGCCGCTTTGCCGCTTCGGCCATCGTCAGCCTGTCAGCCCCATGCATACCTACCGCCTGCTCGCGGAATTCGGCCGTATAAGCTGCTTTGGGTATCCGTTCCATTTAAGTTGTCCGTTTCATTCTACCATTAGAAACGTTAGACTCCATCTTTCCAGCCCAGCTCGGACCGTGGCGGGACTGTTGAATATAGATCATTCTCGACAGCCAACTGTAGCCCATTTGTATCACTTTCTTTTATCGCTAGATTCAAGAGAGACAATAAAATCAATGATTTAGAGCTTTAGCGGTATGAACTGTAACCTATGTGTCCAGAATGGACCGTATGGCAATGGCGACCTCGGCAGGATTCGAACCTGCGACCGACGGATTAGAAATCCGTTGCTCTATCCAACTGAGCTACGAGGTCTTGCATTCCGACATTTAACTTATGATCGCCGGAATGGATAGGGTAACTGTTTCACGTAACCAAAGGGAACCAGATGCCATCCTATGCCCTAGCACTTAGGCCAGGCGCCGGTCAGTAAGTGGTGGTTGCAAAAGAACCTGTCCAGCAAGAGAAAGTGAATGGCGAGGTTAACGTCAATGGCCCAGCGCTCCTCGTCATGGTGCCAGTGAAGAAATTTGGTCGTCACGAAGAAGCGGCCGATGCATTCCAGGTCCCAGGCGACATTGGTGTGTATGAAGGCGGAGTAGGCATAGAATATGAGAAGATAGGCCTTGGTGGCGGCGGGCCGGAATCCAGGGGAGAACACCGCAATGATCGTCACGGAACGCAGGACAAAGATTTCGAGAGAGTTCATGTGCGCACCAGCAATCCAGTCTATGGATCTAGACGATTGATGCACCTAATGAAATCGCCAGAGGGCGGGTACGCGATGAAATGCGCGGTGCACTCAGTATTCTACAAGATCCATGACGAACAACATAATCTCCACCAACTGAAGAACGAAGGGCTGTGTGCCGATGCCTTCTCTCATTCCCCCGAAGGCAGTTTGAGCTGAGATGAAGAAGGCAGGCGCTGTGGCAAGATGGGTTAGTATCTGAACCACTATGGAACTTGCGAAATAGTAGACAGATCTTCGTGCCGCACCGCCCTGG
>Ga0315287_10002222_pt1 | contig 18222 bp, 16 predicted proteins | sample YL17G11_0_MG_FD_205037 | JGI IMG/M metagenome (GOLD analysis project Ga0315287, IMG submission 205037) | Sediment microbial communities from Yellowstone Lake, YNP, Wyoming, USA - YL17G11_0 | ecosystem: Environmental > Aquatic > Freshwater > Lake > Sediment | place: USA: Wyoming | collected...
CTGGGACTCCAGGTCCTCCAACATCTTCCTGCGGCCTATCAGCAGGTTCTTGAGCGATGCCTTTTCATGGGCGACCCGGTCCACGACCGGCTCGTACGTCTGGACCGCCAGCAAGTACGTCACGTGAGGGGCCACGATCCAGTTGTACATGGCCACTGCGCCGATCAGGACCAAGGCCGCGAAAACGGCCTGCCTGGATGACCTATTCCACTGGGCAAAGGTCTCGATCCACACCGACTAGCTCCCTGTTTTGGCTTCCAAAGTACATCGAATCTGGTACACGAAGTACATCCTGCCCTCCGCCTCCTCCTGGCTGCTCTTGACCACGGTAGCAGAGGACATATGTCGGGACTGATTGAGCCTGCTGGTAAACAGATTGACGGCCCCGTAGTTAAAGGAGAACCCGTCGATGACCAAGTCAGACTTCTCGGACTGCCGACCGATCAGACGTGTGATGAACACGCTCGACGGCGTAGCGCTGCGGACATCTGCCAGCAGCCCGGGCCAGTCGATCTGGCACTGGGTCTTGCAGACCACGTCCAGCCGCTCACGCGCCTTGGTGATCTGCTGGATCCGGGCGTCTAAGTAGTTCTGTTCCGTGACCAAGGCCACCGTCTCTTTGAGGCTGTGGGCCTTTTGTTTGTCGATGATGTTACCCCGAAGGCGCTCGGTTCTGACAATCAGGCCCATCACGACCAGGGCCGTCACCAGCAGAACGACCGCCGCACATACGGCGGTAATCAGGGCCTGTCTTCGAACGACTCGCCTCTGCGTAATCTGGGGCGGCAAGAGATTGACCTGGGGCGTGCCGTCTTCCTCACCCAACAATCGCAGTGCCAGGCCTACGGCAGACGGCGAGGCCTCCGCCAGAACCGCGGGATTGTCACACTCAACCCCCAAGGCCGAACCCACCTGGTCCGCGGTCGTGATTGCCATCTCGGCACGGAACCCCAATGATTTCAGCCGGCTGAGGGCATCGTCCGGCAGCGCAGCGCCATCGTCCTGCAGCACCATCATCTGCCATTGAGCAGGCGTGTCAGCCGCTTCGGAGTCATAATACTGAACGATCGCACGGATCTCTTCGGCCAGCCGTTTGCACAACGCCTCGGGATCAGACCAGACATCGGCCATGTCCCGGGAGCGGATGAAATCCAGGCGCCCGGCCTTGAAGATGCATAGGTCCAGCCAGGTCTCGCGGAGGACCGCCAACAGGACGTTGCGGTCGGACTGCCCGCCGATCGTCTTGGCGGACAAGCCCCGAATGGTGGCCAGAAGGGACGGCTCCACGATATCGAGGCCGAGCCATGCCCGTTCGCACGCCTCCACCAAAGGCAGCACCCGCCCCCCGTCGGCCGCTGCGGCCAACAGGCGAGGACCCCCTTTGGACGCCAGATGGCAGTGATCGGACACGAGCCGATCGGCAGCCAGGGTCACAGAGTGTTTGATCTCGTTTTGAATGAAGGCGCCCACATTGGCCGGCAGAGGCGTGGGCAATTCCAGGATCTGCATCCTCACCGAGGATCCTGCCAGCGACACGGCCGCCCTCGCATGTTGGCCCTTGCATCGGCGACTCAGGCCGGCCATGACCTTGATCAACGCGGGAGGATTTTCGATGCGACCGTCCTGGATCGTCCCGGCCGGCAATACCGCCTTGGCCGCCCTGACCAACACCAGCCTGCGGCTTTCCCTGCGCACCAAGGCCATACAGACCCGCGTCGGACTGACGTCCACTCCCAGTGCCATTCTGGCCTGACGTCTCATTCGTTGATCCTCAATGCATCAATCGTGATCGCATACGGCGTACTGCTGCCGGTGGCGTGGTAGTCCGCCTCCACCCTGGCCGTGTATCCCCGGGACGTAGTCCCCACAGAGGTCACGGTCCCGCCTCCAACGGTCACAGTGTACGAGCCGCCGTTGAAGGACTGGCCGGGGAACCCATCATTCCACCACTTGTTGACTCGCAGTTCCTTCAAGGCGTCCTCCAGACCCGCCTCGGCCGTGGCAAGGGCCTCGGCCGCATATACGTGGTTCTGCATCACCTGAATCTCCTCGGTGTTGAGCTCCAGCATGCCCATCACCATCGCGGCCAGCAAGGCCACGACAAACACCGCCAGCAACAACACCGAACCGCGTGTTCTTGTGTCTATATCCATACCCTCTGGCCTTTCGGGTTCACCGGGAACCTGGGCGTACATCCACTGGGTTTGTCGGCATAAAGGAGTGATGACCTTACCGAGACAGGGGACTTCGTGCGAATCCCACGGGCGCCCATGCCCAAAGGCCGTCCCATAACGGATCGGCCGGCCACATGCCTCTCTTCGCCTCAGAAATCCGCGTCGAGATCCACGTGGATCTTGGCGTCCCCCTCCAGGGTCTTGGCCTTGATCTTGCCGAAGAACTGGCTATTCGTCCAGACCTTGACGGCCCCATTGGGATTCTGGAGGATCGCGTATACCTTGGAATCGTCGCCCATATCAAAGGCCTTGTTGCTGACAACCATGAATATCCGCAAGTTGGACGGCGTGCCGGTGGATGCGTTCACTTCGGCCTCACTCCAGATGCTCATGGTTTTTTTCAGATAGAGATTCAGGCTCGAATTGGAGAGGATCTCCAGTGCGACGTTATCGCCCATTTGCCATGTGCCGTCCACCAGGATCGTGAGATGGCCACTGATCCTCAACTTGGAGGTGCCCCACATGGACACGTTGTTGTAGTGGTGGTTGGAGGAGAGGGTCAGCACCGTGCTTCCCGAAAGCGAGAGACTCCCCTCGTTGGGGTTGGAGAAAGGCGGGCCGGTCGGCGCAGACAGATCCGGGATGTCCACCTCCTGTGCAAGGACCCCCCGAGTCCCGGTGATCTGGGCGCTGTCGTAGGTCTTGATCCCCGTGCTTGGGTTGCCGCCTGGACCGATGTAGGCGCTGCCCCTAAGAATGGTCCCACCGGACAGCTCGATCCTGTTGCTGCTGGTGGAGTTCACGGACACTAAGGCCTCGCTGCCTGGACTGGCTGGATTGTAGGCCCCTTGGGATGAGCGATAGCTGTCGATGGCCCCATCATACCAGTCCACCGTATTCTTGAGGGCCACGCATGGGGGCTCCGTGCCGAGGGGATAGGGCGTCCCGGTACGGAGATACACGGAGGTAGTGAAGGTCTCACCTTGACCGGTCGAACCGGTCAGGATCGACTGGACCTTCACCAGCCGGATGGCCGCCCCGTCGGTAATGGGATTGAGTAGATCCTCCTTGCTGAAACAGGTGAACCGCAACTGGCTCACTGGTCCGGCCAGGTCCGCGAGGCTGCCGACCTGGCCGAACTCGACGTAGTTGTTTGCGCCGATGTCGTACCGATACGTATGGTCGTCGTTTCCCTTGAACTCGATGAAGCCGTTGGTTTGTGTGGAGTCACTGACGCTGGTGACCTTCTTGGCCTTGGCCAACTGGCGGCAGAGGTGGTCCACCAGGACCCGGCCGTTCTGGAGGCGATCGGCGTTGCCCTCCCGGGCGTCCCAACTGTTGCGGATCGCACGAAACAGCGGTACCACTGCCGCAAACACGATCACCATGACCGCCATTGCGACCGTAAGTTCCACCAGCGTCACGGCCCGCCTGGTCGTGACCGGTTCTGAGTTCTGAGTTCTAAGTTCTGAGTTGATCGGAGGCATGCCCTCTTCACCAGCAACTAACAACCATCAACCAACAACTACCTCCTCCTCGCGATCTGTGTCTTCAACGTCACCAAGATCTCGCTCGATGCCAGCGTCCCATTGCCGTCGCGGTCGTATCCGACCGACACAGTGATTGTCCTAATGTCGATCAGAGGTGTGTCGATCACCGTGCCCAGATAGGCCCCGTCCAACGCCACGGAGGTCTGGCCGAACGTCTGGTCAAAATCGTTGACTGCCTGAGTACGGATCTCATCGAGCTTGGCCTGGGCCAGGGTCAGCGACCGGGTCTTCCACTCGATCAGTCTGGCAGTTGCCTGGGAACTGGTCAATGCGTGGAGGATCGGGACCACACCGACGAGCATCAAGGCAGAGGCCACCACCACCTCGGTGAGTGTGACGCCCCTTGATCGGCGATAGGATGGGCTACTCTTGTTCATGATACTCCAAGCCCTGCTCTGCTAGGTCTCCGCGTACCTCTCCGAACCGATCGCCCCGGCCTTCTTGCGGCCTTTCACAATCAATGGCTATGGCCGGCGACCCGATGGGACGAGGTGCTGTAACTGTAGGCAGTGCCGAACGGACACTGGGGCGTTCCATCCGGGAAGTAGTTGACGTCCCCTGTGATGGTCGTCAGGGCAGCAGGCCAACTCGCAGTGCTGGCGTAGTACAGCTCGATCTGGGAATTCAGCAGGGCGACGTTGGTCTTGCAGGCATTGATCTTGGCAGTGGTGGAGCTTTGGCCGAGCCGCGGGACTGCTATGAATGCCAGGACCCCGAGGATGAGCACGACCACCAGCAATTCCACCAGTGTAAAGCCTCGGATACTCATGCGATGCATTGGGACCGCCTTTCAAAGAGACTACCGTTCACATAAACACGTTGACCACCCTATCGGCCAACACGTACTGGGACTTAACCAATACTCATTTGCCAGTCTGTCCCGAGCGGAATGGATGGGTTGCCTTGGCTCCGGCTAAGCCGGGCTAGGTAGCCGCGTACTTGACCGCACCGGTTGCAAAGACAAATGTCAGGACAAAGGACCTGCCGTCTGCAGAGGCTGTAATCCGTGTGCCGCTGTCGCTCTTAAGGTTGCCCAGGGGCTCGAATTTGAACTTGTTGCTGCCTGTACAGGTCACTGTGACGCCCGACTCGAAGGACTGGGTATCCAGGACCGCGCCGGTCTTGCTGTTCTTGATCTGGTAGCCGCTGTAGGGAGACGACCCGGTCATGTCCAGCTCGAATCCATGGTCGTTGGAGGCCGCATCCCGGATGGCCATGGACCGCGCCAGGCGGAGGTCCGCCATCAGTTTGTAGGCGGTCGCCTCTGCCTTCCTGCGCCGGACCAGGCCGTACGAAAACCGCGGCACCACCATTGCGGCCATAACCGCCATGATCGCCACCACGACCACCAGTTCCGCCAGACTGAAGCCCCTGCGAGACCTTGCCATTGAACGCTGCCCTCAAAAGGGGCAACGAGGACGATCTCTCCGCGGGTCATCCTCGTTGCATAGTCTTGTAGCGGGCCGGAACGGCCACATGATGGCCGTGTGCCAGCCTTGTTGTTTAACGATCAATGGCTATGGTCTGCGACCCGATGGGTCGAGGTGCTGTAGCTATAGGCCGTGCCAAAGGGACACACGGGCGTGCCTTCCGGGAAGTAGTTGACGTCACCTGTGATGGTAGTCAGGGCAGCCGGCCAACTCCCCACGTTGGCATAGTACAGCTCGATCTGGGAATTGAGCAGATCGATGTTGGTCTTGCAGGCGTTGATCTTGGCCGTGGTGGAGCTTTGGCCGATTCGCGGGATCGCGATGAAGGCCAGGGCTCCGAGGATGAGCACGACCACCAGCAATTCCACCAGTGTGAAGCCTCGGATACTCGTGCGACGCATTGGGTCCTCCTTTCAAAGAGACTACCGTTCACATTGGCTCGTTGTACCGTTCACATTGACAAGTTGCTATTGCTACCCTATCGGCCCACAAGGGCCATGACTTAACTTAACTTAACTAAACATATCACCGCAGATGGCTCATGTAGTCGAACATCGGAAGATATACGCCCATCAGGATCAGCCCTATTATCAGTCCCATCACCAAGGTCAGGGCCGGTTCGAGCTTGACCAGCAGGCTGGCTACGAGCCGGTCGATGTCGCGGTCCAGGAAGTCCGATCCCTTGGCGAGCATAGTGGCCAGGATACCGGCCTGCTCTCCCGAGTCGACCATCTGGACGATCATCGGCGGAAACAGTCCGTGGGCCTTCATCGAATGGGCGATCGGATGGCCAGTTCGAACTGACTCCTGAAGTTCCTTGGCGATCCGCGACATACTCGCATTGTGGGCCACGGTCTGGGCCACATCCAAGGCGTCGATCAATGGCACGCCCACGGAGACCAGCGTGGAGAGGGTCCGCGTAAAACGGGCCGCAACGGACATCCGATTGAGTTTTCCGAATACCGGCATCCACAGTTTGAAGTCATCCACCCAGGCCCGCACTGCCGGATTGCGGAGGAGCTTCCTGATCCCAAAGACCAGGCCTGCGACGACCACCGCGATGACGATCCATCCCCCGCGAAGCAGCCCACTGAGGAAGATCAGGAACTGTGTCGGCCCGGGAAGCTGGACGTGCAACCGGGCGTACAATTTTTCGAACATCGGCACCACAAACAACAGCATGGCCGTAACGACAATCAGACAGACCACGCCCACGACCATCGGATACAGGAAGGCAGACTTGATCTTCTGTTGCAGCTCGAACCGCTTCTCCAGATAGACCGCACTCATCTCCAGCGATAGGGCCAACTTGCCTCCCGTCTCCCCTGCCTCGATCATGCCCACGAAGAAGTGGGAGAAGACCTGTTCGTGCCTTCCAAAGGCCTTCTTCAGACTGGAGCCGATCTCGACGCTCTGGCGGATATCCGACAGGATGGCCTTGAAAGTTCCGCTTTCGGCCTGGTCTTCCAGGGTCTGCAGGCACTGGAGCACGCTCAATCCGGCAGAGTACATACCGGCGAACTGATAGGCAAAGGCCACCAGGTCTCTCTGTCGGACTCGCCCGCGGCCCGGCTTGTCCGCATGGGCCTTCTCCTTGGTCTTGCAGGCCTTCTGCAGCGTGTAACCGATCTTGGCCAGTTCATCCCGCAGGGCCGAGACCGTCTCGATGTCCCGATAGGTCCCGGCGAGACGGTTGCCCTTAACGTCCTTGGCAATATACGAGTAGACGGCCATTACGTGCCTCTCGTGTCCACGACACGGGAGATCTCATCCAGCGTTGTAGTCCCCCGGATCACTTCCTCTATCGCACTCTGGTAGAGGGTCCGCATCCCTTCCCGGACGGCTTGTTGCTGGATAGTGTCGCCGTCTTTGCCCTCCATGATCATCTTGCGAATGGCCGCCTTCACCGTCAGGATCTCATAAATGCTCCTCCGGCCCTTGTAGCCCTGGTAGCAATCCCCGCATCCCTCGCCTCGAATCAGTTTCATGCCCTGTTTGACGGCTCGGCTGCCGGCCAGCAGTTTCACCTCCTCCGGGGTCGGCTTGTACGGCTTGCTGCACTTGGGACAGGCGGCTCTAATCAACCGCTGCGCCACTGCCCCCAAGAGCGATGATCCCGCCAGGAACGGCGGGATGCCAAGGTTGATCAGACGCGAGACCGCGCCGGCGGCGTCGTTGGTGTGCAGGGTGCTGAGGACCAGATGCCCCGTCAAGGCTGCGCTCACGGCGATCTCGGCGGTCTCGCCGTCGCGGATCTCGCCGATCAGGATGATATCCGGGTCTTGTCGCAGGATGCTCCGCAGGGCAGAGGCAAAGGTCAGTCCCGCCAGCGGTTTGACCTGGACCTGGGTGATTCCATCGACCCGATACTCGACCGGGTCTTCCACCGTAACTATGTTCGTAGCCGGCGTGTTGAGCAGTTGCAGGAGCGAATACAGCGTAGTCGTCTTGCCGGAACCGGTGGGACCAGTAATCAGGATCATCCCGTAGGGATTGGCGGCCAGTTCGCGGAACGCAGTATTGTCCCGGGGCGATGAGACCACCTCATTGAGGTTCCATTTGTTGGCGCTCTTATCCAGGATTCGAAGGACGATCTTCTCGCCCCCCTGCGCGGGCAGGGACGACACCCGCAGGTCATAATCCTTGCCCGAATGGCCCAGGGCCATGTGCCCATCCTGAGGCAGACGCTTCTCCGAGATGTCCATGCCGGACATGATCTTGATGTGCGACACCACTTCATTTTGGGCGGAGGCAGGCACGGTAATTGCGCTACGCAGGATGCCATCCACGCGGTACCGCACCCGCATTTCCGACTCCCGCGGCTCGATGTGTACATCACTGGCCCTGGCGTCGATCGCACCACGAACGATCGAAGATACGAGCTTGGTCACCGGATCATTGGCCACCCGTTCCGAAACCTCATGGACCAACCGGACCTCCGGCTCTTGGTCGTGGCCCTCCTTTAGCCGCATGGAGGCGATGGCCTGCTTGGTCACACTCGCCACGTCAAAGTGGGAATGGATCGCCTGGCGGATGGAAGTGGGCGTGGCGGCCACTGGAACGACCTTGTAGCCGGTCTTCATCTCGATCTGGTCGCGCACCATCAGGTTCATCGGAGAACTCATGGCAACCACCAGCTTGTCCTCCTCCAGACGCACGGGTATCAGGCTGTAGCGATTGGCCATGTCGTAGGAGACCAGGTGGGCCACGACCGTTTCTATCTTCTCCGACGACAGATTGATGAATTCAATCCCGTTGCCGGCAGCCACGACCTTGACCAATTGGTCGTCGTTGAGCAGGTTTTCTTTCTTGAGGATGCTCAAGACGCTCTGCCCGGTCTGCTCGTGCTGAGAGACAACACGGTTGAACGACGGCTCATCCAGGAATTGCTCCTGTTCAAGTACCGCCAGGATAGGATCTGGTGTTTCCATGGAATGCGCATGCATCTACATACACCTTTTTAAGACGTTATCGACAATGCCCGCCAGCGACTTAATCCGCACAACAAGGCCAGCGATCAGCTAAAGACAGGCATGTGCCAGGCCGATAACGAAAGGCCTCGCAGACCTGAGAGACTGGCCGGGCCTGCCATTTTTGGATTCAAAGACGGCATGATATAGGGTAAGCTAGCTGTTAGCTGTTAGCTGTTAGCGAACAGTTGTCCGTTGTCAGTGTCCTTTGTCTTGAATCTTTAACGTGACTGCCAAGCGTATCGACGAGCACACACTGAGAGTCCTGGAATTCGCTCAGGTCCTCGAAATCCTGGCCTCGTTTGCCAGTAGTGACCTGGGCAGACAGGCGGCGAGGACCTTGTTTCCTTCCACGGACCATGCGTGGATTTGCCTGCGATTGTCCCAGACGTCCCAGTTACGGGACCTGCTCGATCGGGGCGATCGAATCCCCCTGGCCGGGATTCGTGACATCCGGACCTTGTTCGAGAAACTGGGCACCGGCCAGACGGTCTTTGAACCGGCGGACCTGCTGCAGGTCGCCGATACGATCGCTGCCAGCGGCCGGCTCAAGCGGTTCCTTCAAGAACTCGATCCCGGTCGATTCGGCAATCTTGTGGCCCTGTCGGATCGCCTGGGGGACTTCGACGCCATCGTCCAGCAGATCCAGCGATGCATAGGTGGAGACGGCAAGGTCCGTAGTACGGCCTCGGTCAAGCTGGCGGCCCTCCGCGACCAGATCGCCGCGATGGAGGAAAAGGTCCGGCGGCGATTCGCCCAGATCATCGCCCTGCCCGAACTGCGGCGGGCCATTGAGAACGACCACTTCCTGATCCGTCACGGCAGACCCGTGGTGGCGATAAAGGCCCATTATCGGGCCAGCATACGCGGCACGGTGCTGGACCGCTCCAACACAGGCGCCACCCTGTACATCGAACCGGACGCCCTGGTGGAGCTGAGCAACGACCTGGAGGAGGCCCTGTTCGAGGAGAAAAAGGAGGTCGATCGCATCCTGTGGGAACTGACCCATGCGATCCTGTCTCGTGAAAGCGACGTCCTGGCAAGCCTGCGAACCCTGGGCCTGGCGGACCTGATCCATGCCAAGGCCCGATTCAGCATCGCCTATTGTCTTTCCCGCCCACAGATTGTCCCTTCAGCCCGGTTGAAGCTCCAGGACGCCAGACATCCGCTGTTGATGAAATGGGCCGGCGACCATTACGGGCGCCCGGTCAGCGAGGTGACCGGCCAGGTCGTACCCATGAGTCCTCGCGTTGGAGACGATTTTGACCTGCTCTTGATTACAGGTCCCAACACCGGCGGCAAGACCGTGCTGCTCAAGACCATCGGCCTGTGTGTGCTGATGGCACAGAGCGGGATGCATATCCCGGCGGGCAGTGAGTCGCAGATCGGCGTGTACAGTCAGGTCTTTGCAGACATCGGCGACGAGCAGAGCATCCAGGAGAGCCTCAGTACCTTCTCGGCCCATATCCGTCAGATCGTCAGGATTATGGAAAGGACCGGTGATGGGACCTTGATCCTGTTGGATGAATTGGGAGCAGGTACGGACCCTGCCGAAGGCTCGGCCCTGGCTGCCGCAATCCTGGATGGTTTGCTGTCCAAGGCCGGTCACGTGGTGGCCACCACCCACCTGGGAGAACTGAAGGGCTTTGCCTTTGCCAGGCCAAGGGCAGAGAACGCCTCGCTGCAGTTCGACACAGCCACGCTGCAGCCCACGTACCGGCTGTTGATGGGTACACCAGGCAGCAGCAATGCCCTGGACATCGCCCAGAGGCTCGGCATGCCAAAGAAGGTAACGGCCCAGGCCAAGTCCCTGCTCGGTCAGGGCGCGGACCATGCGTCTCGCCTGATCAACGAGGTCCAGAAGATCCGGCAGGTGGCAGAGCAGAAGCGACAGGAGGCGGACTTGGCCCTTCAGCAGGCCAGGCAGATGAAGGACCAAGTCGGTCGACAGATCAGGGACCTGAAGGAACAAGAACAGCGACTGCGCAGCCAGGCGGATGATGCCATCGACCGATCCCTGCGCCCGGTCCGGGACATGGTCGAGCACTTTGCCAAGGCCGCGATGAATGCCCCCAAACCCTGGAGCACCGAGGCCCAGGACCTGGCCGATCAGGTCGGTCTATTGGCAGCCAGTACCCCGCTGGCAGTGCGTCACATGGAATTCATCAAGGGCCTCCGAAGGGGCGACACCGTATACGTCATCCCCTTCAAGCGGTCCGCCATGGTGGACCGCATCCGGCACAACCGCCGGACGATCGTGGTCTTCGCTGACGCCAAACAACTGGAGGTGGGCTTTGACCAGGTCTGCAGGCCGGATCTGGGTGCAGAACACTAGGGCTGCGCATCCAGGATGGTGACTATCCCGCGATCTCCATCCACCCGAATCTGCTGGCCCGTCCGGATGATCTTCGTGGCAGGTCCGACGTTGACCACGGCTGGGATGCCGTACTCGCGTGCGATGATCGCCCCATGCGAGAGGACCCCGCCCTGGTCCATGACCACCCCTGCAGCGGGAAGAAAGTACGGCGTCCATGCAGGATCTGTGAATGGTGCCACCAGGATCTCGCCGGCCTCTACGTGCTGATGTTCATCGGTCCGCAGGATCACGCGAGCCTTGCCGCTGACTACGCCCGGGGAGACGGCGATCCCTTTGAGTTCCCTCACATCCGCCTCGACCTGGGGACCGACGTACGTGTTGGGATCGAATCGCCCCACCACGACAGGCGGCGGGGTAAAGGCCCTGTTTCTTTCATATTCTACCCGCCGCTCCGCGATCCGCTGCCCCACATCCAGATTGATGTGACCTTGCGCAAGGGTCTCGATCTCGGACAGATCCAGGAAGAAGATGTCATCTGCGTGGGAGACAAGGCCCTCCCTCTGGAATCGGGAGCCTAAAACCAACAGTACCCGCCGCAAGGCGGCCAGTTGGCGGACGATCTCGTTCTTCCAGTTCTCCCGCTCCACAGCAAGCCTTTGCACCCGCTTTAGTGACCAGACGAAGAGACGCCGCTTGACTGGATTCCTCAACCGACGGAGGCATTGCCCGGTCAATGCCTCACGATCTATCGCCAACTGGCGTTGTCTGGCCAGGGGATTGAGGGTCCCGATAGAGCGTAGACTGCTCCGCAACCAATCGAGTATATACTCCGGCCTCTCAAACCAGCGAGCGTTGAAGAACTCCAGCTCGCCCCTGCAGTGGTGTCCGTGCTCTGCCATGAACCGGTCCCAGGCCAAGAGAAAGCGTCGGCCCCCTTCCGTTCCGCTGAGCCTGGCCTGAAGGGCCTGCCAGTCCAGGTCGAACAGGACCACGGCCTCCGTTTCCTTGTCTGCATGCACCAGTTCAGCGATCCGCCACAGGTCCAGGCCGGCCTCCGTGTCCGCCATTCCGCCCTGTGCGGCCAGGAGTCTGTACCCCAGATTGAGATCAGGATCACCCAGCCAGTCCCTGCATGCCTTCTCGAACACCAGGATCCCCGGTGCGGAGGTGACCAAGTAGAGCATATCCAGGTCCGCTGTGTTATTCCAGAGACTCTCTCGGAAGGTCTTTGACAGATCGGCCGTGTCCATGGCCTCCAGGTCGAGACCCAGAAGTGCATCGTTGCGGACCCTCAATCGGGTGCGGGCCTTCTGGCCCCTCTTGGGTAAATGGGTCAGGAGGTCATAGACGATCCGAGGCCAGGAGAAGATATACCCGGGCCAGTTAAAGCCCAGGTCAGGGAGGTCCTCCTCTGAGATGTCGACCTGGCCGAGATGGTACAACTCGATGTGCTTTCCGCCGAAGATGCCCTCGAACTGGGCCGCATTGTCCGGCCCCAGGCCAAAGGGCCTCCCTGCCGCCAGACCCGTGTTGATATTGAAATAAACCCTGCCTGCCACCAGCCCCGCCACAGGGGCCCTGTCCGCGTCCACTCCAACAAGACGAAAGATAGATCGAAAAAGGGGATTGAACAAGAGCTGGATCATCGACCAGGTAATAGGTGTCATGACGTCCGGTATGACCTCTCCGGTGTTGGTATTGGTCCAGACCTGCTGGTCCTCCCAGGGCTTCTGCCGTGGGATGGCGGTGATCGGCCTGGCCTGGAGGAACCAGAGACGGCCGTCCCGGATCGCCCACTCGACGTCTTGGGGACAGCCCAGCCCCTTCTCGATCCGTATAACAAATCGGGCGAGTACCTTAGCCAGATCAGGGGCAAGCACCGGACCCCGACCTTGCCCATCGGAAGGGATCTGCCGGATGATCTCCAAGTCCTTCTTGCGGATGATGAACCGGTCCGGCTGGACCCTGCCTGAGACCAGGGCCTCCCCAAGACCGGCACATGCCTCGATCACGATCCGGCTGCGGCTGCCCGTGACCGGATCGAGCGTAAACGCCACACCTGCCGCATCCGGCTCGATTTGCTCCTGCACGATGACGGCCATCTCCACCTGGAGGTGCTCAATGCCGTTCCGCCTGCGGTACTCAAAGGCCCGCTCAGTCCAGAGCGAGGCCCAGCACTGCTTGACCGCTGTAAGACACTCATTCAACGACGTCACGCCCAGGATCGTCTCATACTGGCCTGCAAAGGAATGCCCAGACAGGTCCTCTGCCGTGGCCGAGGAGCGGACGGCCACGACCGTTGCCCCCAACTGTCCATAGGCGGCCGCGACCTGCTCTCGCAGATAGTCTGTCAGAGGTGCACGAGCGATATGTTGGCAAATCTCCTCAATCACACCCGGCTTCGCGTTCGGCTGCAAGTCCAACTCATGCAAGAGCGATGCCATTCGCGAGCGAAGGTCGTTTGCATCCAGATGCTCCCTGAAAGCGTTCGTCGTGAGAAAGAAGCACGGAGGGACCCTCATTCCGAGCCGGAGCAGCGTACACAGGCCTACTGCCTTAGGGCCGATCAACGGTCGATCCGTTTGCTCCGGCTGTCTGCTCAGCCAAAGGACGATCTTCTGGTTCATATCAGTAGAGACCCGGGATAAACCGATACTTCACCTGCCGCAGATAATCTGCATACGAGCGATCATGCGACAGGATATTCTCTTCGTACTTTGCCCGCCTATCATACAGAACTGCCACGACGATCAGAAGAGCGGCATTGTGAATCGAGGGATTCTTCAGGACATAACCTAACCGCAGGACGATCGCGGACAAGTAAATCGGGTGCCTGACGATCTGGTACACATATCCCGTCTTCACCCGTCTCAAGGCGGGGAAGATATCGAAACTCCTGCCGAGCACTGCCGCAGCCACGAGCCCAAATAGAACCGCGGCACCGATGAGGGTATCACCGGCAAGGAGGAGCATGGGGTGAGGGCTAAGCCCATTCCTGATGAAGAAAAAGCCCGAGAATGAGGTGATCAGGGCAACCAGCCAATGGAGAAGATTCATGCTCACGGCAGAGGGCCGGGTACGAATCAGGAAGAACAATGCGACTGTCACGTTATACGCCAGATGCAATACTTCGAAGATATCGAAGCCCTTCAGAAGAGCCCGTGCATGTAGGGCAGCTAAAATCACACAGTACAGTGACAGCGAGACGCTGAAGGCAAAGCTCTTGAGAAACGAGTCGATGGTGGCGTTTCTTACTTCCATCAGGGTGGGCCTTGTGTTGTCATGCGCTCATTCTCAACCGCTACCCTACCCTCATTCGGCGTTCACCTCTCTGACAAAGTAGGATGCCCATTGTGGCCCAGCATGGCTTGCGCAAGATCACTCAGCGGCTCCTCGTGCGATGCCGGCAGGGCGACTGCCGATCGTCTGGCCCAACTCAAAAAGGCTCCACTGTGAGATGCCATCCTATCTCTCAGCATACTTTGACCCCCTCAAACCATGCAAAGGACTTGTCGCAACCTCTTCGCGTGATCGTAAGACCTCTGAATTGCCGGTCCATGTCCTCGAACCGAAGCCGGTTGCCTGTCCTTGGGCACCTGAGGATGTCCTGCAGGTCCATATTCTGTCTCCAATGCCCTGCGCACGCAACCGGGGCCGCAGCCTACAACAGCAGGTCTCGCCGGTGCCAGATGATACCACCGGCCACGGCCGAGACCAAGAGCACAGTACCCAGCACGGCCATGTCGCCAAGGGGCCAGGCCAGGCCCAGAAAGATCGATGCAAGGTCGATGTAGTAAAAGAGGGTGAACGGGGTCGCCGGCTCCATCCAGGGCCACCATGGCGCGATCATGCTGACTGCATAGTTGACCACCAGAAAGGCCCCGGTCACGCCCACGGCCGTGCCTCGCCTGTCAAACGCCGCAGCGGCCATCATGGCAACTGCCCCGACCGCGCAGGCCGCCAGAGCGGCCAGGATGGCGGCCCTAAAGAACGGATCGAGCGAGACGGGCTGATCGAAGGTGTACAACCGGATTCCGGCTGCAGTCCCAAGAAACATCGCCCCTGCCAGGCCGGCCATGCCAAGCAGCGTGACAATACCGGCACACACGTAGACCTGGGTCTTGGTCGTTGGCCGGCTGAGGATCAGCTCCATGGTCCCTTGCTGGACCTGTCCGGTCAGTAGTCCGGTAGGCACGGCCACGGCAAAGAGCATGAACAGGGTCAGGACCAGGGGATGCTGGTACCCCATTGCGACCAGGCCGGTTACGTTGCCGAGTTGCAGGGCCTCTCCACCCAAGGCGGTCTTGATGATCCCAGGCAAGAATTTCAAGAAGGAAAGAAAGGCCTTGACGTTCTCGTTGTCGTGCACGATCCCGCATATGGCGATCTGGACCAGGAAGATCATCAAGGCAGTCAGGACCCACAACAGCAAGGTTCGACGCAGCCAGAAACCCAGAAGCACCCAGGGAAACAGCGGACGGATATGGATCATGGCCTGTCCCCTCCGTCGGCCATCCGGCCCTCCGTGGGCAGCGTATAGTACTGGATGAAGGCCTCCTCCATGGAGGTCTCAGGCGTGGCGATCCGATCCACAGGAAACTGCGCGATCCACTTCATGACCGCGTCGGACGTGCCCTTGTAGGCCACGTGGACCATGCCCGGCCCCTGCTCGATCACCCGCACACCCGGCAATAGGTCCACCGGGATCTTCGGGACTTCGACGCCAGCCTGAAACCAGACCTTTAGGCGGTGCTCGCCCTGGCCCACGATCTTAGAGATGGTTGCCAGCTCCACCAATTGACCCTCTCGCACGATTCCGGCACGGCCACACACGGCCTCTACCTCGCTGAGGTCATGGGAGGAGAGCAGTATCGTGGCCCCTGCCTCTGCCGCCTCGCGGATCAGATCCAGGACGACCTGGCGGACGAGCGGGTCCAATCCGATCGTCGGCTCATCCAGGATCAGGACCTGGGGCCGGTGTTGGAAGGCAAAGACCACACCAACCTTCTGCCGATTGCCCTTCGAGAGATCGCCTACCGGCCGATCGAGATTGAGCCCCAGCCTGTCGGCCAGCTCCTCCCGCCTGGCCTTGGCCGAATCGCCGTCCCCCAATGCGGCCAAGAGTCTCAGTGCCCGTCGCGCAGGGATCCCGGGCCAGATGCGGAAATCCCCAGGCAGGTACCCGATCCTCTCATGCCCGGTGGCCCGGCCTGCGATCACCCGTTGGCCTAGCACCTGAACATCGCCGCTATTAGGCCGCAGCAGCCCCATGATACACCGGATCGTCGTGGTCTTGCCTGAGCCGTTGGGCCCCAGATACCCGAAGACCTCTCCTGGGGCCAGGAAGAAGGTCACGTCCTCGATCCCCCTGGCAGAGCCGTACCACTTGGTCAGAGACCTGACTTCCAGTGTTGCCATGACCCGTGTATCCTACCCTCCGCTCGCAGGATTGGCCAGGCCGGCCTGGCCGGGGATGATATCGGTGAGCTTGAACTCCGAGTAGCCTTCAGGGATCTCAGTGCTGAACAGCCCGGGGTCCAGCGCGACGTTGTAAGACTCGAGGCTGGTGGTCTCGTGCAGGTTGAGGTCCATGAAGAACGTGGCCATAGTCTTGCCTATCCGGAAGTAGCCCTCCAATTGGATCGGCAAATGCTCACTCGTGGACACCCAGGCGGTTACCCTGCCCTGCTGGATGTCAAAGATAGACCTGGGTAGGACGTCTTTCAGGTCACCAATGTCGTGGAGCTCGAAGCCCTCCACGTCCGCGCCGTTGATCTTGCCCGGACCCAGATCCTTATGGTCGGTCTGCAGGAGGAGATCAACAATGCCGGCAGGGGCCAGCCTTTCCGTGAGCTTGATCTGGCCCTCCGTATATGGGTACTTCAGGCACTTCTTCTTCCATGGGGCGAAGGCAATGAGACCCTGCCTATCGGGCATGTTCATCACGACGCGATACAACATCGCGCCGTTGAGGTACCCCTGCTCCGCGTACCCATACTGCCTGGATATGTACTTGACCACGTCCAACGCGACCGACAGATTGGGGTCTTCAGCGGAGGAAAACACCTTCTGGCCCCTGAGGACCATGGTATCCACCCGTGCAATCCTCTCCTGGGCAGCCAGAAGAAGGCCTTGCCTAGACTGCCCCAAGGGATTCAAAAGAACCAATCCAGCGGCCAGTGCGACGACTGCTGCAGCGGAATAACGCGTTACTTTACTCTGCATAATGCACCTCCATATAGGTTGAGTTAAGGTCTTACGATTTCGGCTGGAACCCTCGAACCCCCGTTCCAGCATCAGGGCCTCCTCCGGATACCTCCTGGCCCACTGGTCGAAGTCGAACTCCGCTGGCTCCCAGCGTACCTGCCGGTCCAGCAAGGGGTCCAACCACTGATTGTCCTTGTCGTGCCTCATCGGTAAGTCACCTCCTGAAGACTCGTCTCGTCAGATACGCGGCGATCTGTCTCTTGGCCCGGCGGAGCCGTCCATCGATCGACTGGGGCGTTGCACCGAGGACCCTGGCCATCTGCCGGTACGTCATCTCATTATAAAACCGCAGGTACACCACCTCCCGCAGATGCAGCGGCAGGCGTCGTAATCCCTCGGCCACAAGCTCCATCTGTCCGTCACCCCGGCCATCATCGGCCTGCTGCATCTGGCAGTCCTCGACGGGAGTTCGCTGCCTTTGCCGGTCCCGCAGCATATCCTTGGCCACGTTCCTACAGATCGCTGCCACCCAGGCGCCGAAGAGCTCCGGTCTCTTCAGCCTTGGAAGCTGCCTGCACGCATGAGCCAGGGCCTCCTGGGCAGCATCTTCAGCCAGATGATGGTCCAGCAGGATGGAGTCCGCCACAGCCACCAACGGAGGGTAATACCGCCTGCAGAGCTGGCCAAAGCTGTCGGCGTCCGCCTTCAAGGCCCGCCGGACGAGAATCGAGTCCTCAGCGTCGATCATGCATCCATTGTCACACATGCTCTTACATTATGTCCTGACCGATCACCAAAAATCGGCGCAAAATAACAAAGTCGTTGAGGGCCGGAAAGGCACTCAAGCCGACTTCAGGGCCCGGACTTCGGGGGCCTGCCTTAAGAGCCACTTGCAGAACCTCTCGGTGACGGGTTGTTGCCATGGGTGGGGCTTGTGTTGGGTCGGTACGAAGGCCAACGGATCGCGTCACAGGCGATTGTTCGGGCCTCGGCGGGCCGTTGAGCTTCGGCGAACCCAATCCTGTTCGGCACTCGGGTTGCTATCCGTCGCGTGAGCACGGGAAGTACCTGTGC
>Ga0315287_10002223_pt1 | contig 18219 bp, 19 predicted proteins | sample YL17G11_0_MG_FD_205037 | JGI IMG/M metagenome (GOLD analysis project Ga0315287, IMG submission 205037) | Sediment microbial communities from Yellowstone Lake, YNP, Wyoming, USA - YL17G11_0 | ecosystem: Environmental > Aquatic > Freshwater > Lake > Sediment | place: USA: Wyoming | collected...
GATGTGTTTCTATGATTGATCGGGTTATCGAGAAAAGCGATGTCGGGGATATTCTGAGGCGGGCGCTCGATGGCGAAAGGCTCGACTTCGACGACGGCGCGCGGCTGTTCGCGTCGGGCGATTTGCACGCCATCGGCTGCGCGGCCAATGTGATTCGCTCTCGCATAAATGGCGATCGCGCGTATTACGTGGTCAATCGGCACATAAACTACACGGATATCTGCAAAAATCGGTGCGCTTTCTGCGCGTATTGGAGAAGCGAAGAAGACGCCGACGCGTACGCGATGAGTGTGGATGAGATCGTCGAGCGCGCATCGGAGTATTACGGCGAGATGAAGTTCACCGAGCTTCACATTGTCGGCGGGCTGCACCCGACCATGCCGTTTGATTACTATACGGAAATGCTCCGCGCACTGAGATCCCGATTCCCGGGCGTGCATATACAGGCTTTCACGGCGGTCGAGATTGCCCACATCGCCGAAATCGCCCGGCTGAGCGTTCGGGATACGCTGGCCGCGCTGCGCGACGCGGGGCTGGGTTCGCTGCCGGGCGGGGGGGCGGAAGTCTTCAGCGATAGGGTGCGGGGGATTGTCTGCCCCGAGAAAATGTCCGGTTCCCAGTGGCTGGATGTCATGCGGCAGGCGCACGAGCTTGGCATCAAGAGCAACGCGACCATGCTCTACGGGCACGTGGAGACGGACCGCGAGCGAGTCGAGCACATGATTGCGCTGCGCGATCTTCAGGACGACACCGGCGGGTTCATGACGTTCATTCCGTTGAAGTTCCATCCGGCGAACACGAAGCTTGCGCATCTGGCCGTCCAACGCAGCTCGATGGACGATTTGAAGCTCTATGCCATTTCGCGGCTGATGCTCGACAACATCCCGCATATCAAGGTCTTCTGGATTATGCTGGGGTTGAAGCTCGCGCAGGTGGCGCTGAGTTACGGCGTGGATGATTTTGATGGCACGGTTGTCGAGGAGAAGATCACCCACAGGGCCGGAGCGACCACACCGGAGGGGCTCACCGTCGACGAACTCCGGCGGCTGATATCCGAAACCGGGACTGTGCCCGTGGAGCGCAACACAATATACAATGAGGTCACAAGGAATGAAGCTGGGCTGCCTGCCATATCTTAACGTGAAGCCGCTTGTATACACGCTAGAACACGGCGGGCTGCCGCTTGGCTGGGAACTCGTGTATGCCCCGCCTTCGCGGCTGGCTGAGCTGCTGGCGGCGGGCGAGATAGCGGCTGCGCCCGTATCGAGCTTCGCCACGTTCGCGAATCCCGACCTGGAGATATGCCCCGGAATATGCATCGCCGCTGATGGGCCGGTCAAGAGCGTGCTGATGTTGTCTAAGAAATCTATGCAAAACTTAGACAAAGTTGCACTCGACACCGGCAGCCTTAGCGGCGCGAGTATGCTCAAAATCATTCTTGCGGAGCTTTACGACGTCCATCCCGAGTTCGTCCGCAAGGCCCCTCGTCCGGTTCTGTCGATGCTGGATGAGTGCGACGCGGCTTTGGTGATCGGCGATCCGGCGATGATATGCCCAAAGGACGATCTTCACGTGTTCGACCTGGCCGAGGAATGGAAGAAGCTCACGGGGCTTCCGGCGGTCTTCGCCGTGTGGGCGGGCAATCACATCGGTCCGGAGTTGGTGGATGTGCTTACGCGGGCGAAAAGCGCCGGGCTTGCGCGGGTCCACGAGATTGCCAGGGAGGAATCCGTGAGGCTGGGGCTGCAGTATGAAGTGTGCGATGAATATCTGTCGCGTATTATGATCTACGACCTGGGCGAGCGGGAGATGCAGGGGCTTGCGCTATTCAGGCAAAAGGCGGTTCAGCATGGACTTGTGGAACCACGCGGGGTGAGAGTATGACCGGCGGCAGACTGTCCCAGGACTCGGCTCTTCGGATGCCGCGGGACGTGCCGCTCGCGGAGCTTGCCTGGGCGGCGGATCGTGTGTGCGAGAAAATGCATCCCGGCGGCGTCAGGACCTACGTGATCGACCGGAACATCAATTACACGAACGTGTGCGTGTCGGGATGCTGTTTCTGCGCGTTCTACCGAGAGCCCGGCGACCCGCGCGGCTATGTTCTGACAACCGAGCAGGTTCTCGACAAGATCCGCGAGGCCGTGGAACTGGGCGCGACCCAGATTCTGATGCAGGGCGGGCTGCATCCGGAGCTTGCAATCGAGTATTTCGAGGGGCTTTTCAGGCAAATCAAGCGGAGCTTCGATGTTCAACTGCATTCGCTCTCGGCTCCGGAGATCGTGCACATCGCGGCGGTCTCCGGGCTGACGATAGAAGAAGCTATGACCAGGCTTCGCGAGGCAGGGCTGGATTCGCTGCCCGGCGGAGGGGCCGAGATATTGGTCGATGAGGTCCGCTCCAGGGTCAGCCCGAGGAAGTGCACCGCCGGTCAGTGGCTCGATGTGATGCGAACGGCCGGCCGGCTTGGAATGCGCGCCACGGCGACCATGCTCTTCGGAATGGGCGAGTCGACGGCGGACCGGGTGAAGCACCTCGAGGCCGTTAGATCGCTTCAGGACGAAACCGGCGTGTTCACGGCATTCATCCCGTGGACGTTTCAGCCCGGCGCCACTACCCTTGGCGGACACGCCGTGGGCGCTCACGAGTATCTGACCGTGCTGGCAATTTCGCGGCTTTACCTGGACAATGTATCGAACATTCAGGCTTCGTGGGTCACTCAAGGTGGGGAAATCGCGCAGTTGGCTCTGAAATCGGGCGCGAATGACATCGGCAGCACGATGATAGAGGAAAACGTTGTGGCTGCGGCGGGGGTGTCGCACTCCATGAGCGAGGCCGATTTGATCGGCTTGATTCACCGCGCGGGTTACGATGCCGCCCAGCGGTCGACTGTGTATGAGATCATCGAGCCGCACCCAAGGCAAGCGCGTGCGGCGATGGAGAGCAAGTAGAATGGCTAAACCGATTGAGCAGTGCGAATTGGCGATAATAGGCGGCAGCCAGGGCTTTCGGACCGCCCAGGAGCGGGCCAACCTGGGGCCGATATCGACGCCATTTGGGGAATCAGTGCCCGTTCATCATCTTTCGATGCACGATACAGAAGTTCTTTTCATTTCCCGGCACGGCGAGCGCGGCTACACGATCTCCGCGCCGTACGTGAACTACAGGGCGAATATCTGGGCGCTCAAGGAGATGGGCGTGCGGCGGATAGTCGCATGGTCGGGCCCGGGGGCGATCGACCCGACAGTCCCGATAGGGAATCTTCTTGTGCCGGGTGACGTAGTAGACGAGACAAAGGGCCGGGACTACACGTTTTTCGACGGCCTCGGGATCGGGTTCATCAGGCAGAACACGGTGTTTTGCCCCGAGCTTGCCGAGAGCCTTCGGGCGGCTATTGTGGACGTTCAAGGGCACTGCCGGACGAATGACGTCTACGTGTGCACCCAGGGCCCGCGGCTGGAAACGCCCGCCGAGATACGCAAATTCGCCCAATATGGCGGCACGCTCGTGGGCATGACCCTCGTTCCCGAGGCGTTTCTTGCCAGGGAACTGGAGATGTGCTATTGTCCGCTTTGCTACGTGACGAACTACGCCGAGGGGGTCATCCAGCGGCCATATCGGGCGGGCGAGCTGTTCGAGGGGCTGCTCGGCGAGGACGAGCGCGTCAAGGTGGATGCCGCCGTGAGCGCGCTGCCTCGAATCGCCATGGGGGCACTGACGAGGGTGAGCGATACCCCATCGTGCAAATGCCAACTATCGATGGAACGCTACAGGCGGCGCGGAGACATCGGCGAAGACTGGCATACGTGGATAGAGCAGCCCGCCTGAAAGCTGAAAGCTCAAAAGCAGATTGGCTATGCTGCGGGAACGACTATACCCACAATCTCTCATAATTGCACAGTCAAGAGTTCCCGCAGCTACGGTATGCATGCGATCACAGAAGGAAAAGCAGATTCCTCGACTTCGCTCGGAATGACAAAGTGCGGGGCCGCAATAACAACTGGGAGCTGGTTAACTGACAACATGAACATACTCATCACCAACGACGACGGCATCCATGCCGAGGGGCTGGTTGCCCTCAAGAATGAACTCCAGAAGATAGGCCGGGTGCAGGTTATCGCGCCGGACAGGCCGCGCAGCGCGTGCGGCCACTCGATCACATTGCACAAGCCTCTGCGCGCCGACCCGGTGAAGCTTTCCGATGGAAGCATCGGTTATTCGTCCAACGGCACTCCTTCGGACTGCGTCAGCCTCGGGCTGCACGGAGTGGTCGAGGGATCCATCGACCTGATTGTCTCCGGCATCAATCTCGGCCCGAATCTGGGCTGGGACCTGACATACTCGGGCACGGTTTCGGCGGCGATGGAGGGGGCGGTGGCGGGGCTGCCGTCAATCGCGGTATCGCTCGTTTGCGACAAGCACAGGCCGGATGTGGATTACTCGTATGCGGCAGCTGTGACGCGCGATCTGGCTCTGAAGCTGATGGAGCACGGGTTTCCCAAGCATACCCTACTCAATGTCAACGTTCCGGACCTGCCGGAAAACGAGATCAAGGGTGTGGCGATCACCATCCAGGGCAAGCGCGAGTATGACGGCGAACTGGAGACTCGCGTCGACCCCAGCGGGCGCCGCTACTACTGGCTACGGAGCGACGGCCCCAAGGATACCCTCGACGAAGGCACGGACGTAAGGGCGGTCAGTAACGGCTGGGTGTCGGTGACTCCCGTCCATCTCGATCTCACCGATTACAAGTCCGTGGAGCTGATGAGAAGCTGGGCTATCGAATCCTCAAAGGAGTGATTGATTTCCGTCATTCCCGCGAACGCGGGAATCCACCTTCCAGCCCATCTCGAATTGTCAAAGGAGTTGATCTTTGCTTGACTCATAAGCCTCTGAATCCGATACTTGCGGCGCTTAACGGCGCGGTTTTGGCCCTGGTGGTCTGCTTTGCGCTTGCTTACGTTGGGGTGTTGACTGGTTTCGCCAATCCCACCTCGCCCGCCGGCCCCAGGGAGTCCCTATTCGCGGCTTTTCCCAGAGCCGCCCTCAACGTGTATGCCATGCATCACGTGACGCTTTCGGGCAGCGGCGAAGTCTCGGATGTGCTCCTGGGCAACCATCGGGTATCGGACACCATCACGCTGCCGCTCACGGTCTGGTTCGTGATACCCGCGATTGCGATTCTCATAGGGGGATACGCGGCCGGCGCTCGGAGAAGAGGCAGCGGCACGGCCGGGGTCGTGCTGCCCGCGATGCTGGCCGGTATCATATATGCGGGCGTCCTGGCGGGGATTGCAGGTATGGTCCACGCGACACTGCACCCGTCCGCTATACCTGCTGTGGGAGATGTTTCGTTCAACCCGCACGATATTGCCCTGAGCCCGAACTCTCTGAGCGCGTTGCTGTTCACGGGGCTCTTCGGCGTTTTCTACGCCTATCTCGGCGCAATGATATCGTGCCGCAAGGAGCGCGCGCGGGGCGAGCGCGGCGTGTGGTGGGGATGCGTCAAAGCGGTCACCTGGATCAGCGCGGTGATTCAGCTGGTTATGATCCTGGGCTTCGGGCTGTGGCTGTTCCGGTCCGCTCCTCAAGAGCAGTTCCAGGGTGGGCAGCGCCTGCAGTTCTTCTGGATGGCTCCCACCGTATCAGGAATTGGATACACTGTGGTGCACGGTCTGACACTTACCGGAGGGCTGTCATCCGAGCCACGGGTCGGCGAACCTTTGGGGGGCAAGGCGAGCCTTTACACCGGGACGGCCGTCGCCGGTATGCCCGAGCAGCCCAAACCCCTCTCTGACAAGATAAGGCTTGGGGCGGCGCCTGCCCTTGTGGCAATCTGCGCATTCTTTATCGGCATGCTGGCGGTGTGCTGGGGTTCGAGGGATGGAGCGTTTCCCGCCGCGTTTCGATGCACGTTGATAATGGCTGTCCTTGTGGCGGCCACGGCTGTTTTGTGCGGCTTCGGATGGATGGGGCGTGAACCCGGCGCGGTGGTGAGGTTCACGCTGCGGTTACTTCCGGATTGGCCGGTTGCGCTCGCCGCGATTGGGTTCATGGTGTTTGCGTTTATCGGCGCGTCCTTCGCTGGTTTGTTCTGCGAGGGCAGGCGAAGCCCAGTGTCGGCGCCATGATCGTCAAGAACACTACTCGGTATCACATTTCGACCGCGCTCAAGGAGGCCGTCTCGGCCTATCCGGTCGATGGCCTGGTTGTCGAGTTGAAGTACTGCCCAAAAGGGTCCCGGCGCTACATTTCGGGCACGTATTATCGCCGCGCGAGCGGTTTCGAGGACGGCAGGCTGATTAGGATCAGAATCAACAGACACAATGTGTATCCGCTGAGCACGCACTTCAAGACTTCGAGCTACCGCAAGAAGCGCAATGCTCGCGGTGAGGAGATGACCTACCAGAAACTGCGGACGGTCGCGTTTCACAGCCCGGAGGACCTGATAGTGGCGATCTTTTTGCACGAGTTTTCGCACTATCTCGACCACGTTCAGGGGCTTAATGGAAGATATAAGCAGACGAAGGCCGATAAATTCGCCATATCGATTCTCGAGGGATTGGGAATCATAGACGCTGGAGAGGAAATTGCGTAGAAAGAAGCTGCCCGGCCAATCGATTTTTGCTCGGAGGGCGCACTTTCTGAAGGGCGGCCCGATGGAGCTCGGCAAGACCGCCAGGAGCAAGCGCAGGCGGAAGTCGGATCACCAGCAGGAGCGCCGCGTCGAACGAGGTGAGGACGAAGCGTGACGCGCGCGTCCTGGGTTCATGCGCGGATAACCGAGCGGGCATAAATAAATTTGGAATACTACTTGTAATCGCGTTGTAAGGGTGCTATAATCCAGCCAATAATCTCCGAAGTCCGTATCCGCAAAGGGAGAACCGCGGCTTTGAATGGGCTGAATGGACTCTTGTTAGCGTGCGTTGGCGTGCCGGCGAATGCTGAGTTGGCAGGTCGCGTCGTTGGCTTCGGTGGTGTTGGATGACTTATCAAGGCAGGGGCCGTTGGCGCCCCTGCCTTTTTTGGCGCCACAGGAAGGGCGTATCATTGGAAGAAATGCAGAGCGGCGGAGGTAAATGATGGGTTACAGTCCTGGTGACGAGATCGAAGTAGTTGTTGATCGCGAGGGATTGGGTCCGGATCAGGGAATAGGACACCTGCCGGACGATACCATGGTTGTCATTGTAGGGGCGGGGGCGAAAGTAGGCGAATCAGTGCGGGCGACGGTGATCGGGTTTGAACAAATGCGCCTGGGGGCGTCTTTGTTAGCTAATGCCAAGAAGTAGGTGAGCGCCGGCTCGTGTCATTCCGAGCTGTAACTCGAATCACTGCATGATTGTTGCATTCATTGGTAGCAGTGATTCGAGTTAGCCGAGGAATCTGCTTTTTGGGCTCTGCTCTGGGAGCGGCAGTCGACTACGCTGCGGAACTCTTGATCGTGCGGATTCGTCAGCTCGGTGCTGGCAGCCGTTCCCGCAGCAGATCACCATTTCCTTATCCCTTTTCGCGTTTTCGCGATTAGGATGCTCTCCCGTTGCTTATTACCTACATCTGCTCGTCGGTGAAGACCGCGCGTAGTTCGCGTTACAAGACCTATCGGCACTGTGCTACAGGGCGGTTGCCGCAATCTCGCCGACGTCGGTATCGGCACCGACAGTCACTGTTGCGGCAGTATCCGGGGCGGTAAACCCATCGGTTTCCAGCTTCAGCGTGTAGCTGCCCGCGACGAGTCCGCCCATACCAAACTTGCCATCAGCACCAATCAGCGCTGAGCCGGCCAGGGTATCACCCTGGTAGGCTGAGATCGCCGCGCCGGTCGGCGCCGCAACGGGCTGACCAGCCGAGTTGAATACGACCACCCCGTGCAGCGAACCCGATATCTGCATGGGCACAACCTTGGCAGTCGGGTGCAGCCTGTAGGCGCCATTGCCCATAGCGACGATTGACTTGGCCGCGTTGAAATCAATGAGGACAGCCGTCTTCGTCCCAGCCGCTACATCGAACTCTCCGATAAGCTTCATGCCGGTCTGGTCCTGGCTATTGATCTCGCAGACGTGCGTGTGGCCTTGATTGTCCACGATCTCGATGCGCGTAACGAGCAAACGAATTTGCGTGTAGTGCCCCTCCGTCAATGGACTGTCCGCCAGAAGATAGTTGTCCGGTGTGGAGGTATTACCGTCATATCGGTAATCCAGAATGTCGATTGTGATTGGGCTCGACGTAAAGTCCCGAACGGTAGTCCAGCCGGCCCCATCCCGCGAGACATCGACCCTCGAGATGGTCAGGTTCACAGCCTGCGCGTCCATGGGATCGTCAGCAAGATACAACTGGACGCCAGTGCTTGTTCCACCTCCGCCGCATCCTCCGACCAGGGCAAGGACGACGAGGGCTGCTGCTGCCACGGCCGCTGTAATTGCACTGTACTTGATTGTTTTCATCTTTCTCCTTTTGCTGCTCCGATAAGCAATTTGTTGGGCGTTAAGCAAGCGCACGCCGCCACCAGCGGACTCCTAAACGGCGTCAGGCAAATCAATGACGGTGGTTCACCCATGCTAACAGACGCATGATACATGCATGTTGTTCCTCTGCTATCCGAGGTTATCCATATCGGGATTTTGTTCTTTCAGGGCTAGCAGTAGTCCGCCCGATAGGAAGCAACACGGAGAACGTGCTGCCGACCCCGATCTCGCTTTTCACCGAGACGCTCCCGCCCATCTGTTCACAAAGGTGCTTGACGATAGCCGGGCTGGCTTTTGTCTGTGCCTGTGCAGCCTAAGCGGGGTACGCTGTCCATGGAGTTGGTCAGTACAACTGGTTAAGCAACCAGCAACCGCGTGTAAGCGTCCTGTAACTTTTCTTCGGTATACTGTATACTCACTCATGGGCAAGAGGATGGTCTCCAGATTGAGCCCCCGGGAAAGGAGAAGAAGTAATGCGCTATTCTATCGCGCTGACGTTTGCTGTATTGCTTGCGGTGTTTGTGGCCCTTGCCGGGTGCGGGAGGCCATCGACGAACAATGCCGGCTCCAAGTCCGGGATGATCCAGATCAAAGGATCGGATACGATGGTGAATCTGGGGCAGGCTTGGGCCGAGGCTTACATGAAAGCCCATTCCACGGCAAATGTGGCCGTGACAGGCGGCGGTTCGGGCACCGGAATAGCCGCTATGATACAGGGCATGACCGACATCGCCGAATCCTCCCGGCCAATGAAAGATAAGGAGATTGCGCAGGCGAAAGAGCGCGGAGTAAACCCCGTTGAGCATGAAGTGGCGCTGGATGCCCTGAGCGTCATAATTAACCCCTCGAACCCCGTCAGCAAGTTGACCATCGATCAGCTCTCTGACATCTTCACCGGCAAGATCACCAACTGGAAACAGATCGGCGGAGCTGACGAGGAGATGGTGCTGCTCTCGCGAGACAAGAACAGCGGCAGCCACGTCTTTTTCCTGGAGCACGTCGTGAGAAGGGGCAATGACAAAGGGCCAGAGGAATATGTCCAGAGCGCCCTGATGATGCCCTCCTCCGAGGCCATAGCAGGGCAGGTGGCAACCGACAAAGGCGCTATCGGCTATGTGGGGCTCGGCTATGTTGATCCCAAGAAACACAAAGTAGTGACAGTCGCCAAGACCGCCGCCGGGCCTTTCATCGAACCCAGCATCGAAACCGCGATCGACCACACCTATCCCATCTCGCGTCCCTTGTATTGGTATACGAATGGACAGCCCAAGGGTGAGGTGAAAAGCCTGCTGGATTTTGTGATGAGCTCCGAGGGTCAGGGGATCGTGGATAAGCTCGGGTTTGCTCCTATAAAGAAGGCATAAATGATGAAGGCCGGTTCATGCAACGGATCACGCAAAAGCCTTCGGCGACTGGTGGAGCCGCTGATCGAGAAGTTCGTGGCATTGAACGGCGCTCTTGCCATTCTCTTCGTAGTCATGATAATGGCTTTCTTGCTCAGGGACGGTCTGCCGGTTTTTCGCAGCGTTTCGGTGTCCAAGTTCCTGTTCGGTCGAGACTGGTATCCGCTTTCCGATCAGTTCGGGGCGCTGCCCCTGATACTGGGCTCGGTCGCGGTTACGCTGGGCGCTATAGTAATCGCCGTGCCTATTGGAGTGGCCGCGGCGGTTTATCTTGCCGAGATCGCGCCTGTGCGCGTCCGAGAGATACTCAAGCCCACGGTCGAAGTGCTGGCGGGAATACCATCGGTTGTGATCGGGTTTATCGGCATGGTGATTCTGGCGCCGTGGGTGAAGGGCGCGTTCGACCTGCCCACGGGAATGACAGCTCTCACGGGCTCGATCATGCTCGCGTTTATGGCTATGCCGACCATCATATCCATCTCCGAGGACGCCATAGTCGCCGTCCCCAGAGACTACCCATCCGGGGCGCTGGCGCTGGGCGCGACTTCCTGGCAGGCGATAATCGGTGTGACCGTTCCCGCCGCCAAGAGCGGCATCATAGCCGCTGTTATGCTGGGGATTGGGCGCGCGATAGGCGAGACCATGACAGTGCTGATGGTGACAGGCAACGCGGCGGTGATACCGCATTCACTCCTGCAGCCTGTGAGAACGATGACCGCGACCATCGCCGCCGAGATGGGTGAGGTCGCCCAGGGCACGCCTCACTACTATTCGCTATTCGCCATCGGCCTCGTGCTGTTTCTGATGACTTTCCTCATCAACCTCGTTGCCGATCTGGCTCTTCAAAGAACCAGGGTGAGGAGGTAGCCGATAAAGATGATGAAACTCCACCCGATGGCAAAGCAGCGTCTCGCTTTTGGGATTTTGAGTCTCTCCACCATATTCGTGGTGCTTCCCGTGCTGGCGGTTGTGTATCTGCTGCTTTCGCGTGGACTTCCGGCGATCAACTGGACTTTTCTCACCCAGCCGCCAACCAACATGATGAGGGAAGGCGGCATACTGCCCGCGATTGTCGGAACCATCTATCTGATCATCGGCACCACGCTATTTGCTCTGCCACTTGGGGTGCTGGCGGCGATCTATCTATCGGAATACGCGAAGCCGGGGCCATTCACGCGTCTGATCCGACTCTCGATAGTGAACCTTGCCGGGGTGCCGTCGGTCGTATATGGTCTCTTCGGGCTGGGGCTGTTTGTCATACTGCTGCGCTTCGGGGCGTCGCTTCTATCGGGATCTCTGACCCTTGCGATCCTCACACTGCCGGTCATTATCACGGCTTCCGAGGAAGCGCTCTCATCGGTTCCGCAGTCATTCAGGGATGCAAGTCTTGCTCTGGGCGCGACCAAATGGCAGACAACCGTGCATGTGGTTCTTCCCAACGCCATCTCTGGGATTATCACTGGATTGATCCTGGGAATAGGCCGCGCAGCCGGTGAGACGGCGCCGATACTATTCACGGTCGCCGCGTTCTACCTGCGCGACTTGCCTCGCTCGATATTCGATCAGGCTATGGCGCTTCCTTACCACCTGTATGTGCTGTCGACCCAGGTCCCCAATGCGCCCCCCAGGATTCAATGGGGCACAGCGCTGGTCCTGTTGACATTGGTGCTCGGAATGAACCTCGTGGCGGCGATTATCAGAACACGTTTCAGGAGGGCGCGCAAATGGTGATCAGCAGCCCTGTGCCTGAGCGGACGCCGCCGCAAACGATATCCGTGCGCGACTTCAACGTATGGTATGGCAGCTTGCACGCGCTCAAGAATGTTAACATCGAAATGCCCTTGCGGGATATTACAGCGCTCATTGGGCCGTCCGGCTGCGGCAAGTCCACGTTTCTGCGCGGCATCAACCGAATGAACGATCTGATACCGTCGGTAAGGACCACCGGCGAGATATGGATAGATGGCCAAGATGTTGTCGATCCATGCACCGATGTAGTGGAGCTTCGCAAGAACATCGGCATGGTATTTCAGAGGCCGAACCCCTTCCCAAAGTCGATATTCGACAATGTCGCCTATGGGCCGAGAGTTCACGGGATCACCGACCGCTCAGAGGTTGCCATGATAGTCGAAAAGAGCCTTAGGCGAGCCGCGATCTGGGAGGAAGTCAAGGATGTGCTTTACAAATCGGCGTTCGACCTTTCGGGCGGACAGCAGCAGCGGCTGTGTATTGCGAGGGCGCTGGCTGTGGAGCCGGAGATCATACTCATGGACGAGCCGGCTTCCGCGCTTGACCCTATCTCGACCCTAAAGATAGAGGAGTTGATGCATGAGCTCAAGAAGGACATCACCATAGTGATCGTCACGCACAACATGCAGCAGGCTGCCAGAGTATCGAGCTTTACGGGATTCTTCTTGATGGGAGAACTGATCGAGCTTGGTGAATCAACTGTTATCTTCACCAGGCCGCAAGACAAACGCACCGAAGACTACGTAACCGGGCGGTTCGGCTGAGTAAGTCACGGTGGAAGAGTTGCATGCCGTCATGCTGAACTCGTTTCAGCATCCAGGCTACGAAGGGATGGATCCTGAACCAAGTTCAGGATGACAAATACAAACCATCAACCGTGAATTACTTAGAAAGGGGATCGATGGACACCATAAGAAAGAGTTTCGGAGACGAACTCCAGGAGATAAAGCAAGATATCCTTAAGATGGGCAGCGTTGTCGAGGAGATGCTCGTGGGATCGGTCCGCGCGCTGCAATTGCGTGATGAGATTGTGGCGGACGAGGTCATTGCCAAAGATGACGTGGTGGACAGCTACAACGTGGTCATCGAAGAAAGATGCCTGCGACTCTTGGCACTGCAGCAGCCCATGGCTCGTGACCTGCGCACCATAGCCGCAGGGCTCTACATCATCAAGGATGTCGAGAGAATGGGAGACTACGCTCTCGATATCGCCAAAGCCGCGCGAAAACTTGCCGGCATCGACCCAATATCTGATGCTTCGGTTGCATGCAGCCGAAGAAACGATGCTTCGGTTGCATGCAGCCGAAGAAACCTTGTGAAGATCCCGAAGATGGCACAGATAGTGCAGGGAATGCTTCACGACTCACTGCAGGCCTTCGTTAACCATAGTATGGTAGTAATAGCCGACGTGGTTCGCAAGGATGACGAGGTAGATGCGCTATACAGACAGGTCCGCGATGAACTTATCAGCCTGATACAAGAGAAACCCGAAACGGCGCCCCAAGCGGTAGAGCTGATTCTTGTTGCCCGTTATCTGGAACGCATTGCCGACCATATTACGAATGTCGGCGAGCGCATCGTGTATATGGAAACCGGAGAGTTTAAGGAACTCCACTGAAGCGAAACTCCCTGCCATCGCTGGAGTATCCCGGGTAACCATAAGGCCGGCTATGGATAGATGCCTACTGGGGCGAGCCTGGAGAGTCTTGTCCGCGCTCATCTCTGCCAGTGACCACAGCGGTTAGGTTGGTGAGGGAGGTTGCCGAGAGTCAGCGTGTCAGACACACATTCAGACTACCCAGAGCCTGTGGATTGACCTTCATCACGCGCAGGCAGCCCCAGCTTTCGGTGTTTCGAGAACTCGTTCCCGAAACGGACAGTGTACTGCAGTTTGACAAGCCAGCCTCCGATACGCCATCTCGCGACTAGAGCCTGTTTTCCGAACCCCGGAAGCCACGCCCCAACCCCCCTACTTATGCCTCCCCGACCTCAGTATCCCCACCACCAGCCATGCGCCGAAGATTGTGGCGACCGCGTAGCCGAGGATGCCCCACGTCGGCAGGCCAAAGAGCGACTTGCTGCCCTTGCCCGCCGCCACGATGATCGACGAGCCGATGATGGTCGAGCCCACAATCAGCGCTATGGATACGCGGTTCGAGCCCGCCCGGAAAGCATCGGACATTTCCTGCAGGTTCTGGTGTTTGAACTCAACCCGCAGCGTGCCGTCCACGAGCTTGCGCATTAGCCGGTCCATGTGCTCCGGCAGGCTGAATAGAAAGCTGCGGGTCGACACCAGCGCTCGATAGAGCTCGTTGAGGGTGTTTTCCGAATGCAGTTCGCTTCGCACCGCGCGGCCCACATAAGGGCGCGCGACCTCGGTAAAGTTGAAGTTGGGATCGAGTTGGCGGCAGATGCCGTCGATGTTCGTGAACACCTTGCCAAGCACGGCAAAAGCCACCGGCAGCCTGATCTTATGTCGTATGGAGACACTCAGTACGCGCGTGAGCAGCCGCCCCATGTTGACCGACCGCGCCGGCATTCCGTAAAACGCGCGCATGACCTTCGCCAAGTCGCGGGTCAGCAGGCGAACGTCGACTTCATCCTGCGGGATCCCCATGTGCAGGATTTCATCGGCAAGCACCTTGGAATCCTGCTGCTCGAAGGCCATCAGCATACGCACGGCCCCGGCCCGGTTCTCGGGGTCCAGCCTGCCCACCTGGCCGCAGTCCAAGAGGGCAATGTCGCCCGAGTCCGTCACCAGTATGTTGCCCGGATGCGGGTCCGCGTGAAAGAAGCCGTCCACGAACACCTGCTGCATGAATGACGATGCCAGCCTGTTCGCGACAACTTTGGGATCGACACCCGGAATGGGCTCGGACACCATATCGGTGATCTTGCGGCCCTGCATTTCCTGGAGGGTCAGCACCTTGCTGGTGGTCAGGTCCCAGAAGACTATGGGGACCAGCATGCGGGGCTCGTCGGCCAGGTTCTGCCTCAGGCGGTCCGTATTGCGGCCTTCGCGGGTGTAGTCCATCTCCTCGCGGATCGTCATGGCAAACTCGTCCACGAGGTCCGCGACCCCGTGGATTCGGGCTCTTGAATAGTGATGCTCCAGGAACTGCGCCCGCTTGAGCAGAATCTCGATGTCGGTCTCCACGACCTCCTGTATATTCGGGCGTTGGACCTTGACGATAACCCGCGTGTCATCCAGAAGCCGGGCGTCATGCGCCTGGCCAAGCGATGCGGCCGCTATCGGCTCCCGGCAAAACTCCCGATACAGATCGGAGATAGCAGCCGCGAATTCCCTTTCTATGACCTCCTTGATCTGGTCGAACGGGACCGTGGGAGCCGTGTCCTGGAGCTTCGAGAATTCGTCGATATACGCCTCCGGCACAATATCCGGACGCGTGGAGAGAAGCTGGCCGAGCTTGATAAAAGTCGGCCCGAGTTCCTCGAACATCTCGCGGACGTGCGCGGGAGCGTGTTCGCGCTCGCTCAGGTCCGCGTGTCTGCCCAGATGCTCCGCGAACGCAAGCCTGCTGATCATCCACCCCCAGCCGTGCTTGGCCAGGATGCGCGCTATTTCTTTGTACCGCTGGAAATGCCGGCGGCTCCTGGCAAGCATTACTGAGTTCCCGACGGACCGTGCGCGCTCTCGCCCGTTGTCGGGTCCAACACGCAGACACCTTCGTCCCCGGTATCGCAGGGCTTTCCGGTCAATTCCGCCACGCTTTTCTCGATTTGAGCCACTCGCTGCTCCAGCCGCTCCACGCGCGCGGCCTCCGCGGCCCCCATCTGCTGCACCATCCGGGAAGTCTGCTCACGAATCCAATCCTGGATGGACTTCTTCTCTTCTTCCGCTCGTTTCGAGACATCGTCAACGAACTTCAGGGCCTCTTCGCTGCTCATCTCACCCCGGGCAACCATATCGTCCGCGAACTGTCTGAGCTTCTCCGCGCTGAACTCCGCCGCGCCAATGGTGAAAGCGAGCGTCCTCTTGATCATCTCCATAGTGTTCAATTCCGATAACCTCCTTGGGTTGTAAAAGGCATGAGCGCAAGCTCATGCCTTTCTCGCATAATCATGAGTTCGAGCCCGCGAGCCCTATTCCTCCCGGCTCCAGTAAACGCGGGCGAGTCTATTGTCCTGGGACCACTTGTATTCGAGGTGGCCATCGTAAGCCCGATGAAGTGCTCGGCCTATCTTCTGGGCAAGTTTCTCGTTGGTTGTGGAGATGAGGACCTCGTCCCCTTCGGTCTCCATGCTCATTACCCGCTCCAGAGGATTATCCGAAAGGGCATCATTGCTTTCGTTGCGAATAAGATTGAGAATTTCTTCCCTGTGGTTCCAGATGAAGTTTCCACTTATCTTCAGCACGCCTCCCGGTACTCTGTCTCGCAGTTTTCGGCACGCGGGGCATAGTGTCACGTGCTCCGGCGTGTGGCTGATCCTCTCGGGGGCAAGGCCCTTGGCATACCATCGCCCGGATACATACAAGGCTCCGCAGTGTTTGCAGATCGTGTTGTCCGGCAGATGCTCGGGACTGATATATGGGTCGCCGAAAGACTCGATGTGGTCTCTAATATGCACGCGTGGTTTGTCGCTCATCACCATGTATCCCCCTCTCGTGGTAGCTCATTTAGAAGGTTACCCCTTTACTGAAGAGCACTAAACGAAGCTCGGCTTCTCTTCTTATGACCTTGCCGAGCAGACCAGCGACCAGCCCAGCAAGGCAACCAGCACGAGGCCGATCGGGATGAGCGCGTATTTCGCCCCCAGCAGCGCGATCGAAGCAACCAGCAGAGCGGCTCCGGCGGTCAGGATGAGGTAGTACCTGGAAGCTGCCGTCCTGCCCCCGGCGATCCACTGGTTGATGGGGCTGCGATAGGGCAGATCGGCCCCGCACTGCGCGCACTTGCGCGCGCCCCTGGCATTCTCCGTACGGCAATAGCGGCAGATGGGGTTGAGGCTGTCGCGCATGTGGCGTTCCTTGTGCCACTGATTGAGCGCGTGTTGTGCTTCGAGACCGGAACCCATCTGGACGGCGACCTCCATCTCATCGATGGCGCGATCGAGTTCGCCCGTGCTGTAAAGCGCCTGGGCCAGGAACTGCCGCGCGGCGAAGTTCGTGGGATCGGCCTGAATGGTAGCCATATAGTCCCGGCATCGCGCTTTGTAAAACGACCTCAGCCCGCCCCATTTGAACGAGTACCACGTATAACCGATGGCCCCGCCCAGCGGCACGGCCGCCATCAGAAACATCCACACGCTGTTCGCGGCAAACGTGCCGATGGCCAGGCAGCCGTAAACGACGGCAAGAATGAACGCCTCGGAGCCGTCGATCATCCCCTCCGACCACCAATACATGACCAGAAACACACACGCCACCGCGATTGCCGCGCCGATTAGATGCATTTCGTTCCTTTCGAGCCTACTTCACCAGCGAAATATCCATCCTGATATTCGCCTTGTACGGCTGGTTATCCTGCTTGGACTTTGGGTCTTTGGGCGCGACGGGTGGCCTCGGCATTGCTACCTCGCATTCGATGTGCGAAGCCGTGAGCTTGCCGGTGTCCTGTGTGAACGTACTTTCCACGCCGGCTTTCATGGAAGGCGGCGGAGTTGTGGAATTGGGCATGGACACGCGGGTGATTTCCTGCTTGACGGTAACCGTGGCCGGCGTACCCTCGGGTTTGGAGATCGATTTGAGAGTGTTTTTCACGCCGTAGGCCTCTTTGAGCGCGGGCAGGACAATCTTCGTGTCCCACGTGTCGCCGACAGCCCTGGGTGCGCTTGGGCCTGTGAGGTAGAACAGAATGATCATGTTGCCATAGTTGATGCCCGGCAGCGCATTGGGCGTGGTTTCACCGTAGCCGAACACATCGTCGATGCGGAAGTTCTTGTCCAGGAGCACCGTCAACTTGGGGTAGATGCTGGGAGTGATCGTGATCTTCTGGCCGTCCAGAGTGACGATACCCTCCAGCATGGTCACCTCCATCGGAAGCAGGCCATCGCGATCACGCTTGATGTACCTGTGCCTGATCTTGAACGACATGCTTGTATCCACACTCATCGACTGCCCGGTGTCCGGGTTGGGCATCGTGCCTTTGATGCTGACATCGACCTTGTAGTCCCGAACCTCGCGGTCGGTCACACTGGTCCGCACGGTGACTTTATCCGCGGGCGCGGCGTCTTTCGGGGCATCGGCGGCGTAAACCGGCCCCGCCATCAGAAAAGCCATCAATCCCAAAGCAATCGTGAAATATCTCATGGTCGCCTCCATTCACCGAATCTACGTCAGGCTCAGTCATGATAGTTCCCAGCGGCCAAGCAGTCAATGCTATTGGGGACGATCCCGTGCCCTGGTATTTTAGTTACAGGATCAGATTGGGCATCAAGTAACCGGCATCTCGCGGGCGAGATTGCGTCTTGACATGGTGTCGGCGCATGCGGCTGTTTGCTTGGAATCCGGCTGCAAAACGTGAGATAATGGGTTGAGGTTTTCTTACGATGATCTTGTCACACGCGGCCCTTGCCGTCCCTATAGTCCTGATATTGCTCGTCTTCGCCGTCGGGGCGGCTTCGGCCGATCCACTTCCCCTGCTCCC
>Ga0315287_10002225_pt1 | contig 18208 bp, 18 predicted proteins | sample YL17G11_0_MG_FD_205037 | JGI IMG/M metagenome (GOLD analysis project Ga0315287, IMG submission 205037) | Sediment microbial communities from Yellowstone Lake, YNP, Wyoming, USA - YL17G11_0 | ecosystem: Environmental > Aquatic > Freshwater > Lake > Sediment | place: USA: Wyoming | collected...
AGGCATGCCAACCCGCGAGCGGCTGGAGGCGCTGTCGCTCGAGTGGGCGGCTGACCTGATGGGAGCTGGATGAAACTTTTCCTGGGCGGCCAGTTTTCGCTGTATATCCCCGGCCACCCGCCCTCGGTGGATGTGGCCTTAAATGAATCAGCCCGTTTGAGCGAAGTGCTCCTCGGGCTGGGGATTCCTGTCGCGGATATTCACCTTGTGGTGGTCAACGGTCAGCTCGTGGAGATGGAAGAAGCTGTGGTTTCTGATCAGGATGAGGTCAAGATTTTCCCACCGGTGGGTGGTGGATAACGAAGCAAAAAACATCCGAAGTCATTGAGGCTTCGGATGTTTGCATTTAAAGGGCAAATCAAGGCGTTACTTTCCAGAATAAAACCGTACCATCGGATGAACTCGTCACCAGATTTTTCCCATCCGGCGTGAATGTCATGCTGGTGATGGCTGACCGGTGTCCTTTCAGGGTGTTGAGCAGGCGCCCGTTAATGCTCCAGAGTTTGACGCTGCCATCGGTACCGCCGGAAGCCAGCACCTGCCCGTCGGGTGAGAAGACAAGCGCCTCCGGTCCAAGGTGGCCGCTTTCCCACTCTGCCAGCTGGGTTCCGTCAGGGTTCCACAACCGGATGTTATCGAAATCGGAGGAGGCCAGCCTCTGTCCATCCGGCGAATAGGCGCTTTCCACGTGATACGTGGTTAAATCCTTGGTGAAGATCTCGATCCCCGAGGCGACGTCCCAGAGCCTAAGAAATCCATCATAGGCACTGGTCAGAAGCTGTTTCCCATCCGGGGAGAAGGAAACACTCACCAGGTCCTGCTCATGTCCAGCCAGGGTGTGCAGGATGCGGCCTGTCCCGGTATCCCAGATTTTTACCGTCTCATCATCCGAACCGCTGGCAAGCAATGATCCATCGGGCGAGTAGGCAATTGTTTCCACGTCGCTGTCATGCCCGCTCAAGGCACGGATTTCCTCCCCGCTGGCCGGATCCCAGAGGTGGATGAGGTTGTCATCCAGGCCTGCGGCGACCTGTGCGCCCGTTGGCGAATAGGCCGCGCTGTTGGCTCGGTCGCCCAGGCTGGCAAGCGTGCGAAGGATTTGCCGGGTGGCGACATCCCACAGAATCACATTGCCATTTTCGGATGCGGTCAACAGTGTGGAGCCATCCGGCGAAAGGGCAACCCCAGTGATCTCTTCAGAAAAACCATTGGCACTGGCCAGCTCGCGCCCGGTGGCAGCGTCCCACAGGCGGAGATAGCCGTCGATCGCCCCGGAGATGAGAGTTTTCCCGTCAGGAGAAAAAACCACGCTGCGGGGAATGTGATTAACGCCAGGGATGGTGAGAATCTTTTTCCCACTGGCAACATTCCACAGGATCACCGAACCTTTTTCCGCCCCGAAGGCGAGCGTTTTTCCATCCGGTGAGAAGGTTACCTGGGTGGCAATCCCGTCCAGGTCGCTCAGGGTGCGCAGCTTTTTCCAGGATGTCGTATCGAACAGGCTGACCACAGCCTGAGGAGGTGTGGTGATCGAGTTGATGACCGAACCGGAGACGGCCAGGAGGCTCCCATCGGGTGAGAAGTTCATGCTGGTTTGCAGGCTGTTTTCCATCGGGACTTCGCTCACGGGTTCGCCGGTCGCCGTTTCCCAGATGCGGACGAGACCTTCAAAGACAGCGGTCGTGGCGAGCAGCTTTCCATCGGGTGAGATGGCGATGCCGGATAGGGAGGTTTCGGACCCTCTGATCGAGCGGAGGAGTTTTCCCGTGGCAGCTTCAAAGAGATGCACCATGCCATCTCCCACGCCGCCAGCAATGAGGCTGCCGTCGGCGTTGTAGGCCACGTTGTGCATCCCCTGTGTAGTGAAGCCAATGGTAAAGTCCGTTTTTACTCTCAGCTTGCCTGTTTCCTGGCCTGTGACCGCGTCCCGGATGGAGATTGTTCCGCTTGGCAGCCATAAAGCCACCGACTTTCCGTCAGGTGAATAGGCCAGACTGGATATCCAGACTTCGGTCGGGAAATAATTGAGCGGTTGAAGTGTCCGGGCGTCGAAAAAATGGGCTCCGGTGGATGAGGCAACGGCGATCTGCGAACCGTCGGGGGAATAGACGACCTGGTTGATGGTACCCAATCCCAGTTGGGCAGTCTGCTTGACCAGCCTGGCACTGACGGGGTCGATCACCTCTGAAACCGGGGATGGAGTCTCGACGAGTTGTGCTGGGGATGTGGCGGTTGCAACAGGCTGAAGGAAGGGTGTGTCAATGACAAGTAATTCCGCGGTCGGTGGTTGGGTTGCAATGAAGGCAGGAGAAGGTACTTCGGTTGGGAGGGATATGATCTCAGGAGCAGAGGGAGTCGTGAACATCCACTGGTATATCAGCGCAGCTGCAACGATGACGAACAAAATTCCCGCTGCCCCCCAACTCACCTTGACGAATGTTTCCAATCGGGAATGTGATTTCTTCATGGCGATTCATCCTTTGTCCACGCGTTTCATGCTGACAGCAAGTATTTCCGGTGATATTACCCCATCAACCTTAATTATATATACGGGCTCTTCAGTGAGAAGTTTTATAGCACCGACAGTTTAGCAAACTATCCGCCGGTTGATGCTGAAAGGTCATTTGTGCTTGTGAGGGATAAACAAGAAGGGCTTATTGGGAAATCGAATAGATCAATGTGGGCAGATTGTCGCCGTCTATCCCGTCCACTCTCTTTTCCAGTGACATACCCATCTTCTCAGCGACCCGCTGTGAGGCAATATTGTCCGGATCGATGAGACAGATCAAACGCCTTAGATTTAACTTCTCGAAGCCGTAATTAAGAATTCCTTGTGCCGCTTCGGTCGCCAGCCCTTGCCCCCAGAACTCACGGGCGATAGTGTACGCGACTTCCACTTCCCGCTGACCTTCAATGGTCCATGGCAGCAGGCCGCAGCGGCCGATAAATTTTCCGGTCTCCTTGTGGAGGGTCGCCCAGAGTCCCAGTTCGGGGTATTGGGGATGGCCGTTCATGTGCCATTCCAGTTCCTCTTTGGCTTCTTCACGCGAGCGCGGCGCATCGGGGATGTATTTGGTGATTTCAGGGTCGCAATAAAGCGCCCATAGATCATCCAGATCTGAGAGGAATTGGCGCCTGAGGAGGAGCCTTTTTGTTTCGAGGATGTTTGTCATTAATCGGCTTTTATCTTTTGATTAACAATGGCGTACATACGAAGGTCACATGGCGAATTTCGCCAAATTTGATAACTACGAAGCAAACCTTCAAATTGCATTCCGCTTTTTTCGAGCACTCGGGCAGATGCCAAGTGGCCTGGCAACACAACGGCTTCAATCCGTAAAAGGTTCATTTTTTCGAACCCAAAATCAATTAAGGCTTTAACCGCTTCGGTCGCCAAACCTTGTCCCCAATATGCACGGGATATAGTGTATCCCATTTCGACGCGTCGGTTGATTGGGTGCGGACGGCTGAAATTGGCAATTCCGATCAACTTTTGGTCAGCGCGGTGCTCTATGCCCCACGCGCCAAATCCATGTTGCTCATAATCTGCCAGAAACTCGTTTAAATTTTCGCGAGCTTCGTCAATGTTTTTGTAGTGCTCCCACGGGACATAACGATCAATCTCTGGGTCGGATGCATATTCGTAGAGGTCGTCGAGGTCGAACGGATGCAAGGCACGTAGAATCAGGTGCGGGGTGGAAAGAACGGGGAATGGGGTAAAAAGGATTTTGAGATCCATATTCAACTCAACGCCAGCAGGATTGAGTGTAGCACATTGGCTTAGGGATAGGCTGAGTTTGATTCGCCGACTTTGGAAGTCACATTGACTTTAGAAGTCCACCTCATGTAATAATTGTATAATTAATCACAATGGCGTTCCATAAACGTATTGCCACTGTTTCAGTATTCATACTTTTCCTTATTGGTGCATTCTCAGTCTCAACCAGAACAGCCGCTCTGGCAGTCACTTCGACTTCCACACCATTTCAACCCACCTTTGACCCCACCCGGCTGGCGCAGCCACCAACGGTTATGCCTCCAGCCCAGGCGGATAACGGCGCCCAGGCGTACTGGAGCATGTGCATGAGCTGCCACGGCGATCACGGGCAGGGGTTGACTGGCGAGTGGCGTGCCTCCTATGGGGATGAATACCGTGATTGCTGGCAGTCCGGCTGCCACGCGAGCGACCACCCTGAGAATAGTTTCGAAATCCTCTCAACGGGTGCCCCTGCCATCATCGGGGCAGGGAAGCTGGCGCGCTTCGCCAATGCCTATGAATTGCAGACTTACGTCCACGAGAAAATGCCCTTCTCCCCGGCCGGCTCGTTGACCGCTGAACAATCCCTGGAGTTAACGGCATTCCTTCTTCGAGAGAAAGATACCTTGCCCGATGGTCTGACCCTGGACAGCATCAACAGCTCGGCTGTGTCTATCCACCGGAAAACGACTGTTCCCGGGAGCGAAATTCCCAGCGCATTGCTGATGACTGGCATTCTGGTCCTGGCCGCAGTGGGATTGGCCTCCCGGGTAAATCAAAAACATAACCTCCCCAAAAACAGGCCTGGGTTTGTTTACCACCTGCACCCTCCGCGCATCCCGGCGGAGCAATCCCGCTTCTGGTACACCCTGGGCACGGGAGGGTTGTCTATGTTTCTATCGCTGGTTCTGCTGGTGACCGGGCTGCTCGAAATGTATTATTACGTCCCCTCGCCTGACCAGGCTGCGGTTTCGGTTTCGATCATCAAGACCCTGGTCCCGTATGGCAACCTGGTGCGCAACCTGCATTTCTGGTCGGCGCAATTCCTGGTGATCGTGATGAGCCTCCACCTGCTGCGCGTGGTGCTGACCGGGGCGTACGCGCCTCCGCGGCGGTTCAACTATCTGCTGGGGCTCGGGCTGCTGGTGCTTATCCTGCTGCTCGATTTCACCGGCTATGTGCTGCGCTGGGACGAAGGCGTGCACTGGGCGCTGGTGGTCGGGACCAATTTACTCAAGACCATCCCTTTGGTTGGAGATGGGCTTTATCGTTTCGTGATGGGCGGTGGGGGAGCGGGTCCGGCGACGCTGATCCGCTTCTACGCCTGGCATATCTTCGGGTTGACACTTGCCGTGATCATCCTGGTGACCTGGCATGCCTTTCGAGTCCGGCGGGATGGCGGGATTGCGTCTGCGCCACCTGACTTATCCCAGGGTCAACAGTGGATCACACGCTTCGATTTGGTGAGACGCGAAGTGCTGGCGATGGTCATCGGGATTATTGTGTTGCTGATCGTCTCGCTGGTAATTCCAGCGCCAACCGATTCCCCGATATCCAGCTTCAGCAGCATGGCCGGCAGCTCGCAGGCGCCGTGGTTCTTCCTGTGGGTGCAGCAACTGCTCAAATGGGGCGACCCTTTCTGGCTGGGCATCATAATCCCGATAGTGGTCGTTACTCTGTTGGGGCTGTTCCCGTACATCCTGCCCAATGCGGAAAAAAATGAGCTGGGACGCTGGTTTCCACGCGGAAATCGTCTGGCGCAGGTGCTGACGATCCTGCTTTATGTAATCATTCTGGTGCTGACTTTCCTCGGCGCCTTTTCTTCGACTGGATGAGTATGAAATCTGAATTGTCCCGCCGCGACTTCATAAAACTCTCAACGCGCACACTGCTTGGTCTGGGGGCGGTCCTTGGGCTGGGAGGCTTGATCCGCTTCTTCAGCTACGAACCCGACCAGGGTCCGCCAACCGTGTTCGACCTGGGAGACGCCGGCAGTTTCCCAATTGGGTCGCGCACGATACGGGGCGAGGTCCCGGCGGTGATCATTAACCAGGATGGTGTTATTGTAGCCTACAGCTTAACCTGCACCCACCTCGGCTGCACCATTGAAAAGGACAAGGAAAGCATCGGCTTTACCTGTCCCTGCCACGGCTCCGCGTTTGATGAAACCGGAAAGGTGATCAACGGTCCAGCGCAGGATCCATTGAAAGCCCTGCGCGTGGAAACCTCCGGCGAAAACAGAGTGATTGTTCATACGGAGTAGAGGCTGGCTTGAAACGAGTTTTGAAATGGACGGGCATCGTTATCGGGAGCGTCCTGGGCTTACTGTTGCTTGGCCTGCTCGGCCTATACGGCATGGGTCAGGTGCGCCTGAAAAGAGTCTATGACGTGCCTCTCCGAACGATTCGTATACCCGAGGGTGCTGAGTCCCTGGCAGAGGGCAAACGCATTTTCCAGTACCGCGGGTGCGAAGCCTGCCACGGTGAAGACCTGGAAGGGCTGGTCTACATGGACAATCCTGCCCTCGGGAAGGTCATCACGCCGAACCTGACCGCCGGTCCGGGCGGCATCGGCGCCGACCGCACAGACGAGGACCTGGTGCGCGCCATCCAGAATGGGATTCGCCCCGATGGAACGCCTCTGTTGTTCATGCCCTCCACTGAGTTTTATTACCTGAGCGATTCAGACATGGGGATGGTGCTAGCTTACATCCGCAGCATGCCGTCCGCGGACAATGAGACGCAGGCGAGCGAACTCTCGTTCACCGGATTCGTGGCGATGAATATTGTCGAGGGAATCACCTTCCTTCCCGCGGAGTTGATTCCCCACGATGCTCCGCGTCCCGTTGTGCCCGATCCTGGGTTGACTGCCGACTACGGGCAGTATCTCGCCATGTCGTGCCTGGTCTGCCACGGCCCGACATTGTCCGGCGGAGAGATTCCCGCCTTTCCTCCGGAGTGGCCGGCTGCCCCCAACTTAACCTCCGGCAGCGGGAGCCGGCTGCCGTCCTGGGGCGAGGCAGGTTTCACCGAATTTATCCGCGATGGGGAGAAGCATGGCCGAGTCATCAGCGACGCTTACATGCCCTGGACCTCGTACCGCCATATGACGGACGATGAACTGCGTGCCGTTTATTTATACTTAATGTCGGTGCCGCCTGTTGATTTTGGCAACCATTGAAAAAGCCTATTTGGTTTCAGGTATCAAATTCATCTCATCGTGGAATAAACCAAAAATGGACCCATTTCGTCCTGTACCTCTTTTTCAAACAGCATGCCGATCTTCTTGGCTACCTTTTGTGATGCAATGTTTTCCTTGTCGATCAGGCAGATCAGACGCGTGAGATTTAGCTTCTCGAATCCGTAATTCAGAAGAGCCTCTGCGGCTTCTGTACCCAACCCTTGTCCCCAACATTCCTCCGCAATGGTGTAAGCGACTTCAATATCGTATTGTCCTTGGATCGTCCAGGGAAGCAAACCGCAGCGACCGATGAATTTGCCTGTCTCTTTGTGGATGGTTGCCCAGAGTCCAAGTTCTGGATATTGGGGATGGCCGTTCATATGCCATTCCAGTTCCTCTTTGGCTTCTTCACGAGAGCGTGGCGCATCGGGGATGTATTTGGTGATTTCAGGGTGACGATAAAGTGCCCAAAGGTCATCCAGGTCTGAGAGGACCTGACGGCGGAAAATTAGTCGTTGTGATTCAAGGATGGTTTTTATTTTGCACCGAGCACTCTCACACTGACCAAGTTGCTCTTCCCTTTGAGCTCCAACTCGCGTTTTTCCAGATCTTTGAAATTAATCCGCGCGGCATGGCAGGTGTCTTCGCTGACCAAAACTTCGCCCGCGCCGGCCTTTGAAGCCAGACGTGCAGTGATGTTTACATTGTCGCCCAGAGCCGTAAAATCTTTAAAATCACCATTTGCGCCGGAAATGGCCCCAACCCAGGCAACACCTGTATGAATTCCGACACCAATAGGAACCCAGGCTCCGTCAGCTTGCCCATAGCCCATGACATCCAATAATTTTTTCCCGGCTTCCACTGCACTACGGGCATGGTCTTGCCCCGCAAATCCGGGAAAAAAGAGCGCGGTGACTTCATCCCCCACCAATTTGTCGATAAAGGCATCAAAATGTACAAGAACGTTGATTGTTTCCTTGTAAAAGCGATTCATCAAGCTGCTAAATTCGGTCGGGTTCATTCTTTCAGCTAGGGAAGTTGAACCACGCACATCTACAAAGAGCATGGTTAATTCAATTTCCGCACCGCCCTGGAATGTGCTTGCGAACGATTCACATGCAGAGCAAAAATGTGGGTTTTTATTGGACTGCCGTTTGCCGATAAGATGCATGATTGGTCTGCCGAATCCTTGAAACGGAGCATTGCAAATTTTGCATCTTGGGTTCGACGGAAGAAGACCAAATAAATGATGCACTCGGCCAAGCTGCGGTTCTCCACCTAATAAAGATTTGCGCCAGATCTCATTCGCGGATTCATCCTTTGTCATTTTTTGATTTGGATCATTTGGTTTATTTTGGAGTGTCATAATGCCTTCTTTTCAATTGGTGGTTTGAAGTAAATCCAATTGTCAATCTATTGCAAACTGGATTGCCTGCACCATCGTCATGAACCGTCCCTCCGCCCAGAGTGCGTTGAATTCTGATTCAGGGGCTAAAGTGGCGCGTAATTGAGCTATGGATTGGTCGTATTCGAAGCATTCGATTTATGATAAAAAGTGTTTATTCTTTATATCTTAAATTAATTGGATATACAATATCCAATTTGCTCAAAAAAAGATTAAAATAGGACCGTCAGTTCGCGAGGAAGATTCATGAGCCGCTTGTATCACATCCTGAAAGTCCAGCAAGGCGAGGAGCGCTTGTCCATGCTCCTGGTGGGTTTGATGCTGGTTACCGCGGCCGGCGCTGCGCTTGGGGGGAATGCCATTGAGGCGCTGTTCTTTGATCGCTTCGGCGTGGAACAACTGCCCCTCATGTACATCCTGCTGGGGCTGTTGACTTTTGCCGCGGCGATGGGCATCACCGCCCTGATGGGACGCGTCACCCGGCGGCGTCTTTATGCTGCCCTGCCAATTGTCCTTGGGCTTGTGTTGATCGTTGAATGGCTGGTGGTTCCGCTCAACATCCGCTGGTTTTTTGCTGCCATGTGGCTGGGAATGAATGTCATCAACAGCCTGCAAGGATTGCTCATCTGGGGGCTGGCAGGCGCCGCCTGTGATACGCGCCAGGCCAAACGTCTGTTTCCGCTGTTCAGCGCAGGTTTCATCCTTGGCACGGTGATTGGCGGGTTGATCACACCGCCCTTGGCAACGAAGCTTCACACTGAAAACCTGTTGCTTCTTTGGGCGGGGGCAATGTTTATATCCTTCTTTTTCGGCCGCGCCTTGGCCGGGCATATTGCCTCCTTTCCCGACAGTTCACGCGAACAAAAAACGAGATTTATAGATGAGATGCAGCGAGGCTATAAGTTTGTGCGCCGCTCGTCCATTATGCAATGGGTCTCCTACAGCGCCATCCTGTTTTCGATATGTTTCTTTTCATTGGCGCTGCCTTTCTCGCGTGGTGTGGCTGCCCAGTTCCCCGACACAGACCGGCTGACAGGATTTCTCGGCCTGTTCCAAAGCCTGAACACCGGCGCCGCGTTGTTGATTTCATTGTTGCTTGCCAACCGCCTGTTTGTACGCTTTGGCATCATGCCCATGCTGTTGATATTTCCTGTCGTTTACCTGGCTGGGTTCGGCGTTCTGGCCATCGCAGCGCCGTTTAGCGTGCTGGTGACAATCCGCTTTGCCCAGATGTCCTACATGAACGGCGTCGCCGGTACGTCCTGGCAGGCGTTGTTCAATGTAGTCCCGCCCGAGCAGCGCGACCAGGTAAGGGCATTCGTTGACGGCGTGCCGGCGCAGGCGGGCACCATCATCGCCGGCCTGGTGCTCGTGGTTGGAGAACAGGCATTGCAGCCTCAAAACTTGTACTTGATTGGTTTTGCGGCTGCAGCTCTATTGGCGTACGTTATCTGGTGTGCCAGCCGTGATTACAGCCGGGCATTGTTCGATGCTTTGCGCGCCGGACAGCCGCAGATGTTCTTCAGTGAGGAGCAGCCATTTGGAGGTTTACATACGGATGCAGCGGCAACTTCTATTGCAATTCAGGGTTTGCGCGATCCGGATGCGGGTGTCCGACGTGTTTCCGCGGAGATAGTGAGCCATTTGCTGACTCCGAATGCCACTAACGCGCTTATTGAAGCGCTGTCGGATGATGACTCTGCGGTGAAGGTGGCAGCGTTGCGGGGACTGACCCGATCTCAGGCATCTTCGGCACTGACTGAGATTTCCACCTGCTTGTTGGACCCGGAGCCTGAGGTTCGCATGGCTGCCATAGACACGTTTGGAAAGTTGGCCCCCTCTCCGCGCGATGTCGTGGCGCAAGTGGAGCCGCTCCTGGCGGATAGCGACCCGCAGGTGCGCATCCAGGCCGCGCAGACTCTTTTGCATGTGTCGGATGATGACGATAGAGCGCGGGATACGCTCCATCAGATGGCTGTTCATTCAAACTCCTTGGTGCGTGCGAGCGCATTGGACGCACTCGGCAGGTGCGGTGATGGATCAGCTTTCGCTTTGGCGGTGACCGCGCTGGGAGATGTCCAGCCATTGGTAAGGAAGGCCGCTGCAAGCGCGTTGGTTAGTTTGGATCCTCGTGAAGCACCAAACTATCTTTTCCAGTATCTTGATGAAAATGATACGTCAGTGCGTGATGTGCTTGCCCGGTCATTTGGCAGGGTTGGCGAACCTGCGCTTGAATTGTTGGTGAATGCACTCTCCGATCCGCCCCGTGAGGATGGCGCACTGCTTGCGCTGTCGTATATGCCCGTTCAAAAGGTGGACGTGAAGATTAGAGCTTACGCGATCGCCACTGCGCAGACCGCACTGCGATATCACAACCTGGCACTCGGGATGGCTCAGAAGTATGGGCGAGAATTTAGCGGTGATGGGCGCACGCATCTGCTGATGGAATCTTTAAATAACACCAGCCACCGCAACGGGTTGAATGCGCTCTGTGCGCTTGGCCTTGTGATAACGGACAAAACGTTAGCAGTGGCAGCCGAGAATCTGGAAAGTCGTGATATCGTACAGCGTGCCAATGCGCTTGAGATGCTTGAATCGTTAGGTGAGCGGGAAATTATTCGTCCACTTTTAGTTTTGTGGGAAAGTGGAGAAACAGCAACTCCTCTTCTACCGGGAGGTTGGTTGTTGGACCTGATGGATGACCCTCATGCCTGGCTGCGTGCCTGCGCTGTACTGGTCGCTGCCGAAAACCGGGATGACATCCTGGAAAAAAAGATAATCACATTGAGTCATTCGGATCCTGATGAATTCGTCTGCGCTGTGGCGTACGCAGTTGCGGAAAATATGCCTTTGGGAGAAAAAGCCATGGACACTCTTGCCACCCTTTCATTGATGGAGCGCATTTTATTCCTGCGGCGTGTGCCGTTGTTTGCCAATTTACCGCCCGCCGACCTGAAACAGGTCGCGATGATTGCCGGTGAAGCCCTGTTCACAGATGGACAGGTCATATGCAAACAAGGCGAAATGGGAACGGGGATGTATATCGTTGTTTCCGGAGAAGTGTTGGTGCTGATGACCTATGAAGGTCAAAAAGAACCTCGCGAGGTGGCGCGCCGACGATCAGGTGATTACGTGGGCGAGGTATCAATCATCATCCAGGAACCACGCATGGCCACACTCATCGCGCTCGGAGCGGTGCGGGCTTTGTATATTAATCAAAAACAATTCGAGGGGATCTTGCGCGAACGACCCGAAACCAGCCTGTCCATGATTCGAGTCCTGTGTCAGCGACTGAAAGAGGCAAGCGAGCGTGTGGCGGTATGACTCTTCACATTAAGATAATTCCCACTTGATTAGTCTGAATACCTGTCCTATAATGATGCCTGTCGCTAAAAACCGGGCTTGCATTCATAATTGGACAATAATGAAAAATTCAAACACCTCTGATGAAATCACTCCCTCTCAACACATCGACAAATTCATCACAGAGCTTACGGACTGGCGCGGAAAGTGGGTTGCGCAATTCCGCGCCTTGATCCTGAAGACCGCTCCCGAAGTCACTGAAGAATGGAAGTGGGGTGTCCCGGTATGGTCGTATAAAGGCAATGTAGTTGCCAGTGGCGTTTTCAAAGATCATGTAAAACTGAACTTTTTCAAAGGTGCTGCGCTCAGTGACTCCAAACATCTTTTTAATGCGGGTCTCGAAGCCAAAGCAACACGCGCTATTGACATTAGCGAGGGGCAGAAGCTCAACGAAACTGCCCTGATTGATCTCATTCTCGCGGCAGTTGCCCACAATTCTTCTGGCAGCAAGAAAAAGTAACATCATCCGACCTTCTACTATAAAAACACATAGGAGTCATAATGCCAAAGATTACCACATTCTTGTGGTTCGATAATCAAGCTGAAGAAGCTGTCAATCTATATACATCCATTTTTAAGAATTCGAAAATCAAGGAAACCAGTCGCTATGGGGAAGCTGGCCCTGGTCCCGCAGGTTCGGTCATGGTAGTCAACTTTGAACTGAATGGGCAGGAATTTACTGCCCTCAACGGCGGTCCGAACTTCAAATTCACCGAAGCCATCTCTTTTGTCGTGAACTGCGAGACTCAGGAGGAAGTGGATTACCTGTGGGAGAAATTAACCGATGGCGGAGAGGAAGTCCAATGCGGCTGGCTGAAGGATAAATTCGGCCTGTCGTGGCAAATCGTCCCCACAAAACTGGGCGAGTTGATGGGCGACCCGGACCCCGTCAAGGCTCAAAGAGTGACACAAGCCATGCTCCAGATGGAAAAACTCGATATTGCGGGTTTGCAGCTCGCTTACGAGGGAAAATGAACACCACTGGTCAAGCCTACTTCAAAACCACCACCTGGGAAGAAACTCCTTACGCTGAACTCGAAGGCGGGCGCAAACTCACCCGCGTCCACGCTGTTTTTACCTATGAATGTGACCTTGAAGGCGAAGGCACGGTGGATTACCTGATGGCCTACAGCCCGGATGGAACGGGGAACTTCGTCGGCATGGAGCGCATCGTTGGGCACATCGGTGACAGATCGGGCAGTTTTGTCGCCCAGCACACTGGTACATTCGACCCAAAGGCTGTCCATACCAATTGGGAATTTGTCCCTGGCCTGGGAACAGATGAGTTGGACGGAATTACCGGCATAGGTAATCTGATATTGGAAGGCCACGGACCCTATCCGTTTACTTTCGAGTACGATTTGCAGACCAACCGCAAGCAGTAAAAACCATGAAGGAGAAATTATCATGAGCAATGTACGCGTATTGGTTGGCACACGCAAGGGCGCATTCATCCTGACATCGAACGAAAAGCGAAAAAAATGGAATGTAACCGGTCCACATTTTCCGGGCTGGGAGATCTACCACGTCAACGGGTCGCCGGTTGATCCCAAGCGGTTGTATGCCTCGCAATCCTCGGGCTGGTTCGGTCAGTTGATTCAGCGCTCGAACGATGGCGGTAATTCCTGGGAGGCTGTGGAAAACAAGTTCACCTATGAGGGGGATCCCGGAACGCATCAAACATTCGACGGCACACAACAGCCGTGGGTCTTTAAACGCGTCTGGAACTTGACCCCTTCGTTGGCCGACCCGGATACTGTTTTCGCCGGCGTGGAGGATGCTGCCCTGTTCCGCACCGCCGACGGAGGGAAGAGCTGGCAGGAACTTCCCGGGTTGCGCAGCGCCAAGGGGCATCTTTGGCAGCCCGGCGCGGGCGGGATGTGCCTGCACACGATCCTGCTCGACCCCGGCAACCCCAACCGGATCTTTATCGCCATCTCCGCGGCCGGTGCTTTCCGCACCGACGATGGAGGGCAGACCTGGCTGCCGATTAATAGCGGTTTGAAGTCCAACTTCGAACTCCCCGACCCGACAGCCGAGGTCGGCCACTGCGTCCATAACCTTGCCATGCACCCGACCAGACCGGGCGTATTGTTCATGCAGAAGCACTGGGACGTGATGCGCAGCGATGATGCCGGCGGGACGTGGCACGAGGTCAGCGGGAACCTGCCGAGCGACTTTGGTTTCCCGATCGCCGTGCATGCCCACGAACCAGAGACCGTTTATGTGGTCCCCATCAAGAGTGACTCGGAGCATTTTCCGCCCGACGGCAAGCTGCGCGTTTACCGCAGCCGCAAGGGTGGTAACGAGTGGGAGGCGTTGACCAAAGGGTTGCCGCAGGAGGATTGTTACGTCAATGTGCTGCGCAGCGCCATGGCGGTGGATAAGCTGGATTCATGCGGTATCTACTTTGGGACTACCGGCGGGCAGGTCTACGCGTCCGCTGATTCGGGCGATACCTGGGCTCCGATCGTGCGCGACTTGCCAGCGGTTTTATCAGTCGAAGTTCAGACCCTGCCATGATCCGCGTCGTGCTCCCGATCCACCTGCAGCGGCTGGCAAACACCGGCCGGGAGGTGGAATTACAGGTCGATGGCCAGGTCACCCAGAATTCGATCCTGGATGCGCTCGAGATCCGCTACCCTATGTTGCGCGGGACTGTCCGCGACCACGTCACTAAGGAACGGCGGGCGTTTATCCGTTTCTTTGCCTGCGGGGAGGATATATCCCTTGAGCCGTCCGGTGTCCCGCTGCCCGAACCGGTCGCGAACGGCAAGGAGCGGTTCATGATCGTCGGCGCGATGGCCGGCGGTTAGGGTACATTGTTCAGGGAACGTTATCCTGAGGCCTGGGCAGCTTACACATTACAGACTATAGCTGGATGTAGCCGGATAACCCCCAAATTGGCTTTTGCAATATTTTGCATTAAAAAAGAAAAGGAGTCCACAATGCCAGACAATATCAAAATGACAGGTGATTTTCGAGGCGCGATCATCAATATAAAATCCACGTTGACCAATGTGCAGCAAAGTGTTGGCGCCATCGCCACCGAAGACCCAAACGCTCGCCAGGAATTGGAGGACCTGATCGGGCAGTTGAGCGAATCCTTGCAGCAGGTTCCTGAAGACAATAGAGAGGATGCTCAGGCCGTCGCCGACCTCACTCAATCCCTCGTAGAAACGGCCAAGGCCGAACAGCCTAACAAGACCACATTGCAAATTACCGGAGAAGGGCTGAAGAAGGCTGCTCAAAACCTGGCAGAGGTCATGCCGGCTGTGCTGACCATCGCCACCCAGATTGTCGCAGCAGTGGCAAAGCTGGTTGTGAAATAACCGTGCCTTCTCTTCGATTTATCTATTTCGGTGAAGCATGACTGAAAAGTCCGGTCCGCCCAGGAAACCACCGCGAGCCAAAGGCCGGGATTCGGGGAAATCTGTCCGCGCGTCTTCCGGAGACCAATTCGACCTCTCGGGAGATTTCCGAGGTGCAGTCATCAACATCAAATCCACCATCGTCAGCAGCGACGTGGCGAAGGATCTTGAAAACCTGCCGCCGGAACCGGGGGAAGCTCCTTTCCAGGGATTGCAGTATTTCGATGAAAAGGACGCGGACCGCTTCTTCGGCCGCGAATCACTGGTGGCGAAAATCACCGGGCATCTTGCCAAGACGCGTTTCCTGGCCATCATCGGCGCTTCGGGGAGCGGCAAATCTTCCGTTGTCCGGGCGGGCGTCATCCCCGCTCTGCGCCGTGGTGAACGGTTGGCGGACGGTTCCATGCCGCCCACGAACAGCGGCCAATGGGACATTCGCCTTCTGATTCCAACTGCGCACCCTCTCGATGCCCTTGCCGCCTGTCTGACCCTCGACTCGGATTCAATAAAAGCCGCGGCAGACATGCGCACTGAGCTTGCACACGATTCTCGAACCCTGTCAACTGCCGCCAGGCGCTTGCTCGGCCAGAACGGCCGGACGCACCTTCTTCTGGTGATCGACCAGTTCGAGGAGATCTTCACTCAATGCCGACAGGCCGAGGAACGACAGGCCTTTATCGACAACCTCATCCATGCCGTTGACCCTGCCGATTCACAGCCCATCACCCTGCTGATCTCCATGCGCGCGGATTTCTATGCCCAGGTGTCACTCCACGACCGCCTGCGTGAACTGGTTTCCCAAAACCAGGAGTTCATCGGCGCAATGAACCGAGATGAATTGACGCGTGCGATTCTGCAGCCGGCCGCATTGGGAAATTGGAAGGTGCAGGAGGGGTTGGTGGAGGTCATGCTCGACGATCTCGGACACGAGCCGGGCGCCCTCCCGTTGCTGTCCCATGCCCTGCTGGAGACCTGGAAACGGCGCCGGGGACGCGTCATGACGCTCTCCGGATATGTCGCTTCAGGCGGGGTTCATGGTGCGATCGCACAGACGGCGGAAACCGTCTTCCGGCAGCGGCTTTCGTCCGAGCAGCAGCCGATCGCCCGGATGATTTTCATAAAGCTGGCCGAGATGGGAGAGGGGTCCCTTGACACGCGCCGCCGTGCCGCCTTCTCCGAGTTGATCACCCGTTCCACGGATATCGCCACCATCGATGTGGTTTTGGGCATCCTGACCGACGCACGGCTCGTGACGATCGGTACCCTTGAGCCGGGAGATACGCGCGTCGTGGAGGTATCTCACGAGGCGCTCATCAGGGAATGGTCCACGCTGAAGGATTGGCTGAATGAAAATCGCGAAGGATTGATCCTCCACCGGCAGCTCACCGAGGATGTCAACGACTGGCTAAAAATGGATCATGACCCCGGTGTCCTTTACCGTGGGACGCGTTTGAAACAAACACTGGACTGGACGAAACGAAACCCGGAACTGATCAGTCTCTCCGAACAGGAATTTTTGGATGCCAGCCAGAAGGTTGCCGGCGAGGAACAGAATCAGGTTCGCAGCTTGGCTCGCGCACGCTGGGTGCAAATCAGCCTGGGGGGACTGGCCATACTGCTGGTCGCCGGTATCGTGGTGGTCCTGTTGGCAGTCAACGGTTTTTTTGCCCCCCTGAAAATGGATGGTGTCTTCAATATTGCCGTCGCGGAATTTGGTGAAATGGGAGCGGATGGGCAGATACGAACTTCAACTATCGGCAAGCAAATAAGCGGCTGGGCGGTGAATTATTTGCTCGAACAGGTCAACGATGATCCCAATATTCAAATATGGCCTAATGATGGCAATCTATTTGACAGAACAAAAGTGGCCGTTGTGACATCGGAAACCGCTGAATTCACTGCGCAGGACCTCAATGCGAGCCTGCTGCTGTACGGCTACGTGGACACACGCGAGAGTCCGGCGCAACTGGTGCTGAAATTCTGGATTACTCCTCAGGTCAAATACAAATTTGAGGAGATTCAGGGCGATTTTTCAGTCGGAGATCCCATTCGTGTGGTCGACCTCAATAATCCGGGAATCAGCGTTCAAAGTGAGTTGGGACGGCAATCCGGCGCCCTGGCCTGGATCGGCATGGGTCTGGCACATGAACAGCTGGGACAGTCGGAGGATGCGCTGAAATCCTTCCAGCACGCTGTTGATTTGGCGCCTCAATCTGAGGTTCTTCAATTCTTTCTAGGTCGTGAGTATTTGTTTCTTACCGGCAAACCGACCGTTTATTGGGATGAATACATGCGGGCCGCTGAAGAAGCATTTAAGAATTCAATCAGCTTGAACGATCGCTATGCCCGTGCTTATATTGGACTGGGGAGTGTATATCTGAAACAGGCTGCCATGATGCAGAACATTGCAGTGGCCATGAAAAAACCCGTGGATCCACAGGTAGCTGAGTGGGTGCAAAAGTCCATTGATGCCTATCAGACCGTGCTGGACCTGAAACCAAATCCCGAGGAATATGGAAACCCCGTTCAGGATGTTGCGCAGCTCGGACTTGGAAACGCATTTCGTTTTAAAGGGACAATTCTGTACTATCAGGAAGACTATCCTTCTGCCTTGGATTCCCTGTACCGGGCGATACAAATTCTTGATGAAGTACGACCTGGATTCGAAAAATCAGCTCAAGAACACGAATCGTATAAGCGCTATCTTGCCCAGACTTATGAATATCTGGGAGAGGCTTACGAATGGCAGGGGATTATCCATGTGGTAAACATGGATAAGGATCAGGCATTGGTCAGTTACAAAAATTCGATGGATTATTTTAATATGTGCATTGCAGAAGGGGATGCTACCCCGGATCTGATTATTCAGGATCAAATCGTTGAAGAATATTGCAGGCCTAATTTTGAAGCTTCAAAAAGTATGTACGAATTAACAAAGAGTGAAATGGATGGAGACCAATGATGACTGCCTACACCCGTTCTTACTGGTTCGCTGGCGTATTGGTGCTTATGAGTTTCGTTACGGCATGCAGCCCTTCCTCCAGACCAGCCATTTCAATTGAACCACAACAACCAGCCACATCTCAGCCTATACTACCCAGCTCGGAACCCGCCTTAGAACCTACCGCTACT
>Ga0315287_10002226_pt1 | contig 18206 bp, 13 predicted proteins | sample YL17G11_0_MG_FD_205037 | JGI IMG/M metagenome (GOLD analysis project Ga0315287, IMG submission 205037) | Sediment microbial communities from Yellowstone Lake, YNP, Wyoming, USA - YL17G11_0 | ecosystem: Environmental > Aquatic > Freshwater > Lake > Sediment | place: USA: Wyoming | collected...
ACCACTCACCCCCCCCAAAAAACAAACAAACACCCCACCCCCCCCCCACAAACACACCCCCCCCCCCCCGGGGGGGGGGGGGCCCCCCAACCCGGGAAAAGCTCTCAGTTGCCGCCGGCCGGGACCGGGACCGCCGCGGCGGCGGCGCCCGCCAGCCTCGCCCTCCTCGCCTCCTCGAGCCTCTCGACCCCCTCCCAGTGCTCTTTCCTGAGCACCGTCTCGCCGTGAGACAGAGCATAAAGCCTCGCCAGAGTCAGGGCGAGGTGGAGGTCCGCCTCGGAGGTCGGGGCGGGGGGAGGAGCGGCTGCGGAAGAGCCGGCGGCGGCGGCGGAAGCGGCGGAGGCCGCGACGCTCCCGCGCCGGCGCGCCTCGAGCAGCTTCTCCTCGAGCCACTTCGGCGCGCCTCCGCGCTTCTTCTCTTCCGCGCTCCCGTCCGCTTCCATTGCGTCGTCATCCACTCTCTCATCGTCCTCGCCGAAGGAGAACTCCGACGTCCTCATCGTGTCGAAGAGCGCCGCCGCCGCCGCCTCGAGCTCGAGCTGCTCCCCCAGGCCGCTCCTTCCTCTGGCTCCCGCTCCCTCGTCGCTCCCCGCCTGCAGCGGCACCGCCAGGTCGACGTGCGCCCTCAGGACACTGCCGGACTTGCCCGAGGAGAGGATGGTGACGGGGGCGTCGGCCGGCATGGAGCCACGGCAGTAGCCTGCGAAAGTCGAGTTTTTTTGGGGTTTTTTTTTTTAATCGACGGCGGAGAGGGTGAGCGAGCGAGCGAGCGCGAGGAGGCGAAAAAGCTCCAAGGTGAAACAAAAAAGGGCGAATTCTCTTCCCCTCCCTCACCGAAGTCGTACTCCACCGCGCGGTCCGCCAGCAGGCCCCTCAGCGCGTCCACTGAGTCCCTCCCCGTCGCCGTGAGCGTCCCCGGCTCCAGCAAGGTCTCGTCGAGCAGGACCTGCGTGCCCGGGGCGAGCTGCAGCGGGGCCTGCGCGAGCCTTCCCGAGAGCGGGCACCGCCCGGGGCGCAGCCTCGAGGAGTTGAGGGCGCCGAGCGAGAGCGGGAGGGCCACGGAGCGCGGGGCGAGGGCCGAGAGGGCCTCGGCGACCGACGACCCGAAGGCCGAAAGAGAGGAGGAAGCGGGCGGCGACTTCGGGCCGTTCTCGGTTCCTTTGGGGCACTGTGTGATGTTGAGCGCGAGCGTGCCCAGGGCCATCCCGGCCGTCCTGAGGTGGACCCTCGACACCAGCTGCAGGAGGAGGTACTCCGCTGCCAGCGGGTCACCGCGGAGGGCGCGGCGGAGGCGCGCGAGGGCGGCGGCGCGGGCCGCGGAAGCCGCAGGAGAGGGAGCAGAAGGAGGAGACGCCGATTTATCGGCGGCGGCGGCGGCGGCGGAAGAGCCGCGCTCCCTGGCGACCGCGGCCAACCGCGGGTGCCTCTCGGCCCTGCGAGAGAACAGCGCGTGGAGGCGCGGGACGGACGAGGTCGGAGGGCGCGCCGCAAGCTCGGAGGCCGCCGGCCACGGAGGCGAGGAGCCCGCGTTTCCGCTCCCGTTCTCCGCGGCGGCGTCCAGGTGCGCCGCGGCGAGCTCGGGCACGCGGGAGAGCACGCCCCACACCTCCACGATGTCGTTGAGTTTCGGGCTGAAGCTCGAGGAGGAGGCGGGGGAAGAGGAGCGAGAGGGCGATGGGTAGAAGAAAACCATTGCGTCGCCGGCGCGCGGCGGCAGCGGCCGGGGCGGCTGCGGCTTGTCGTCGGCACCGCCGGCGCCGCCCTCGGCGGCCTTGCTCGCCTTGTTCTCCCTCTTCCTCTGCTCGCTGCCCTTCTTCTTCTTGTCGGCGGCAGAGGCGGCGGCGGCACGCCCTTCTTCTTCTCCGCCCGCTGCGGCGGCAACGGCCTCCATGTCGTCGTCGCCCCCGCCGTCGCCGTCGCGGCCGCGCTTGGCAGCGGCAGAGGCGGCGGCGGCGGCGGCGGCAACAGGGGCCTTCTCCCCCTCCTCCTTCGCGGGGGCCTCTCCGGGAACCGATACGCAGTATAGCGGCCTGCGCTCCCATACGGCGGCGGCGGGGGGCGGCGCGGGGTTGGCGGCGGCGGCAGCTGCGGAGTGCACGCAGCAGGGCGCGAACGCGCCGGCCGCCTCGCCGGCGGCGGCCGCGGCGGCGGCGGCGGCGGCCGGCGGGACGACGTCTGCGAACTTGGTCGTCGCCCAGTTTCTTTCGTTTCCTTCGCCGCCGCTCTCGCTGCTCCTGTAGGCGCCCAGATAGTACTCCGGGTCGAGCGTGTCCTGGACCTGTCGTTTTTGTTTTTGTTGTTTTTGTTGCAAAAGTGACAGGATAGGGAAGAGAGGAGCAGTGAGAGAGAGGAAGTCGGTGTTTGCAGTGGGAAAAAGACGAGGAAGAGGAAGCAAGAGATCGAAAAAAAAGGCGGCAAAATAACGTCGCTCAACTTCCCAGTCCGAATCCTCTTCTTCCTTCTCAATCCCTCCCACTTACCATGCCGCGGTACCTCACGAGCGCATGCTGCGGGATCGAGTCGACGTTCTCCGCAGTCAGCGTGGGGATCTGTGGGGTGCATACGAGGGGAGGAGAGCGAGGGGGATTGAGTCTCAAAGCCGATCTTGATCAACTGGAAAACCGAGAAATCAGGGTGCCATCGATCAACCGGTCGTACTCCCTCTCGATACTACTCACCGTCTTGGCCAGGCTCTCGTCCTCGGCAACGGCCCTGAAAAGCTCCGCCACGCCCCAGTCTCCGTCCTCGGCCGCGGCCGAAGGGGAAGAAGAAGAGGAGAGAACGAGGGACGAGACGCGCGCGGAGTGGAGCGCGGCGACGGCGGCGAGCGGGTCCCTGGCCGCATCGGCCGTGGAGACGACGGCGAACGGCGTCGTCGTCGTCGCGGGGGGCGCCGCTGCTGCTGCCGAGGCGTCCATCACCGCTGGCAGCTCGCGCTTGAGCTGCTGGGAGATGGCGGCCATTCTTTTTTGCTTAGCACGGAGCTGCTTTCTGTTTTGGAAGGGTCTGCCGCTCGAAGATGACCTGGAGAAAATGTGAGTCGGTCGAGAAGCAAAAGCCGAGCTTCATTCTCTCTCACTCTTCGGCGTTGAAAGAAGAGAAAAACGGAACGATGGCGGCGACGACGCTGTCGCCCTTCCAGCAGACGGCAGAGTGCGTACACGTTTTCTTCTGGCTTCGAAGACAGAAGCGCGCCCTAGATTTGTCGCTGCAGCAGAGTCGTTTTCGGACGGAAGGGCTCGAACGAGCGCACAAGGGGGCGCTGCTCCGCTGTTGAAGGAACCCCGACGATGGCACCAAAAAACAATGCTCACCCCTCCTTTCCCTTTCCCTTCCTGTCTCCCTCTCCCGTTTTTCTCCCTTCTCCCTCAAAAAACACAGGCGCGCCTCCCAGGTCGAGGAGCTCCTCCGCCTCCACCCGACGACCGAGACGCTCAACCGGGACGCAACGCTGTTTCAGCTGCCGCTGAAGCTCCCCGGGGGGATTCCGTCGGCCCTGCGCATCGCTCTGCCGGCCTCGTTCCCGGCGGCGCCGCCGACGCTCTCGCTCACGAACCTCAGCTCGAGCTCAGGCAGCTCGAATCCTTCATCGTCGTCGTCGCTGCGTCACACCTGGGTCGATTCGACCTCGGGGCTCGTCTCCTGCCCGAGCGTGCTGTCGTGGGGCAGTGGCTCAACCTCTAGGCTCGCGCAGGCGGTCAGCGAGGCGCTTGAGGCGCTGCGGGAAGGGGGCAGCAGCGACCCGAACCGAGGCCAGAGGGGCGGCGCCGCCGTCGCAGCCGGCCCTCCCTCGACGTCTGCGCCCGGAGCAGCCGCCGCCTTCTTCCCGCCCCCCCGCGGGGGCTCCTTCGACGAGCTGGAGAGCGCCAGCGAGGATCAGCTCCTGAGCTGGCTGAGCGATGGGGAGGCGTTCGCGGGGCTGGCGAGGCGGGTGGCGGCGAGGGTTAGGGGCGAGACGGCGGCGGCGGAAGCCGCGGCGGCGGAAGCCTCGGCGGCGGCAGCGACGGCAGCGACGCCGAGACGACCCTCGAAGGGGACCCCGGGAGAGGCCCCCCCCGACCCCCCGCTCCCGCTCCTCCAGCCCCCTGAGGCGGCCGCGGCGGCCCTGACGGCGCGCCTCGCCTCCGACACCCTCGCGCGGGAGCAGGAGCTCCGCGAGGCGTCCAACCAGGTCGCCGTCGTCCGCGCGACGGAGCTCGCGCCGGCGGCGGCGGAGGCGTCGCGGCTCCGCGCGCGCGCGCGCGTCGTCGCGGCCGCCATCTCGCCCAGGGCGCTGGTGGAGGCGCTCAGGAAAGGGGCCACGCGGGCAGACGCGGACTCGACGAGGTGCTACGACGCTTTCCTGGCGACGGGGGGCGAGCGCGGGGCCGCCCCGGCCGCCGCTGCCGCTGCCGGTGCTGCCGACCAGAGGGCCCTGGACACCTTTCTGGAAGAGTACGTGCGCCTGCGGTCCAAGTACCACGAGCGGGAGCTCAAGCAGCAGGCCGCGGAGCAGACGCTCTTGTAATCTTATACCTCAACTTATTTTAATTTTTTATAAATATCAGAAAAAGTTCGTGGATTGTATTTACAGCAGAAACATGGAATGAGAAAAAAAGGGGGGGAAACGGAAGCAACTGGTGCGCGCACCCGCGGCGCGCGCCCTCGCTCAACCTTCAAACGCCTACGAGCAGCGCCACGCACTCCGCCGCGTCCGCCTTGGCGGCCTCCCTCCTCGGCCTCCCCGGCATCCCGGGCTCCAGCGCGGCGCTCGACCTGCGCACGCACCCCTCCAGCACGCGCCGCCGGACGGCGTCGCCGAGGTACCGCGCCTGCCACTCCAGGGACGGCGCGCGGCCCGCGGAGCCCGAAGCGCAGGCCGCGGCGCGCTGGAGCGCCCTCCCAGCGTCGCCCCAGCGCTCCGCGAAGGAGTGGACGAGCCCCGCGAGGAGGTCCCCCGCGGCCGACAGCGGGCAGCCCTCGGCCGCGAGCAGCGCCGCGGCGCGCAGGACGTCGCGGGCCGCCTGCTCGTCTCCGCCGCCGCCGCTCCCGCCTTCCGGGCCGCCGCCGCTGATGCCGTCCTCCAGGAAGGCGTGCGCTCGGAGCAGGTGCTGCGGCGGCAGGGGGTGGTGCGCGGTGATCAGCGCCAACGACGTCGCGAAGAGCGGGGACGAGAGCGAGCGGGATCCCTTCGCCCTGTTCTCCTCGTCGACCCTGTTGCCGTCGCCGCCGTCGCCGCCGTCGGAAAAGTCTTCGTCGCGCTCTCCCTCGACGCCCGCCAGTCGCCTCTTCGACGCCTGAACGGCAGAGAGGTAGCCGTGCGGCTCCTGTTTGTGGAGTGGGGGGGGACGTTTTTTAATCATTAGTGTTCATGGGGAGTGAGTTTTTTCCTTTTTTTCTTCCTTTTGAGTTCTCTCGGCCTCTCGGCGTAGAGAAGAAAAAAAACGGGGGAGGGGGGGGGAAAACTCACCCCAGAGGGAGCGATCGACCCCTTCCCGGACGGCCCCGCCCCCTCCTCCTTCTCCAGCTCCCCTTTCGCGTCGACCCTCTCGACCCTGGGGGGAGCGTCGAGCGCCGAGAGCAGCAGCGCCTCGACGTCGACCCCGGGCGCGGCCGCGGGCGAGAAGCCCCCCGCCGCGACCCACGCCGACCGGCGGACGGCAAACGCCCTGTTGAACGCGTAGGGGTTGTGCCAGGGGAGCCTCGCGGCCCAGTCTCCGTCGCTCCCGCCGCCGCCGCCCTCGGCCGCCTCGGGTAGGCTCGGGGAGGCCCGCCGCCCCGTGAAGAAGAACTGCGCCCCGGGGTCCGCCGCCGCCGCCGACAGGACGCCGCGCCAGTAGCCGCGCCGCAGGAGCACCCCGGGCCTGAGGAAGACCAGGAGGTCGCTGCCGCCAGCCCGCGCCGCGCGCGCGCCGGCGTTGCGCAGCGCGGCGTCGCCGGCGCCGCCGCCGCCGAGCTGCGGCGAGCGCGGGGGAAGCAGCGGGGGGAGCGGGGAGCGGCGGAGGAGCGGGGGGGAGCGGCGGCGGCGGGAGGAGGAGGAGGAGGCGGAGCTGGTTTCTCCTCCGGCGGCGGCGGCCTCTTCGCGCTCGTCCTCGTCCCGCTGCCTCTGCCCCGCCGTCCGCGCCCGTGCGGCGTCCCTCACGATCAGCCTCACGCCCTCCTGGGACTCGGCGCTCGTCCCGGCCAGCGAGCGGGCCACCTCGGCGTCGGCGGCGACGATGATGATCTCGAGAGAGGAGGAGCTGCCTTCGCCTCCCTCGTCGGCTTCAAAGGCGGCGGCGGCGGAGAGCGCGGTCACGGCCGCGGCGCCGGCGTCGCGGTCGTGGAGGAGGGGGACGATGACCGTTGCCCGAGGAGTTTCTCCTGCTGCTGCTGCTGCCGTTGCTTCGAAGTCGCCGCCGTCGCCGTCAAGGGCCAGGGTGGCGAGGCCGTTGAGCGAGGAGGGGAGCACGGGCCGTTGCTCTCGGTGGCCGGACTGCTGGTGTGGTCGTTTGTTCCTCTTCTTCGTGCTGCCCTTCTTTTTCGCCGTCGCCGCCGGCTCGCCCGACGACGACGTTGGCATCGACGATGACCCTTCCGAAGCGGGCAGGGCCCCGCTTTCTCGGAGCGCGTTGACCGCTGCGGCCGTGACCTGCGCCGACGCCGACGCCTGGGCGGCGGAGCGTGGGATCCAGGGGTCCAGCGAGGCCGGGAGGGCCCCCGGAGAGGACGAAGAGTCGTCGCCGGCACTGGGCGGAGGAGGAAAATTGGCCCGCGAGCTCATCGCCAAGACCATCAGCGCCAGGAGCGCCACCGAGGCCCCACCCGCCGCGGCACCCGTGACGAACGACGAGCGATGCCGGTGCCTTGAGGCCTGTGCCGGAGACAGAGGCGGCGGCCTCGATTTCGAGGGGCTGTGTGGGGCCATTATTTTTGCAGACGAGCGCCGCCCCCTCTTCGACGAGAAACGGCAGGGGAGTGGGAAAGTTTATCGTCGGCATCGAGAGCCCGACCGCGGCGCACTTTCTTTCCTTCTCGAACGCTTCTTCCTCCTTCCCCGCTTCTCTATCTTCTCCCCAACTACGATGCAGTCCCTGTCCTCCGCCCGAGTCGGCGCATGCAGGCCTGCGGCGCTGCGCAGCGTCGCTGCCCCCGCGCCGTCGCCGCTGAAGCAGACGCACAAGATGACGACAGGGACCACCGTCACGCGTGCCCTGACGCCCGAGCAGGGGTGCGTTTCCATTTTTTTATCGCGATTCTTCGAGCCAGAGAGGAGACCTCGGAGCTACTTCGAGTCCCGGAGGAGAAGAGTGGCGATCGAGCCGATCCTAGAAAGAGAGAGAGGGAAAAGATGGCTAGCAAATCTATCAAACGTTTAATCGACACGTCAATTCTCAACCTCGGCCTCCCCGCTCTTCTTTCGCACTCCCTCCACCCCGATGACAACAGCGCCCTCGCCGCGTCCGTCGCGCTCCTCGGAATCGCCAACCAGGCCATGGCCATCGGCGTGATGAAGGCTCGCAAGCGGTACGGCGTCGAGTTCCCGGACCTCTATGCGAAGGAGTCCAACCCGAACAAGGCCGCGTTTGACGCCGTGCAGCGGGGCCACCAGAACGTCCTCGAGAACATCCCGATCTTCCTGGCGGTGCAGGGGTTCGTGGCGCTGGCTGCCGGGCCGCTGGTAGCTGCCGGGTTGATCACGGTTTACACTGTGGCGAAGGTGAGGAGAGAATGAGAGAAGTCTTGGGCATTTTCTCTCTCTCTTTCTTCTCTGTTTGGGTCTCTCGGAGAAAAACTCACTCTCGTCTCTCTCTTTCCTTCCCTTGTTAATTCTCACGCAAAACTCCGTCAGTGGATCTACTTCGAAGGCTACGCGAATAAAGGCCCCAAGGGGCGCGTCCCAGGCGCCGCGGTATCGTCGCTGGTGCAGCTGATCTCGACGATCGTCGTGCTGGTCGTCGGCGTCAAGGCCGCGGTGAAGCTGCTGCCTCTGTGAACCTCGTTTTTTTTCTCCTTTTCTTGCTCCCTCTCTCTCTCCCCTCCCTCGTTTCTCTCGTCTCTGCAGAGAAAGGAGAAGAACGAGTTTTTTCATTGACGTTGTGTGAGAAAGAGACAGCGCGCGCAAAAGTAAAGAAAGAAAGCAAAACAAAAGTCGATTTTTGAAGATCGATTTTTCGTTCGTTTCGGTTTTTTTTTTTTTTTTACAGAAAAGACTTTTCGACGCCTCTCTCCCCCTCTACCGGAGCGAGCTCTCGGCCCTCGCGGCGGCAGCCCCGGCGGTCCTCCTCGGGGAGGAGGACCTCGACGAGGAAGCGGAGGAAGCAGAGCGAGCGGCCCCAGCCTTGGCGAGACCCGAAAGCCAGCCGGAGGGCGCGGGGCCCCCCCCGCCCCCGCCGGGCCCCGCCTCCCTGCCTCCCCGCCCGAGGGAGCTCAGCGGCAGCGCGGCGGCGGCGGCGGCGGCGGCGGCCCTCCTCCTGCTGCCGCCGCCGCCCGGCCTCCTTGTCGCGAGACCGCCCTCGTCCGTCGCGGCCTCGACCAGCTGCAGCCGCCGCAGCAGCGCCTCGGCCCGCGCGCCCTCGGCCGCCGCCGCGCCCTCGGCCGCCCTCCTCGCCGCGCCCTCGGCCCTCAGCGCGAGCGCCGCCGCCTCCGCCCGCCTCTCCACCGCCTCGGCCCTGGCGAGCAGCCTCGAGACCCCGCTGCTCAGCAGCTGTGCCGCCGCAGCGGCCGAGGCGGGAGGCGGCGGGGGAGGCGGCCTCGGGTCCTCGCCCTTTTTGGCCGCGGGCGTCGCGGCGACGACCGCGGCGTGGCTCGGCAGGAGCGCCGCGAGCGCCGGCGGGAGCTCCGACAGGGGGGGAGCGGCGGGAGGGGAGCTGCAGCTCTCGTCGTTCAGGGAGATGGTCCCCGAAGAGAGGGCCGCGTCGGCGACGCGGGAGGAGGGAGGGAGCAGCGCCGCGGCGACGACGGCGGAGAGCGTCGAAGAAGAAGCAGAAGAAGAGGGAGGAGGGGCGGAGGCCGCGGCGGCAGCAAGAGAGGGAGGTGGAGCTGCTGCTGCTGCTGCTGCCTCTGCCGCTGCCGCCGCTGCTGCTGCTGCTGCCAAAGCGACCGCGGCGGCGTCGGGCGGCAGCTCGCTCGCCGAGGTCTGCGTGGCAGCGTTGCGCGCCCTGGGGTGCCTCAAGGAGGAGAGGGCCTGCAGGGCCACGGCGGCGGCGCGGCTCTTGCCCTTCTGTTCACCGCCGTCGCCGCTGCCGTCGTCGCCGCCGACGCCGGCGACGGCGCCTTCGGCGGCAGCCCTCTTCTCTGCCTCCCTCAGCCTCTTCCGCAGCTCCCGCGCCTCGTCCTCGTGGGCGATGGCGTCGTTCGCGGCGGCGTGCGCCGCCGCCCTCGCCTCGGCCTCGGCCTCCGCGGCCCTCGCGGCCAGCGCCAGCGCCTCCTCGAGCCGCGACCGCAGCCGCCGGCCCTCCGCCGCCGCCGCCGCCGCCTCGCCCCGCGCGGCCCGCGCCTCGGCCCGCGCCGCCTCGGCCGCCCCCGTCGCGGCGGCCAGTCGGTCCCCGGCCTCGCCCTCGCCCGCGGACAGCGCCGCGGCGACCTCGGAGGCCCTGGCGAGCGCACGCTCGAGCCGGAGACGGTCCCTCGTGAGGTCGTCGATGTGCGAGTGCAGGTCGGCAAAGGAGGGGTCCGGGGCGGGGACGGCGCTCGGGGGTCGGCGGCGGGCTCCCCCGGCGCCCCCTTCTCCCTCTTCGGCTTCGGCTTCCCGTTTTTCCCCCGCCGTTGGTTCCTCCTGCTCTCCTTCTTCTTCTTCCTCCTCCTCGCCCTTCTCCTTTTGCTCCGCTCGCCTTTCGAGAAGCGGCGGGGGCTCGAAAGAAGAGCGAGGGGGGGAAGAAGGCTGAGCGACGACGAACGGGGGCGGCGACTGCGGCGGCGGAATTTGCTGCTCTTGCTCCTGCTCTAGCTCTCGGTCTTCAGCTCGCAGAGAAAGCGCAGGAGGAGGAGGAGGAGGAGGAGGAGGAGGAGGAGGAGGCAGGAACGAAGGCTCCGAGGCTTCCGCGGGGGGCTCCTCTCGCCGCTCTCCCGCCAGGAGCCGCGGGGAGGGAGGCGCGGGGGCGGGGGCGGGAGAGGGGACCGAGGGCGCCTCTGCCTCCCCTCCTTCCTCTTCCTCTGCTACCGTCTGCCGCGCCGCTTCTTCTTCTTCCTCCTCCGCTTCCTGCTGTTCTCGCCGGGAGGCAGCGGGGTCGAACGACGGAGGAGCAGCGGGAGGAGCAGGAGCAGGAGGAGCAGGGGGAGGCGGCAGTGGCGGCGGCGAGGGAGGAGCGACAGCGACCTCTGCTTCCTCCTCCTTCTTCTGAGGCTGCTGTTCCCTTGGCGGCAAAGGGAACAGCGAGGAGAGAGGGGTCGCGGCGTGGGCAAAAGACACGGCTGGTGGTGGCGGCGGCGGCGGCGGCGGCAGTGGTGGCGGCGACGCTCCTGTTGTCGGAGGAGGAGCTGGAATGCAAGGCGGAGGCGGTGCCGCCGCAGCTGGGACCGGTGCGGAGGGAGAAGGACCAGCACCAGTAGCGGCTTTAGCTGCTGCAGCTGCCGCCGCCTGCTCGGCCTTGGCGCGGCGGAAAGCCTTGAGCTGTATTGCTCACGAGTGAAGAGGAGGAGGAGGCCGAAGTGAGCGAGGGGGGAAAAAACAATCGGCGACGAAGAGGAAAAAAGAAACAGCAAGATGCCGTCGCTGCAGCCGGCTTTTCACGCGCTTTGCGTCCGTGTTTGAAATCGATTGCGATCCAAGAGACGCTTACCTTGCGCCTCCCGGCGGCGGCGAGCTCCTCGCGGCCGCTCATGGTTTTGAAATCGACGGAATGAGAACGAGAGAACGGAACGAGAGAGAGCAATCTATGTCGACGGATGGTTGATGCTTCGCTCTTCTCTCTTCGTTGCAGAGCTCTATATAGCCCTATAAACCGTCGCTTAGTTGCGTGCACGCGTCCAGGGAGGCCCCACGTCGATGACGGGAGCAGCGCGGAGTTCGATGAGGACGATGCGAGAGAGAACGAAAGAGCAAATGTCGTCGTTGTCGTCGTCTTTCGACTTTCGACAGCCGAACGAGAGAAGAAAAATTGAGAGAGCTCTAATAGACTATTCACCCTCTTTTTTTCTTTCTGACCTCTTTTTTGAAATTGTATTACTTTTTGTTACTTCTGAAGAGTGCCGCTCCCCACCGGTGGCGAAAGCATTTTCCCGTGCCTTTCGCTCTCCTGAAGGAGAGAAAGGAACGCGAAAGAGCAAGAGCCTTTTTTTGAATTCGCTCAAGTGGGGCTGGCTAAGGCAGGGGGAAGAAGAGGAATTTTTTTTTTAAGTTCTGGTTTTTTTTTTCACTTCGCTTCTTTCTTCCCTTTGCTCCCTCTCCTTTTCTCTCTCTCTCTCCTTCTCTCTCTTTGACAAGTTATTACCACCCAGACGGCCAGTAGGGGTGCGTGTTCCAGTAGTGCGAGTACGGCTGCGTTGCGATCTGTAAGGGAGCGGAAGCGGAGGAGCCGCCGGGAGGGGGCCCCAGCGGCGCTCTCCCCCCCTCCTCGGGGCGCGACGGCGGCGGAGCCAGCAACGACGACGGCGGAGGCGGGAAAGAGGGGTCTCGAGGAGGCGCGGCCGCGAAGCCGCTTGCGCTCTCGCGCATCTCCAAGTCGCCGCCGCCGCTGCCGTCGTCGTCTTCGTCGTCGTCGTCCTCGACGAAGCCAAAGTTCTCTTCTTCGACTTGCGAGGGATGAAAGACGGAAGCGGCAGCAGCAGCAGCAGCAGCTGCTGCGGCGGCGGCAGAATAAGCAGCCGCCGCAGCAGCAGCCGAAGGAGCGTTCCCGTTTCCCCCTCCGCCGTCCGGCGACCTCCCCCCTCCGGCAGCCGCGCCCCCCGCACCCCCAGCGGCGGCGGAGGGAGGCGGTGGCAGCACCTCCCACGCCCAGTGTCCCGCCCGCCTCCCCCTCTCCGAGATCTCGTACAGGAACGGGGACTGCCTGCCGCCGCGGCCCGTCCGCTCGACCAGCCCGTCGGCCAGCAGCCGCCGCAGCCCCTTGGAGACGTCCTGCGTGTTGCCGAGGCTCCCGCGCACGGCCGCCTCCGACCTCGCCCCGGCCCTGAGGAAGTCGAAGACGACGCAGGCGGTGCGGAGCATGCGAGTCATGTTCCTGGGGAAGGGCGGGGGCGCGTCGGGGTCGGGGGGCGGGGGGGGCGCCGGCTGGAAGGGCGCGAGCGGCGCGCGGAGCGAGGCGTCGCCTGCGCCGCCGCCGCCGCCGCCGCCCCTCCTCCTGCCTCCTCCGTGCGGGGTCCCCTCGGGGCGCAGGCGCACGGCGCGCATCGCCCTGCGGGCCAGGGAGCCGCCACCCGCCCACCAGGGGGGGCGAGAGCCGCCGCCGCCGCCGCCGCCGCCGGTGCTCTCGCCACCGTTCCCGCCGCTGTCCGCCGCGGCCTCCGCTCGCCACGCCTCCTCCCACCGCTGCTGCTGCTGCTGCTGCTGCTGCGCGCCGGCGGAGGCGGCTCGAGGTGAGAGCTCCATCTGCTCCGCCGCCGCTCCCTCGCCTCCCCCGCCGTCCCTCCGCGAGGGGCTCCGCTGCCTCTTGGCGCTCCCCGCGCCGCCCCCGGGAGTCCTTGGCGGAGAGCCGGAGCCGGAGACGTCGCCGGCGTCCGCGGCGGAGGGAGGAGCGGGGGTCCGCCGCTCGTCGTCGCCGCGCCCCGGCCCCGGCGAGCGGGCCATCGCGCGCGGGCTCCCCCTCGGCGACTCGTCGCGGTCGCTCCTCGAGGGTCCCTGCTGCTGCTGAGGCGTCTTCTCTCGCCCTAAGAACGCCGCGAAGCGGCTCGCCTGCTGGTAGTGCTGCTGCTGGTAGTGCTGCTGCTGCTGCTGCTGTTCTCGCTCCCGTCGCGCCCGCGCCTCGGCCTCGGCTGCCGCTGCCGCCTGGGCCAAGAGCGCCTGCTGCTGCAGCTGCAGCTGATACTGCTGGAGCTGGAGCTGCTGCAGCTGGAGCTGGAGGTGCTCCGGCAGCATCCCCTCGACGGCCGGCATCGTCACGGGCGGCGGCGGCAAGAAGGCGCCGCGTGGAGGCGGAGGAGGAGGATGAGGAGGGGCAAACGGAGCGGCAGCAGTGCCGTTTCGGGCTGCTCTGGCAGCTTCGGATGCGAGCTCTCCTTCGAAGCTGGCGGGCAGATCTGGGAGGAGCCCGCCCGGGCTGCTCCCGAAGACGTCCTGCCAGGGCACTGCGTCGAGCTCGGCGGCGGAGAAGCGGCTTTGGTTTGCGCTGGAGGCTGGGGCGGAGGCGTCATGAAACTGCATTGTCTCCGGCGATTTTTTTTTCGGCGACGCCGCCGCCGCTGGTGCAGCAGCCGCGTCGTCGCCTCCGTGCTCCGCTTCCGCGATGTCCGGCCGCTTTCCGCCGCCGTGATAGCTTTTGTCCTCGTCGGAGGGAGCCTGGGGAGAGGAAAGAGGGGGAAAAGGCGTGTCGAGGGAGAGGGGAGAGAGAAAAGAGAGGGAGGAGAGTGAGCAATTGAGAGAGAGGGCAAAGCGCCGACTAGCCGAAAGGTTTTTTTTCGACGTCGAGGTTTTCGGACTTTTTTCGAGGACTTTTTTGGCTCCTTCCCGCCGCGCCAACCCTTTCCCCAGATCTCTACTACGGAACCCCTCTATGCGATAGCGAAGAGCAATCACCATTTCGAGCCCTCGCGGCCGGGGGAGGGACGCGAGGGTCGCACTTGACTGTTGGGTCAGTGCCTGGAAGCGGGAAAAAAAAGTTTGATGGCTACCGCCGATGGAAAAACACGGCGCGACGACTTCAACTCTCTCTCTGCGTCTCTCTTCCGTGGCCTCGCAGCTAAGTGATACCCGGCTCCTCCCAGGCCCTCGCTCTCTTCGTCCTCAGCGATAAAGGGGCAAGGCTGGAGCAAAAAGGCCTGATATTTAGAAGCAAAGAACTGAAAGAAGGAAGCTCCTCTATTGTAATTGAGTTTTTTTTTTTTTTGGAGAGACAGCTCTTCTTTAAACTCTGAAGATCTTTCAAAAAAGGTTTTTCTTCTTCTTCTTCAAAAACTCTTTCTTTGCAGATGAAAACGGAGGGACGCGAAATGCGGGATATACGGTGCGATGAGTGTGTCGGGTAAGGGAAGGATGGATGGATGGGAAAGAGGTGTGGCAGAGCTTTGAGGATGAGGCGGAGGTGGGGGAGGAAACGGGAGACAACGAAAGAGGAAAAGGGGAGGGGAAAAGTGGGGGGTGGCAGTGTGTGTTTTTTTGCTCGCGCGAGGGCTTTCGTAGCCAACGACTCACTCTTTCTGGTTGCGAGGCTGGCGCGCGTGAAGGGGCGAAGTGGTGTGCATCTTTAAAGTTTATCGTGTTTTCTTTTTATAATGGCGTTTCGTTCTTTTTTATCATCTTTTCTCCGTCGTCGTCGTCTTTTCGTCGTCGTCTTTTCGTCCTCACCCTCTTTCTCCCCCTTTGAGAGAGAGAGAGAGAGCTAGAGACTGTTGAAGGTAGAAGAAGGAGAGGCGGAACGAGGGGAGAGAGAGAGAGAGAGGGAAAGAGAGAGAGACAGAGGGAGAAACCTAACGCTGCTGCTGCTGCGAATAGAGGCCCTGCTCGTGCTGCAGCTGCAGCGGCTGCTGCTGCTGCTGCTGCTGCGCCCGGGCCGCAGCGCCGCTCCCCCCCGCCGCTCCCGTCGTCGGAGGCGGCGGAGGCCATCCCGGTGGCGGCGCGAGCGCTGCCGCGGCCGCAGAGACCCGCGGCAGCCCCGCGCTCTCGGGGCGGAGGAGAGAAGGCGGGGCGGCAGTGGCATAAGCGGCGGCGCCGCCGCCGGCGTTCGCGTCTGCGGACGATGGCGGAGCAGCAGCAGCAGCAGCGGCGGCAGCGGCGACGGCGGCGGCAGCGGCGACGGCGGCGGCAGCGGCGCCGCCGCTGGCCGCCCCGGCGCCCGCGACGCCCGGAAAGACCCCGGCGGCGCTCGCGTAGGCCCGCGCCACGGCGGGGTCCGCCCCGCTGCTGTAAGGGTCCTGCTCCGGCGCAGGCGGGCCTCGCGGGAAGGCGCCCGAGGGGAGGCGGGGCAGGCCCCCTCGCCCCCCCGCTCCCGCTCCCGCGCCCGCTCCTCCGGCCGCGAGCAGCGCCGCGACGGACGCCACCGCCGAGAGCTCCGGGCCCTGCGGCGGCGGCGGGTTCGGAGGCGGCGCCGGCGGCACCTCGCTCGCCCAGTGCCTCCGGCTGGCGCCGCGGGCGCTCACCTCGTAGACGTAGGGGCTCTGCCGCCCGCCGCGGCCCGACCGCCGCACGAGCTTGTCGGTGAGCAGCCGCCGCAGGCCCTTCGAGACGTCCTGCGTGTTGCCCAGGGCCCGGCGCACGCTAGACTCCTCGGCGGGTCCCCCCGAGCGCAGGAAGTCGAAGACGAGGCACGCGGTGCGGAGCAGGCGGGTCATCGGGCGCCCGGCGGAACCGCCGAAGCCGCCGCCGGCGCCGGGGACGCCGCCGGCGCCGCCGCCGTGGGGCAGGAAGCCGATGTCGCTCTGGTAGAGGCCGCCGCCGTCGTCGAAGTCGTCGGCGGCCGCGGAAGCGCCGCCGCCGTGGAGGTGGTGATGGTGGTGGTGGTGGTGACTGCCGCCGACGCCGACGCAGCCTCCAAAGTCTGGCGCCGGCGGCGCGAAGGCGGGGGTCTCTTCCGCCGCCGTCGTCTCCCATGGGACGACGGCGGCCTCGGCCCCGTCCGAGCCGGCAGAGAGCGGCCGCGGCCTCTTCGCACCTCCTCCGACGACCACGACTGCGCCCCCTCCTCCTCCTGCTGCTGCTGCTGCTGCTGCTGCCGCCGCGGCCGCGGCAAGGTCCGAGGGCGAAGTGAGTCGGGGAAGCATCAGCCCCCGCAGCGCGTTCTCGAAGGCCAGCTCCCTCGCCGGGTCTCTTATCGAGGGGTCGAAGGACGAGGCCGAGGTGGGCAGGGGCGGCGACGGCAGCGGCAGCTGAGGGGGCCCCGGCCGCGGCTGCGGGGGCGGCGGCGGTGGCGCTCCGATGCCGAGCCCGAGCCCGAGCGCCGCCGGGGAGAGGCTCGTGGCTCCCGCGGCGCCCCCGGAGCGCCAGGGGATGAGTTCAGGAGAAGGGAGCAGCGGCGGCGGCACGGGAAGGCCCCCTCCGGGCGTCGTCGTCGCGGCGGCGGGATCGGGAGGCGGGGGCGGAAGCGGAGGAGGAGGGAAAGGGCGCCTGGCGGCGCCGCCGCCATCGTCGCCGGCGATCTGCTGCTGACTCTCACGCGGCCGATGCTGCTGGTACCGATGCTGCTGCTGCTGCTGCTGGTTATCCCTCGCCGGCGAAGAAAGGAGCGGAGGAGGAGCCATTCTCTTCCGGCGTAGGAGGGAGGCCTTGACGAGAGCGAGGGAGGAAAAGGGTCGGAGAGGGAGGGGGCGCGTGAGCTGTGCTGGAATTCTTTGGAAACCCTTTTCGTACCGACCAAGAAAAGGCCGAGGGAACATTTGGCAAGATATTTTCGCCGATTCGACGCTTTAGGGCGCGCCTTCTTCCTTCCTTCGACCGTCCTGGGTACCAGATAAGTCGGTCTATTGTATCGGAGCCAAGAGTTGGGGTCGAAGGGCGCCGGAAACTCGCAAGTTGGGAGCCATAAAATGATGCGGTGACAAAAGAATAAGAGCGCCGTATGTCCACCGCAACTGCTCTACATTTTCAGCACGCCGCCCAACTGCTCAATCTTCAGCTCCGAGAAGGCTCTCGGACCCTGTCGAGTACTCGGGGCGCAGACCTACCTCTCACGCGCTCTGCTGATCCATGCTCGAACAAGGGAGAAGGGAGAAGGGAGAAAGGCAACAACAATAAAAGAGGGGGAAAAGCGTGCGCCGAGTTTTCAAAATCGACGGCACCTCTGTGCTCTCTTTTCTTCGTTTTTTTTCAAGCTTTTTACCAAGCGGCGCTCTATTTCCGTCTCTCTCTCTCTCTCTCTCTCTCTCTCTCTCTCTCTCTCTCTCTCTCTCTCTCTCTCTCTCTCTCTCTCTCTCTCTCTCTCTCTCTCTCTCTCTTCGATCCCGACGGCGCGCGGGCCGCAACAGTGTGAAGAGTGCAAAATAAGAAATGAATTTTAATAGTGAACAGGGCAACATAAATGAACGGAACGGCTGTCTTTTTTTTCCTCTTTCTCTCTCCCCACTTCGTTTCGTTTTTCCTCCCCTCGCTCTTTCTCTCTCTCTCCCTCTGTATCTCCCTCGCCTTCTCACCCCGCCAGCCCCAGCAGCGCCGCCAGGCTCGGGGCAGACGGCCACCTCCCGTCCCCGAGCTGCTGGAAGGGGGAGGCCCCGTCCGCTGAGGGAGCGGCGCCCGAGCCGGCTCTCCGAGCGGGAGGCTCTGTCGCCACCGCTGCCGCCGCCAAAGGAGGAACCCCGCCTCCGCCGCCGCCGCCGTTGCCGCCTCCGCCGTCGCAAGAGGCCGCGCTCTGCGAGTTCACCAGCGCCAGCCTCGGAACGAACCTCGCCAGCCCGTCGAGCGTCCCGGGCTCCGCGTCCACGTGCAGTCCCGGCTCCAGCGCCCGCACCGCCGCGATCTTGCCGCCCGCGGTCTCGCAGAAGAGCAGCCGCTGCGGCGGCACGGGCGCGGGCGGCGGGCCGACGGCGCCGGCCGCCTCGAGCGCGCCGCGGGCCGCGGCCTCGCCCACGTCCCCGACGACGCGGCAGACCAGGAAAACGCCGCCCGAGGCCGCCGACGCCAGCGCCCGCAGCGCCTCGACGGCGCCGGCGCGCGGCGTCGCGCCGGCCTCGAGCCCGCCGCCCTCGCACTCGCGGAGGAGGACCCCCGGGGCCGAGACGGAGACGGTGGAGGCGCCCCGGAGGGCCGCGCGGGCCGCGAGCGTGGCCGCGCTGGGCCGCGGGGGGGGGGGGGGAGCGGCGGCAGAGGGGGCCTGCGCCGTCTTCGATGCCGTCGAGGTCGCCGCCGCCGCCGCCGCCGCCGCCGCCGCCGCCGCCGCCGCCGCCGCCGTCGTCGCCGCTGCCGCTGCTCCCTGCTCTCCCTGGCTGCCCTCTCCGACGGGAGAGAGCCTCGGCCTCGGCGCGGCTCCGGCTCCGCCTCCTCCTCCTCCTCCTCCTCCGACAGCCCACCACAGGTAGAGGGCCGCGGCGAGCCCCAGGATGCCCGTGAGGCGGAGGGCGCCCGGCTGCTCCTGTCGTGGGTTTTTTTTTTTTTTTTTTTTGGGGGGGGGGGGGGGGGGGGGGGGGGGGGGGGGGGGGGGTTGTGTTGGTGGGGGGGGGGGGGGGTT
>Ga0315287_10002228_pt1 | contig 18204 bp, 13 predicted proteins | sample YL17G11_0_MG_FD_205037 | JGI IMG/M metagenome (GOLD analysis project Ga0315287, IMG submission 205037) | Sediment microbial communities from Yellowstone Lake, YNP, Wyoming, USA - YL17G11_0 | ecosystem: Environmental > Aquatic > Freshwater > Lake > Sediment | place: USA: Wyoming | collected...
GTGGGGTCACGATCACGGTCTCTCCATCGTGCCGGAAGGCCGGTCGCGGCGGCGTGGTCGGCGGGTTCTCCGGTGGGCGGGCGGCGTCCGTCGCGGGGAGTGGGGCGACCAGGGCCGCCGCGGCGAAGAGCAGCAGAGTGGCGGAGAGGCCGGTGAGCCCGGCGGTGCCGGCTTTGACGAAGGTGCGGCGGGACATGTGTTGTATGGAGGGTTCGATGCGCGTATTCATGGTGCATTGTTCTCTTTTCAGTTGATAACTTGCTTTACGGCGCCGCGCGTACCCGACGCTGCGCGGGTGATCACTTGACCCTGCAAGGCGTGCCATATGCCGAGGAGGAATATTGCAAGCAGTGATTTACGGTATTGGGTCATGGTTTGTCCTAAGTGCCCCGTCATAAGTTCCCATGTAGGACGGTTTGTCAAACCGTCCAGGACGGAATGACATTCCGTCCACAAGGACTGGGAAACTTATGCCCTAGTACTTATTGGGTTGCGGTGGCCATTCCAGATCGAAGCGCACACTTCAGCGGACTTCGGAGACATGCCGCACCCGCAGCGCCAGGTCCAGCGCGTACACCGGCGTGGGAACGCTCCGCGCACCGCCATCGTGTTTGAACTTCTCGTCGCTGAGGACCGCGCCGTCCGCCGGCTGGATCCACTCGAACAAATACTCTCCGGCGGGGAAGTTGAACGTGAGCGTCTGCTGGTGTTTCCCCGGCGTGGCTACGTAGGAGCGTGTCCCGACCGCTTTTCCGTGGTGGAGATAAAGGGCATACTGCCGGCCGGGCTCGCTGAGGCCGGCGGCGACGGCACCCGCCGGTACCCCACCCTCAAGGAACGACAGGTCCCTTCGCATCGTGATGTACCGGAAGCCCTCCATGAATTTCTTCAGCGTCGCGAGCGTGTCCAGGACGGCGTCGATGCTGCCACCGCCCCGCGGATGTTCTGTGGTAAAAAGGGCGTTGTATTGCATGTACGAAGCGGACCCGCCCACTAGGTACTCCCACGCCTCCACCCGCGTGGCCAGTAGCTTGTCTCCCCGATACAGCATGTTGTCAGCCACGTCCGCATCCGAATAGGTGACCGACCCATGATGCACGAACGGTTTGTTCAGGGCGTACTTGGTGCCCAGGAACTCCAACCCGCGCAGGTACCTCATGGTAAGGAAGTCAATCCGGGGGTCCGCGGTGAAATCCGTCACGCCGGGTCCCTTGTAGAACTTCTGATCAATGCCCTGCCCCAGGAGGTGTCTCTTGGGCAGGGTGGCCTCGGTGGCCCGGTATAAATCAATCATTCGGTTCAGCCAGGGCGCCCAGACCGTCACCGACAACAAACTCAACAATGTTCTTGCCATAAATTTTACAATCCCGTTTTGATTCGAATTTGAAAGGGGTGCGAAGGTCATTTGCTTGAGATGGGCAGCGGCGCCAGCAGCAGGGCGACCAGGAGCAAGATGATGGGGTGATTTTTCCTAGAGTGCTGCCTCAATGCGGTTGTGTATTCACAATGGCGACGAGGTTGGTGTGTCCTTTCTATTCTGCAGCAGGCTCCCTTTTACTCTTTCTGTCTCTTTTGGGATTTTCCGTTTTAGGCGGTCGCGGCTTGCTATTAGAAATCGGATTGTTGGTGGGAGGCCGCAGCTCTGGCCCCTCAGGCATGCCGCGGTGGACTTCGATAACACTGAAGATATCGTCCTTATCATCTGTGTTGACCAAGCCGATATCACTTCCCTTGGTCCCCCCGTGATGAAGCACGGCGTCGGTCAGGGTGACGGTCTCATCATGCCATTTCTTATCCCCTGTTCCGGTATTCGACAGCGCGGTCTTCATGGTTGGCGCACCGGCATCGTAGACCAGTTTCCAAGTAGAGCCCTTCTGGGTGTCATACCAAACCAGATGAATCGTGACTGTCTTGGGCTTGTTATCTTTGAAGAAATTATCGTGAAGCTTGAAATACATGGCGTCTTTTCCAGACGTATGCTCGAAACCGCGGGCGAAGCGGGCATAAATGGAGGAAGATTTGGTGATCGGCCCTCCGACACGCCACAAGGGAACCGACGTTTCATCGGCGTCAATCTGGTAGAGGAACCGGGAGTAGTTGTCCGGCCAGATTTCCCACCCCACGTCGTTGAATCCTTTTTGATCCACCCGTTGTCTGACCTGATTCAAGAGCAAGGCATCTTTATCGTCCACGCTGGCTCCATACTTTGAAAACTCTTCACATATTTTCAGCATTCTATCCACATTATTGGGTGAGGCCTTGCCGAATTTCTCCGCGGGATAGGCCTTGGTATCCGCGGCATCCAAACCCTTGTGCAAGGCGCAGAAGGCATCAGTGGCGGTCTCCGGATAGATCTGTCCAGCATATCGATTGAAAAAGTAGAAGGAATAGTCGAAACCCTCTTTTTGGGCTGCCTCCACGGCGCCCGCGCTTATATCCCACACGCTCTGTCCACCATTGAGGGCATTCACGGCACCCCAGTAGAAATTAAGGGGAAGGTTTAGCCGATACCATGGTCTCGTCCAAGTTTGGTCCATCTCGGAACGGCGAAACAGGGTGAGACCTTTAGGATCAACGAGGTAAGAAGTCCATTGATCATACAAGGTTCGTTCGCCCGCCAAATGATGCCCGCGCGAGAGGGCCCCGTTCTTGATGCCGAAGCTTCCTTTGACGCGGTTAGTCACCCAATTCCATTCTTCGGTAAAGTCCTTGGCACCGTCGGCATCACCGCCGATCGAGTTGAACAGCAAATCAATTTTCGGGCCGGGACTCTCCTGAAAGATTTTCACAAACAAGTCGAAGGTCTCCAGGCGGAATGCCCGCCATTCCGCGGAGCCTTTGGTGAGTTCGTAGCGGGCCTCCTTGGCGGCTCCCTTGTAAGCGCTCTCGTCCCCCGTGCATCCCGTTTTAACCTGGATGAAAGCGATGCGCTCCTGTTTTTCCTTGGGATAGCTGCGGATATGCTTACCGAACTCCAAGAGGAGCCGCTCATGATACTTTTTGTAAGCGGGGGCGAGGTAGTAGGGGTAGTATTTCCACTTGTTCAGATGACGCTTATCATCCGTGAACACCTTGGGGACGCCTTGCTCATAAATCCATTTCGGCGCTTCGGGACCAGCCCCCAATGAAAGATACATAAATATTTTTTTGTTAAAGGCTTTTTCAACCGCTTGATCCAACCCGCTCCAGTTAAAAACGCCCGGCTGCTTTTCAATATCAGCCCAAGATTCATTGAACGACAATCCCTTCAGGAAGGGATATTCTTCGGGATCGAAGGTATCGCCGCGATCCCATACCCCGAAAGAACTTGGAGGGGGTTCGGCTTTAACAATGGATAACGAGCATGTGCCTATCAGGCCGATGAGGCTTATCTTCCTGGCGAGGACAGTGAGCAAGGGGTTGACGTATTTCATGATGTTATTGTTGATAGGACATTGCGTTGTGACGCTGTGTGGTTTAGGAAGAATTGGTTGTGCTGCCGGTGCCATGTGTGGCTGAGTATCTGCCTCCTTTTCCTCGTCTTTTCGCCCGACGTCGAATCAGCAGGCAATAATGACTGCAATAATGGACGAAGTCCCGCAATGACTTCCGCGTACTTTGGATCGCCCGTCAGCTTGCCCCTCGCTAAATTCGTCCATTCCCACGGATACTTGTATTCGTCTTGATTGGGTTGTCCTTGTTGAACAAGGACGTCCTGTTGTTCATGTCATCGATGGCGATGAACAGGACATTCGGGGCCTTGCCGCCGTTGGTAAGATGCTTTCGCGGTTGCGACGGCGCGGTAGCGGCTGGCTGCTCCGCTGCACTGAGTGTGGAGCAGAGGAGTATGGAAAGCATCGTACAAACACGAAGCAGCAAGGCGATGTTGATGCTGATGTGTTTCATACTGCCCTCTATTTCTGGTTCCAGATGGATTTCAGGCGAAGGATTTTCAGCGAACGAATGCCGACGCCTTCGGCAGCAGTGAGTCGTGTTTCGGTCGATGTGAAACTCTTGAGCATGCGCTTTTTGAGTTTATAGGAAATCCCATCATCGGCGTAGATCTCGTTGAACGTGTAGTCCGTGAAGATGCGGGCGACGCGTCCGTTGAAACTGGCGTCGATGCCGTTGATGACTAGTTGCTTGGGTCCGGCATCGGCAAACTCGATCAACGTCTCGCTCAGTTCGCCCTGGCACTTCTGGAGCAGTTCATTCGCTTGCGCGAGCGTCAGGTCCTTGCCTTCGGCGAGAACTTCGCCGCGCAGTTTTTCGGTTTCTTTGACGGGTGAGAAGAAGAGGCGCAGACCGTCGCTGGTTTCGCGGAGCGTCATCTCGTGCGGAAGCGTGAATGCCTGATTGACGAGCTGATCGGGGAACTGCTGCTGGTAGCTGTCGGTCTGCGTCCAGCCGATCTGAATGCGGCGACCGTCCGGGCCATCACTGAACGTCTGCGCGGCATAGAAGGCACCGTGCCGGGTGCCGTGCGGACCGGATTCTTTTTGGAAAGTCTTGCCGTCGAACCGGCCAATGAAATAGCGATTCTGCGCGGCCGAGAGTATCCAGCGGGACTCGCCGGGCTTGCCTGCGACTGGCAGTTCAAACATCTCGGGACACTCGAACACCGCCATGCGATCTGGATCGGTGAACGCGCCGGTGCGGCTCCATTGACGGAGGTTTTTCGATTCCCAGAAGGCAATGTTGCCGTGAGCTCGTCCCTCGGGACCAGACGTTTGTGGGATGGCGTCCGTCTCGGCGCAGGACTGGTCGTCAAAGACCGCCATGACCCATTTCTGCTCGGGCTGATACCAGATGATCTTGGGGTCGCGGCCCTGGTGTTTAACGACGGGGTTTTGCGGCAACTCCGTTAAGGTCAGGCCGCCGTCCTTGCTGTAGGCAAGACATTCGCCTCGACCGGTGCTGGTGAAGGCGGCGAACTGTGTGTTTTTGCCGAGGCCGGCCGAGTTGTTGAAATCAATGAATCCACCGCCGGAGAACGCCATGTCCTTTGTCGTTTTTTGGTAAAGGGCGATGGTCTTTTCTTCCCAGTAGATAAGGTCCGTGCTCTCAAGGTGCCCCCAGTGCATGTTGCCCCAGAATATCCCGAAGGGGTTGTGTTGATAGTAGAGGTGATACTTCCCGTCGTGGTAAACCATGCCGTCGGGATCGTTGTTCCAGCCGCGACGCGTGGAGGCATGGAACTGATTGCGGTAAGGCTTGGCATAATCGGAAGACGACAGCGCATCCGATGCAGAGCCGATTTTGATGCGATCAAACGAGGCGCGGCAAGACTCGGGCGCACGGCCATCCTCGGTCGGTGCAATCTTGAGTTGCTTTCCCTTCAATCCGAAGTGCTCCAGCGGATAGGCCGCCAGCCAGAAGGCGTCATCGCCTCGCGGAAGCGGGACGGTGAAGTTCTGCACCAACTTTTCGCCGTCGTAAATCCCGAGCAGAACCGCATTGTTCCCCCTCGGGTAGTTGGCGACCGGCACGATGAGGTGACTGTCATTAACGATAAGCGTCTTAGCCATCGGCACGAGGGCGGAAACGGGCGCGAAAGGAGAAATGGCGTTGGTGTCGGACTGAACGATGTGGTCCACGTTAATGTGTCCCCATCCGCAGGTGTGCTGATCTACGATCATGAGCTTCGCTTTGCGGCCGGCTAATTTCGCCACATCCCACCCCGCAGGTGTGAGCGTTTCGCTCCCGCCTGGTTTTGTGTTCGGCCCCGTGGCGGTGCGCACCACCTTGCCAGCCACGACCAGATTCATGCACGTCGCGTTCGCCCAACCGCCAACGCCGATGAGGAACGTGATGAACTTGCGCTCGATCGTGAACGCCGGCGACGTGAGCTTTCCGGTCGCCATCGCTCGCCAACGGTCGGGAAACAAATAGACCAGGTTCGGCTTACGGGGGTCGTTAATGCTTGAGACTCGGGTCGCGTTGAATTTTCCCGCGTGCGCGGTCAACAATGTCGTGCAAGCCATGCCGCAGGTGATCATCAATCCCAGTGCTCCATTCAGCATTGAACAATTCATGGCCGGCCTCATTCCGATTATTTGTTGTTCGATGCCCAGCTATTCCTTCGCTTGCATGCAATAGAGCCGCGCGGCCGTGCGGATGAGCAAACGGTCGCCAACGAGTGCGGGCGTTGCCATGCACATGTCGTCGCCGGTCAGCTTGTTGGTGTGCAGCAACTCGAACTTGTCGCCGGCGCGGAGCACGTAGCACACGCCGTCCTCGTTCAGGCAGAAGATTTTTCCGCCCGCGGCCCAAGGCGACGTGGTGAAGGCAAAACCCTCCGGCAATCGCTCGCGGTCGTAGAGCACTTTGCCCGTCTTGGCATCGTAACAACTCACCAATCCGAGATCATAGAGCACATACACCCGGTCGTCGTAAAACAGCGGTGAGGGGTTGTAAGGCCCGCCGACCGGATTCGACCAGGCGATGAACTCGTTGCTGGTTTCGCCTGGTTTCAGTGTGATGTCGCCGCTCGCGCCGGGGCGGATCGCGTAGAGCGGACGGAGCTTGTCTCCCACGTAACCGGAACTGACGAAAAGGAAGCCGTCGCCCGCGAACGGCGTCGGGATCGCGATGCCCGACATGCCGTGGAACGACCAGAGCACTTTGCCGTCGAGATCGTAACTGCGCACGGCGCGGCTGCCGGACGTGACGAGTTCGGTGCGCTGGCCGTTCTCCCAGATGAACGGGGTCGCCCAGTTGCTTTTCTCGTCGCGGTCCACCCGCCAGGCTTCCTTGCCGGTCTTCGCGTCGAGGGCAAACAGTTCGGCCCGGTCATCGTTGTCGTTCACGATGAACAACCGTCCGCCGTGCAGCGCCGGTGACGCCGCCGTGCCCCAGCCGTAGCGCGTGTTGCGTGGCTCGAAGCGCTTTGACCAAACCTCGCTGCCTTCGAGCGTGAAGGTGAACACGCCCACATTGCCGAACAAGGCGTAAACCCGCTCACCATCCGTTACCGGCGTCTCTGCTCCGTAGCTGCTTTTTAGATGGATGGCCGATGGTGGCGCACCGCGAAAAACCATCTTCTCCCATTGCACCTTACCCGAGGCAAGGTCGAGACAGAACACCTTCCAGAGATGCTCCGACTTGGACGGCTCCGGGCGATTGCCGCCGAAATAAAGTCCTTTCTTGGGCAGCTCCAATTCCCCCAGGTTCACCACGGCGGTAAGGAACACGCGATTGCCCCAAACGATCGGTGATGACCAACTCCGCCCCGGCAGATCAGTCTTCCACGCTACGTTCTCCGTGACGGACCACTTGTCCGGCAAACGGTTGTTCGCGCTGGCGCCAGCGGCGTTCGGTCCGCGGAACTGCGGCCAGTTGGCGCCGCCAGCATCAGCGGCAGGAGAAACGATCGGCGCAAACCAACAGGTGACCAGGGCAAGGAGACAGAAGTTCTTCATAGTTTCAGTTAACGGACTGACGGAACATCTCCAACACAACTTCGGAGATGGTCAACTCATTTCTCGCCTGGTTTGCCCTGGGACTGGAAATCCAACCAGATCTATTTGTTCTTCGGCGGCTGCCTCACGATGATTCTATCCTCCTCCTTGGAACCGGGCGGCGGAGACGAGCCGCCTCTTTACGGCTAGAAACGCGAAGAGTTCGGAGTCACACTCTGTGCCGGTCGCAGCAGTTTGTTTCGCATTCACATCGGCCCGATCGAATCGCTAACCGGGCTGGTGCTAACGGCTTTGGGGCTTCCGTGTTGCTTCTTACGGTGCCGAAGCGCCCTTACCCCGACCGATGCCGAGGCGATGACCGGCTAGTTACACGAGACGGCAGGTAAGGTGTTCCTGCCCATGGTGTGAATGGTCAGGCCATTAAGATTTCGAGGAATCGGCGGCAATGCCAGGCTGATCAACCAGCCGATTCCGACGCAGGAAATCAGCCCGATCGGCGCGTAGGCATAGACGTTTAGCGGGTGGGTCAGACGCACGCCAAAGACAATCACCGCGCTCAACATCGCTCCCACCAGCGCGCCTTTACCCGAGGCCCGCCGGCTGAAGATGCCCAGCACAAACAGACCCGACAGTGTTCCGCCGAGCAATCCCATGAATTCGAGGACGAGCGAATAAATGGTTCGGATGTCCGTGGTCGCCATCACGAGCGCCGCACCTGTGCCGGCCACACCCACTACCACTGTGACAAGGCGGGCCACGCGGAGACACGCCTGATCGCTCACGCCGGGCCGCAGACGATGATGAAAATCGGTGACGTAGATGGTAGCCACGGAATTCATGCTGCTGGCAAGTGTGGATTGCGCCGCGGCGAATATGCCAGCCACAATCAAGCCCGCCACGCCGACCGGAAGTTGGGACATGATGAAGAATGGGAAAATGGCATCGTTTTGCAGCGTGACGTCGAGCCGCGCCGGTTGCTGCTTGTAAAAGACAAACAGCGCTGTGCCGATGGCAAAGAACGCGGCTTGCGCGGGAACGGAAACCAGCGCGTTAAGCCAGATGCCGCGCGCCGCTGTCTCTTGGTCTGGCGTGGTTACGTAGCGCTGCACCACATCCTGGCTTGCTGTGTAGGGCAGCAGGTTGTGAAAGAGGCTGCCGATAAAGATGACCCAGCCCGAAGCCACCGTGAGATCCCAACTCCAATTCACGGTTTCAAAGAAGTGTCTCCCGTTCGCTGCGACCCGGATCGCCTCGCCCAGTCCGCCGTCCACCCGCGCCAGGAGGAATACCAGGCTGAACAGCGCGCCACCCATGAGGATGAACGCCTGCACCACGTCGGTCCAAATCACGGCCTCGATGCCACCGACCACGGTATAGACGACGCACAGCACGCCCATGACAAGGATGCAGGTCTGGATGTTAAAATCGCTGACCGTCGCGAGCGCCAACGCGGGGAGGTAGAGCACAATGGCGATGCGTCCGCACTGGTAGAGCATGAACAGGGTGCTGCCGACTAGGCGCGTGGCCAGGTTGAAGCGCCGCTCCAGATATTCGTAGGCCGAGGTCACGTTCAGCCGCCGGTAGAACGGCAGATAGACAAACACGACGAGGGGTGTGATGAGAATATAGGAGTTGGCGAGAAAGAGATTCCAGCCATCCGTGTAAGCGGCAGCGGGAATAGCCATGAAGGTAATGGAACTGAGCATCGTTGCGAAGATGCTCAGGCCCGCCGCCCACCAGGGGATCCGCTGGCCGCCGCGAAAAAAATCGTTCGTGCTCTTGTTTTTCTTCGAGCAAACGAAGCCGATCCGCACCATCGCCAGCAGATACAGCAGCAACATGCTGTAGTTGAGCCACCCGAACGCAGCTTTCTGGAAGTACGCCTGCATGGACCAAACGACAGACGATCGCACGCCGGGCCGGACTTCGCCGGTGGGCATGACCCATCCGCCGTTCCAGCGCGCTAGAGTGGTCGTCACTTGCGCGATGGGCATTTCACCGAGTGGTTTCCAAGTGTCCGTGATGGTGTGATAGGCGAGGATCGTCTTCGGAAATCCCGGATGTAGGTCGAGCGGTTGAAAGTTCACGAGCGAGCCGTCGTCGCCGCCCATGACCAGGAACGTGGACTGGCCGAGCGCAGGCGCGGGAGTCGGGGCGGCCACAGTGGCACGCGGCAAATCGGCCACGCGTTTCCAGCCGCGCCCCGGCTGATAGCGATAGGCGTCACTCAAGTAGCGGCGCACTGGCTTGCCCTGCGCGTCGCCGCTCAATTCCGCGCCGCTCGCCAGGAAGAACAATTTGTCCTGCACTGCTGCCACCGCGAGCATCCGGGCCGGGCCAGGCCACGGTTCGAGTTCCCGCCACTGCGGTTGAGCCGCGTTGAGATCGAGCGACCAGAATGTTTTCAGCGCATTGGTCGAAGTCGGCGTTTCAATTCCGCCCGCCACATAGATGGTGTTGCCGAGCAGCGCGCCGCTTAGGTTGGCGCAAGGCTTCGGCAAAGATGGCAGCAGCGAGGTCTTGATTTCGCCGTTCTCCCAGCGCAGCAGGAAAACCTCTGCGTAATGCCGCTGCGCGTCACTGCCGCCGATGCAGACCACGCCATCCTTCGTAGTCAAAGACACACCATAGCCGAGCGGACGGGGCAGCCGGCCGACGGCCTTCCAATCGCCATCCAATTTCTCCAAGACGAACACCGTGTCATGCCAGAGCTTCGTGCCACCTTCCCATGGGGGTTTGCCGGGGAAGTTCGCACCACCGGCCACGAGCAACGCGCCGTTATGCGTTCCGACGTAAGGCCCGGCGAAACCAAGTTTATCCGGCAACGGCGGGAGTTCGCTCCAGACAAGCGAATTGGTGGAAGCCGCAAGAGCGGCAACCGGCGTCAGCAACGCCACAACACTCGCCAGCAGAAGGCACAACGGTGCAAAGCCGCAACCAATGCGGAATACCGGCTTGCGGCCGGCTATGCGCCACCGCGTGCCAAAAGCCGCCTTGCAGTCGGCGCTCCGGTCCTTTCGGAGAACCTCATCGGCTTGGAAAGATCTGGACGTGTTGCAGCGCAGCATGTTCAAGACACGGGTGCAGTGGCGGATTTGCGTTTCAGCCATGCGAAGATTCCGGTGGCTTCGAGCCTGATTTCCAGCGCCGCGATCTGTTCTGGCGTTGGATCATTAAGGGGCAACCGGGACGGACCGCAGTCCACTCCTACCCGGCCCATGAACCATTTGAAGGTGGCGACCGGATGCGCGCCGCTGCCAACGAGGGTGTTGATCATCTGCACCGCCAGCGCCTGCAACTCGGCGGCTTTTTGCCGGTCGCCCCGATCATAGGCCGCAATGAGCGCACGATAAAGCGGCGCCGCGAAGTTATATGTGCTGCCCACCGCGCCGCGCGCTCCGAGGGCCAACGCGGACAGGAGCAATTCGTCCCGCCCGAACAGCATATCGAACCGGCCGTCTTCGAGCTCAAGGCAACGCTGGAAATCTTCGAGGTCCTCGAAAGTGAACTTGATGCCCACGAGATTGGGAATGCGCTGGCTGGCGAGGCGGAGGAAATCGCACACCTTGACCGACACCCCGGTCATCGAGGGCATATGGTAGTAGTAGAACGGCAGCCGGGGCGCAGCGGAGGCGACCTGCTCGCACCAATCCACCAAGCCCGCCACTCCGGCCGGCTTGAAGAAGAAGGGCGCGATACATGCAATGCTGTCAGCTCCGATGGTCTGCGCGTGCGCCGCCAGCGTGCGGCAGTCCGCGAGCGAAGTGTGGCCCACGTGAACAATGACGCGCAACCCGGCGGGGGCGGCGGCCACCCAGCGCTCGGCGACTTGACACCGCTCTTCCATCGTCAGCGACGATCCTTCGCCGGTGGTGCCGCAGATAAACGCGCCGACCACGCCGTTGGTGTGGAGCCAGCGCGCATACTGGTCCACGGCGTTGAGATTGAGCGTCCGATCCGCCCGCAGGGGGGTGAACGGAGCAGCAATGAGTCCTTCAGTTCTTCGTTTGATCATTAAGGTGTGAGGTTAAGGGTTGATTTGCGTTGTTTTGTTTTCGGGCTGACCCGGCTTCGGTACTACGTTGCCGCTCGTTAGCCATTCGAGATTGAAGCGGGCAAGGGTGATGTGCGAATACGCCCAAGGCCGGCGATGTTTGAGGGCAGCCTCTGGGGTGCCAGACTCGTAAAAGCAGAGAATCGTTCCGTCGGGCAGCACGGCGAGATCGCTGTAAGCGCTTGGACCGGACTGTAAGAGCTTGCTCACGGGCCAGGTTCGGCCGCCGTCCTCGCTGAGCTTGATGGTGACATTCACCCGATCCTTGTGGTCGCGTGTGGTGGTGTCGGGATAGGAAAACAGGAGGAAGGGTTTTCGCTTTTCCGCCGTTCCCGGATGACTGACCAGGCCGGCCATGCAACCCGGTTCGAACAGTTCCTTCGCGAACTCTGGCTTCGTCCAACCCGTCGCGCCGTCGCGGCTATATGTGAACGCGCGCCGGTTGCTCTTGTCGGATATGCGAGCGCTCAGCACAACGCTCCTGTCGGACAATTGGGCCACGTTCGATTCGTTGCCGATGTTCATGGCTATCTCCCCGCGCTGCCAGGTGGCGCCCTGATCGTCGCTGAAGATTACTGAGCAGCCTTTGCGCAAGCCCGGGGTCTTCTCGTAGGTCGCCAGCCAGACCGGCACAATTAGGCGGCCGTTGCGCAACTGGATGCCGTGGCCTGGGCCGGTGGCGATGGCCTGCCAGTTGATATCTGAACGGAAGCGGTCAAAGGTGGCCGTGATCTCGACGGGCTTGGACCACGTAACACCGTCGTCGGTGCTGCGGGCGTAGAAATCGCGCATGTATTCGACGCAGTAAACAAAATGCACCGTGCCGTCGCGGTCGGCGATCAGCATGGGGTTGTTGACGGTCTGCTGCTCGGGGCCGCCTATGTCCTTTTTGCGCTTAGCGTCCGGCATGTGCGGATTGCGCGGGAGCCGCGGGCCAAGATGGGCAATCTGCTGCGGCGGGTTCCAGGTTCGGCCGCCGTCGGTGCTGCGGCGGAGATGGATCTCGATTTCACCGCGGTCGGCGCTCGTGAATTTCCGCGCTTCGCAATAGGCCAGCACCGAGCCTTTGGCCGTCACGATGATTCCGGGAATGCGATAGGAGCAGAAGCCATCTTTTCCTTCCTCGAAGAGAGTGATCTTTTCGAGGAAAGGTTTGGCGGCTGGATATTCGGCGGCAGGGAGCCGCGGCACGGCGGTCAGCAGCAGGGCACAAACATTAATGATTCTGTTCACCCGCCAGGCAGGATTCAAGCTTCGGTTCATTTGGTAAAAATCCGTCTCAGCACCGCGTGGGGCCGTTCACTGGTTCTTCTTCTTTTTCTTCTTTGGCTTCGCGTCGCCGGTCGCCTGCATTTCGTTCGCTTTGAGGTTGGTGCATGTGCTCAGGACTTCATCCATTTTCGCGCGCAGCCGGTTCAGCGTTTCGGCATAGGTCGGGTTTCCGATCATATTCTCCTGCTCGATCAGGAATGCGCCGTCGCGGGTCGCGCTGGCTTGGGAGGTGTAATCGTAGAGTTCCTCGGCGGTGGTTTTGCGAGTCGGCCATTCAACCCAGCGGGTGTAACGATGCGTGTCAGTGCGGATGGAATAGCCCATAAACTCAAACCCGGTCGGTTTCCAAGGTCGGGTGAATTGACTGATGGCAACGTCACGACCACGCGTTCCCGGGTCTTTGAGAATCGGCACGAGACTGCGCCCGTCGAGGTCGGCGGGCGGCGTAAGGCCCGCCAGCTCGGCCAGGGTGGGGTAGAGGTCCACATATTCAATCAGCGCCTCGGTGACGGCTCCTGTTGCCATCCCCGGCGCACAAATCATGAATGGCGCATGCGCATCCATGTCGAAGTTGGTTCCCTTGCACCACCGGCCTTTCTCTCCCAGCGACCATCCATGATCACCCCACAACACGATGATCGTGTTATTGTCCAGACTCAGGCGTTTGAGCGCGTCGAGGACTTTACCGATCTGCGCGTCGGTATAGCTGACACAGGCGTAGTAGCCGTGTCGCAACGTGCGCGCCTGCTCGGCGGAAACCCTCTCGTCTTCGGGCATGTCCTTGTAACCGCCCAGCTCCCGATGAGTGTGATAGGCGATCTCGGGCGCGCCCTTGACGCGCGTTTGGCCGTCCTTGAGCGCGAACACCGCGGGATCGTAGAGATCCCAATACTTCTTCGGCGCGTTGAAGGGCAGGTGCGGCTTGAAGAAACCAACCGCAAGGAAGAACGGTTCTTTCTTCTGTTTGAGTTGTTCCAGCGTCTCGACGGCGAGTTGGGCGAGCTTGCCATCGGGATACCCGTCATCGGGCACATCGGCGGCCTCATAGGCAGCTCCCTTGCCCCCGCCCTTGGCATCGGGCAAAGCATAATTTTTCCAGCCCTCGCTGCGCAGCACCTCGGGGGCGGACCACGATAGGGGGTCTAACTCGCTTTCCGCGCCGCTGAAGATCTTCCCCATGGACATCGCCTGATAACCGTTGTTCTTGAAGAGCTGGGGCAGCGTCACCAGGTCCGGCAGCGTATCGCGGAAGAGATTGCGGTTGTGCCACACGCGTGTGTTGTCAGGCAGCCGTCCGGTCAGAATAGAGGTCCGTGACGGCCCGCAGACCGCCTGGTGGCAATAGGCGCGATTGAAGCGCACGCCGCCGGCGGCCAGCCGGTCAATGTTGGGTGATTTAACCACCGTATCGCCATAGCAGCCGAGCGCTGTGCGCAAATCATCCACCGCGATAAACAGCACATTGGGTCGGGCCTGGGTCTGCGGAGGTTCCGCGGCAAGCATCGCGGTCGGCAGCACCAGCATCAGGACGGGGAGGATGGAGTTCATATGGTTTGTTTCGAATGGCCGGATCTCATGGCGGTGTTCCTTTCCTGTTCTTCTTTTTCTTGGTCGGCAGCTGAACCGCCGGATCGTAATCGGGATTGGGCCGCATCATCTCCGCGCCGACATCCCGGCGCCACGTGTCCAACTCGCGGCGCATTTCCTTGACGAGATCGGGTTTCTCGGCGGCGAGGTTCCTGGTTTCGCTGAGATCCTCGGCCAGGTTGTAAAGTTCGACGCCTTCGGGATCAAAGGTTTCGATCAACTTCCACGGGCCACGGCGGATCACGCTCGAGGGCACGCTGAACGGATGCTCATTGTAGTGCGGGAAATGCCAGAAAAGCGCCTTACGTCCCAGGGATGTCTTGCCTCCGAAGAGCGGTTGGAGGTTCAGGCCGTCGAGATGCTGGCTTGGTCGCTGGGCAAGTCCGGCGGCGGCGAGGCACGTCGGATAGAAGTCGGTGCTGATGACCGGCTCGGCGCTGACCTGACCGGCCTTTGTCACGCCGGGCCACTTGACGAGGAGCGGCACGCGGATGCCGCCTTCATAATAGGCGCCCTTGTTGGCTCGCAGGGGAGCGTTGCTCGTGGCGTTGTAGAAACCACCGTTGTCGGAAGTGAAGATGATCAACGTGTTTTGCTCCAGGCCAAGTTCTTTCAGCGTTTCCAGCACGCGACCGACGCTCTGATCCACGCTCTCGATCATGGCGGCATATTCCGGTTTGCCCTGGCGCTGGGCTTCCGGGACTTTCTCGTATTTGGCAATCATCTCCTTTTTCGCCTCCAGCGGCGCATGAACGCCATAGTGCGGGAAATAGAGGAAGAAGGGGCGCTCGCGGTTGTCGCGGATGAACTTCACGGCTTCGTCAGTCAGGCGATCGGTGAGATACTCGCCCGGTTTGCCGTCAGGCAGCACGTTCCACCGGGCACGCTGACCGGTGGTCGGAATCGCCCAGTCGCCATCATAGGGAAAATAGTAGGTGCCGGGAGCGCCGTGGGCGTTGCCCGCAATGTTCACATCGAAGCCATGGTGCTCGGGCAACGAAAACGGCTCACTGCCGAGATGCCACTTGCCGATGCTGGCGGTGCGATAGCCTGCCTCACGCAATGCTTCGGCCAGCGTGAACTCTTCCAGCGGCAGGGCGCGAACGAATCGCCCGCTCTGCAGCCGCGCCTTGGGATTCCAGCGGCCTGACGGCAGCCAATCGGTCAACAGCAGCCGCGCGGGATATTTGCCCGTCAGGACCGCAGCTCGGGTTGGTGAACAGACCGCGCAGGCCGCGTAGGCGTCGGTGAAACGCGCGCCCTCGCGTGCCAGGCGGTCAATATTGGGCGTCTGGTAGTAGGTGCTGCCCTGGCAAGCGAGGTCACGCCAGCCAAGGTCATCAATCAGGAAGAGGACGATGTTGAGTTTGCCTGCGGACTTGGGCGAGTCGGCGGCGTGCAGTGCGGCGAGCGGCGCCAGCAGCATGGTGGTGAGGATAAACAGAATCATGGTTACAGAATGATATTCTGAGAATGATTTTGTGAACATCATTCTGTCAGGATGGCAGGAGATGATTTTGAGGGTGGGTTTCATGGGTTTTCTTTCTTCGCGGGGCCGCGTCGTGCTGCATCAAACTGTGCCGAGAGGCGGGCGACGAGTCCGGCGTTGGCCGGGTGGTTGGTGATGTTCATGTCTTGTTGGCGCCGGTGTTCTCGCATTTAAGCAGACATCTCAGTTGACCACATTGACCGGTCGTCCATCGAGGAACGCGCGAAGGTTTGCGACGGCGATGTGCATCAGTCGCGCGCGGGCGGCGTGCGTGGCCCAGGCAATGTGCGGTGTGATGAGACAATTGCGGGCCGTCAGCAAGGGATTGTCGGCGCGCGGTGGTTCGACGGCGAGGACGTCGAGGCCCGCGCCGGCGATCTGGTCGGCTTCCAGGGCCGCCGCAAGGTCGGCCTCGTCCACGAGCGGACCGCGGCTGGTATTGATCAGGAACGCAGACTTTTTCATCGTCGCGAGGCGGCGGGCATTGACGAACCCCTTGTTCTCGGTGGTGAGGGGGCAATGCAGGCTGACGACGTCGCTTTGGGCAAAAAGCACATCGAGATCAACCAACTGCACGCCCGGCGGCAGTGCTGGCGGCGGGTACAGGTCGTGCGCGAGCGCGTTCATCCCGAACGCCGTGGCGAGCGTGGCCACCGCCTGACCGATGCGGCCAAAGCCAACGATGCCCATGGTCAGACCCTCGAGTTCGATCAACGGGTAATGCCAGTAGCAGAAGTCGGGACTGGTTGACCAACAGCCATCGCGGACAGTGCGGGCGTGATGCGCGACGTGCTGGGTCAACTCCAATAGCAAGGCGAAGACGTGCTGGGCCACCGAGCGAGTGCCGTAGGTGGGGATGTTGGTCACGACGATGTTGCGCTCCCGCGCAGCGCGCACGTCCACGACGTTATAGCCGGTGGCCAGCACGCCGATGTAACGGAGTTTCGGCAGCGATTGCAGGGCAGCACGATCCAGCACGGTCTTGTTGGTGAAAACGATCTCCGCGTCCTGCGCCCGCGCGACCACCTCGGGCGGCGCCGTCCGGTCGTGGACGACGCATTGGCCCAAGGCGCTCAAAGCATCCCAGCTCAAGTCGCCGGGGTTCAAAGTGTATCCATCCAGCACCACTATGCGCATGTTCGGTAACTCCTATTCGAGAAGTTGGTATTTGTCATGTGATCGTTTCGCGGCCGGGGCGGTGGGCTAGATGTTGCTTTGGGCCGGGCGAGCGCGGCCTTCTTCTTGCAGGCCGGCGGCTTGCTTGATCGCCTTCAACTCAGCTTGCAGATGTTTCTTGAACAAGGTGATGTCTGCGCTGTGGATGAGCAGGTTGGCGCCCATCTGGAGGAGACGCGCTTGTTGCGGGGGGTCACCCCAGAAGTGAATGCCCGCGCCCACGCCGGCGGCGCGCGCTTTGCGGAAGATGGTTTCGCAGGCGTTCAGGAACTTCGGATGCTCCCACTGCTCCGGCAGGCCGAGGCTGCAGGAAAGATCGTGCGGGCCGATCAGCACACCATCAAGACCGGGCACGGCAAGAATGGAGTCTAGGGCGTTGATGGCCGGGACGCTCTAGATGTTCACGATGAGCAATCGCTCGTTCGCGCCCTTGCCGATGTAGGTCTCCAGCTCCGGCTCAACCTTGGCGCCCCCGAGCATTTGCTGGAGTTTCTGCCCCTTGATGGGCCGCAGCTTGACGGCGCCACGCAAGGACTGCACCTGCTCTGCCGATTCGATGTAGGGCGCAATAATGCCCACCGCACCGGCATCGAGCACCAAGGTGGCCGCGTAGGGATCGGGCGCCGGGATGCGGACCAGCGGCGGCAACCCCAGCGCCGCGTAGGTCTGACACATCCAACTCAATTGGGCGCGGTCGAGCGCGATGTGCTCGGTGTCAATGAAGACAAAATCCAATCCGCAATCCCGCACTACGTCGGGCCAGCGCGGCGAAGGCGAGACGATGAGTGTGCCGAAAACGGTTTTCCCGGCGATGAGACTTTGGCGTAATTGGGCGGAGGTCATGGTTTGAGTTTCAGTTTGCCGAAGCTGATGAACGTGCGCGCGGTGTCGGCGGTGCCGCTGTCCCACACGGCGCGAAAATCGCCGGGCGCAACTTCAATGAGCGTGGGATAGGAGTTCTTGATGCCGGCATCGAAGAAGGTCTTCTCCTCGCTCCACGCCCCGCCGGGCGGCTTGGTTTTGTAACGCAGTGAAGTTCGCCCGCCGTGCGGGAAACCCGGCGCGCTGCCGCGTTGGGCCGGGCCGTCGTTGTAAACGTAGATATGCGTGCCGTCCGCCGCGCGGCCAAAGAAGCCCTTCGACTTGGCGTTATACAAGTCCGGCTCTTCCTTCGCCGCGCTCCACGTCCGCCCGCCGTCCTTGCTCACGCTGGAATAGGCACGCGG
>Ga0315287_10002229_pt1 | contig 18203 bp, 15 predicted proteins | sample YL17G11_0_MG_FD_205037 | JGI IMG/M metagenome (GOLD analysis project Ga0315287, IMG submission 205037) | Sediment microbial communities from Yellowstone Lake, YNP, Wyoming, USA - YL17G11_0 | ecosystem: Environmental > Aquatic > Freshwater > Lake > Sediment | place: USA: Wyoming | collected...
TGGCGGGTCGAAAACGACCAAGGAGAAGGAGCCGCTTTCAAAAGGCAGGGCCGTAAAGTCGCATTGATAATCGGGGTCGATGACAAGCTCACGGCTCCCTCCAGTGCTGGAAATGTCAGGAAGTGTGTGCCGCTCTTTGCGCTGGTCCACAAAAACGGCCCGCTGGTCATTCTTGTCAAACCAGAACATCTTGCTTCCGCAGCACATATCCAGGACTGGCTTCATTCTTTTTCTCCAGCGGGCTTGCCCCGCGTTAATTGTCTTCCGCGCCGAAACATTGCCGGCAACGGTCAAGGCACCGGCCCGACCGACTATTATTTTATATTGTCGGGACGGATGGGGCGAAGTGCGCCAACTCCCACTGCTCTTTACATTCGGGACATAAGTATGTTGGCGCATTTTGCCCTTGCACTTGTTCTGTGATGTTGCGAGCCTCTTTGATTGCGGGCGCGTCTTGTCTTATGTGTTCTACCACGCCATCTTTATCCGGCTTACCCCATGTGCGCCTGTAGTTAATCGCCATTTTCTTTCTTGCTTCATCCAGCAAGGAGAAGCGGCCTCTATGTGCAAGGTGCAGCAACAAAAGAAAGCAGTCGGCGCACTCTTCTTTTAACTGGCTGTCCAGCAAGTACCCCTTGAGTTCCTTAACCTCTTTTTCAAGATGGCATATTATTGAATGGCTGGTTGCGTTTGGAAAAGTCTCTTCGCCCCAAAGTCCAACATCGTCTTGTAAATCATCATCCATGTCATTTCCCTTCTTTGATTTGCGCCCGCTCTTTATTCTTGGCGAGCAATTTCACAGAACGCCCGTTGCTTGCCGAAGTTTGCGTACTCGCAAATTTGGGAGAGCGCCGGAAACCCCGGCGCGAACCGGCAAGCAATTTGTTGCATGAAGTAAAACCCCGCCGTTTTTCATTATTCTGATGCCTCGATAATGTCCGCTGCCGCCCGTAATGCTTTTGATTTCAATCTTAGGTAGCTCACATACGCACCAAGGCATGACCCTGCCGCACCGATAATCAGGGCGCACATCAGCAGCACGATGGAAAGATTTGGTACCGTGATTGATATCGTTGACATTTAGTCCGCCTCCCTTTTAATTTTGTCGAGTTGCTGCGCCGTGTATGGCTTGTTCTCTTCCGTGATAACGCCGCCCAGCGTGGCAACATCCTTGATAACGGCAACCGGAAGCATGGCCGTGTTGACCGCAGTTCTGATTAAGGCTCCGAATAATCCCATGTTTTTCCTTTCTTGCGGCCTTGGCCGCTCCCGCTTCGCCTTCGGCGGGGTTTTATTTTATGCAACGGGAAGCTATGCCGAAGCCGCGTCAGCGGTTTGCGGTGCGGGACTTGTTCCCGCGCCCGGCATAGCGTTTGTTGCCTGCTGTGTTTCGGCGCGGTCTTCTGTCTTTATGAATGCGACCCAATGAGTCTTTTGCTGCTTTCCGCTTTTGTGCCCGAAAAGCGGCCGGTAGGGCGTGAGCGCCAGAATACGCGAAACCGGAATTTCATCGGCACACCACTTGAAAACAAGGACGCCATTATCTTTAAGAACGCGGAACGCTTCGGCAAACCCAGCGCGGAGCATCTCGCTCCAGTCTCCTTTAAGAGTACCGTACTTTAACCCCACCCATCCGGTAGCACCATTGCGCTCAAAATGTGGCGGGTCGAAAACGACCAAGGAGAAGGAGCCGCTTTCAAAAGGCAGGGCCGTAAAGTCGCATTGATAATCGGGGTCGATGACAAGCTCACGGCTCCCTCCAGTGCTGGAAATGTCAGGAAGTGTGCGCCGCTCTTTGCGCTGGTCCACAAAAACGGCCCGCTGGTCATTCTTGTCAAACCAGAACATCTTGCTTCCGCAGCACATATCCAGGACTGGCTTCATTCTTTTTCTCCAGCGGGCTTGCCCCGCGTTAATTGTCTTCCGCGCCGAAACATTGCCGGCAACGTCCGACCCATTAAGCAGTTGGTTGTTTCTGCTCATCACATTTAATCAACCGATTGAGGCGGTCGATTCCGGCATTCAAAAAGCCACGCGCCTTTTCAATATTTCCACTATTCAAACAAGCACCAGCCATGTCAAATTGAACCTTGGCGTCTTCGACCGCCGCCTTAATGGGGCTTGTTGTGCGAAGTGACGCGCCTGCCTTTAATTCTTCAAGTTCGCTAAATGTTTTTGCCAAATCGTTCAGGACTGTGTAAACATCGGGGGGATACATTGTGTCCTTACCAAACGGCAGATAATGATAACGAGCCTGGAAGCGTTTAGCAAACAGCTCAAAACTTTCATTTGCATTCATTGCTTTTTCTCCTTGTCTTGGCGCGGCATTTTGTACAACGGATTGCCCCACTTTGGGACGCATCCACAAATATTATTTTTCGTCCCGAAGAATGGGCGAAGCGTTCCGCTTCTTCAAATCAATTTTTGCGGAACGTTTTGCCCTGGGGCTTGTTAGGTGCTGTTTTACAAATTCGTTTAACAGGTAATACGCCTTGTCCACGCAACAGCACATCCCCTCTTTTTCATCAATATCTTTTTCGAGCAGGTCTTCAAAAAGCGGGAAGCCTTTTAGAACGCGAAATAACTCATTGTCAACTTGCTTGCCAGTCTTTGTTTCGATAACGTGGCAGGCGTCTAAAACAATCGACATTATTTGATGTTCGACATCACGTAGCAGCCCAGTAAAGCTGACGCCATCAGTTTTGCGAAACATATTCTGGTAGCTCTCGCTTTTTTCGCGTTCTATTCTTCCCGCCTCAAATAGACCTGTGAGAACTTCTTTGATTGCTGTTGCAGTCACTTTCTCTACCATAATTCTACCGTCCTTTCAGACAACACTTGTAAAATTGCACCTAACGCTATGCCGAAGGGCGAAGCGGATTATTCAAAATACATCCTTTAATCCGTTTTGCCCTGGCGCTGTTGTACGCAAAACCGGCGATGATTTTGATTGCGCCGATTCAATTAGCCCCTCTGTTTCAATTCTGTCTCTTAAATAACAGAACTCTCTATTTGTCATATCCAAAACCACTCTGACCATATTAGTATGTTCGCTTACCCCACCTTTCGTTCTAAACCTATCATGCTTTACTATTTTCATTTCCATTTCCCACAACAAAGACAGCGCATTCTTTCAACCGGGAATGTAAATCGTGGCCACGAATGACCAAATATTTTACAGAATAATCTTTTAATCATGTCTTTCCTTTCTTATCGGCGCTCTTGGCTATTTCGCCGGTTTTGCGTACAACTACCACTATGATGCAATAACATTCACCCTATGCTCTGATTTTGCACGTAAGACGAAGCTGCTACACGGATTCTATTGCGAACCTGAACGTGCCCCTGCTGTCGGGCTTGCCCTCGATCTTGTACTTGCCGATAAGGATTTTCAACGACTGCCCCTTGGCTGTGGCCACGACGCGATTGCGAATGACCTCGTAGATATCGTCGCACTCTTTCGCGTCAGACTTCATGGACAGGTACTTGTCGATCCTGTGCTCAAACTCTGGATCGTCGGCAATCTTCATCTCCGTACCGAAGTTCATGCCAGGGGCGCATACGGTCTTCATCGGACAATCCTTGCACACCTCCACGTCCTTGATGCGCTCGGGCAGGGTGCCGGCCTTCACATGGGTGTTGATGGTCTCGCAAGCCTTGATACAGGACTCGGCGAGGGCATAATCGAGCTTAACATCCACGGTCTTGATCGCGCCCGTGCTCTTGTTTTTGAGGATGAAAATGCCGTGATCGACGTTTTTGCCGAGGAGGTAGATCTGGATCTGCGCGAGGTAGGCGCGCGTCCATGGCTTTTTGTTGAAGTCGTCCAGGCACTTGATCATGTCGTAGATGTGCGGCGCCATGCTCTTGATTTCAATCGGAACCGCCACGCCATCGTCCACGATCACGCCGTCGAGATGCCATGTGATGTTGTACTTCTCCCACTCGCCCACGCTCTGCTGTTCGATCACGGTTATGCCTGCGTCCTCGAGCATACGCAGAACCGCCTTCTCCTCGCGGTTGCCCTCGTCGTAGATCATCTGCAGGCGCGTGTCCGGAAGTTCCTTCTCCTGCCAGCGCGTGCGCTCGAGCGCACCCCGGCGTAGACAGCCGTTGAGTTCTGGAACATAATGACCCACGCTCGACGCGCGATTGCTCTTGCAGGGGATACGCTTGATACGGGTCTGGACGTTCTTTTCGACCGCCTCCACGATATTTATCATTGTCACTCCTTAAAGTTAAAGCGCGGTTTTTAGCTCCATGGATAACCGCAAACCATCCGGGGGAGAAGGAAAGCAAGGAACTCCCCGGTTCACTTTACTGTCCGGGCTCGGGCGGCGGAGGCGCTTCCTCGTTGCCTTGCGCCTGTTTGCCGAAGAGCTCGTAGTGCTCCTTCTCCACGGCCGGGACGAGATGCTTCATCATGGCCTCGCTCACGTCCTCGATCTTGGTCTTTCCAGACACCATCTTATTCTCCCTGTTCTTCCACGTAGTCAGGCGCGCAAGGGATTTGGACGCGAGATCGGTATCGCCATCGGCCATTTCCAGTAGCATCTTCCAGACCTTACTCTTGGCGTCGGCGGTCTGCGGGGCCTCGGTCTTGCCACCCTGCGTGCCCTTGCCGTGACGGACCTGAACGCACAGAGACTGCGTGATCTTGTTCCCGGTAGCGGCCGCGATCTCATCCCACGAGAAGCTCATGCCCAGAAGGCTTTTGAGTCCGCGGTTAAGCGCGTTCGTAAGCGCCTTCTTCTTGATGTCGTTGATGTCGATCTCGGACAGGGGCAGAAAATACTTCTCGCTCTTGTGCGTCTGCGCGTCCCATTTGCTGCGCTGCGCGAAGAACTGATCGTGGGTGCTGCACGACCCGATTTCTGGCACGCTCCGTCCCGCGTAACGGACGGTAGTTTCGCATTGGATATTAATGAATTCGCCCTTATCGTCCGACACGATCTCCTGTGTGAACCTGGGCGTGTCGTAGCTGACGCCAAAGGCCGAGGCGATCTTGGCCGTTCCCGTCCACATCAGGTAGGGCTTGCCGTCCTGATCGACAAGGTCGTGGACGTTAAGCATATTGATACAGGCCTTTCGGATACGGCCCTGCGCCTCCATGTATTTCTCGATACGCTTCGTCTGCGCCTCCACACCCTCAGCGGTCGAGAGATCGATCTGGGTGTTGTCACGCACCTTAATTTGCGTGCTCTCACGAACATCGACTTCGCCGACGCCAGCGCTCTCGGGATCTTTTGCCTTCTGCTCAGCCATGACGGCCTCCTTTTGAAAGTGGACGATCAGCATCGGCAGCATCCCACCTGTATTCAATAACAGGTCGGCCAGTTTCCGACGCTCCTTCTTGTTTCAAAATCTTAAACCTGTTCTTTTTAATGAGCCTAAGGTCGCGCTTGAGGTCGGCCGTACCCGTAAGGGCTACGATCTCGGCCTCGCTGTGCCACATCCCGTCCGCCAAAAACTCGAGTACGCGCCGGGCCGTTGGAGACGGGTTTGTTCCGCTCATATACATCACGCCCTTGCCCCCTGCCCCCCCGGGCCTCTTCGCTTAAAAGCCAACAAGATGTGTCGAGCCTTCTTTAATTCCTCGTCAGGCCAAGGCGAGAAACCGCACATCCTGTTGGACAAATGCTGATATGAAATGCCCATTTCGGCGGCCAGTTCTTTACGGGTCATTCCGGCATTAATAATTTCGGAGGCGGTCAGGTTGCCCATGTGTCAAATAATAATAATAAATTTAACGGGGAAAGTCAAGGACTTTTTTTAGCTGGAGGCGAAAGGGTCGAAGCCAAAGCGATGCTTGGTTATGTTTTTCAATGCGTTAAGAAGTCCTGAAATAATTGGTATCGTCAGCTCGCGCGGGAGCTTATTAATGTATGGGGCGTACTCGGCGATAACCACGGCAACGGCGACATAGCCGGTCACGAAGCCGGCCTTGCGCGTGGTTATGGTCTTATTTAATGCCATCGTTTACGCCTATGACTTCAATTTGAATCTCCCTGTCCCTGCCGGCCGCCTTCATAAATTCATTGAAGGCCACCCTGCTTTCGAGGACACCTACTGTTGATTTCCTCGCCCACGGCCGTCCCTTCCAGACGAGCCCGTGATACTTGCCAACAAGAACACAGCCACTTGTATCAGCCAAATCGTTGCCGATATGCACCTGTATTTCATCACGCCCAGGAACGTCTTGAAGTTCATAACACCACCCGTGTTTAGGACTGTTCACGTACTTCGCCACATACAGGCCCTGCGGGAAGCAGGACAGGTTGTGCTCGTTATTCACCCATGGGGGCTCGAAGGTGTTGACCAGGGGTATTTCGTTTAAAAACATGGAGCCAAGGGTAAACCCCTTCTGATAATACCGCAGCATCGTAAAGACTTTCATTTCGCCTCCTACATCATTCCTGGGAAAATTCTGTTGGTTTCGCCGAGCTTGCAGGCCAAGTCCACGAACAGGCCGTTATCGACAACAAGCGCGGTAATGTCTTTGACGTTTTTCATTGTCACTGATTCCTTATGCTAAAAGGCTGTTCGCCTTCACCGGCCGGCGCGACCTCCGCCTGGGGCGCTTTCTTTTTCGGTATAATTCCCGTGCCGAGCTTGTTCATCTGTGCCGCCCAGGTGTTGAGAAAATCCGTCTGCTGGGCAATAGTCTTCTGCTCGGTAGCGGTGTCGCCACGCTCGCGTGCGGCCTTGGCAATCTTATTGAGGTTAGACATGGCAGTATTGACGTACCGCGTGAGATTGTAGGCCATAATCTCGTTCTGGTTCTGGTCCAGGAAGGCCTTTGCGGCCTCGGTGTCTGATGCCGCCAGATCCGTATATTGCTCCCAATATTCCTGTAGCTCATCTTTCTTGCGGTAAAACATACCCTTGCTGGCGTTAGGAAGCGGAGCGCCTTTGATTCTGCGCCAGAAGGGGATCTCTCTGGTCGCAGGCAGCTCCGCGCCCGGGACTCCACGAGCATATTGCGCGGTCTTCCATCCCGAACTCACGCCCTTCATCAGAAAATCTCCAAGGCCACCGACCTGTTGTTTGATGAAGTAGTCAAACAGCTCGGGCGTAATGTCCACCATTCCAGGCCTGTACTTGCTCCCGCCCGTTATCTGGTTCAGCCTCTCCGCAACCGCTTTTGACTGCGCGCTCACGCCCTTGAAATACATCTGGCTCTCAGGTTTCCACTTCTCATACATCGCTCGTTCCGGGTACATGGGATTGCCGGCGAAATCGGTATTCAGGCGGTAGTCTTCGTACCAGCGAATAGCGGTTGGAAACATAGTCTGAGCGACATTACCGGAACCGAGCGGATTGAACGATCCCACGATATTAGAAAGAATGTTGGCGGTAGCCTGTTCGGGCTTCGTCACGCCCCTGGTCATGGACTCAAAAAGCACGCCCGTGGCATAGAATACGCCGAAGTTGAACGGAAGCGGAATCTTATAATAGGTTCCGTCGGCCTTGGGGATAATCCAGTTCCGGGTGCGGGTAAAGAGCGGTATCTTCTCGTAGTTCTCGTCACCCATCATCATCCGGCCCCACTCCGCGAAACCCACGCCCATCGTGCCCAGGCCCACGGTAAAGGCTACGCCCTTCGGCGTTTTGAGGATTTGTAGTGCGCGGCGGTTTCCCTGCATGGCCGCATTCGCGAACATATACAGAGCGTTGAATGTCGCGCCCCATTCGCCCTTGCGGTTGAAGTTGACGGTGAGATTCTTCGCGACCTGGGCCGCGCGTTCGGGTGAGTACCCGTGCTCGCGCATGACCTTGAAACAGGACAAGCGCGTTCCGTTTTCGACCGCGGAGTTCATAACGTCTACAAAGTCTTTGACGCCGAAGACAAACTTCTTGAGGTTGTTCATGGCGCTCTTATCCATGGAGTTGATTTCGCTTACAAAGCGCTTCTGCACAGACTCGAGATCGTTGAAGTTCACGAACTCGACCGTGCCCCCGTGCTCGCTGAATTCGCGTGCCCACTTCTGCGCATCCGTGATTCCGGACTCCCCTATCATCTTCAGGATCCACTTTCCCGCCACATCCTTTTCCTTGAACAGATGTCCGTACATACCCTTCATCATCCTCGGCACGCCAAAGGCTATCTGCGCCGCCATCGCCGCGCTGTGCTCGGACGTGATGTTAATCATAGCCTCCTGTAAGTCACGCTGGAAGTTGGAGATGATGAATTCGGGACTCCATCGCGTGATCATGCCCGCGAGGAAGCGGTTGTACGCACCCGCGGTCCTGACGATTTTAGCGAAAGTGCTGTCGTTCATGGTGCCCATGTTCTTCATCGCGTTCGCCAGCGCGTCGTCGTTTATGCGGATAATATTGTCTTCGCCGTTGACCTTAACAACCACGACATTGGAGGCGCGCTTCCAGTTCGGGGTGACAATTTCCCAGACCTTGTTGTTGGGGCTTTCCATCACCAGGCCCAGAAAGGCGCGCCCGACCTCATTCCTGTGCGCAGTAATGATGTCTTTCTGAATCTGGGTGAGAATGTTGGCGATTATGTTATCGGCATTGGCCATGGTCTCGCGCCCCATCGCCGTCTTAGGCTTGTAGCTGACGCTAAACCCCTTGGCTCCGCCGATAGGGCGGAACTCGGCTTCGAGATCCTTAATCTGCTCTGCCGTAAGCCCCTTCATTCCCAGCATCTGCGCGTCCTCGGACTCCTGGAAGCCCTTGAGCGGGACGTAGTTTTTCCATGCCCGGTTCCAGCCTTTGATTGTTTCCGCGCTCACGAGGCCATACTTTTGCAGGACGTATTCGTGGTAAGTGTTGATGTTCTTGACCATCTTCTCGATTTTGTACAGCTGCGCGAGCTTCTCCGGATGTACGCTCATTTGTTTGATTATGGCGTCGGCAATAACATCGAACATACCCGAGGAGGGGTTAAGCTGCTCAATGCCATTGAAGAGAACTTTCTGCGCGAACACAGGGTTAATCTTGGCGCCACTGGCGTTGCGCTCTTTTGCGTGTCGGGCATAGAGCCAAATCCCGATTTCGCGCACGTTCATGCCCGAATCGTGAATAGCTCTTTCGAGTGGTAACACGTAGTTGACGCGGAAGGAATCGAGCATGGCCTTGGTCTTGCCGTGCATTATCTCCTGTTTCAGATACGCGTCAAAGGCCTCAGGGATCTTCCGCACCTGCTGAATCGCCTTCTGGACAAACCCAAGGCGAGCGAACTCGTCAACAGCCTTGCGCTTAAACCACTCGCGAATGCCCTCGCCCGCGACCGTGAAGGACTCGTACGCGCCTTCAGGGCTCATGGGGTCGGCGGGAGGGGGCTTGGGAATTAGGGCGCCGCCGGCAGGAGGCGGGGCCTCCGCACCCTTGCGGCCGTAGATATGCTCCTCGGCCCTGCGCACGCGCTCCTGTTCCGGGATCTCCTCGGCAGGCTTCGCCGCCTCATCAATCGGCATGGGCTTTTCTTTCGCGAACAACGGCTGTCCCTCATACAAGACCTTATCTCTCATCGCCGGCGTGATGTCGAAAGCGGGCTGGTTTTCATGAACGCCCTTGTCCGCAAAGTCACCCTCCTCGTGAGCCCTTCCTCGTGCCTCGTAGGGAATGTTTATTTTTCCTACTTTCCCACCGCCGAGCCTTCTTAATATGTCGTCGGCTACCTGGGGAAGCATCTCGTCATAGAATCTTATGAACCCCTTGCCGCCTACGGTCAAGCCTTTTCCGGTGATCTCTCCCGACTCCTTTCCCATTATCTCAGCGGCGTTGGCTTTATTGGATAGGAGTTCGGACAGGGGCTTGCCGATCCATTCGTTATTGCCCGATGAACTGTCCAAAATTTTACCCTCACTATCTACATAAACCCTCACTTCACCTGATCGCTTGGTGTCGAGAATAACCTTTTTTACCGCGAGCAGTCTCGGATGTTCAATTCCTGGACCTGCTGCCAATGCGTTATCGTACTTCCCCCACCTTACTCCATTAAGCACCGATCTCATGCTTTTCGACCATCTCGCCACTTGCTGTATGCCAGTCGTCCACGCAACCCTATCCATCCCCCGTTCCGCCGCATAGCGTATGGCGCGTTTCAAGGCGAGACCAACCCATGCCTTCGTATTCGTAACAAAGGGGCCGCGAGAAACGCCGGTACTTACCAATTCCCGAAAATGATCCGCGGCATCAGTTACATCGTTTTGTGCTTGATGATACTCGTTTCTTGCAAGAAATTCCTTTCTCGCATCAGATTTTTCGCCCCGCTTTAGGGCTTCCGAGATGGCGTCCAGCTCGCGGGCTGCAACAGCAAATCTTTCTTCCGCTCTTTTAAGCGTGGCCTGGGCGGTTTCGATGGCGATCCTGTCGTATTTTCCGCCTTCTTTCCTGTAGCTCTGTCCCCAATCGCTTTGGATTTCTTCAAGAAACAAAACCTTTTTGCCTTCGGCATCCACGCGCTCGTTGAAGCGTATCCACGCAAGCACATTCTTAATTTCAGGATAATGCGGGCCAGCGGCCAATTCCGGGCCCGGAAGCGAAATAGCCAGCTCGCCGTAATTTTCTCCGCCGGGAAGGCGCCATAATGGGCTCATGTATTGGGGTACTGTTCCAGGGTAGTTTCGTTCTCGAATATAATTGTCAATGGTTTCTTGGGGAAGAATGTCAACCATCCTTCCGTTAAAATTCAGCCTGAGTTTTGTTGGCTCAAAATCAGACGGCCGTGTCTGCCATAAGTTACCCAGCGGGTCGGTAAAAGACCGTTCTCCATCGGCAGGCCCCTCCCATGGAATATCCATTTTTCTAACGGCGAGCATCGTGGTTTCTTCGGGCTTTGGAACGCCGGGCCCTATTTTGTCTTTGTCGTACTTCCCGTCCAGGTATTCGATTATGGTATTGCGCTCTACCGGCGCCTCGTCCACAAGCTCAAGAAATTCCTTGATCCCCGACCATTCGATCTCGTCTTGTTTGATGCCGAGCTTGCCCTTGTTACTGTCGAGCCATTGGATCCATTGTTTGCCCTTGAGATTGTCGAATCTGGCGGGAGCATTCTCGAATGCGCGCTTGAGAACGGAGTAGAACGTGGGGGCGGTAGGACCCCCACCTTCGCGAGCGTACCGGGTCGTGGCTTTTTCACGCTCGTTCTTGTTCTTGAGCCGGCCCAGGACATCGCGAATTATGGCATCAATCTCCTCTGTCCGCGTGTACTCGGTGAGCCCAAAACGCTGCAGCAGGCGCTTAAAGAAGGCGCGGATCATTCCCTTGACCGTGACGTTGGCCTTGGTGTAGCTGCGGGCGTCGTAGCGTTCGATCTGCTTGGCTATCCACTCGTCCATGAGCACGTCGGGGGTGGCGTCACGGTAGGTATGGAATACCTGCACGCGCTCGATATAATCCCGCAACTCCTTGCTCTTGAGCCAATTCTCTTTGTACTTTGATTTCAGTTCTTCCGTTATCCGGTTCAAGGGCGTGTCCTGAAAATACTTGCGGTCTTCCTCGAACAGGCGCTTGATGACGTCGTGGATCCTGGGGTCGGAACGGATTAAGGGAGAAGCGCCGAAGTGTCCTGCTATTTCATGGACGAGGATGCGCCGGAGCTCGGATGCGGGCAGGCGCGAACTGATGGTGACACGGGCTCGTCCGTCTGCGCCCATGAAGATTTCGGCCTGGGCGTCAGGTGGAAGACGGCCCTCGGTATCGAGAACGATATCGAGATTTTCCGGCTTATAGTGCCCGAAGTAGTCTTCGAGAACGGTCGCTGTTACCTTGGATACTATTTCTGGCGCTCGCCCCACGGCCGTAGAAGGACGGGGGCGGGGCGCGCCCACTACCAGACGGTTGCGCCTGGACAGACGCCATTGTCCAACATCAGTATTGGGCAAGACCTTCTTCAGGTCCGCCATCAGCGAGTTCCAATCGTCGGCGCTGACCTCTTCCATGTCGCCGTCGGGGTTGTCCCTCTTCATCTCCGCGCGCCGGCGGGCCGCCTCCTCGTTTTTGTTCGTAATCTCGCGCCGGGCATCGTCCTCACTCTCCCATTCCAGGTCCTGCTGCTCGTCCCGGAGGCGCTTTACTTCTTTCCTTATCGCGGCTTCGGTAATTTTCTCTTTTCTGGCCGTAAGCGTGGCACGGGCCCGGGCCTGGAGCTCGGAGTCGGTGACGACGATGTTGTCTGCCCTGATTTTTTCCACTTCCCTGGCAATGTCGGCCTCGCTGATGCTTTTCTTCTTCGACACCCCGCCCCTGGCCGCGACATCGCGACGCCGAGCCTGAATTTGGTTGCGGGCCATCTGCTTGAGCTCGTTTTCGTCGGCGACGAAGACCCGGCGCTTGACCTTTTCCGCGGTCATGTAGCCGCCTTCGCCCTCGACGGCTATGCCCACCTGTGTAAACACCTTCTTCTGCGCAAGATAGTCTCGGACTTCGTAAGACTGTCCGGACTTGGTGTAACCGTCGTCGTGAAGCTGCTGCCTGATCCCGTCTACCTTCTGTTTGACGCCAAAATCGTCGATTTTTGAATCAAAACCGGCATCCTCGTACTTCTTTATCACCGCCGCCAGCTGCTGTGGCTCCCACATCTCGCGGTTGGCCTCGGCCTTGTCGATTTCGCGCACGAGCGCGTTCATGGCCTGAGCCTCTTCTGGCGTTTTCAGCGTAAAAACAGCCATTCTCTCTTCTGCCGTCCTCGGTTTGTATCCAAGTGCAACAGCATCTCGGTAATTCTGCTTTTCGGCCTCGTCTTTCAGGACTTCCCGTTCCTTCTGCGCCTCAGTTTTCTGTTTTTTCTTCTTAATTTCGACCTTTTCCTTCTTAACCGCGGGCCGGCTCTCATCGGGTATGGTCGGGGCCATGGCCGCGACAGCTTTGATGGCCTCTGGCGACATCGGATCCGAGTTCACGAGCTCCTCGACTTCGTCGGGCGTGAGCTCTTCGGGCTTTTTCGCTACCCGCTTCGGAGGGACTGCGGCTTCCCCTTCCTTGGGGGTTACGGCAGGCGCAGGCGGGGGCGCAGGGGGTGGAACGGGGGGTGTGGCGGGTCTTTCCTCGGCTTTTGGGGCCTCGGCGATTTTAGGGGCCTCTGGAGCGGCCGGGGCTGCAGGGGCAGGCGGAGGCGGTACGGCAGTTTTTGCCTCTTCAGCGGCCTTGGCCTTGGCGGCTTCGGCTTTGGCATCGGCATCGCGCCGGCGATTCTTAACCTCCTCCACGACCACGCCCTTGTCGCCCTCGTGCAAATCCTCAAAAACGTACTTGGAGGGGTCGCGTTCGACCGCGTCCACGTACTCGCTCGCGGTAAGTTTAAGATCTTTGAGCGAATGCCGTTCCCGTGGTTTCGGCAGCAGGCCCGCGACTTCGGCAGCCTTTCTCACTCCCCTGCTCACTAAGCCTTCGGGTACGCCCCTTATCGCTCCCGGGACCATGCCCATGGCAAAACCCGCGAGAGTGGCGTCGATTCCGTTTCTGACCATCTGGTTCCAGGTCAGGCCCGGGTTCACGCCCGTGACCTTGTCGATGAGGTTCTGGCCCATGGTCATGCCGAGCATGGTCGCGGCCGCATTCCTGCCCTCTCCGAGCGCGTGCTTGGACATATTCACAAGCACGCCCGATACCATCTTCTCCGCAGCCTCTTTCCCGACGGCGGCGCTTGTGGCCTTGAACGCGAGAGCGAGGCGGTTGAATATCCCACCCATTCCAACGGTCATAAAGACTGTCTCGACGGCGCCCTTTCCGAATGCCGCGAAATCGGCAATGGTCTCGTCCGGCAGTTTCTCGCCTCCGATAACGCGCTTGAGATATTCTTCCTGGCTCTCACCCATCCTCGATACGCCAAGAACCGCGCCCGGAACCAGCATTGGTATCTTCAGGGCCGCGGATGCGGCAAAGCCCACCAGAAGAGGTATGGATTGCAAGGTCTCGAGTGTGAGAAGTTTTCCGGCTTCCGCTATCTCTCCTTTTTGAATCAGGCTCGATGCGGTCTCGTTGCCGAAGCGCTGCTCGATAATGTTGTTTTTGGCCTCGACATCGCTCAAGAACTTGTAAACAGGGTTCTCGTCCGCTGTCGGAGGCGTGATCTTTGTTGGAAGATCCGTGCCGAAACTGTCATTTATGCCGGCGTTTACGGAGCTAACAGTGATCCACAGGGCCTTGTTGAGCTCGTGTCCGACCATGGCTCCGGATTTAAGCCACGACGCCGTGCCAGCAGTAAGCACGCCTTTAACGCTCTTCCATGTCCCCGGGGCTTCCACCGGAGTTTCTTTCTCGGGTTCGGCGGCAGGCTTCGTTTCAAGCGCGGCAGGCTCGGGCTTTTCTTCAATGGGCGCGCCCTCGAAGTCGAGCTTCATGGGTTCGGGCCTGTATTCGGCCACAACCTCCTGCAACGGTCGCCCCGTAGCCAGGTATGCCGCACGCTTCGCCCTATCGGTTCGGAGGAGTTCGGGTTCGGCGGGAGGTATGGGGGTTTTAACGCCCAGGCCTGGAGCCGAGGGCGCGATTGAGGTGGGTGGAGCCTCGTGGACTTTAAAACCTCTTACGTCAACGAGTTCGCGCTTTGGAGGCAGAGGCGGAGCCTCGGCAATCCTTTTCTCCCAATCGGGAGTGATGTCGATCTTGGGGGCGGCCGCGAGTTCTTCCTGGCGCTTGACCTCCGCCTCCCGTTGCTGCAGTTCCGCGACCGGAAGGCCGAGTATGCCGGCCTCGAGTTCGGGCGTGTAGGTGGGAGGCGGGGCTTGGAAGGCGGCAGCAAGCTGTTCGAGTGTGGCCCCGTCTCTGATAGCGGCGTCGGTGTCGAAATAAGTGCCGAGGAAATCTTTTATCTGGCTGTCGCTGGCACCATCTCTCCTCGCCGATTCTATATCAAAAGGCATTTATGGTTTCCCGATAACGTATTTGCTCATGTCCAAAGGCGCGGCCGCTCCGGCTCCGAGCCTATTCTTCACTCTTAATAATGACGGATCAGTAAAAATGCCGTTATCTTTGCGGTATTTGTCTATTCTGGCAGCCTTCGCTTCGATTGTTTTTTCGTTATTCTCGATGCTCTTATTATAGCCTTCGTCTTCGCCCCTAATATCCTCGTATTTCCACGTTTCCATTGAAAATTGGTTCTTTGCTTTTCCAACTTTATCTTTAAGGATTTTCTTGTCCCGCAACAAGTCGATGTTTTCCTTAACGACACGAAATAGCGCTTCTTCCATGTCCAGGGATAATTTTTCCGCCCCCTGTTTCAGTCTCTCCTCCTGAAAGCCCGCTCCCGTTCCAGCAGCCTTGGCCCTGGCTTCGGCCTCTAAGGATGGAGCGACCTTGGCCTGTTCCACGCCCTCGCTTCCGAGATCAGAAGCCTGCACGCCCCTGCGCGCTGCCTCTGCCTTTATCTCTTCGAGTTTCCAACCCGGGTGCTCGGCCTGTATTTCGCCGTAAACCTTCAGCGCCGCCTGGCTGGCCGTGCCCTTGCGTTGCTGTTCCGCGGTCTTGGCCTGCTCCTCCTGCCTCTTCTCGCCCGCCTTCCCCTGCAAGGTCTCGGCTGCGGCCACCCGCTTCTCCAGATCCGCGAACATGGCCTTGGCACCGTCCTCGCTCGCGCCGAAGATCGCGGTCTCGAACTGATCCTTATCGGGCAGAGCCACATTCAATTTCTCCGCCTGCGCGAATAAGCTCATGCCCACGCCCAGGTGCGCGAGACCCTTGCCGAACTCCTCCGCCGTGGTCTCCTGTTTCACCACCGGGGCCAGATGAGGCATTTTTTGGATTATTTCGTTTTTGGCCTTCAGCAACAGCTCTTCCTTGTTCTTGGCTTTTTCCCATGCCGCGTAATCCTGTGTGGCCTTGTTTACTACCGCACCCGCGCCGACCATGGTTTCGGCGACTTTGCCGTAGGGGCCGGCGATGTCGATGGGCGCATACGCCTGTTCGAGAGAAATGGGCATGATTACCTCCGATAAGTTTGAGCGAGTCCGTAGCGGGTCTTGGGGCTGCTGAAGTGATCCATCATCGACTGCATGACCTGTAGCATCTTGTCCCACCTCATCGCCTCTTTCTGCATTCCCAACTGCGCCGTACCCATCTTTTCCGTGTACGCCTGCTGGCGAAGGCCCATGGTCTGCCCGAATTTCTGTGCCTGCGCCTGCTGCTGCTGCGTGATGTCCCACCTGCGCGTGCCTTCGGCCTCTTGCCTCTCATAGGCGGCCTGCGCCGCGGCCTGCGCAGCTTTATTGGCCTTCATCTGCTTGTTCGCAGCCCACCAGTTCATGATCAGCGCGCCCACGCCAGTGATGCCGGAAATGATATTGCCAACACCCGCAAGCGTGCTCCCTATTCCCGATGGCTTTTGTATCTGAGGAGTAGGCGCTTCCGGATACGCCCCGCCGGGCACGGGCACATCTTCCGGTTTCGCGTATGAGGCCATGGGGAAGCCGAGATTGAAGGAGCCGGTTCCGTACTGGCCCAATGCCGAGCCCTGGCCCTCAGGGTACTGGCCCAGGAACGATGTTCCGGTATCGCCAGCATTCGATTCCGGCTCGGCCCCCATGGCCAGCACGTCCCAGCCGGATCCGCCCCCATACTGATACCCTATCGGCGCAATCGCTTTTGTCATATCTTCTCCTTTTATTATCAGGCGTACTGGCGCGTGAACGCGTTTTCAAAGGCACCGTCGTCAAGATACTGGAGCTTAATAGTCCAGTTTCTTTCGTTTTTGCTTCCGGGCGGGGACGTATAATATTTGTAGTCGGCCGAAACTACCTTTGCCGGTCTTCCGTTGATGGTTATGACGCTGCCAACCTTGTTGCCGGGATTCTGGTCGGCCCCCCAATAAGAATTGGGGACAATGATTACGTTCTTTAACGTACTGCTTGCTACTTTGGCCTTCCAATCGCCAAATTTATATGTAACGGAAGCGGCCTGCGTCCCATTCCATTTTGAAATGGCTCTGGAATTAAGGGCCGTCTTCACGTTTTCATTGTTGGCGTAGTCCTTGTTTCCAACCGGGTCGGCTATTACCTTGTTTACCACCCAGGCCGTAGCGGTAGCGTTTCCGGCGTCCACATACGCCGTCATGACGGCGGAGTTGGCCGTCTTCGTTCCCAGGCTCTTGATGTATTCGTTGAGCAGCGTGCCGTCAGTATCGGCGGTGGCGACCTTGGTAAGCATCGTGGTGTTGGATGCGAGCTTGCCGATGTCGGATGCGACAAAGTCCCTGGTTTCGCCGGTCGCGGTGTTGACGATTACCGTCGCCCCGGAATCGGTTGTGGCAAAAGCGTGGGTATTATCCATGAACGTGCCAGAGAGCTTGAGTTTCTCCGTCTCTCCGGTTTCGCGGTTGATATGAGTAATGGGCGTGTCCTCTCCGTCCACGTCCCTGTACGTTGCGTATCCGCCCGTGGCGTTGTCGTACACGCTTTCGTTCTTGATTGCGACTCCGCCCGCATCGACGTCGTCGGTGCCGGCATCGGCCCCCGCATCCTGCCCGAAGATGGAGTCGAACAGGTCGTTGTCGATCTTGAACGTGTGCGTTGTCGGATTCCAGACCGTGCCAGCGCCCTGGTAGAGCTTGTTCATGTCCGACTTCCAGCCCTCGAAACCCGCGCCCCCACCGACTTTGGACACGTACGCGTTCACGGCATCCGCGCCTCCCAGACGCGCAACCGCCGCGTCCATGGTCAGCGACTTCTGCCACATCTTGTCTGGGTTGTAGCTGTCCTTGTAATCCTGCAGGGTCTGGGTCGCCCACGCCTGGTCCATCGGCACTCCCGGATGTTGAGCCTGCCACATCGACTGCAGAGTAGGAAGCGCCTGATCTATGGTTGTCGAATCTCCGAAACGGACGATGGTAGCATCGAGATTGTTGCTTGCGGCATTGAAGGCGTCAGAGAGCTTTGACGCTTTCCCGGCCCTGAACAGGGCCATGTCGGGCTCGGATCCGTAGAGATCTCTGTACGCGTTCCTGTATTCGCCCTCGTCTCCTCCGGCCATCGCGGCGTCAAGTCGGGTTTGAGCGTGCTGGCGCTGTTGCATCTGCTGTGTCTGCGCAGCCGTTACCAGGGCTTGAGCGGCAGGGAGTTCCTGGGCCATGGCCTGCTGGCTTATGTCTTTCGTAATCTGGGCTTCCTGAAGGCGACCGGCCCTTTCCGATGTCGCAAGTGCGGCGGCCGTGGCTTCCGGGCTGAGGCCGAGTTGGTTCGCGCGCATCTGAGTCTCGGCCACATCCGTAGCCGACCGGGTGGCCGCGGGCTCGAGAGCGCTCTTGAGCA
>Ga0315287_10002230_pt1 | contig 18202 bp, 15 predicted proteins | sample YL17G11_0_MG_FD_205037 | JGI IMG/M metagenome (GOLD analysis project Ga0315287, IMG submission 205037) | Sediment microbial communities from Yellowstone Lake, YNP, Wyoming, USA - YL17G11_0 | ecosystem: Environmental > Aquatic > Freshwater > Lake > Sediment | place: USA: Wyoming | collected...
TCGGCGCGCCGCGCGCCGGCTACTTCCAGAAGCCCGAGCCGTACCCCACGAGCAGGAGGACGAACGTCAGCGCCGCGAGGCCGAGCCAGAAGAGCACGGCGACCGACGTCCGCGTCGGGTTCATCTCCGGGTTTTCGAGCGGCGGCGCGTTCCAGCGCGGCGATTCGAGCTGGTCGCGCCAGTCCTTCGGGGTCTCCGTCTGCGGCTCGAGGCCGCCCTGGCCGTCCGGCCGGTGGAGCTGGAGGGTCATCGTTCACCCGGCGTGCTGGCCGGCCCGATGCCGGCGGCGGGGGCGGCGGGGACGGCCCGCTCGTCGGCGGGGAGCCGGGCCTGCCGCGACGCGAGGTGGGCCGTCTCCAGGCCGGCGCCGGTTCGGGCGTCGATCGTGTGCTCCACGCCATCCTCCCAGAGGATCATCTCCTGGGTGAGCGTCACCTCCGACGAGAAGAGCGCCCCGACCGACTCGCCGCGATGGATCCGCCGGATCGCCTCGCCGATGAGCGGGGCGACGGAGAGCGTGGTGATCTGGGGGAGGCGCTTTTCCGGGGGCAGCGGGATGGAGTCGGTCAGGACCACCTCGCGGATCCCGGACGTGGCGATCCGGTCGATCGCGTGCTCGGACAGGACACCGTGCGTGGCGCAGGCGTAGATCTCCTCGACGCCCTCGCGCTGGAGCGCGCGGACCACCTCGATGAGCGTGCCGGCCGTGTCGATCTCGTCGTCGACGAAGATCGCCCGACGGTCGCGGACCTCGCCGATCACGTTCATGACCTCGGCCCGGTCCAGGTTGCCGACGCGGCGCTTCTCGATGATGGCGAGGGGCGCGTCGAGGAGCTCGGCGAACGTCCGGGCCCGCTTGGCGTACCCGAGGTCGGTGACGACGACCAGGTCCTGGAGCTTCTTCTGGCGGATGTAGTTCGACAGGAGGTGGACGGCGGTCAGCTCGTCGACCGGGATGTTGAAGAAGCCCTGGATCTGGCCCTGGTGGAGGTCCATCGAGAGGACTCGGTCGGCGCCTGCCACGGTGATCATGTCGGCGACCAGGCGGGCCGTGATCGGGACCCGGGGCTGATCCTTCTTGTCCGAGCGGCCGTAGGCGTAGTACGGGATCACGGCCGTGATCCGGCCCGCGCTCGCCCGCTTGAACGCGTCGATCATGATCAGGAGCTCCATGATCGACTGGTTGACCGGTCGGCAGGTCGGCTGGATCAGGAAGACGTCCTTCTCCCGGACGTTGTCGAGGATCTTCACGAAGATGTTCTCGTTGGCGAACGAGAAGACCTCCGCCTGGCCCAGCGGCATGCCGAGGTAGCGGCAGATCTTGCGGGCCAGGCCCGGGTTGGCATTCCCGGTGTAGACGTCGAACGAGTCGGAGTACACGGTCGCCTCCTCCGCGCCGAAGCCCCTCATGCGGGCAACAAGCCGCTCCCGGAGCCCGGCCCCGCCTCGGGGTCGTCATTGTCGCCCATGCCCCCGCGCTCCGCCAGCCCTTCCCGGAATGCGGCGATCCCCGCGACCCTGTCGCTCCCGTTGAGGCGCATCGTGATGACGCCGCGCGCGCCGGACGAGTAGCGGTTGATCGTGTTGGTCTGGGTCCGGACAACCTGGCCGCCCGCGCTGATGAGGAGGAGCTCCTCGTCGGCGTCGGTGACCTGCTGCACGGCCGCCACGCGTCCCGTCTTGCGCCCCTCGAGCGGGATCAGCATCACGCCCTGGCCGCCGCGGTGCTTGCGCCGGAACTCGGAGAGCGCCACCCGCTTGCCGTAGCCCGTCTCGGTGAGAACCAGGAGGTCGCGCTCGGGCTGGACCACGCTCATCGAGACGACCTCGTCGCCGGCCCGGGCGAGTCGGATCCCGATCACCCCGGCCGCATCGCGCCCCATGGCCCGGACCTCCGTCTCGGCGAAGCGGGCGAGCTTGCCGAGCGCGGTCGCGATGATCACGTCGTCGTGGCCGGCCGCGACGTCCACCCAGGCCAGCTCGTCGCCGTCCGCCAGCGTGATCGCGCGGATCCCCGAGGAGCGGACCTTCTCGAACTGCTCGAGCGGGGTCTTCTTGACCACCCCGCGGCGAGTCGCCATCACGAGGTATCGGCCGGCCTGGAAATCGGGCACGACGAGCGTCGCCGTGGGCGCCTCGCCGGCCTCCACCTGGACGCCGGGCAGGTTGATGATCGGGATCCCCTTCGCCTGGCGGCTGGCGTCGGGGACCGAGTGGACCTTGGCCGAAAAGACCCGGCCGCGGTTCGTGAAGAAGAGCGCCCAGTCGTGGGTGTTGGCCACGAGGAGGCTGTCGACCGCGTCCTCCTCGCGCGTGACGTGGCCGATGATCCCCTTCCCGCCGCGGCCCTGGCGGCGGTAGGTTGCGACCGGCTGGCGCTTGATGTAGCCGCGCTGGCTGATGGTGACGACGACGTCCTCGTCGGCGATCAGGTCCTCGTCGGTCATCTCGCGGCTGGAATCGTCCACGACCCGCGTCCGCCGCTCCCCGGCGTATTTTCGCTTCAGCTCGGTGAGCTCGTCCTTGATGATGGCCAGGACGCGCGACGGGTTGGCGAGGATGTCCTCGAGCTCCGCGATGAGCTGGATGACGGCGAGGTACTCGTCCTCGATCTTCTTGCGCTCGAGCGCCGCCAGGCGGGCCAGGCGCATGTCGAGGATCGCCTGGGCCTGGATCTCGGAGAGCTCGAACCGCGCGATGAGGTTGTTGCGGGCGGTCTCGACGTCGGCCGACTCGCGGATCGTCCGGATCACCTCGTCGAGGTGGTCGAGGGCGATCTTGAGGCCCTCGAGGACGTGGGCCCGATCGCGCGCCTTGCCGAGGTCGTACTCGGTCCGGCGCCGAACGATCTCGCGGCGGTGGTCGATGTGGTGGGCGATGACCGACTTGAGAGGGAGCGTCTGCGGCTGCCCCTCCACGAGGGCCAGCATGTTGAGGTTGAAGGCCAGCTGCATCGCCGTGTGCTTGAACAGGTTGTTCAGCACCGTGTGCGGGTTGGCGTCGTTCTTGATCTCGATGTAGATCCGCATCCCGTCCCGGTCGGACTCGTCGCGGAGGTCGGCGATCCCCTCGATCCGCTTGTCCTTCACGAGGTCCGCCATCTTCTCGAGCAGGGTCGCCTTGTTGACCTGGTACGGCAGCTCGCTGACGATGATCGCCACCCGGTCGCGCCGGGCCTCCTCGAAGGCGACCTGGGCCCGCATGACCACCCGCCCGTGGCCGTGGGCGTACATCTGGCGGATGGCGTCCACGGTCTCCGTGGCGCCCGTGATGGCGTTCTTCTGCTGCTCGTAGCGGAAGATGGATCCGCCGGTCGGGAAGTCTGGGCCCTTCACGTAGGCGCACAGGTCGTCGGAGGTGAGCTCGGGGTCGTCGATCAGGGCGATCTCCGCGTCCACGATCTCGCCGAGGTGGTGCGGCGGGATGTTGGTGGCCATCCCGACGGCGATCCCGGTGGAGCCGTTGATGAGCAGGTTCGGCAGCTTCGCCGGGAGGATCGTCGGCTCACGGTGCTGGCCGTCGTAGTTTTCGGCGAAGTCGACCGTCGCCCGGTCGATGTCGGCGAGCATCTCGGCCGCGATCGCGGTCAGGCGCGCCTCCGTGTAGCGCATCGCCGCGGCCGAGTCGCCGTCCACGGAGCCGAAGTTGCCCTGCCCGTCGATGAGCGGGTAGCGCATCGAGAAGTCCTGCGCGAGGCGGACGAGGGCGTCGTAGATGGCCGAGTCGCCGTGGGGGTGGAGCTTCCCCATCGTTTCGCCGACGATCGCGGCGCACTTCCGGAAGGAGCTGGTGGACGAAAGCCCCATCTCCCCCATCGTGTAGAGGATCCGGCGGTGGACCGGCTTGAGCCCGTCGCGGACGTCCGGCAGGGCGCGCGCCACGATCACGCTCATCGCGTAGTCGAGGTAGGACGTCCGCATCTCGTCCTCGATGCGGATGGAGCGGACGTCGCCCAGGTTGTCGGTCACGGTCGCGTTCTCCGGTCGCAGGCGGCGGGACGGCGGGTCGCGGGACGGCGGGTCATGGCGGCGGCGCTCCCGCGAGCGGGCGGCCCGGGCTCGCGGAGAGGAAGTCGGCGGCCGCGGCGGCTGCGCTCGACGTGGAGGGGGCCCCCGGCGTCCGCCGGACGCCGGCGAGCATCGCCCGGATCGCGTCGGCTTCGGCGGCGGGGAGCTTCGCCAGCGCGTCCCGCAGCACCCACGCCCGGTTGCCGTCCGCGGCCGCCGCGGCGTCGCTCGCCTGGGCTCGGCAGAAGGCGGCGACCGGTGCGGGATCGACCTTGGCCAGCTCGCGCAGCGCCCACGAGAGCGCCTTCTGCACGTCGGGCGCGGCATCGCCGATCAGCTGCCCGACGAGGGCCAGGCCGCGCGCGATCACCGTCGCGGAACGCCCGGATGGGTGGTCGCGGTGCGGGATGGTGGCGATCGTCGAGCCGACGAGCCGGCGTTCCCAGCGGCTGGGGCTGTAGACGAGCTGCTCCAGCTCCGCCCAGCGGTACGGCTCGTGCAGGATCCCGACGGCCGTCACGCCGGCCAGCGTGTCGACCGTGATCCAGTCGTCGGCGTCGCGCCCGATCCGGCGGATCACCTGCCAGGCTCGCTCGGGGTCGGCGACGACGATCCAGCCGAGGACGTGGATCGCCAGCCAGCGCAGCTCGCGGAACTCGTCGCCCGCGAGCGTCTCGGCCACCACGAGGAGCCGCGCCGGGCCGATTCCCCGGACCTCCCGCCGGAGGCCGGCCGCCACCGCGTTGAGAAGTGGGGTCCGGATCCCGAGCGTGGGGCCGATCCCCGGTGCGACCAGGCGCTGGCCCGCGAGACACGCCGGGTCGGCGATCGTCGCGAGGCCCGTGCGCGCGGCGCCGACGAACGCCCCCGGGTCGTCGAGGTGGTCGGCGAGGGCCCGGCCCAGGGCGCGCGCCGCCGGCAGGTGCTCGGCGACGAACGCGCGGGCGACCGCGCTGGTCTCGCTCGGCGCACGGATCGCGGCGCCGGCGCCGGCGCCGGCACCGGCGGCGGCCGGGGCGGCGGCGATGGCCACGGTCGCGGCCACGGCGGCGGCCGTCACGGGGCTTCCCCGGGGACGGCGTCCTCCGGCACGAGCCGGAAGCCGTAGCGTGCCTTCAGCGCCTCGCGCTGCGCCTCGGGCGCGGCCACGTAGAGGCCTTCCGCCGTGGCGTAGACCGCCCCCGTCGCCGGGTCCACGAGGCGGGCGCTCGTCGTGAGCAGGCGCCGCCGCCGCTCGATCACCCGGCCCTCGCCGCGGACCCGCACCCCCACCGGGACGGGGCGCCGGTACTCGATCGACATCTTCGCGGTGTATCCCCAGGCGTCTGCGCTCGCGAGCGCCCAGCCCATCACCTCGTCGAGGACCGTGGCCACGATCCCGCCGTGGGCGATCCCCTCCCAGCCACAGAGATCGGGGCGGAGGGTGAGCTCCGTCCAGCAGGTGTCGCCGGCGACGTGGAGGACGAGATGGAGGCCGTGCGCGTTGAGCGCGCCGCAGGCGAAGCAGGCGTGCGGCGAGACCTCGTAGCGGCCGACCGCCGTCACGACCTCAGACGTCAAGGTTGCGGACCTTGCGCGCCTCGGACTTGATGAAGTCCTTGCGCGGCGCCACCTTCTCGCCCATCAGCATGGTGAAGATCTCGTCGGCCTCGACCCTGTCTTCGACCTCTGCCCGCAGGAGCGTCCGCGTCTCCGGGTTCATCGTGGTCTCCCAGAGCTGGTCGGCGTTCATCTCGCCGAGGCCCTTGAAGCGCTGGACGCTGACGTTCCTGGCGTTGAGCTTCTTCAGCGCCGCCTCGCGCTCCTTCTCGGTCTGCGCATAGAGCGTCTGCTTGCCGGTGCTGACCCGGTAGAGCGGCGGCTGGGCGATGTACAGGTGGCCATTCTCGATCACCTGCGGCATGTGGCGATAGAAGAACGTCAAGAGAAGCGTCCGGATGTGAGCGCCGTCCACGTCGGCGTCGGTCATGATGATCACGCGGTGGTAGCGCAGCTTGGCGAGGTCGAAGGTCTCGCCGATGCCGGCGCCGAGGGCGATGATCAGGGGCCGCACGTTCTCGCTCGAGAGGACCTTGTCGAGCCGCGCCTTTTCGACGTTGAGGACCTTGCCCCGCAGCGGGAGGACGGCCTGGAACCGGCGGTCGCGTCCCATCTTCGCCGAGCCGCCCGCCGAGTCGCCCTCGACGAGGTAGAGCTCGCTCCTCGCCGGGTCGCGCTCCTGGCAATCGGCGAGCTTGCCCGGCAGCGACATCCCCTCGAGGGCGCCCTTGCGGATGACGAGGTCGCGAGCCTTGCGCGCGGCCTCCCGTGCCCGCGCCGCCGTCAGGCTCTTCTCGACGATCCGCCGGCCGTCGGAGGGGTTCTCGTCGAGGTGCTGGGCGATCCCCTCGGCGACCGCCGCCTGGACCTGGCCCTTGACCTCGGCGTTGCCGAGCTTCGCCTTGGTCTGGCCCTCGAACTGCGGCTCCATGAGCTTCACGGAGACCACCGCGGTGAGACCCTCGCGGACGTCATCGCCGGAGAGGTTGGCGTCATTGTCCTTGAGGATCGCGGCGCGCCGAGCCCAGTCGTTGAGCGAGCTCGTGAGGGCGGCCCGGAAACCCGTGATGTGCGTCCCGCCGTCGACCGTGTTGATGTTGTTGGCGAAGGCGAAGACGTTCTCCGTGAACGAGTCGTTGTACTGGAGGGCGACCTCGATCGTCGTGGAGCCGTCGCGCCGCTCCACCGCGATCGGCCGCGCGTGGAGGACCTCCTTATGGCGGTTCAGGTGGCGCACGAAGGAGACGAGGCCACCCTCGAAGTAGAACGATCGCTCCCGGTCGGCCCGCTCGTCGACGAATTCGATCCACAGGCCCTTGTTGAGGTACGCCGACTCGCGAAGACGCTGGGCGATCGTCTCGAAGCTGAACTCGGCGTCCGCGAACATCTCCGGATCGGCCCGGAAGGTGGTTCGGGTCCCCTTTCGATTCCCCTGCGGCCCGACCTTGACGACCGGGGTCGTCGGCTTGCCGCGCACATATTCCTGGGCCCAGACGTGTCCGTCGCGCGCGGACTCGACCCGCATCCACTCGGAGAGCGCGTTGACCACGCTGACGCCCACCCCGTGGAGGCCGCCCGACACCCTGTAGCCACCACCTCCGAACTTGCCCCCGGCGTGGAGGACGGTGTGGACGACCTCGAGCGCGTCCTTGCCGGTCGCGTGCTTCCCGACCGGGACGCCGCGTCCGTCGTCGGTCACGATGACCGTCGCATCGGAGAGGATCCGCACCTCGATCCGCGCGGCATGCCCGGCCATCGCCTCGTCGATGGAGTTGTCGACGACCTCCCAGACGAGGTGATGGAGCCCTCGCGCGTCGGTCGAGCCGATGTACATGCCGGGCCGGCGCCGCACGGCCTCGAGCCCCTCGAGGACCTGGATGCTGGCTGCCGTGTACTCGCCGGCGCCCACGCCGCGGCGGGCCCGCCCGCCGCCCGACGACGCGGCCCCGGAACTCGCTGGAGCCCGATCCGTCACCCGTTCCCTCCGGTCAACCGCTCGTAGAGCCGTCCCAGCTCCTCGTCGCTGTACCACTCGATGATGATCCGCCCGCCGCGCCGCGACCGCGCAAGGCGCACCTTGGTCCCGAGCGCCCGCCGGAGGTCGTCCTCGACGCGCTCGATCTCCGCGTCCGCCGGCCGGCCCGCCCCCGTCCGTGCCGGCCCGCCGCCATCGCGCAGTCGCCGGGCGAGCTCCTCGACCTGCCGCACCGAGAGGCCCCGGGCGACGGTCAGGCCGAGGATCTCGCGCTGCGCCGGCGGGACGAGGCCGAGCAGCGCGCGGCCGTGGCCCTCGCCGATCCTCCCCGCGGCGATGGCGTCCTGGACCTCGGGCTCGAGATCGAGGAGGCGCATGGTGTTGGAGACGGTCGGCCGGGCCTTACCTATGCGATCGGCGATCGCTTCGTTCGTCATGCCGAACAGATCGCGCAACTGCCGGTACGCCCGCGCCGCGTCCATCGCATTGAGGTCCGTCCGCTGGAGGTTCTCCACGAGCGCGAGCTCGAGCTGATCCTGCTCGCCGGCCTGCCGGATGACGGCCGGTATCCGCTCCAGCCCCGCCATCTGGGCCGCCCGGAGGCGCCGTTCGCCCGCGACCAGGCGGTATCCGTCCAGCGTCTCCGTCACGAGGACGGGCTGAAGGACGCCGTGGGCCGCGATGCTCGCGGCAAGCTCGGCCAGCGCCTCCTCCGCGAAGGAGGTCCGCGGCTGGTACGGGTTGCGCTCGATCCGGTCGATCGGGATCTCCGCGGGGCCGGGTGTCGATGAGACGGCCTGGGGAATCAGCGCCGAGAGCCCACGACCGAGGGACGCGGTCCGCGGCCGGGCGCTCACGTTGCGCCTCCGACCGCGTGACGGGCGCCGCGCCCGTGCAGCTCGGTGGCCAGGGCGCGGTAGGCGGCCGCGCCGCGACTCTCCGGGGCGTACTGCGCGATGGGCCGGCCGTGGCTCGGCGCCTCGGCGAGGCGGACGCTTCGCGGGACGACCGTCTGGTAGACGGCGTCCGCCAGGTGGCGCCGGACCTCGGCGGCCACCTCCGCCGAGAGGTTTGTCCGTGCGTCGAACATCGTCAGGACCACCCCGTTGACGGCCAGGGCGGGGTTCAGGTGATCGCGGACGAGGTGAATCGTGGCAATCAGCTGGCTGAGGCCCTCCAGCGCGTAGTACTCGCACTGGAGCGGCACGAGGACCGCGTCGGCCGCCGTCAGCGCGTTCACCGTCAGCAGGCCCAGCGACGGGGGGCAGTCCACGAAGATGTAGTCGTAGGCCTGGGCAACCGGCGGCAGGAGCCGGGCGAGGCGCCGCTCGCGCTGGGGGACTGCCACGAGCTCCACCTCGGCACCGGCGAGGGCGATCGAGGAGGCCACGAGATGGAGGCCCGGAACACCGGTTGGAACGACGAGATCGTGGAGCGGGACGTCGTTGACGAGTGCGTCGTAGACCGACGCGCCTTCGGTTGCGCGCATGGCGCCGAGGCCGCTCGTGGCGTTGCCCTGGGGGTCGAGGTCGATCACGAGGACGCGCGCGCCGTCGACGGCAAGGTAGGCGGCGACGTTGACGACGGTAGTCGTCTTCCCGACGCCGCCCTTCTGGTTGGCGCAGGCAATCGTCTGGCCCATCTACCGGCCAGTCTGAGCAGGGATCACGATCGTGAAGTCTACCATCGGGACTCCGTTCCTTCCTCCGAGCCGCTTCCGATTCGTCTGCGCCCGCTCGCCCTGGCGCCTCTCCGCCGACCCGTCGCGTCCCCTGCGGCGCCCGGTGCCGAGCCCCAGTCTGCCCCTCGTCGCCCACCGGTCACTTCACGCCGACTTCACCATGGTTTCGCGGCGGCTCGCGGCCGGTCGTGGCTCCCTTCGCCGGGCCCGCCCGCGATGGATCGAGCCCGTTTCACGTGAAACGGGCTCGATCGGGAGGCAGTCCGCTGCGACGGGCCCCGCGGGGGCCCCTGCGACCCCGGTTCGGAGTCGCGCCGCGTCCGGTCGGCCCCGCTCGCACGGGAGCACGGCGATCGTCATTGCCCCATTTCGGGAGCCGTCGGTATACTCCTCGAGCCGACCCCGTGGTCGTGCCGGGTCGATCCGGCGATCGCGGGCGAACTGAGGAACGACTGTTTTGAGCCTGGTTCTCGCCGCGGTCGGCGCGGTAGTGGCTGCGCTCATCCAGTCAACCGTCCTGCCCTTCGCCGCCGCAGGCGACGGGGGCCTCGATCTCGTCCTCGTCATCGCCGTCGTCTGGACGATGGCGCTGGGCCTCGAGGGTGGCCTCGTCTGGGCCTTCCTCGGAGGGCTGGTCATCGACGTACTGCTGATGCGGCCGCTCGGGCTGACCGCGTTCATCGACCTCCTTGCCGTCGGCGCCGCGTGGGTGGTCGGCCGGGTCGTCGTGCGCGCCCTCTATCCCGTGATCGTGGTCACCGCCGCGGTGCTGGCGGCCCTGGCTGCCCCCCTCACGGTCCTGCTCTACGAGGCGCTGCGCGACGTTCCGAGCGGCGTCGACCCCACCGCGGGCCTCGTGCGCTCCACCATCCTCGCGGCAATCGTGGCCGCACTCACCGCGCCGCTCGCGCTCGCAGTCGCGCGCCGCACCCGCGTCGAGGAAGCCGAGCGGGTGGACTGGTGAGCGTCCTCGAACAACCCCTCTCGCACCAGCGGCGGCCCGGCCGCTTCGTCGTCTTCGGCATCGCCGTCGTGGTCGTCATGAGCGGCCTGACGCTCCGCCTCTCCTCGATGCAGCTCACCGAGTCCTCCAAGCCCGGCGCCGCGCCCGCGGCCGCGGCCGGGGCCGGCGAGGCGCGACGAACCGCCCTGCAGCCCGTCATCTCGACCCGGGGGCTCATCTACGACCGTGCCGGCAGGCCGCTCGTCGCGAACGTGCCGACCTTCACCGTTCGCGTACGCCCCGCGGACCTGCCGCTTTCGCGGCGACCGGAGGTGGTGGAGCGCCTTGCGGGCCTTCTCGACACGTCCCCGGGCGCCATCAACGCGAGCCTGGACGCGGGCTCCGCTTCGCGCTTCGACGCTGTGGCGATCGCCCGCGACGTCCCGGAGTCGACGGCTCGCCTCATCGCCGAGGACGGCCTGACCCTCCCGGGGGTAGAGGTGACGGTCGAGCCGCGCCGCGACTACCTCTCCGGAGCCCTGATGACCCAGCTCGTCGGCTATACCGGCGCCCTCTCCCCCGAGGGCTACGCGGAGCTCGCGAAGGAGGGCTACCTCGCCGACGATCGGATCGGCAAGGCCGGCGTGGAGCTGACCTACGAGGCGGAGCTGCGCGGGACCTACGGCACCGAACGCGTCGAGAAGGACGGGACCGGGCGCACGGTCCGCGTGATCGGTGTCGAGACGCCGCCAATTGCCGGCGGCTCCCTCGTCCTGACGATCGACACGAAGGAGCAGAAGCGTGCCGAGAAGGCCCTGAAGTGGGGCCTCGCCAAGGCGGGCGTCAAGCGCGGCGCCATGGTCGTGCTCAACCCGCAGACCGGCGAAGTCCTCGCGATGGTGAGCCTGCCGACCTACGACGCCAACCAGTTCTCCCGGGGAATCACCAACGCGCAGTTCAAGGCCCTGCTCGACAACCCGCACAAGCCGCTCATCAACCACGCGATCGGCGACATCCAGCCGCCGGGCTCCACGTACAAGCTCGTGACCGGCCTCGGCGGCCTCGCCGACAAGGTCATCACGACCACGTCGACGATCACCAGCAAGCCATACGTCCAGCTGGGGAGCACCAAGTTCTGGGAGTGGAACAAGCGGGGCTGGGGCCCCCTGACCATCTACGAGGGCTTCGGCCACTCGAGCGACACCTACTTCTACCAGCTCGCCCACCGCCTCGGCGTGGAGCGCCTCGCCCACTGGGCGCAGCAGCTGGGCTTCGGAAGCCCGACCCGGATCGACCTCCCGTACGAGGCCGCCGGCCTGGTCCCGACCGACCAGTGGAAGATGGATCGCTTCGGCCAGCCGATCTATCCGGGCGAGGTGCTCCAGGCGGGAATCGGCCAGGGCTACGACCTGGCAACCGTCCTCCAGCTTGCCAACGCCTATGCAGCCGTCGCCAACGGCGGGAAGCTCTACCAGCCACAGGTCGTTCGGGAGATTCGCGGCCCCGACGGCGCGGTCGTCCGCCCGTTCAAGCCGAAGCTCATTCACAAGATCAAGGCGCCGGCCGCGGTCTTCACCACGATGCGCAAGGCGGCCCGCCGCGTCGTGACCGTCCGCCACACCTACAACCTCGCCGACCTCCCGATCGTCGTGGCCGGCAAGACCGGCACGGCTGAGTTCGGCGTCCGCGACAAGAACGGCGTGCTGCCCTACAGCCACTGGTTCGCCGGGTTCGTGCCGAAGAACGCCTGGAAGAAGGACAACCCGTCGGGCAGCGTCACGAAGCCCGACGCGCAGCTCGCCTTCGCCGTCTTCACCTATGACACGCGGACGCTGGGCAACGTCGCCACGGAGGTGGCGAAGTACTACCTGCAGCTCCACTTCGGGATCACGCAGGACTACCGGCTCCCCGAGCTCCTGAAGCGGACCAACTTCTACCAGGGACGCACCTGATGGGCGTCCTGCGTGTCGAGCGCAGCGCCGCCTCGGGCCTCGCGGCGAAGGCGTCGGGTGTCGCCTGGCGCGACTACGACATCCAGCTGACCGTCTACGCGGTGCTCCTGGCGGCGATCGGCCTGACGATGGCCTACAGCCACACCACCGCCCAGCTCGGGGAAGGCCTCGTCGCCGGGACGACGTTCGCGCGCGGGCTCGTCTGGGCGGGCCTCGCCCTCGTCGTCTATGCGGCGGCGACCACCTTCGACTACCGCTGGCTGCGGACCTTGACGTGGCCGATCTACGTGGTGAACCTGGCCCTCCTGGTCGCGACCCTCCTCCTCGGCGACGCGGACGCGGCCTCGTCGCGCTGGATCTCCGTGCTCGGCTTCCAGTTCCAGTTCAGCGAGCTGGCCAAGATCTTGATGATCATCGTGCTCGCGCGCTACCTGGCCGACCGCGAGCAGAAGCTCGACTCGCTCACCTCCATCGTGGGGGCCTGCCTCGTCGTGGCGCCCCCGTGGATCCTCGTGCTGCTCCAGCCCGACCTCGGGACGTCCCTCGTCTTCGTGGCGATCCTCGGGGGGATGCTCTTCATGGCCGGGGCGAGCCTGCGCTGGCTGGGGGCTCTCGCCGTCGCCGGCCTGGCGGCACTGCCGCTCGTCTGGACGTATGTGCTCCACGACTACCAGCGGGAGCGGCTCACGAGCTTCATCGACCCCGGGCGGGATCCGCTGGGCGCGGGCTTCCAGTTGCTGACGGCCCATGATGCCGTCGTCTCCGGCGGCTTCCTGGGGGCCGGCCTCACCAACGGGGCGCAGAACCAGTCGGACCTCCTGCCGGTCCAGACCACCGACTTCGTCTTCGCGATCCTGGCCGAGGAGCTCGGATTCGTGGGGTGCGTGGTGGTCTTCCTGCTGTTCACGGCCCTCATCTGGAGGGTGCTCGCGATCGCCTGGCGCTCGCGCGACCCGTTCGGCCTGATGGTGGGGGCGGGGATCGCCTCGATGATCCTCTTCCAGCTGACCGTCAACGTCGGGATGGTCCTCGGGATCATGCCGATCACGGGGATCCCCCTCCCGTTCATCACCCACGGCGGCTCGTCCCTGCTCAGCATGGCGATCGGGCTCGGCGTCCTCCAGAGCATCGCGATCCGCCAGCAGCGGGCCGAGTGGTAGGCGGAGGCGAGCGCCATGGCAATCGGCGATACGCCCGGTAGAGGGGACGCCATGCCGCCCGGAGCCGCCCCCGGGCCGCACACCCCGATCACCGATGCCGAAGGGCTCCTCGCCATCGAGCCCGTGCTCGTCGCGGCCGACGACCACCTCGACTCCGTCATCCGGCGCGCGGGTGCCTCGCCGTCGACGCGCGTCCTGGGGGTCGTGGACCCCGCGGGCGTGCTCATCGGCATCGTCACGTCGCACGATCTGGTGGCCGCCGTGGTCGGCCGGCTGGTCCCCGGCGCCCCCTTGACGCGGATCCACGACGTCGACGGGGTGGGGGAGTACGGCCGCTACGTGGAGGCCAAGGTCGCCGGCGACCTCATGCGACCCCCGGCGGCCCTCCCGAAGACGGCGACCCTGGCCGAGGCCTTCCACCTCATGTACCTGCGCGACCTCTCGGGCGTCTACGTCGTCGACGCCGCGGGGCGCCCGACCGGGTATCTCGATGGGCTGGAGCTCGCCGCCGCCGTCGTGTCTGCGGCCTGACATCGCGCGATGGAGCCCTGGATCGCCCTCGCGATCTTCGTCGTCACGTACGGGGCGATTGCCTCGGACCGGATCGACCGGACGCTGGCGGCGCTGCTGGGGGCAGTCGCGGTCATCCTCGCCGGGATCGTCAGCCAGGAGGCGGGCTTTGCCGCGGTCGACTGGAACGTCATCTTCCTGCTCTTCGGGATGATGGTCATCGCGGGCGTGCTGCGCCGGACCGGCGTCTTCGGCTGGCTGGCCGTTCGCACGGTCCGCGTCGCGCGCGGCGAGCCGGTGGCCATCCTGCTCCTCCTCTCGGGGATCACCGCACTGCTGAGCGCGTTCCTCGATAACGTGACCACGATCGTCCTGCTCGTGCCCGTGACGCTCTACATCGCCACGACCCTGCGCCTCTCGCCCATCCCGTTCGTGCTCGCCGAGGTCCTCGCGTCGAACATCGGGGGGACCGCGACCCTGATCGGCGACCCGCCGAACATCCTCATCGGCTCGGCCAGCGGGCTGACCTTCCTCGACTTCCTGCTCAACCTCACCCCGGTGATCATCCTGGTCTGGGTCGTGTTCGCCGGCCTGATGGCCGTGGTGTTCCGCGGCCGGCTGACCGTGGCGCCTGAGGTCCGGGAGGCCGTCCTCGCGATCGACGACAGCGAGTTCATCTCGGACCACCGCCTGTTGCGGATCAGCGTCCTCGTGCTCGCTCTCACGATCCTCGGCTTCCTCCTTGCCTCGGTCGTCCACCAGCAGCCGGCGACCATCGCCCTCCTGGGGGCCACCGTCCTCATCCTCGTCACGCGACTCGATCCCGACGAGCTCATCCGCGAGGTGGACTGGTCCACCCTGCTCTTCTTCGTCGGCCTCTTTGTGCTCGTGGAGGGCCTCGTGGCGACCGGCGTGATCGCCGCCATCGGAACGCACCTGATCGAGATCACGGGTGGCGACCAGGCGGTGACGACCCTCGGCCTGCTCTGGGTGAGCGGGATCGCGTCGGCATTCGTGGACAACATCCCGTACACCGCGACGATGATCCCGGTGGTCCAGCAGCTGGGGACCTCCGGGGTGGCCACCGAGCCACTCTGGTGGGCGCTGGCGCTGGGTGCCTGCCTCGGGGGCAACGCCACGATCATCGGGGCGTCCGCCAACGTCGTCGCGGCGAGCGCCGTGGCCCGGGCCGGCCACCCCATCAGCTTCGGGCAGTTCCTCCGGGTGGGCGGCCTGGTGGCCCTGCTCTCGCTGCTGATCTCCAGCGCCTACGTCTGGGTTCGCTATCTTGCGTAGCCGATGACACCGCTGCTCCTGGCCCTGGGGCCGGCGCGCTCCCTCGGGCTTCCGGCCCCGACCGCAGGCTCCTCCGCCACCCTCGACATCCTCGTGGGGCTCTTCATCCTCCTCCTCGCCGCGAAGGTCGGCGAGGAGATCTTCCGGCGGCTGGGTCAGCCGGGCGTGATCGGCGAGCTGGCCGGGGGCTTCGTGGTCGGCCCGTACGCGCTCGGGCTGGTGGTCCCCGGGGAGACCGCCACGGTGCTCTCCGAGATCGGGGTCGTGATCCTTCTCTTCGCCGTCGGGCTGGAGATCAAGACCGACGAGCTGCTGCAGGTCGGCCGGCCGGCCGCCGTGACGGCCGTCCTGGGCGTGATCTTCCCGATCGCAGCCGGCGCCGGGTACGCGCTGGTGACCGGGCAACCGCCGGCGACGGCCGCATTCGTCGGCCTGGCCCTCGCCGCGACGAGCATCGGCATCACGAGCCGCGTGCTCACCGAGCTCGGCGTCCTGGAACGGCGCTTTGCCCGGATCATCATCGGGGCCGCCGTCATCGACGACGTCCTGGCCCTCATCCTCATCGGGATCGTCTCCGGTGCGGCCGAGGGCGACCTCGGGATCGCCACCCTCGGCCTGATCGTTGGAGCCGTCGGCTTTGTCGTCCTCGGCTTCGCCGCCGCCCGGCGGGCTCGCGGCCTCCGGCGCGAGGTGTTCACCTGGCCGCTCTTCACCGACACGCCGCTCGTGCTCGCGTTCCTGCTCATGCTCGGCCTCGCGATCCTGGCGGCGTACATCGGGCTGGCCGCGATCATCGGGGCCTTCGTGGCGGGCCTGATCGTCGCCGAGACGGAGGCCCAGGACGAGATCGAGCACGAGATCAAGCCCCTTGCCTCCATCTTCACCCCGTTCTTCTTCGCGGTCACGGGGGCCCAGCTGGACCTGGCGGCCCTGGCGGACCCGAAGCTCGCGGTCGCGGCGCTCCTGCTGGCCGCCCTGGGGATCGCCACGAAGGTCCTCGCCGGCGTCATCGGCGCGCACGGGACCGGCCGCTGGAGTGCGCTGGCGGTGGGTGTCGGGATGGCGCCGCGCGGCGAGGTCGGGATCGTGGTCGTGACGCTCGGGCTCAGCCTGGGGCTGCTCACGTCGAGCCTCTTCAGCGTCGTCCTCGTCGCCGTCGTGCTGACGACCGTGGCCGCCCCGATCCTGCTCAACCTGGTGATCCCGCGCGCAGCCGCCGAGACAGAGGCCGCGGCGGCTCCGTCGCCGGCGCCCGCGTCAGGCTAGGGGCCGCGGCTCCCCCGCAGCATCGGCCGCAGGCTCGACGGCCGCGGGCTCGTCTGTGCCGGTCGGCTCTTCCTTCCCGCTCCCCTCCCACGACTCGAGCCCGGCAGGCCCCGCATCGTGGGCGCCGCGCGCGTCCCCGGTGGCCGCCTCCGCGGGGCTCTGGCCGCCGGCCCGCCGGAAGGCGTACACGTAGAGGTCCCGCAGGGTCGCGGCGATCGGCAGGGCGAGGATCGCGCCGAGGAGGCCCGCGACCGCCCCGCCCAGGATGAGCGAGAAGATGACCACGGCCGGGTGGAGATTCGTGGCGTCGCCCTGGATCTTCGGAACGAGGAGGGTGTTCTCGACCTGCTGGATCGCGAAGTAGAGCAGGAGGGCCGCGACGATCGCCGGCACCCCGGCCGTCGCCCCGAGGAGGATGGCGGGGATCGCCGCGATGATGGGACCGATGACCGGCAGGAGCTCGAGGACCCCGGCGATCACCGCGAGCAGGACCGCGTAGCGGGAGAAGACCGGGTCGACCAGCTCGCCGAGCACGAGCAGGCCGATGAAGGTCGCCACCCCGACCACGAGGCCCAGCACCAGCTGGCCGCGGACCCAGGACCCGAAGACGCGGCGCACGATCCCCAGCGCCGCCCACGTATCGGCGCGCCACTCCGCCGGGACCGCATGATCGAAGGCGCGCACGATCCGCGGGCGATCCCGCAGGATCCAGAAGGTCCAGACGGGGATGATCAGGTACCCGAAGATCGAGCCGACGAACCCCAGGACCGAGCTGAAGACCGGGCGGAGAATGGACGGGATGATCGACCCGACATTGGCGAGGAAGTCGGCGAGCGCCTTGTCGACGGCCGTCTTGACGTCGGCCGGCAGGTCGAGGCGGTTCCACCAGCCGAGGAGCTCGGTGAGGCGGCCGTTGAGATCGTCGACGTAGCCCGGGACGTCCTTGACGAACGCACGGACCTGCTCGATCAGGGGTCCGACGAGGAGGAAGAGGAGCTCGACGAGGACGAGCGTCGCGACGATGTAGACGAGGACGATCAGGAGAGCCCGGGGGAACCGCCGCCCGCCGAGCTCGATCCGGGCCAGGCGCTCCACCACGGGATCGAGCAGGTAGACGATGAGGATCCCGACGACGAACGGGGCGAGCACGTCGCGGCCGAACCAGAAGATGACCGCGAGGAGCGCGACGCCGGCGAGGAGGACCAGCAACCGGCGCGACGGAACTGGGACGGCCCCGGGGCCGCGGGCGGCGGGTGCGGGCGATCCGGCGCGAACCTCCATCCTTCCGGCAGACTACCACCGTGACGCAGCCATCCGGAGCCCCCCGGGACCCCTCCACCGATTCCGCCGGGCCGGACAGGACCCCACCGCCCCGGGTTCCGGCCCGCCAGCGCTGGCGGCTCTTCGTGGCGCTCCCTGCGGCAGCCGGCGCCGACCGGTCGCCAGCCGGCGCCGACCGGGCGCCCGAGCCGACTGTGGGACGGAGCTGGCCCGCGCTGCTCTCGTCGTCCGGGCTGCCGGTTGCCGGGGAGGGAACCGGCAGAGGTCGCGTGACATCGGCGGCACCCCTCCCGCTCGGCGTCGCCGGGGAGAGGGAAGTCGTCGATCTCTACCTGGCCGAGCGCCTGCCGGCCGCAACCGTCCGGGCGGCCGTGATCACCGCCCTCCCGGCCGGCGCCTCGCTCGTGGACCTCCACGACGTCTGGGTGGGGGCGCCCTCCGCCCCGGCCGCGGTCGTCGCCGCGGACTACCGGGTGCTCCTGGCCGGGCCGCCGCGCTGGGTCGTCGAGGGCGCGGTCCTGGCGCTGCTCGGCGCGGCCGCGCTGCCCCGCGAGCGCCGTCGCGAGAAGAAGGCCGCCGCCTACGCCTACGA